>VFSW01013717.1_pt1 | contig 11247 bp, 8 predicted proteins | sample 5358111 | NCBI WGS metagenome assembly VFSW01 (sample SAMN11554181, study PRJNA540505) | mine drainage metagenome | isolation source: sediment from site ElyBrook_90M | place: USA: Ely Copper Mine, Vershire, VT | collected 2017 | reverse complement strand
CAGCCCGTTCGACGATGGGTACGGGTTTATCGGGATGGACGTGTTCTCGGATTTCCTTGTAAACGTGGACTTTCCCATGCGCACGCTAGGCGTGGCGCCGCTGCCGGCGCGGCCCGGTGATCCCGCCGCGGAGGCGAGGCTGATGACGATCGCGGCGGATTTCGATCCGGTGGCGGGAACGTCCAAGGACCGAGTTGTGGCACCGGAGATGAAGGACTACTCCGAGATTTATCGGGTGGGCCACGATCTGCTGCTGCCTACGGCGCTGAATCCGGACAAGATCGTGCTGTTCGTTCCGGACGATGCGGCGGGCTACACGAGCATCTCAGAGCCGGTGGCGACGGAAGTGACGAAGGTCCATGTCGAATCTGGCCAGAAACTTGCGGACCAAGTATCGATGAACTTTGTACACCAGGGACAGAAGTTGAACAACGTGCCGATTGCCGATGCTTCCATGGCCTCGAAGGTGGACGGGTTGGCGATTGCGGGATTTCTGGGCAACAACACGCTGACGCAGTTTACGCTGCACATAGACTATCGCGACGGGCTGCTGAAGGCGGATTACGTTCCCGGCCGTGGCTACAAGTTCGAGGACAACTCTTCGCGCTAAGTGCTGGCTGTGTGCGCGGCGCGGACGACGCGGAGCGGGAGCGCCGTGGCCGCGGCGAGGGTCTTGTGGATCTCGGCGAGGATGGAGAGGGCGACGGTAGCGGGGGCTTCGGCGCCCAGGTCGAGCCCCATAGGCGCGTGAATCTCGTCCAGCCACTGGTCGATAAGCGCTTGAGAGGAAATTTGGCCGAACAGGCGTGCCACTTCGGCGAAGAGCTCGCGGGTGCGGTGCTGCGGGCCGAGGACGCCGATGTACGCAGGTCGTTGCGCGGGCGGGACGGCGAGGAGCATGACGAGGATGCGGGCGTCCTGTTCGAAGCTGTGAGTCATGAGGACGGCGGCGTCAGTCGAGCGTAGATGAAGCTCGGCAGCCGCGGTGTGCGGCAAAACGGCCATATCGAGCGTGACGACCTGCTGTGCGGAGGGGAAGCGGGCTTCGGTGGCGAGGTGGGCGCGACCGTCGGCGACGGCGACGTACCAGCCGAGCGTGCGGGCGAAGTGGAGGAGAGGTTTGGCGTCGTCGCCAGCGCCGAAGATCCAGAGGCCGGTGCGGGGGGCGCGGTAATCGGTATGGATGCGGGTTTCAACGCCGTCGATGGGGATGCGATCTTCGCCGGATTGGCGGCGCTCGAGCGCTGACTGGGCGAGCTTATGCAGTTCGAGTTTCCACGAGAATCGGCCGGATGTAAGGGAGTCTTGCGGAGCGATGGCGCGATGGCCGGTGCGGGGGCCTTCGATGACGGTGGCGATGGCAAGTGATTCGCGGGCGCTGAAGGCGGCGTCGAGGGCCTGAAGTGAGGTGTTGGCGGTGGTGCGGCGCTCGAGCAGAACGAAGACAACACCGCCGCAACCGGAACCGTAGGGCATGTCGCCATCGTCGTCGATCGTGGAGTAGCGTTCGACTGCGGGGCCGCTTTCCGTGAGCCACCAGGCGCGGCGGGCGACTTCTGCCTCACGGCATCCGCCGCTGACCGTGCCGGCACGCCGACCGTCGGGAGCCAGCAACATGCGGGCGCCGGGACGGCGGTAGTTGGAGCCCTCGACGGCGACGATGGTGGCGAGCACATAATCCGCTCCCGCGATTTCAAGTTCGTGCCAGAGGGAGAGGATCGGTTCGAGGTCGCTCATCGGAGTCTGATTAAATTCTAACGATATTGGACTGCAGGAGATGTTCGATGCGGACGGGAAGCTGGCGCACGCGCACGCCGGTGGCGTGATAGACGGCTGCGGTGATGGCTGGAGCGACGCCGGCAAGGCCGATCTCACCCACGCCGCGCGCGCCGTACTCACCCATTGCCGGGTCGGGATAATTGAGGAAGGTTACGTCGATTTCAGGCGAGTCGGCGCAGGTGGCGACGAGGTAATCGACGAAGCTGCCATTGATAGGCTGGCCGGTGCGCTGATCGTGAACAGTCTCTTCAAGCAGGCCCATGCCAATGCCCATTACGACAGCGCCGGAGATCTGGTTGGCGGCAGCACGGGGATTCACAATGAGCCCTGCGTCAATGACGGTGACGACGCGGCTGACGCGCATGCGGGCGATATCGGGCTCCCACTCCACTTCGACAAACTGAGCGCCATAGGAGTGGAGGGAGAGGTCCTTGGCCTTGGGATCGTCCCATGAGGGAACGGTCTTTCCCTCGCCGCTGACGCGGTTGAGGCGGGCGGCGGCGAGGATGTCGGCGAAGGCTGCACCCTTTTCCGGGGGCTGGCCCTTGATGTGCACACGGCCACGGGTGAAATCGACATTCTCGGGCGACGCGCCATGGACGGGGGTTCCTTCAGTGGCCGCGGCAACCTGCTGCAAGCGCTTGATGGCCTCATCGGCTCCGTCGGCGATTGCGTTGAGAACGGAGCCGGTGACCAGGGAGCCGCCTGACATGGGGCCTTGTGGCAAGCTGCTGTCGCCGAGAATCACATCGATGCGGTCGAGGGACACGCCCATTTTATCGTTGAGGACCTGGGCGAAGACAGTGTAGGTGCCGGTGCCGATGTCCTGGGTGCCGCAGCGGACCGCGACGCGGCCGTTGGAGCAGAACTCGACAGTGGCGGTGCAGGGCAGGCACATGGCTACCCAACTGGCGCCTGCCAGGCCCCAGCCGAAGATTTTGCCGTCGCGGCGCATGGAGCCGATGGCCGGATTGCGTCGCCCCCATCCGAATTTTTTCGCGCCGGTCTCAAAGCATTCGCGCAGATGGCTCGACGAAAATGGGATGTTGTTCTTGCTCTCGTCTTTTTTCGCGTCGTTAATGATGCGCAACTGAAGAGGATCGATGCCGAGCGCGTCGGCCAGCTCGTTCATTCCGGACTCGAGTGCGTAGAGGCCGGGGACGGCGCCGGGGCCGCGCATCCACATGGGCGCGCCGAAGTTTCGGCGGACCTGGGCGCTGGTGACTTCGAGATTGGCGACGCTGTAGAGGTAGGGCGTGGCCTCGCCGCAGCCTTCGTCGAAGTCGTCGAGGAGGGAGCTGTTGTTGATGTAGTCGTGACGGAGAGCCAGGAGCTTCCCGTCTTTGGATGCGCCGAGGCGGATGTGCTGCTCGGTGCGCGGGCGATAGCCGACGGAGGAGAACATCATGCGGCGGTCAAGGCTGAGCTTGACCGGACGTTTGAGCCTGCGCGCGGCGACGGCAGCCATAGCGGCGTGCGGCCACGGGAAGAGCTTGCCCCCGAAGCCAGAGCCGAGAAAGCGCGTGACCACACGGACGTTTTCGACGGGAAGCCCGAGCACCTGGGAGATGACCACGCGATGATTGACGACGCCTTGCGAGGTCTCGTAGAGGGTGACGCGGTCGCCGTCCCAGACGACCACGGAGGCGTGCATCTCGATGGGATTGTGGGTTTCGATGGGAGTGATATAGGTGGCGTCGAGTTTGACCGGAGCCGAAGCGAATGCTGCGTCGGGATCGCCGCGTTTGGAGATGGATTTGCGTTTGCCGGTGTAGTTGCCGAGAGCTGATTCGATGCTGGCTGGCTGTGGCTCGTACTCCACGCGGACAACCGCCGCCGCGGCTGTGGCCTGCTCCAGTGTTTCCGCAATGACGACAGCGATGTATTGGCCCCAGTGGCGGACGATCTCGTCTTCAAAGGCTGAGCGACCCTCGCTGTTGGTGGCGTTGTCGTCGCCGGGAACGGTGCGATAGAGCGGGCCGATATTGCCGTGATGGAGGACAAGCAGAACGCCGGGCATGGATTCTGCGGCGGTGGTGTCAAGGCGGACGATGCGGCCGCTGGCGACGGGCGCGGTCACGGGGACGGCGTGGACGAGGCGATCGAAGTGGAAATCGGCCGCATACTGGGCGGCCCCCGTGGTTTTGAGCGGACCGTCAATGCGTGGAGTAGGGGTACCGATGATCGAGGCGGGCGTACTCATATCTGCCTTTCATTCATTCTCCGCCTCGATGCCGGCGGGAGTGGTTCATGCCTCGAGAACCTTCGATTCAAGCAGGTCCTCAATGCGCACTGGAAGCTGGCGCACGCGGACACCCGTTGCGTGATAGACGGCCTCGGTGATGGCAGGCGCCACGCCGGCCATGCCAATCTCGCCGATGCCGCGCGCGCCGTACTCATTGACAATGTAGTCGGGGTAATCGAGGAAGGTGACGTCCAGGTCGGGCAGATCGGCGCAGGTGGCCACAAGATAATCGGCAAAGCTGCCATTGATGGGTTGGGCGGTGCGCGTCTCGTAACGGGTTTCTTCCAGCAGGCTCATGCCCACGCCCATCACTGCCGCGCCCAGGATCTGGTTCGCGCCGGCCTTCGTGTTGATGATGCGGCCGCAATCGAAGATGGAAAAGACGCGGCTGACGCGCAGGCGTGCGATTTCCGGATCGTACTCAACTTCAGCAAAGTGCGCGCCGAAGGAATGCATGGAATAGCTGCGCGCCTTGGGGTCTTCAAACGAAGGAGCAGTGCGGCCGGTGGCGGTAATGCTGCCGATGTCGGCGAGGCGTAGCACCTCTTCAAACGGAATACCGTTGGCGCTGAGGTTACCGCCGCCGTGATACGCCGCGCCAACAACCTGTGGCTGTTGCTGTTTGGCCATGACGCGTCCTTCGGCGATGGTGAGCGTGTCAGGGTGCGCGCCGTGGAAGGGCGAGTTGGGAATGAGCGAGGCGACGTTGAGCAGCCGCGCCACCGCGGAGGTCACTGCGCTGGTGGCGGCGGGGAGCATGGCGCTGGTGACCATGGAGCCGCCGGATGTCGGGCCGTCGGGGAGCGTGGTATCGCCGAGAAAGACGTCGATGCGATCGAGGGGGACACCGGTCTTGGCGTGAGCCACCTGGGCAAACAGCGTGTAGGTGCCGGTGCCGATGTCCTGGGTGGCGCAGCGGACGCAGACACGGCCGTTGGGGCACAGTTCCACGGTTGCGGTGCAGGGAATGCGCGCCGCGCCCCAAGATGCGCCGCCGAGGCCCCAGCCGATGACCTTGCCGTCACGCCGCATGGAACCGACCGCCGGCGTTCGGTTCTTCCAGCCGATCTTTTCCGCGCCGGCTAAGTAGCACGCCTTGAGGTGGCGCGACGAGAAGGGGCGATTGGTGCCTTCGTCGCGCTCGGCGTCGTTCTTCAAACGAAGTTCGAGCGGATCCATTTTGAGCTTGACCGCCAGCTCGTTCATCGCGGATTCGAGCGCGAACAGGCCCGGCACGGCGCCGGGACCGCGCATGGGTGCGGGTGTGCCCACGTTCCGTCGCACCATGCCGGTAGTGACTTCGAGATTTGGGCAGCTGTAAAGGAAGGGTGTCTGCTCGCCGCAATGCTCGACAAAGTCGTCGAGCATGGAAGTCTCCGAGAAGAAGTCGTGGCGAATGGCGGTGAGTTTACCGTCCGCGGTTGCTCCCAGGCGGATGCGCTGCTGGGTGTGCGGACGATGGCCGACGCTCGTGAACATCATGCGCCGGTCGACGCTGAGCTTCACCGGGCGATTGAGCTTGCGCGCGGCAGCGGCGGCAAGGGTGCACTGCGGCCAGGGTGAAAGCTTGCCGCCGAATCCCGAGCCAATGAAACGCGAGATGGTGCGCATGTTTTCGCGTGGAACACCGAGCACCTCCGACATTGTCGTGCGGTGACCGACCACGCCCTGCGAGCCGTCGTAGAGCGTAAAGCCCTCGCCGTCCCACACCGCTACGGTTCCGTGCATCTCCATGGGGTTGTGGGTTTCCACCGGCGTTACATAGGTCTCGTCGATGGTGACGGGCGCGGAAGCCAGCGCCTGGTCGGGGTCGCCGCGCTTCCAACTGCTATCGCGGGGGCCCGTGAAGCCGGCGCTGAGATCGGGGCGGACGTCGGGCGTTTCGGGATCGTACTCTACGCGGATGGCCTCGGCCGCGGCAGTAGCCTGTTCCAGTGTTTCTGCGACGGCGACGGCGACGTACTGACCGAAGTAAAAGATTTGGTCGTCGTCAAATGGTGGGCGCGATTCCGCCATGCTGCCGTCTTCCTGACGAGGATAGGTGCGGAAAACGTTCTCGAGATTGCTGCGGTGCAGAACCAGCAGCACGCCGGGCCTTTTCTCGGCAGCCGACGCGGCGAGCGAACGAATGCGTCCCTTGCCGATGGTGCTTTGCACGGCGACCGCATGCGCGAGATTGGGAAAATGGTGATCAAGCGAGTAACGAGCGGTGCCCGTGGTCTTGAGAGGGCCGTCGATTCGCGGGACTGCCGCGCCGATGATACCGGCGCCCTGGGGAATCTGTGTCGTTGCCATGAAGACCTCCTGGGTTGGCGATCCTTGAATCTAACGTCCCAAATGCAGGGGCGCGGGGCAGCATGCGCCTGCGTCAGGCAGTGGCCATTTTCAGCGAGCGCACCACGCAGCGCTTCGCCAGCTCAATCTTGAACGCGTTGTCCTTTCGGGGTTTCGCGCCGGCCAGAGCAGCTTCCGCGGCCTTGCGGAAGTGCTCCGCGTCGGCGGGCTTGCCCTGCATTGCTGCTTCGGCTTCATGCGAACGCCAGGGCTTGGTGCCCACTCCGCCTATGGCCACACGGATGTAGCGAACGTGGCCGCCTTCCACCCTGGCGACGACGGCCGCCGAAGCCAGCGCAAACTCGTAGCTGGCGCGGTCGCGCAGCTTCAGGTAGACGGACTTTGCGCCGGACACGGGGTTGGGCAGTTCGACGTAGGTGACTAACTCGCCCGGCTCGAGTGCGTTTTCAATCTGGGGTGTATCGCCGGGAAGCTTGTGGAAGTCGGCAAAGGAGATGGTGCGCTTGCCCTTCGGTCCCTCTGTGAGGATGACCGCCTCCAGCGCCGCCATGGCCACGCACATGTCGGAAGGATGAGTGGCGATGCATTGGTCGCTGGTGCCGAGCACCGCGTGCATGCGGTTGAATCCATCCATGGCCGCGCAGCCGGAACCGGGCGTGCGCTTGTTGCAGCCGTAGCCGCCGGGCGTTCCGGCGCTGGGCTCGCGGAAGTAGACGCAGCGCGTGCGCTGCAGCAGGTTGCCGCCGGTGGTGGCCATGTTGCGCAACTGCGGCGAGGCGCCGGAGAGAAGCGCCTGCGACAGGACTGGGTAATTCTTCAGCACTTCGGGGTTCCAGGCCAGGTCGGAGTTGCGCACCATGGCGCCGATCTTCAGGCCGCCGGTGGGCGTGGGCTCGATCTTGTCCAAGGGGAGCAGGTTGATGTCGACCAGGGCGGAGGGCTTCTCAACTCTGAGCTTCATCAGATCCACAAGCGTGGTGCCGCCGGCGATGAACTTGGCTCCGTTAGCCTGTGCGAGTGCTTTGTCGATGCTTGGGGCCTTTGAGTATTTGAAGGTCTGCATGGGTCTCCTCCATCAGGAGCGCGACTGGCGCACCTGGCGCACAGCCGCGACGATGTTGGTGTAGGCGCCGCAGCGGCAGATATTGCCGGACATGGCCTGCTTGATGTCGTCATCGGCGGAGCCGATGGGCTCCTTGAGCAGGGCCACGGCACTCATGATCTGGCCGCTGGTGCAGTATCCGCACTGATAGCCGTCGTGCTCCACAAAGGCTGCCTGCATGGGGTGCAAATTATCGGGCTGGCCGAGGCCTTCAATCGTGGTGATCTCGTCGCCCTCGTGCATTACCGCGAAGGAAAGGCAGCTGTTCACGCGGCGGCCGTTCACGTGCACGGTGCAGGCGCCGCACTGGCCATGGTCGCAGCCCTTCTTGGTACCGGTCAGATGGATGCGTTCGCGCAGGGTATCCAGCAGCGTGGCGCGCGTATCCAGGCCGCGCAGGTTGTAGTCCTTGCCGTTGACGCGGAGAGTAATGCTCGCCGCACCGGTGGCTTCGGGCGTCTCCTGCGCGGCGGGCGCGACCGGAGGAGCCGCGTACCCCAGTGGCGTGGCGCCGGCCAGGAGGCCGGTTGCGCCCAGCCCGGACAGGAATGTACGCCGGCTGAAGCCGCCCTTCTCTTCGGAAACTGTGTCCGAAGCCAGCGGCTCCAGGTCGATGGGCTGGCGCTCGTCGCCGGTGTGGAACTGCTCGTCCCGTTGTTTCGGCGCGGGACCGCGCAGGTGCTTGAAGCGCAGGGTGGGTGCTTCCGCCATGGGTGATCTCCTTGGACAGGATGGTGTTGGTTCCTTTTCAGTGGCCGATTCGTGGAGGATGCCGAAACGCCGGTCCTGAGAAGTGCAGCGGCGGACCAGAGTACGGCAGGTCGGGGAACGAAGGGCCAAAGTCTTGCGTTTCAGCGCCAGCCAAAGCGCCGTGCCGATATCCTAATCCATTCGCGCAACGGCTTGGAACTCCAATTTTGGTGAACTCAACGAGCTCGGGGATCCGGCTGATTCACCTTGGATCGACTCGGCAAAACCGGCTGGCCCCGGGGAAGCCCCAACAATTCAAACGGAAGGGGCCTCTGCGTGGGGAATCCTTCCCGTCTCCGCACTCAGTTCGCGGAGCAAAGGTCGCGTTCGCCATCAGCGGGAACGTGATTTGGAATGCGGATGCGCTCCTCGATCTTGCGGTAGTTCGTGATCTTATGGGTCAACAGCGAATGAGCCTTTTGAAGAGCAACAATCTGCGCGGCGATGGCGGCCTGATGTTCTTCGAGGATCTTGCGCCGATCCAGCGAAGTGTCGTTTCCGCGCTCGCGCAGTTCGGCATAGCGTTGCATCTCGCGGATAGGCATGTTGGTGGCCCGCATGCAATGGAGAAAGTTCAGCCAGGCCTCATCGGCGTCGGAGTAGCGGCGGTGGCCATTGCGTGCGCGCCCCACCGGTTGAATGAGTCCCACACGCTCGTAGTAGCGTAGCGTGTGCGCGGTCATGCCGCATCGTTCGGCCATGGTTCGGATGGTGTATCCTGCTTCCCGCATATCATCAACGTACTCCTTGAAGCGCGCTTCAAGTCAAGACAGGCAAAGAAGGTCCGGCGAATTGGTTTGAATCGAGCAAGTCATGTAATAGCAACTACATAGGATGTATTCGGACAATGCAAGGCGGGAGCCCTTTACATTTCTTAAGATTGGGAGATTCAAGAAAAACGATGGAGTGTTGGCTCGTATCATCGGGAGACACGAAGGAGCGAAGTGAGTGATCGATCCTGGCGAGCGTACGAAGTTCGAGCGCATGATGAGCGTGGCGCTCGAAGAGGCACACGCGGGATTCGCAGAGGGCGGAATTCCCATCGGTGCGGCGCTGTTCACGCAGGGAGGTGAACTGCTGAGCAGGGGCCGCAACCGGCGCGTGCAGGAGGGCGACCCCAGCATTCACGGCGAGACGGATGCGTTCCGGCGCGCTGGCCGTCAGCGCAGCTACCGCGACATGATCATGGTCACCACCCTGGCCCCGTGCTGGTATTGCAGCGGACTGGTAAGGCAATTCCGCATCGGAACGGTGGTGGTGGGCGAAAGCCGGACCTTTGCGGGCGGAATCGAATGGCTGCGCCAGAACGGCGTGACCGTAATCGACTTGGACGGTCGGGAATGCATGGAACTCCTTGGCAGATATATTGAGCAACATCCGGAAGTTTGGAATGAAGACATCGGGGAAGAGTAGCCAGCACGTAAAATGATTCTTCTTACCGGAGGGTACCCATGCAAAGACGCAATTTTCTTGCCGCATCGCTCGCCACATCCGCAGCCGCGCTGGCGAGCGGATCGGCAGCGCAAACGCGCGCTCAGGGCGGGCGAGAGTTTTATCTGCTGCGCCGGTACAAGCTTGAGAGCGGACCGCAGGTTGCGCTAACGGAACGCTATATCGGGGATGCGCTGATCCCCGCGCTGGGTCGGCGCGGGATGGGCCCCGTGGGCGCGTTCAACATTGAGATTGGTCCCGAAACGCCGGTGGTGTACGTACTGATTCCTGGGCGCTCGGTGGAGGCGCTCGCTGAGCTGGATTTGGATCTGGCGCGGGACGAAGAGTTCCTAAAGGCCGCGGAGCCATTCTGGAGCGCGCCTGCTTCGGCACAGGCGTTTCAGCGCGTGGAGGCTTCGCTCCTGGTTGCATTTGAAGGCTGGCCGCGGGTGACGCCACCTGCCGCTGCTGTTACCCACGGCAAACGCATCTTCCAGTTGCGCACCTACGAGAGCCCCAGCTTCCGCGACCACGTGCGCAAGGTGGAAATGTTTCACTCGGGTGAGTTCGGCATCTTTCAGGCCGCCGGCTTTCATCCCGTGTTCTTCGGCGACATGCTGATAGGCACGCGCATGCCATGTCTGACTTATATGTTGTCGTTCGCAGATCTGACGGAGATGGATGCGAAGTGGAATGTCTTCCGCGACGATCCGAACTGGAAGAAGCTCTCGGCGGATTCGCGGTTCGCTTATGAGGCCATTGTAGATAACATCACCAATCTGATTCTTAGTCCGCTTGCCGTCTCGCAGATCTGAGCAAGCGCGCGTACGATCAGGAGCTGAGCACGGGGGCCGTGGACTTTTTTTGCGCTGCGAAGAGCGCGACCAATTGGAGTAGTTCCTCGTCGTTTTCGCGGGCGGCGGCCAACTGCATTCCGCCGGAGCGGCAGGGGATAGTGACGGCGGGAACGCCAGCCAGGCTGAACGGAGCGGTGTAGCGCAGTAGTCGCGGCCGTGTCTGGGTGTGATCCGCGCCGGCCCGTAAGACAGCAACCGGAGCGGCGGGGAGCAAAATGAGTTCATGCTTGGCGAAGAGGTCGTCCATGCGCGCGCGAAATTCCTCGTGGCGCTGGCGGAGGGTGCCGATCTCGTTAGGGGTGATGCTCGCACCCCATTGCAAACGCTCGCGAATGGCCGGCTCGAAATGGTCGAAGCGGCCGCGATGCAGCCCTGCAGCCTCCCACGCCTGAATGGGAGCGAAGATTTCGCGCGCGCCGGCCCAGAAGCCAACGTCAATCGTGGTTGATCGCATTCCCAGCGCTTCCATTTCGGCGATGGTCTGGCGGTAAGCGGCGAGAATCTCCGGCTCGCAATCGTGAAGGAACTCCTCGGGTACGATGGCGAAGCGCGTGAATGCGCGGAACAAGGCGGGGTCTCTTTCCTGCGCGGTGAAGAATGCGCCGAGGAGCGGAGCTTCCTCGAGGTCCGCGAAGAGCCAGCCGAGGGTATCGAAGGATTGCGCGAGATGCGCGCCGCCGCGCCAATCGCCGCGGCCGAAAGAGGCGCGATAGCCGGCCAGGCCGCAAAGCGCTGCGGGGACGCGGATGGAGCCGCCGGTGTCGGTGCCGATGGCTGCGACCGCCGAG
>VFSW01013716.1_pt1 | contig 11247 bp, 8 predicted proteins | sample 5358111 | NCBI WGS metagenome assembly VFSW01 (sample SAMN11554181, study PRJNA540505) | mine drainage metagenome | isolation source: sediment from site ElyBrook_90M | place: USA: Ely Copper Mine, Vershire, VT | collected 2017 | reverse complement strand
TGGCGATGGCCGAGTCCATGCGGTGGACGATGAACTTGATGCGCTTCTGGACTTCGGTGATCTCCTCAGGCAGCGAGGTCTGGCGCAGCTTGACGCGAGCGCCCGCCTCGTCGATGAGGTCGATAGCTTTGTCGGGCAGGAACCGATCAGGAATGTAACGGTTGGAGTGAGACACCGCGAACTCGATGGCCGCATCGGTATAGCTGACCGCGTGGAACTTCTCGTAACGGTCCTTGATGCCCATGATGATCTTGATGGCATCGGCTTCGTTAGGCGGAGGAACCTTGACAGCCTGGAAACGGCGTTCGAGAGAGCGATCTTTCTCGATCGACTTGCGATACTCAGCGGGCGTGGTTGCGCCGATGCACTGAATTTCGCCGCGGGAGAGAGCCGGTTTGAGGATGTTAGCCGCATCAAGCGACCCCTCGGCCGAGCCTGCACCGACCAGCGTGTGAAGTTCATCGATGAAGATGATGGAGTTCTGGTTCTCCATCAGCTCTTTCATGATGGTCTTGAGGCGCTCTTCAAACTGTCCTCGATACTTGGTGCCGGCCACAATGAGCGACAGGTCGAGCCCGAGGACGCGCTTGTCGGCGAGGAATGTAGGAACTTCACCGTCGGCGATGCGCTGGGCCAGGCCTTCAACGATGGCGGTCTTGCCGACACCGGGCTCGCCGATGAGCACAGGATTGTTCTTGGTGCGGCGGCACAGGATCTGAATGACCCGCTCGAGTTCGCCATCGCGACCGACGAGGGGATCAAGCTGGCCGTCCATGGCCGCCTGGGTCAGGTCGCGGCTAAACTCGGCCAACAGGCTCGATTCCCTCTGGCGTGCCTGGGCCGGCGCCTTTTCTTGCGTGACGCGGGCCAGTTCGTCGCGAATCTGGGCGAGTTTGAGGCCGCGTTCCTGCAGGATCTCCGAAGCGAAGCACTTCTCTTCGCGCAGCAATCCGAGGAGCAGATGTTCTGTACCAATATGTTTGTGACCCAACCGTTCGGCTTCTTCTGCCGCATAGGCCAGCACTCGCTTGCACTCGTTCGAAAGCGGCAGGTCAACCGAGGTCGATACCTTTTCGCGGATGGTGGTATGTGCCTCGATCTGCTTGCGAATCGACTCCACCGAGGCGTGCGAGCGCAGGAACCGGTTGGTCAGTGCCTTGTCTTCGCGCAGAAGACCGAGCAAAAGATGCTCAGTCTCGATATAGGGCGATCCGAACTGACTGGCCTCATATCGCGCGAAGAAGATCACGCGACGTGCCTTCTCCGTATAGCGTTCGAACATCGTGTTCTCCCTTTTCCCGAGCTATCGGCTGGAGTGGTCGTCCGGTTTATTTTGCCGGCCTCGACCCAACCCGTCCGTGCCCTTTCTGACATCGCTACCCAAGGCCCGAAAAATTGACAGCCCCTGCCTCGGAACAGCTCTTTGAGATGGTTTACGGGAGACTTTTCCCGATCGTTCCGGAGGTGGCAACCCCCTCCCGAGCTTCCATCCGACCTGCACCGACCCGTCGGCGGACTAGAAATCGTCCAATCCGGGCCGATCCCTGCTACATAATGAGACTCATTTCACTGCCGGAACGCTGCTTTTTCCGGGTTCGATTTGTTTGCTTGCGTCCCCGGCAACGACACCGGCTGACATTACAAGGCGTCCACTTTCGAGACGCATCACCCGCGTACACCGAGCAGCAAGATCCATATTGTGCGTCACAACGATGGATGTTAACCCGTGACTGGCGTGCAGTCGTTGAAGAAGATCAAAGACCTGCCCGGCCGTAGTCTCGTCGAGATCGCCGGTAGGTTCGTCGGCCAGCAGCAGTCGGGGGTTGTTTACCAGTGCGCGGGCCAGGGCAACGCGCTGTTGTTCGCCGCCGGAGAGCTCGCCCGGCCGGTGATCACCGCGCTGTTCGAGGCCTACTTCCCTGAGCCAGTTCGCCGCCATGGTGAGCGCCTCCCTCCGGTTTTGGCCGCGCGCCAAGAGCGGCATTGCCACGTTTTCCTGGGCCGTGAACTCCGGCAGCAGGTAATGGAATTGCCAGACGTAGCCAATTTCGCGATTGCGGAAGGCGGCCGCCTGTCGTGAATTAAGCGATGCCACGTTAGTAGACGCCGAGTATACCGTTCCCGCGGAGGGGGCATCAAGGGCGCCGAGAATGTGCAAAAGTGTGCTCTTTCCAGCCCCGGACTGGCCCACGATGGCGACGATTTCGCCGGCGAACACTTCGAGGTCGAGTCCGCGGAACAGCGTTAAGGGTCCCCGGCCGGTAATGTATGTCTTTTCAAGACTGTTGACGCGGATCACAGGGTCGCTGAATGGGGGGTCAGCAGGACGCAACACTTGACCCCGCGATGTGCGGGTTGCCTGCGTGGCATCCGCTGAAGGAGGCTGTATCATCCCTGCTCCTGATTTTACCGTGTCCGGGGGCCCGACTTATTAGATGCAATGTCAGTCAGGACCGACAAAACCCGGAGGACGGTCTCAGCGAAGCCCCGTCGAGACGCGGACGGCGACATTCGCAATGGGAAGGCGGGGGGCCATCACCAGGCTGTGCTTCTGCGGAGCCCATGTTGTTCGAGTTCGCTGTACAGCGATCGTCTTAACATGTGGTACGAATGACCTCATCATGAAATAGCAGTGTCTTTGGTCACTTCAGGTCGGGCGGATAGTCGCTACAACTGTGACTGACCCCGTGAAGCGATCTATTTTCATCCTGACATTTGTTGTTGCGGTCGCAGCAGGCGATCTGAGCCGATCAGTTGCACAAGAGTCGTTTTCAACGCGACTCATGGCGCATAACAGCGCAATGACCGGGGTGCAACCGGCATGGATGACACCGCTCGTGTCTCCCGATCCGAGACTGGTGCAATACGCTAAGCTCTCATTTGCCCATCAGTACGCCCCTGGCGGGACAGAGACAGTGAGCTATGGGAACGGTCGTGGCGGGGGGCTCATTGGCGGCACACGCTACGAGTTCGACTACATTCCACCTTCGTATATCCAGCACAACGGCAGCACAATCGACGGGTTCGGCGACACGTCAGTCCTGGTGAAGTACCGCATTGCGTCCGGGAACGCCGAGCACGGCAACTTGATTGTGCCGGCGATGTTGAGCCATTGCTTCGCGACAGGCAGCCACAAGAATGGTGGCAGCACCGACAGCTTCGGACCCACCGTGGCGGGTGGTTATGGGTTCGGACGCAGGTTCCAGTTGGAATCGTCTCTGGGCGGCACGCTGCCGACCGGGAAAATTGCTGCGCAGGGGCGCGCGATTGCCTGGAATGCGCTGGCGCAGTCTCACGCCACGCAACACTTATGGTTCGAGTTGGAAAACAACGCGACCTTCTACGCAGGTGGAAGCCACGACGGAAAGATGCAGAACTTCGTCACTCCGGCAGCGTTTTACGTGATCCGGCGAAAGGAGTGGAAGCCGACTCATCCTTTCCTGATCGTCGATGGCGGCATGCAGATTGCAACGTCCGGTTTCCACACGTACAACCACAATCTGATTTCGGAGACGCGCCTTGTGTTCTGAGACGGGCACGGCGAAGAGGTGAACACGAAAGGCGACCGGCAAGCTGCGTGTTCTCCATCACTTCGCATCGTTGGCGATTGACGCTAGAACTGAAGTTGACCCATGAGGCGATCCACGTTCATTTCAGTTTTAGGGCTGGCTCTGACCGCGATGGCGAGTTCTCGCGCAGCCGACGCACAACAGTCGTTCTACCAGCGGCTGCGATTGCAGAACACAACGATGACCGAGGTGCAACCTTCGTGGATGGGTCCGCTGATCCAGTCGGACGCACGGTTGGCTCAGGCGGTGAGAATCTCGGTGTCGGATGCGAATGCTCCGGGCGAACAGATTTTCAGTTATGGCAATAATCATGGCGTGAGTTTCCTGGGCGGACGCCGGTTTCAGTTCGACTTCAATCCGCCGTCATATTTCAAGAACCATTCGGCAATATTCAACGACGGCTTCGGCAACGCATCGACCCAGGTGAAGTACCGAATTGTCTCGGGAAATGCGGAGCATGGCAATTTCGCGGTGACGGCCATACTGTGCCGGGCCTTTGCGGCGGGAGCGGAGCAGAACTCGATGCTGACTGGGTACTATGTGCCCAAGATCGCCGCGGGGAAGGCATTCGGGCGATTCGATGTTCAGTCGACCGTGAACGGAGTGCTGCCTACAGGCAAAATTGCCCAGCAGGGCCGCGTCGTGGAATGGAACACTACAGCCCAGTTCCATACCACGGCGCGCACCTGGTTTGATATCGAGAACAATGCGGCGTACTTCAAAGGCGGCCCAACTGATGGCAAGGCCCAGAATTTTCTGACTCCGGCAGCCTTTTACGTGATCAAGCGCAGGACCTGGGAAGCTACACATCCTGTGTTTGTTGTCGATGGCGGGATGCAGATCGCGACATCAGGTTTCCACTTTTACAATCACAATTTGATCACAGAGATGCGCATGCTTTTTTAAAGCATCTTGCGTTGGGCGACGTAATCGACCGGGGGCGCAGTGAGACGCATCAGCGCGGTGTAGACGATGCCTGAAGTAAAAAATCCCACAAACCAAGCATAGTCATAGAGGAAGTGGAGTGGCTGCGCCGCCAGGCCGACCAGCGCTATGACTACGCCCAAAATGAGCGCGACGATGGCGCGCGGGTTCATGCCCTTTGTGTAATGGTATACGCCTTCGCGATGGTAGAGCGAGTTTACGTCCAGTTCTGTCTTACGTATCAGAAAGTAATCGCAGACCATGATACCGGCCACGGGTCCAAGCAGGCCCGAGTAGCCGACCAGCCAGCCGAAGATGTAAGCATCGGGCGTTGCCAGCAGCTTCCACGGGCACATAGCCAGTCCGAGAAAACCGGTGATGATGCCTCCGGTGCGAAAACTGATGAGTCGCGGATAAAGGTTGGAGAAGTCGTTCGAAGGTGAAACGACGTTGGCTCCGATGTTGACGTTGAGCGTAGCGATGAGAATCGCAATGAGCGCTATAAAGGCGACGAAAGGCTGATGGAATGCGCCGATGAGCAGGATCGGATTCCAGATTGGGTGGCCGAAGAGCACGGCCGACGCTGAAGTGACCGAAATGCCGACGAAAGTATAGAGCGTCATGGCGACTGGGAGCCCGAAGGCCTGTCCCCAGGACTGCGCGCTCTGTGATTTGGAGTAGCGCGTGAAGTCCGGGATATTGAGAGCGAGTGTGGCCCAGTAGCCAACCATGGCGGTGAGCGAGGGAAAGAAGACAGACAAAAATTCGCCGGAGGTGTGGAACTGGCTGGGCGTCGAAAGCATGGAGCCGAAGCTGCCTGCCTTGATGCGTACCCAGACGAGCAAGAGCGCAGCCATGACGAACATGAAAGGCGCACCGAACGCTTGCAGATGACGAATGGATTCGACCCCGCGCCACACGACTACCATGTTCAGCAGCCAGAACAATAGAAAGCTCGTCCACAAAACGGATTGAACGCCTGCGAGGGAGGGCCAGATGACGATGAGCAGCGAATCGATGGCCTGGCCGCCGATCCACGATTGAATTCCGAACCATCCGCAGGCCACGATGGCGCGCAGGATGGCGGGGATATTGGCGCCGCGCACACCGAAGGGCGCCCGAATGAAGACTGGAAACGGGATTCCGTACTTGGCGCCGGCGTGGGCGTTGAGCAGCATGGGGACGAGCACGATGAGATTGCCGAGAAGCACCGTACCGACGGCCTGCTTCCAGTCCATGCCCTTGGCGATGAGCGAGGATGCGAGCTGGTAGGTGGTTATTTCCATCGACATGGAAAACCACAGGGCGATGTAGTTGTACGTCGTCCATGTGCGCTGAGCCGTCGTGGTGGGGGCAAGGTCGCGATTGGATAGGGATGGATCGACAACGCTCAAATGGGCGCTCCTGTTGATGGCTTGCTCAGATCAAATCTGCACACAATCGACTGGCAACTCGCCAGCCATTATCGCCACGCTCCGCCGCGGGCTTTGCGGCGGAGGTAGTTGCCGCGACCAGGTCTGCCGATGAATTTCCCTCCGGACACGATGAGTTCGCCGCGTGAGTAAACGTCACGGGCGTTGCCGCGTACATGGAAGCCTTCGAACATGGAATAGTCGACGCGCATGTGGTGGGTGGCAGCGGAGATGGTGTACTCGGCATTTTCATCCCACAGAACGATGTCGGCATCGCTGCCGGCGGCGAGAATACCCTTCTTCGGATACATGCCGAAGATGCGCGCAGGCGCCGTTGAGACGAGTTCCACGAAGCGGTTGAGGGTGAGGTTGCCGAGGCCGACGCCGTGATGATGCAAAAGCTGGAGACGGTTTTCGATGCCGGGACCGCCATTGGGGATTTTGGTGAAGTCGTCTTTGCCGAGTGCTTTCTGATCTTCAAAGCAGAAGGGGCAGTGGTCAGTGGAGACAACCTGCAGGTTGTCTTTGCGCAGGCCGTCCCACAGCTTCGGCTGATTTTTCTTTTCACGGAGCGGCGGCGTGAAGACGTACTTCGCGCCCTCCCAGCCCTTGTCAACCATGTTGTCTTCGAGTGAGAGCAGCAGATATTGCGGGCACGTTTCGGCGAAGGCGGGCAGACCGCGGTCACGTGCTTCACGCACCTGGTTGAGGGCGTCTTCGCTGGAGAGGTGCACGATGTAAACGGGGACGCCGGCCATCTCCGCCATGGCGATCGCCCGATGTACCGCCTCAGCCTCGGCGCGCGTGGGACGGGTGAGCGCGTGGTAGATGGGTGCGGTCTTGCCTTCGGCGAGAGCCTGCTGGACAATGACGTCGATGACGGATCCATTTTCCGCATGCATGCAGATAAGTGCGCCGTTCTTCGCCGTCTGGCGCAGGGCCTTAAAGATGGTGGCGTCGTCGACCATGAGGACGTTGGGGTAGGCCATGAAGAGCTTGAAGCTGGCGACACCTTCGCGGACGAGGTCGTCCATGTCTTCAAGGCCGGCGTCGGGCAGATCGGTGACGATCATGTGCAGGCCGTAGTCGATGCAGGCGTTGCCTTCGGCTTTCTTCCACCATGTGTCGAGGGCAGTGCGCATTTTAGTGCCGCGCGCCTGAATGGCGAAATCGACGATGGTGGTGGTCCCGCCGATGGCTGCGGCCCTCGTGCCCGTAAGGAAATCGTCGGCCGAGTTGGTGCCGCCGAAGGGCATATCGAGGTGGGTGTGCGCGTCGATGCCACCGGGAAGGAGCAGCAGGCCGGTCGCATCGACAACGGTTTCAGCGGAGCCGTCGGGAATGTTAGCGCGAATCTCCTTGATTGTGTCGCCGTCGATGAGGAGGTCCGCCTGCACGGTGGAATCGGCATTGACGATGGTTCCGTTCTGGATGAGGACTGAAGGCATAGACGGTTCACTCAAGATGATTACGAGATTTGCAAGTCAGCGCCGTTCTCGAGCCGGCGGATGGGCTGCGCGAGGAGCACGGTCCTACTGCGGCGCAGGCTGGGGTGCGCATGCTGCGCCGCGGGTGCGCTCGTCCCACGTTTCGGGAACGAGGCCTGTATCGATACTTGTCATGATGATGCAATTGTCGACGGGGCAAACGAGAGAGCAAAGATTGCAGCCCACACATTCTGTTTCGTCGACACGCGGGATGCGGGCGAGCGGCGTGGAATAAGGACCATGCGCGGCGAGTTCAACGGTGCGCTCACTGCGCGTTACGGGAGTGTTCGTGATGGATTTAAGGCTGCGGGTTTCATTGTCGGCAGGTGTGGCGTGGAGTTCGACAGGACCGTCGACGGGCCTGGACACGCGGTCGAGATGAATGCATTGATGTGCGCCATCCCAGCAGGCGATGTGGCACAGATCGCAGCCGATGCAGCGGGCCTCATTGATGCGGGCGACGATTTTGTAGTTGAGGTTGAGGTGCTTCCAATCTGTTACGCGCGATAAGGAAAGGCCCCGGAAATCTTCGATAGTACTAAAATTTTTGGAGCGCATCCAGTTATCGAGACCTTCGATCATGTCTTCAACGATGCGATAGCCAAAATGCATGGCGGCGGTGCAGACCTGCACGGTCCCGCAACCCAGCAGGATAAACTCGGCAGCGTCACGCCAGGTGCCAATGCCGCCGATGCCCGAAAGTGGAAGCGCAGACTCGGCGTCCGCCATGACCTGCTGCACCATATTCAGCGCGATGGGCCTGACGGCGGGACCGCAATAACCGCCATGCGAGCTTTTGCCGTCGACATTGGGGCGGGGCGTGAATGTATCGAGATCGATGCCGGTGATGGAGTTAATGGTGTTGATGGCGGAGAGACCGTCGGCGCCACCGCGCTTGGCGGCGCGGGCCACGGTGCGGATGTCAGTGATGTTGGGAGTGAGTTTGACAAGAACGGGCGTGCGCGCTTTCTCCTTCACCCAGGCGGTAATCATCTGGGCGTATTCGGGAACCTGGCCAACCGCGGACCCCATGCCTCGTTCGCTCATTCCGTGCGGACAGCCGAAGTTAAGTTCGAGGCCGTCGGCGCCGGCGTCTTCAGCGCGTGAGACGATTTCGTGCCAGGCTTCGCGCGTGGACGCTACCATCAGCGAAGCGATGACTGCGTGCTTCGGATAGCGTTTCTTGACTTCAGCCATCTCGCGGAGGTTGACTTCGATGGGGCGGTCGCTGATGAGTTCAATGTTATTGAAGCCCATGACGCGGCGGCCGTCCCAATCGGTGGCGGAGTAGCGCGAACTCACGTTGGTTACGGGCTCGCCGATGGTCTTCCAGACAGCGCCTCCCCAGCCGGCGTCGAAAGCTCGCTGGATCATTTCGCCGGTATTGGTGGGCGGGGCGGAAGCGAGCCAGAAGGGGTTGGGCGAATTGATGCCGCCGGCAAAGCCACGAACGCGGATGTCAGGCATGAGCGGCCTCCATTGACTTGAGCATGGCCAGCGCAGCGCGCTTTCCATCTGCGACGGCGTCGACCACCTCGCGCCCGCCGTTCATGCAGTCGCCGCCAGCAAAGTAGCGCGGATTGCCGGTCTGTCCGGTGGCTCGATCGGCGACGATGCGGCCTTCGCGGACTTGCACGTGGCGGCAGCGCTGCAACAAATCGGACAGAGGCGATTGTCCTATGGCGGGCACGATGACGTTACAGGAAATGGTGTGCTGGGAGTTGGCGATGGGGACGAGGGCGGCGTTGACTTGAACCGTTTCGAGCAGCAGGCGGCCGTGCTCAAATGGCTTGATGGCGACCGGAATCCGGCGCCACAGGAATTGCACCCCTTCCTGCTTGGCGTGTTCGTACTCGAATTCAAAGGCCGAGATGTCAGATTCGCCGCGACGATAGACCATGTAGACGGTTTCGGCGCCAAGGCGGCGCGCGGCGTTGGCGGCATCGATAGCAGTGTTGCCCGCGCCAACAACTACGACGGTTCCTTCCATCTCGCGCAGACGGCCGGTCTTGTAGGCGGAGATGAGCTCGAGGGCATTGATGACGCCGTTCGCGTCCTCGCCGGGAACACCAAGGCGCTGCATTGCGCCCAGCCCGACGCCTAAAAAGAGGAAGTCGAATTCCGACTCGATTTCCCTGAGACCGTCTTCGGAATCAATCGCTGTGCCAAAGCGAAATTCGACGCCCATTTGGCGAATGAGTTCCGCTTCGCGCAAACTCTCAGCAGCGCGCAGTTTGTATTCTGCGACACCATACGTGTTGAGGCCGCCGGGCAAAGCGCGGCGATCAAAGATCGTGACGGAGGCTCCATGGCGACGCAGTTCGGCGGCGCAGGCCAGCGACGCCGGTCCCGCTCCGATGCAGGCAACACTGAGGTTGACCTTTGCGGGCGGGGTGCTGAGGAGCGGTTCTCCGGAGGCGTGAAAAGCGTCGATCGCGTGGCGCTGCAAGAGGGCGATCTGAATGGGATCGCGGTTGTAGCGATGCATGACGCAAGCGCCTTCACACAGGACCTCGACAGGGCAGGCCCGCGCACAGCTTCCGGCAAGCACATTCGCGTCGAGAATGCGCAGTGCCGACCCGCGCAGATTGCCGCTGGCGATGCGCTTGATGAATCCAGGAACGTCGATGTGGGTGGGACATGCCTTGGTGCAGGGCGCGTCGAAACAGTAGAGGCAGCGATGCGCTTCGGTCAGCGCAGCCTGCGCGGTGAGGGCGGGTTTCAGTTCGCGAAAGCGTTCGCGTAGTTGCGGATCGTCGGGCAGAGTCGCGGTGCTCATCGAAACCTCGAAGGGCGGGCGGTTTTCAGGAAGCGACGATAGGGCCATAGAGATCGGGGCGGCGGTCGCGGAAGAATTGCCACGTGCGACGGACGTCGGCGATCTCGTCAAGGTTGAGGTCGGTGGTGAGTACTTCGTCTTTATCGCGACCTGCCTGGGCAATAATCTGCCCGCGAGGATTGGCAAAATAGCTGGACCCGTAAAATTCGCCGATGTTCCAGGGCGGTTCGGTACCCCCGCGGTTAATGGAGGCGATGAAGTAACCGTTGGCGGCGGCGTGGGCGGGCTGCTCCAGCTTCCATAGGTATTCGCTGAGCCCGGCGACCGTAGCGGAGGGATTGAAGACGATCTCGGCGCCATTCAGGCCGAGGCAGCGAGCGCCCTCGGGAAAGTGGCGGTCGTAGCAGATATATACGCCGATTTTGGCGAAGCCGAGATCGAAAACAGGGTACCCGAGGTTGCCGGGGCGGAAGTAGAACTTCTCCCAGAAGCCGGGCGCGACGTGGGGGATGTGGGTCTTGCGGTATTTGCCGAGATACGCTCCGTCCCGCCCTAGCACGGCAGCGGTGTTGTAGAAGATGCCTTCCTGCTCGACTTCATAGACGGGGACCACCATGGCGATGCCGAGTTCTTTGGCCAGCGACTGCATCAGCGTGACGGTTGGTCCGCCGGGAACGGACTCGGTGGTCTCGTACCACTTTACTGATTGCTCGGCGCAAAAGTAGGGGCCGTTGAAGATCTCCTGGAGGCAGACGACCTGTGCACCGTCGCTGGCGGCTTTGCGGATCAGGCCCAGGTGCTTTTCAATCATGGCCTGTTTTTGCGCGGCGAGCGGCTCCGTGGCCGCGACGGCATTGGAGGCCTGGATGATGGAACATCGAACGATGCGAGGCATGGTTCCCGACTCCATTCGAACAGGGTGTGAGTCTTAGACGTTAAAGCAAGTTGGAAGATTTGGGCAATGGGTTCGTTCATTTTTGGTTGAGGGATGCCGCCCAAGGCTCTCGCCGGTCCTGCCCAGTTTCGCCGCCAAGCGTGACTCGAACGGAGTGTTTCCCGGTGCAAGGAGGGGATAT
>VFSW01013715.1_pt1 | contig 11247 bp, 14 predicted proteins | sample 5358111 | NCBI WGS metagenome assembly VFSW01 (sample SAMN11554181, study PRJNA540505) | mine drainage metagenome | isolation source: sediment from site ElyBrook_90M | place: USA: Ely Copper Mine, Vershire, VT | collected 2017 | reverse complement strand
CGCGCCGCCCGGACCCCCTGCCGCCGCGGGTGGGGGCGTGGGTTATGCTCCCGCGGGTACCCGCGCGCGGCCGGGGGGGCCCCAGCCCCAACTCCTGGCGCGCCAAGGCGACGACGCCGCTACCGCTCGGACCGGGTTCGCCACTCACCTCGTGATCGCTGAACAAGGTGGCGACGTCGCGACCGTCGAGCCCGGGCCCCAGTCTCAACTGGTCCACCGTTCCACCAAAACCGCACCGTAGAACATCGGGGGACTCGACGAGCCAGCCGCTGCGTGCGCTCAGCGCGCGAAGGACCTGCGTCGACTGGGGCTTGATCCGGCGGCGTTGGTAGTTCACGCGGACCTCGTCGCGGTGAACTGTTGGCTCAGGCCCCCCATCACCAGGCGGTGGTTGACCGCGACGAACCCGGCTTCGCGTAGGAGCTCGCTAATGGCGTCACTCGGTGGCAGGTACGCGGTCGACTTGGGCAGGTAGTGGTAGGCGTTGCGGTCCGAGAGCAATGAGCCGACGAACGGCACCACGCCGTGAAACCACACCCGGAAGCCGGTGCGGAGCAGTCCGCTACGTGGCTCGGCGACCTCGAGCAGGGCGACTCGCCCGCCGGGTCGGACCACGCGGCCCATCTCGGCGAGGGTCGCGCGCAGGTCCGAGAAGTTTCGCAGGGCGTAGCCGCACGTCACCCCATCGAACGATCCGGTCGAGAAGGGGAGGGCTGCGGCGTCGGCCTGCACCCGTGTGGCGACGCCGGCGCCGGCACGGAGCATGCCGAAGCTGAGGTCGGCGGCGACCGCGCGAAGTCCCTGGCGCTCGAGTTCGCGGCTGAAGTCGCCCGTGCCAGCCGCGATGTCCAGGACGAGGCTCGCCGGGACCAGGCGCAGGTCGATCACGGCGCGCCGCCGCCAGCGGGCGTCCAGGCCCAGGGTCATGAGGTGGTTCACCATCTCGTAGCGGGGGGCGATCGCGTCGAACATCGCGCGCACCTGGCGGGTCTTCTCCTGACCGTACGGCAGTCGGTTGGGATCCACGGTTCAGCGGTAGTAGCGGTAGATCACCTGTGCGACGCAGGCCGGCCGCGACGCGTCACGCACCTCGACCACGACGTCGAGCACGACCGTGGCCCCGCCGTCGAACGGCTCGACCGCGGCCAGCGTCGCCCCGGCGCGGATCGACGAGCCGACGGGGACGGGGCTCGTGAATCGAACCTTGTTGGTCCCGTAGTTGACGCCCATCGTGACGCCGTCGACCTGCAGGAGCCCGTGCAGCAGCACCGGCAGCAGCGACAACGTGAGGTAGCCGTGCGCGATGGTGCCACCGAAGGGCCCGCTGCGGGCCCGCTCGACGTCCTCGTGGATCCACTGGTGGTCGCCCGTGGCGGCGGCGAAGAGGTTCACCTGCTCCTGGGTGACCTCGTGGTACTCGGAGTAGCCCAGGTGTTGGCCGATGGTCGCGGTCAAGTCGTCGATGGTGGGTACGCGGGTCATTGTCACCTCCCCGCAGAGCCTATCCCGGCGTTGTCGACAGCCGGGTGGTCGTACCTTCGTAGACTGGCGCCATGGAGTCCGGCGTACACCTAGAAGAGCATCGACAGATCGCCGGTGGGTGGGTCCGCGCCGGCATCTTCGGCGTCAGCGATGGTCTCGTGACCAACGTGTCGCTGATCCTTGGTTTTGCCGGAGCGAATCCGGGTCACGACGTCGTGCGCCTCGCCGGTCTCGCGGGCCTGGTGGCCGGGGGCTTCTCGATGGCGACGGGGGAGTACCTCTCGATGCGCGCGCAGAAGGAGCTGCTGGAGTACGAGATCGAGATCGAACGTCGGTCCATCGAATCGAGCCCCGACGCGGAGCAGGCTGAGCTTCGAGACCTGTTCGTGGCTCGGGGCATCGAGCCGGAGTTGGCTCAACGGCTCTCGATCGACCTCATGCGCGACCCTGACTTGGCGCTGCGTACGCACGCACGCGAGGAGCTTGGGGTCGACCCGTCGGCCACTGGCTCGCCGTTCGCGGCGGCGTTTTCGTCGCTCTTCGCGTTCGCCGTCGGAGCCTTCATCCCGCTGCTGCCCTGGCTGTGGTCGGCGTCGGGCAACGAGGTGGCGTGGTCGATCCTCTTCGGCGCCATCGGGTCAGGCACCGTCGGTGGCTTGATCGGCTGGTTCACCAAGAAGGGCGTCGTGCGGTGGGTCTTGCGCCAGGTGGGGCTGACGGCCGTCGCGGCGTTCGTGACCTTCGTGGTGGGTCGGCTCGTCGGCGGTTAGGCGGCCGAGAACCGGACGAGCTGGTCTTCGCGATCCAACGTGAAGCCCAGTGAGTGGTAGAGCCGCTGCGCGGCGACGTTGGTCGCATCGACGAAGAGGGTGGCGGTCGAGACACCCTTGCGTCGGATGAGGTCCAGACCCTCGGTCACCATGCGACGACCGAGCCCTCGGCCCCGAAAGTCGGGATGCACCGAGACGACGTAGATCTCACCGAAGCGATCGGGATGCAGTTCGTGGACCTTGGTCCAGCAGGAGGCGGCGAGTCGCTCGCCATCGTCGAGGACGATGAAACCCGACGGGTCGAACCACGGTTCGTGGATGCGGTCGAGGAGATCCCGCTCGGACCAGGCTCCCTGTTCCGGATGGTCGGCGAAGGCGGCGTTGTTCTGTGCGAGCCACGCGGCGGCGTCGCGCTGCGGATCGAACTCACGGGTCACGAAACCGCTCTCGCTCACCCGAGGGGCCTCGATCGGCAGCGACACTCGAAGGAACTGCAGCGTTCGCACGACCCGTCCTCCGGTCGATTCGACCGGGCCCCGCACCCACCAGTCGACGACTCCGTGGTGGTCGAGGACCGCGTGGCGCAAATCGTCGTCGACCCCGCCGCCGCACTGCTCGATCGACGCGGTGCTCGAACGATAGAGGAGCGCGTAGCCGCGCACGTGTCCGTCGACCAGGTCGAGCCAGTGTTCGCCGGCGCCACCGTGGATGACGGTGCGGCGTCGCCCTTCGTCGATCGCCTCGCGACCGAGCGTGATCTCGGTTCGGTTCAAGAGATCGAGCACATCGAGGCGCTGGTCGGGCGCAAGAAGCGGAGTGCTACGCCACGACGACATACGGGCACGTTACCGTTTCGGGTCACGACATGGAGCGCGTCACGCGGTTGAGGCGTCGCAGCAGCGTTCCGACGGCGCGCTCCGCCGCGACCAGCTCGCCGTAGACCTCGTTGTCGACCGAGTCGCCGTCACGTTCGACCAGTGCGGTGAGTCGAGCGGCGAGCTCACTCAGGGTAGACGTGATGGTGTTCAATTCACTTTGAACGGTCATGGCTCGGTTCCGGTCGGAGGGTGGACGTTGGCGCCTACTGTAATGGGGGTGACAGTGCCGGCGACCGTAGGGACGACCGCGGTTCCGTGGTCGTGCATCCGGGTGACCGGCGCCGACGCCACGACCTTCCTGCAGTCCCAGCTCAGCCAGGACCTGAGCGCGCTGGGGGCGCGGAGCGCGCGATCAGCGCTGCTCGAACCCGACGGCACCGTCGTGGCCGCCGTCTTCGTCAGCGGGCGCGGGGAGGATATCGACCTCGTCGTCTCGACGGAGCTGGCGGACGCGACGATAGCCCGCTTGCGTCGGTTCCGCCTTCGAGCCCGGTGTGAATTCGCCGTGAGCGACGAGACCCAGGGGCCCTACGAGAGCGAGGCCGACCGAGTCGGTGACGGTTGGCCCGGCGCGGCGGAGTTCGCGGCGCGACTAGGGCCGCACTCGTTCGGGCGGCGCTTCGTCTCCGAGACGGTGTCATTCGCCAAGGGCTGTTTCACCGGCCAGGAGTTGGTCGCACGCCTCGACGCTCGAGGGGCGAACGTACCGTGGCGACTCGTCGAGGCTCGTGGTCCGTCGACGGAGCCCATCGACACCTACCTACGCTCAACCGGTCCCGATGGTCCGTCGGGCGTGACGTCGTCGGTGATCGATCACGACGGCGTGCTCGCTCTGGGCTTCGCCCATCGGAGCCTGCTGGCCGGTGCGGTGCCCGAAGGTCTGTCGGTCCGTGAGTTGCCCTAGCGTCACCACCGTCGGGTAGCGTTCCTCCAGGAGGTCGTCGTGCGCCTGTTCGTCGAAGGACTCTTCATCATGGTCTCCGGGGTGACGACCGAGCAGGACGCCCTCTTGTCGGTAGGCCTTGGAGCTAACGCGGTGGGCTTCGAGTTCGGCCCGACGCCCCGCCGCGTGAGTGCGGACGACGCACGCGACATCATTCACCGACTGCCTTCGGGCACCGTCACCGTTGGGGCCTTCCGCAACGAGATGCCAACGCGCATCGTCGAGGTGGCCAATCGGCTGGGGCTCCACGCCGTGCAGCTGGATGGTCGGATGACGGGCGACGAGGTCCGCTACGTGAGCGAACGTGTCAACACGGTGATGCGATCACTCTCGGTGGCCGATACGGCCATGGTGAGCTCGATCGAGCAGTACGTCGACTACTTCCTCCTTCCCGAACAGGACGAACGGGCCGCGTTGGAGGAGTCACTCGCACTGTTCGGCGACGAGCGGCTCACCCGCCCGACGATTGCCTCGGGCGGGTTGAGCGCCACCAACGTCGTCGAGGTCGTCCAGAACTACCCGGTGTGGGGGGTCGATGCTCGCTCGAGCATGGAGAGCGAACCAACGGCGAAGGACCCGGTGCTGCTACGCGAGTTCATCGCCAACGCCCGTTGGGCCGACGCGAACGCTTACGTGGAACGGCCTCGTCGGGGCTGATCAGGAGTGAAACCGCCGAAAGACCACGCTGCCGTTGTGGCCACCGAAGCCGAAGGAATTCGAGAGCACGACCTCTAGGTCGGCCGCGCGCGGGGCGCCCGTCACGACGTCGAGGTCGATGTCGGGGTCGACGGTCTCGGTACCCGCGGTGGGGGGGATCACCTGTTCGAGCAGTGACTTCACCGACGCGACACCCTCGAGGGCGCCCGCAGCGGCGAGGGAGTGACCGAGGTGTCCCTTGATCGACGTGACCGGCGGCGGGTTATCGCCGAAGACCTGTCGAACGGCGATGGCCTCGGCGAGGTCGTTGAGCGGCGTTGATGTTCCGTGGGCGTTGATGTGGGAGACCTCAGACGGCCGGAGTCCCGCGTCACGAAGGGCGAGCTCCATGCAGCGGATCGCCCCGCTCCCCGTCGGGTCGGGCGCCGTGATGTGGTGGGCGTCGGCCGTCGAGGCCGCACCGATGACTTCGGCCACGATGGTGGCTCCGCGAGCCGTGGCGTGGCCCCACTCCTCTAGCACCAGCATGCCCGCCCCCTCCCCCATGACGAAGCCGTTGCGGTCGACGTCGAACGGGCGGGAGAGATCAGTGCTGCTGAGTGCGGTCATGTTGCGAAAGCCCGCCTCGGCGATGTCGACGAGGACGGCTTCGGCCCCGCCGACCACGACGACGGGTGATCGGCCGGACGCGACCAGTCGCGCGCCGTTACCGATGGCGTGCGTGCCGGCGGCGCAGGCGGTCGTGACCGTTTCACAAGGGCCGCCCAGCCCGAAACGCATGGAGACGGCGGCCGTGGCGGCGTTCGGCATCATCATGGGGACCATAAACGGGGACACCCGGTCGGCGCCCCTACTCAACAGGACTCGGTGCTGCTCGAGCACGGTCTGGAGACCGCCGATGCCGGTCGTGACGATCGAACCTCCGTCGACGAGTGGTCCCTCGAGCCGACTCTGTCGCCACGCCTCGTCGGCCGCCATGAGCGCATACAGCGTGAAGGGGTCCAGTCGCCGTAGCTCCTTGGGGCCACCGAGATGGGATGCGTCAAACGCGCCGATCCGCTTCGATGGCGGTGCGTCGGGCAGGAGCAGTGCTTCCCAGAGGCGGTCGACGCCCACGCCGGCGCACGTGAGCGCTCCGAGCCCCGTCACGGCGACGCGCAAACCGTCGACGGGCCCGCTCGGCGTGATGGCGACGCGCACTACAGCTTGGCGTAGATCAAATCGAAGGCCTGACCGACGGTGGAGATGTCCTTTAACTCGTCCTCGCCGACCTCGATGTTGAAGGTCTCCTCGAGCGCCATCACCAACTCGACGAGGTCCAGGCTGTCGGCACCTAGGTCGTCGCTGAAGGACGCCTCGGGCGTGACCTTCGATGGGTCGACGGCGAGCACCTCAACGGCGTTGTCGGTGAATTTCTTGAATGCTTCATCGCGGTCCACGGTGGTCACCCCTTGTTTGGTATCGATGTATCGTACTCAATCGCTGGCCTTCGTCGCGAAGTCAGAGGCCCATCGCGAGCCCGCCGTCAACCGGGAGCACGGCGCCGGTGATGTACCGGGCGTGGTTACTGGCCAGGAACCCGACGGCTTCGGCGATATCGGATGGCAGCCCCACGCGCCCCAACGGGATCGACGCGGTCAGCTGGTCGCCGGCCCCGCGAAGGGACTGGGTCATGTCCGTGTCGATGAAGCCCGGGGCGACGACGTTGACCGTCACCCCGCGGCTGGCGACCTCCTTAGCCAAGGAGCGCGCGAGACCGACGAGGCCGGCCTTGGCCGCCGCGTAGTTGGCCTGGCCGGGCACGCCGATGAAGGGGCTCACCGAACCCATGAAGATGATCGATCCGGTGCGGGCCCGGATCATCGACCCGAGGACCGCCCGAGCCGTGTAGAAGGCGCCGTCGAGGTTCGTCGCCATGACCTCGCGCCACTGGTCGTCGGACATTCGCACCGCCAAGCCGTCTCGGGTGACTCCGGCGTTGGCCACGGCCACGGAGACGGGTCCGTACTCGTCGATGGACCTCTTGACGGCGTCGTTGACCTCTCCCGAGTCGGCGACGTTGATCGCCAGGGCGCACGCACAGCCGTCGGGGGCCTCCCCGGACCGCGAGAGCGCGACGACGCGGTCGCCCAGCGCGACGAAGTGGGCCGCGATGGCTCGGCCGATGCCGCGACTCGCACCGGTCACGATCACGTGGCGGCTCACGAGATCCCCGCCAACGACGGCTCGTTGATGGTCGACTGCGCGGCGAAGTCACGGATCCGTTTGGTCAGACCGGTGAGCACGGCACCGGGTGGCATCTCGACCGTCGCGGTGACCGACTCGGGAAGTGCCAACGTCGCGTCGAGGAACTGGATCGGCGCCGTCAACTGGCGCGAGAGCACTCCGGCCCACGAGGACCCGACGTGGACGGTGGCGTCCACGTTGGCGATCACCGAGATCGGGGAGTCGTGCCACGTGACCCGGGCCAGCGCGTCGTCCAGCGCGCCTTGGGCCGAGGCCATGAGCGGCGAGTGGAACGCCCCGCCGACGGGCAGCGGCGTCGCGCGGCGCCAGCCCAGGTCCCGGTGATGCTCCAGCAGATGGTCGAGGGCACGGCGGGTGCCACTGACCACCAGCTGTCCGGTGCCGTTGACGTTGGCTAGCCAGACGTCGGGCAGGTTCGCCAGCGCGACACGGGCCGCTTCGTCGCCGCCCATCAACGCCACCATCGATCCGTCACGCTCTCGCGCGGCGCGCTCCATGGCGTGGCCCCGGACGGCGATGAGCGTGGCGCCATCTTCCAGCGTCAGGACGCCAGCAGCGGTGAGCGCCGTGAACTCCCCCAGACTGTGTCCGAGGTGGTAGCCCGGACGCAAACCGCGCTCGGTCAGCGCGGCGTAGCCGACCAGCGACAGCGCGAACGTCGCGAGTTGGGCGTGGTCGGTTCGCGTCACGTCTGCCTCGTCGGCGTCGAGCAGGATCCGACCGACGTCGACGGACGTCAGTTCGCCGATACGCTCAACGATCGCCCAGTGGGGAGTCGCGCGCCAGGGGACGCCGGCCCCGCTGGCGATCGATCCCTGTCCGGGAAAGAGGCCGACGACGTCGGCGCGAACCGTGGAGGCGTCAACATCGAACATGGCTGTACGCTAACAGCGTGCCCGGAGTGGGACTCGAACCCACACACCCTCTCGAGTAAAGGCTTTTGAGGCCTCCGCGTCTGCCGATTCCGCCATCCGGGCTTGCGGGACACACGGTAGCAGTAACCGTAAGGTATCGGGCGTGAGAGTAACCGCCTGGCGCACGTCGTCGGCCCTCGCTTCGCCGATTCGCGCCGCCGCGCAGCGCCACGACGTGCGCGAGCACTTGTTCGTCTCGATCGAGGACGGCGGCGCGGTGGGTTTTGGTGAGGTCTCCCCGCAGCCGACGCCGATCAACGGCGATCCGTCATTGGACTCCGTCGTGATCGCGCTGCGCGAGGAGGTCCTTCGCCGCCTCGCGACGATGCGACGCGCCAGCGATCGACCCCCGGCGTGGGCGATGGTGCATCAGGCGGCCGGGCCGCGGTCGTCGAGCGTGGTCGCGTGGTCGCTCATCGAGATGGCCCTCATCGACCTCAGCCTGCGTGTGGAGGGACGGGCCCTGGACGACCTCTGGCCTTCGTCCACGGAACCCGCCACGATGGGCACCGTGTCACTGCTCGACGATGAGCCGTGGATGGTGGATCGCGACGTGGCGCGGGTGCGCGCAAAACTCCGCCCCGGTGCGTTGAACCCAGGACGGATGGATCGACTGGCCGGTCTCGAACGGCCTGTGATCATCGACTACAACTGTTCGGGCACCTCGGTGGACGACGTCCTGCGCGACCTCGACGTGCTAATGAACGCGGTGCCGGTCGTGGCGGTCGAGCAGCCCTTCGAGCCGGGCAATCTCATCACCCACGCGGAGTTGGCCGCGCGGCGGGTCGTCGACGTGAGCCTCGACGAGGGCGTGCGATCGATGATGGACCTTCGCCGCATCGAACGGTATCGGGCGGCGTCCATGATCTGCGTGAAGCCGGCGCGACTCGGCGGGTTGGCGGTGGCCCGCACCGTGATCGAGGCCGCGAAGGCGGCCGGTATCCGACCCTACGTCGGCGGCTTCTTCGAATCGCCCCTGGCCCGCTCGGTGCACCGACGGCTCGCCGCTGCCTTCGTGGTCGAACCGAGTGACGTGGGCACGGTCGCCTCTGATTCGGCGGGTCTCGTCGGCCCGGTCGCGGGGGGTTTCGGCCTCGCGCCGTTCCGGGCCGCCGACGACGTCGTCTGCGATGTGGAGCTCTGACCGCCGTACACTGCAAGCAATGGGTACTCGTCTGGTTCGGCGGCGTCTCGAAGACCTGCAACGGCGACTGTCGACGGCGCGCGACAGCCAACGGGTCCTAGAGGAGCAGGTCATCGTGTGGTGCGACGCACTAGAAGACGCCCGGATCCGGGCGCTGGTCTCGGAGACCCCGCTCCAGGCGCAAGAATATGACGAACTGTCGCGGCACGTCGCCGCGGCGAAGGCGGAGCTGGCGCGTCGTCGACACGAGGTCGAAATCCTCGTGTCGGAGCGCGACGACCTCTTGCGTACGTGGACACCGAAGGAATGACGATGGAAAAACGTGTGGTGATCGCCGACGACGAGTCGATCATACGGCTCGACCTCAAGGAGATCCTCGAGGACGACGGCTACCTCGTCGTCGGGGAGGCAGCGCGGGGCGACGATGCGCTGTCCTTGATCCAGGAACACCACCCGGACCTCGCGTTGCTTGACGTGAAGATGCCGGGACTCGATGGTATCGAAGTGGCGCGGGCCGTCAAGGGCTCTTCGACGGTCGTCGTCCTGCTCACCGCGTTCAGCCAGCGCTCACTCATCGAGAACGCACGTGACGCCGGCGTCGCCGCGTACCTGGTGAAACCGTTTCGCAGTAGCGAGCTCCTACCCAAGCTGGCGGCGATTTTGGACCCCGCGTCGCACGAGGACCTGGTGACGGTCGACGCGCACCACGTCGACGACAAGATTGAGACCCGTGAGATCGTCCAACGGGCCAAGGAGCAGCTCATGGCCGATCGCGGATTGGACGAACCAGCAGCTTTCGAGATCATCCAACAGTCGGCGATGCGCGGGCGCACCAGGATGCGCGACGTCGCGCAACAGATCCTGCGCGGTGAGTTTGGTGGCTGACCAGCGAGACGACGCGCCGCTGGTCCTGCTCGACGGCATGTCGTTGGCCTTTCGGGCCTACTTCGCCCTCTCGCCCGAGATCGCGACGTCCGACGGCGTGGTCACCAATGCGCTGCACGGCTTCGCGGCCATGCTGCACTCGTTGATTCGCTCGCAGCGACCCCGAGCCGCGGCCGTCGCCTTCGACCTGCCTGGAGGGACATTTCGCGATGCGCTGAGCGAGGACTACAAGGGGGGACGGGCCGCCACGCCGGCCGACCTCGAGCCCCAGTTCGGGTTCATACGCTCGCTCTGCGACGCCCTGCGGATCCCGGTCGTCGGCGTCACCGGCTACGAGGCCGACGACGTGCTCGCGACCTTGGCCACGCAAGCGCGCGACGACCGCCGACCGGTCATCGTCGTGACGGGCGACCGCGACACGTTCCAGCTCGTTGAGGACCCCTTCGTCAGGGTGCTCTACAATCGCCGCGGGGTGTCGGACTACTCCCTCTACGACGAGGCCGGCATCGTGGAGCGCTGTGGGGTTGACGCCAAGCGCTACCCGCTGCTGGCGGCCCTGCGGGGCGATCCGTCGGACAACCTGCCGGGAGTACCCGGGGTGGGGGAGAAGACCGCGGCGAAGTTGCTCAGCCAGTACCGGGACTTCGACGAGCTCTATCAGCACCTCGAGGACCTCACGCCGAAACTGCGCGAGAACCTCTCGGCTTTCGAGGAACGAGCACGCAACAACGAGCGCGTGATGCGCCTGGTGCGCGACGTCCCGCTCGACGTCGCGGTGACGGACCTTACGCTGGGCGGCTGGGACCGCGTCGAGGCGATGACCTTCTTCGACCGGTTCGAGATGAACACGATGCGTAATCGGTTCGACCAGCTGATGACCGAGGGGCTCCTCGGCGAACCGGCGTCATCCGCTCTGAGCCACGTAGCGACCGCGACGCCTACGGTGGCGCTGACGGACACCGATATCGCGTCAGTGATGGAGGCCGGTGTCCTCACCATCGCCTACGACGGTTCACGGGTCGCCGTCGCCGACCGGGGGGCCGCCACCGTGGCGGTGGTGGCGTGGGACACCTTCTTCGGGCACTACCGGGGGCAGCCCCTCGCCGGACACGACGTGAAGGCGGCGCTGCGGATGGCCGACGAGCGCGGGATCGAGGTGCCCGACGTCGTCGACGACAGCGCGATCATGGCCTTCTTGGTGGACGCCACGAGTGGGCGCTACGCGCTCGATGACGTGACGTCGCGGTTCCTCGGAACCTCGGGGGTGACGGTCGCCCCGACGTTGTTCTCCGCGACCGACGAGAGCCAACTACGACGGGACGTGGGG
>VFSW01013714.1_pt1 | contig 11249 bp, 10 predicted proteins | sample 5358111 | NCBI WGS metagenome assembly VFSW01 (sample SAMN11554181, study PRJNA540505) | mine drainage metagenome | isolation source: sediment from site ElyBrook_90M | place: USA: Ely Copper Mine, Vershire, VT | collected 2017 | reverse complement strand
GTAGGGGCAGCCCAGCACCGTCGACACGTAGCCGCGCACGCGCACGCCCTCGGCGCGAGCACGTTCCAGCACCGGCAGGTAGCGCTCCAGCGATTCGTCGATCGAGGCGTTGATGTTCTTGCGGTTGAAGGCCTCGGAGGCGGCGGTGAATACCGCGACCTCGTCGGCGCCGGCCGCGCGCGCCGCCGCGTAACCCTGCAGATTCGGCACCAGCACCGGATAGCGCACGCCGACGCGGCGATGGATGCCGGCCAGCACTGCGGCGCCGTCGGCGAGCTGTGGCACCCAGCGCGGGCTGACGAAGCTGGTGGCTTCGACTACCGGCAGGCCGCAGGTGGCCAGGCGGTCGATCAGCTCGATCTTGACCGCGGTCGCCACCAACGACGATTCGTTCTGCAGGCCGTCGCGCGGGCTGACCTCGACGATGCGGACCTGGGCGGGGATGGCGGTCATGACGGGGCTCCGATCGGGTCGCTGGCGGCGGGCGGAGTGCTCAGGTCGCGCCGGCAAAGCGCACCAGCACCGCGTCGGCCTCGACGAAGTCGCCGACGCTGACGATGACGGCCGCGATGGTACCGGCGCGCGGGGCGTTCAGCGCCAGCTCCATCTTCATCGCCTCCATCACCAGCAGTTCCTCGCCGGCGGCCACTTCGGCGCCCGCTTGAGTGCGCACCAGCACGATACGGCCGGGCATGGGCGCGAGGACGCGATCGCTGTCAGCCGTCGCGGCGGCCGCGGGCGCAAACGCCGGCGGGTGCTCGAACGCGTGACGACGGTTGCCGTCATGCACCTCGACGCGATCGGCGTGCAGGCGGATCCGCCAGCGTTGCATCACCCCGTCAAGAGTGGCGCTCAGCCCGCCCTCGGTGAGCCGCGCGTCAGCGATCTCGACGTTGCCCGCATCGCTGTGCAGGACGTAGCGGCCGCCGCTGCCGCTGGCGCTCAGGATGTGGCGATGGCCGCCGTGGGCAAGGACCACACGCCGCTCGCCGCGGCCGTCGAGGCGCCAGGCATCGGCCGCGCACCAGGGCGAGTGCGGGTCGGCGTCGGTGGCGGGCAGTGCGGCACGCGCCTCGTCGTCGAGCAAGACCGCCAACGCCGCCGCTGCGAGCGCCTGCGGGTCCGGCATGCCGTCGGCGGGCAGGAACTCCTCGAGACGGCGGTCGAGATAGCCGCTGTCGATGCGACCTTGCACGACGGCCGGATGCCGGACCAGCGCCTCGAGAAAGGCGATGTTGGACTTCGGACCTGCCACGGCGCAGGCGGCCAGCGCTTCGCGCATGCGCGCCAGCGCGCGCGGACGGTCGGTGTCATGGACGATCAGCTTGGCGATCATCGGATCGTAGAAGATCGTCACCGTGTCGCCTTCGATCACGCCAGCGTCGATGCGCACGTGAGGCGAAGGCGATGGCAGTTCGAGCCGGTCGAGGCGCCCCGAACCGGGCAGAAAATTCCGCGTCGGATCCTCGGCGTACAGACGCAGCTCGATCGCGTGCCCGTTCGCGCGCACCGCGTCCTGCGCCAATGGCAGTGGCTCGCCGGCGGCGACGCGCAGCTGCCACTCGACCAGATCCAGCCCGGTGACCATCTCGGTGACCGGATGCTCGACCTGCAGGCGGGTGTTGATCTCCATGAAATGGAAATCGCCTTGCGGGCTGACGATGAACTCCACCGTGCCGGCGTTGACGTAGTCGAGTGCGCGTCCGGCGGCCACGGCCGCTTCGCCCATGCGCGCACGCAGATCCGGCGTCAGGAAAGGCGAGGGCGTCTCCTCCAGCACTTTCTGGTAGCGGCGCTGCGCCGAGCACTCGCGCTCGCCAAGGTGGATCACCTGGCCGTGCGCATCGCCGAAAATCTGGAACTCGATATGGCGCGGGGTTTCGACGTAGCGCTCCAGCAGCACGCGGTCGCGGCCGAAGGCGCTCTTGGCCTCGCGCTGGCAGGAGCCCAGCGCTTCGGCGAATGCGTCCGCGGCGCGCACGATGCGCATGCCCTTGCCGCCGCCGCCGTGCGCGGCCTTGATCATCAGCGGAAAGCCGATGCGCGCGGCCGCGCGCGCGAGCTGCTGCGGCTGCTGGTCTTCCCCGGTGTAGCCGGGCACCACCGGTACGCCGTGCGCGGCCATCCGGTCCTTGGCGCCGGCCTTGGAGCCCATCGCGCGCATCGACGCTGCGCGCGGACCGATGAACGCCAGACCCGCGCGCTCGACGGCTTCGGCGAAATCGGCGTTCTCGGAGAGAAAACCGTAGCCGGGGTGGATGGCCTCGGCGCCGCTGGCTTGCGCCGCCGCAATGATCGCCTCGCCGCGCAAATAACTGTCCTGCGGCCGCGGGCCGCCGATCGGGAGCGCGCGATCGGCCAGCCGCGCGTGCTGGGCGCCGGCGTCGGCTTGCGAGTACACGGCGACGGTTTCGATCCCCATCCGCCGGCAGGTGCGGATGATGCGACAGGCGATCTCGCCGCGGTTGGCGATGAGGATGCGTCGGAACATGCGTGGGGTCGCGCTCATTCGGCGGGTCTGACCCAGCGCGGCGGCCGCTTGTCGAGAAAGGCGCCGAGACCTTCCTGACCCTCCGGCGAAACGCGCAGTGCGGCGATCAGCGCGGCGTGTTCGCGATCGAGTGCATCGGCGCTGTCCGGGGTCATCCCGGCCAGACGCAGCGCGAGACGCTTGGCTTCGTGCTGGGCCAGCGGGCCGCCCTTGCCCAGTGCATGCAGGGCGCGATCGATTGCGGCGTCGAACTCGCTCGCCGGCACGCACTGGTGCAGCAGGCCGATGCGCGTGGCCTCGGCGGTGTCGAACACCTCGCCGCTGACGAACAGCCGCCGCGCGTGGCGCGGGCCGATCGCGGCGCTGACATAAGGCGAGATCACCGCCGGCACCAGGCCGAGCTTGACCTCACTGAGTGCGAACTTGGCACCCTCGATCCCGATCGCGATGTCGCAGCAGGCGATCAGGCCGACGCCGCCGCCGTAGGCCGCACCGTTGACGCGGGCGATCGTCGGCTTGGTCAGGAAGTTGAGCGTGCGCATCAGGGCCGCGAGGCGCAGCGCGTCGGCGCGGTTTTCCTCGGCCCCGGCGACGGCCTTGCGCCGCATCCAGCCCAGATCCGCCCCGGCCGAAAAGGTGCTGCCGGCGCCGGTCAGCACCACGGCGCGCACGTCCGGGTCGGCGTCGGCTTCCAGCAGCGCGGCGGTCAATTGCGCGATCAGGACGTCGTCGAAGGCGTTGTGCACCTGCGGGCGCGCCAGGGTCAGGGTGACGACGGCTCTCTTGCGGGTGATCTCGAGCGGGCTGGACATGCGAACTCCCGGAGCAGGGCGGGAATGATAACGGGCCGGGTCTTGCCCTCTTGCCATAGCAAATGCGAATCGTTAGCATTCGCTGTGTCTTTTGAGGATCAGGCCCATGTCACAGCGCCTCCCGCTCCTTCTGTCCGTCCTGTTCGTGCTTGCAGCCGGCGCTGTTCCGCGTTCCGCGACTTCGGCCGAACCGCCGACGTTCCGGCTGGTGATCGTGAGCCATCGGTTTCAGCCGGCCGTGCTGACGATCCCCGCCAACACCAAGGTCAAGCTGCTGGTCGAGAACCGCGACGCCACGCCGGAGGAATTCGAGAGCAACGACTTCGACCGCGAGAAGGTGATCCTGCCGAACAGCAGCACGGTGATCTTCGTCGGTCCGTTGCAGCCGGGGCAGTACCGCTTTTTCGGCGAGTTCAACCCTGCGACGGCGCAGGGCGTGCTGCACGTGGAGTAACGCCATGTTCGCGATTGCCCTGCTGGTCTTCCGTGAAGTGCTCGAGGCGGCGCTGATCGTCTCGATCGTGGCCGCGGCCACGCGCGGCGTGCCGCGCCGCGGTGCGGCGCTCCTGAGTGGCATCGGCCTCGGCGTGCTCGGCGCATTGCTGGTGGCGCTGGGCGCCGGCCGCATCGCCGCGCTGTTCAGCGGCGTTGGCCAGGAGGTGTTCAACGCGACGGTGCTGCTGGCGGCGGTGCTGATGATCGCCTGGCATGTCGTCTGGATGGCGTCGCACGGACGCGAGTTGGCCGCCCGGATGCAAGGCGTTGGGCAAGCCGTGCGCGCCGGCGCCAGCCCGCTGACCGTGCTGGTCGCGGTGGTCGCGCTGGCGGTGCTGCGTGAGGGTTCCGAGGTGGTGCTATTTCTCTACGGCATGCTCGCCGGCGGTGCCGGCCATCTGGGTGCGGGGCTGACGCTGGGCCTTGCCGCCGGCGTGACGGTCGGCCTGCTGCTGTATTTCGGCCTGTTGCGCATCCCGCTGCGGCATTTTTTTGGCGCGACCAACGCGCTGCTGATCCTGCTGGCGGCCGGACTGGCGGCCGACGCGACGGCCTTCCTGGTGCAGGCAGATCTGCTGCCGGCGCTGGGCGAACCGTTGTGGAACAGCTCCGCATTGCTCAGCGAGCACTCGCTGCCGGGCCAGGCGCTGCATGTGCTGGTGGGCTACACCGCGCGGCCGACGCCGATCCAGCTGCTGGTCTGGCTGGCGACGGTGATGCTGCTGGCCGTCGGCATGCGTCTCGCGGGCAGGACGGTGCGCACGATGCATGCGGCGCTGCCGCGGCGAACCGTGATCGACTGAGTTTTCCCTGTTTCGAAATCACCACGCCGTCGCGGCGCGCAGGTCCCGTTCGGCCCAATTCCAGACTCCGGGGTGTTCCGATGATCCGCAATCGAATGCTCCACCGCTTCTTCCATGCACTCGTGCTGCTGCTCGCGTGCGTCCCGGCGCTGGCGCAGGCAGGGCCGGCGGAGAAGGTCTACATGCCGCAGGTCAGCTACCGCGAGTGGGAAATCGAATTCCGCGGCGGCGCGCTCGACTGGCCCGGCAATCCGGCCAACCGCGCGCAGCAGTACGTCACCGACATCGGCTACGGCATCGCGCCACGCTGGTTCACCGAGCTGGCCGTGCTCTACACCAGGACCCCGGGCAGCACCGCGCGGGTCGAGGGCTACGAATGGGAGAACGTGTTCCAGTTGACCGAGATCGGCGAGCACTGGATGGATCTTGGCTTGTTCGCCGAAATCGCCCATGACCGCCTGGAAAAGAAAAACTACATCGAACTGGGACCGATGCTGCAGAAGGAGTTCGGACGCGCCCTGGTCAACCTCAACCTGCTGTTCAAGCGCGGTCTCAACCGCGACCGCGAACCCGGCACCGAGTTCGAGTACGCCTGGCAGTGGAAGTGGCGCGGCAACGCGCGGTTCGAGCCGGGCCTGCAGGGCTTCGGCTCGTTCGGCCGCATCGGTGGCCTGCATGCCGCCGAGAACAAGCTCGGCCCGGCGTTCTTCGGACGCACCGCGCTGGGTGCGGGGCGCGCGCTGAAATACGACGCCGCGCTGCTGTTCGGCAGTGTCAACGGCTCGCCGGATCACACGCTGCGCTTCCAGCTGGAATACGAGTTCTTCTGAGTAACGCGTATCGTCGCCCAGCAGCGGGCTGAGCAGGGCGCTGGCCGCGTGGCTTGTACCCTCTCTCCCCTCCCCGCCAGCAGAGGGGCGGCATGGGTCACATCCGGAACACGCCGTAACGCGTCGGTTCGATCGGCGCATTGAGGCTGGCCGAGATCGCCAGCCCCAGCACGCGGCGGGTGTCGGCGGGATCGATGATACCGTCGTCCCACAGGCGCGCGCTGGCGTACCAGGGGTGGCCCTGACGCTCGTACTGCTCGCGGATCGGCGCCTTGAAGGCTTCCTCGTCCGCGGCGCTCCAGGTTTTGCCCGCGGCTTCCAGACCGTCGCGCTTGACGGTGGCCAGCACGCTCGCCGCCTGCTCGCCGCCCATCACGCTGATGCGCGCATTGGGCCACATCCACAAAAAACGCCCGCCGTAGGCGCGGCCGCACATCGCGTAGTTGCCGGCGCCGAAGCTGCCGCCGATCACCACGGTGAACTTGGGCACCGCGGAGCAGGCCACCGCGGTGACCATCTTGGCGCCGTCCTTGGCGATGCCCGCGTTTTCGTATTTCTTGCCGACCATGAAGCCGGTGATGTTCTGCAGGAATACCAGCGGCACGCCGCGCTGGTTGCACAGCTCGACGAAGTGCGCGCCCTTCAGCGCGGATTCGGAGAACAGGATGCCGTTGTTGGCGATGATGCCCACGGGGTAGCCATGCAGATGGGCGAAACCGGTGACCAGGGTCTTGCCGTAGCGCGCCTTGAACTCGTGGAATTCCGAGCTGTCGACCAGACGCGCGATCACCTCGCGCACGTCGTAGGGGCGGCGGGTGTCGGTGGGAATCACGCCGTAGAGTTCCTCGGCGGGATAGCGCGGCGCAGCCGGCGCGCGCAGTGCCAGCGGCATCGGCTTGACGCGATTCAGCCGGGCGACCGCTTCGCGCGCCAGCGCCAGGGCGTGACGGTCGCTCTCGGCGTAGTGATCGGCGACGCCCGAGATGGCGGTATGCACGTCCGCGCCGCCCAGCGCCTCGGCGTCGACGATCTCGCCGGTCGCCGCCTTCACCAGCGGCGGTCCGCCGAGAAAGATCGTGCCCTGGTCCTTGACGATGATGGTCTCGTCGCTCATCGCCGGCACGTAGGCGCCGCCGGCGGTACAGGAGCCCATCACCACCGCGATCTGGGCGATGCCCAGCGCGCTCATCCGCGCCTGGTTGTAGAAGATGCGGCCGAAGTGCTCCTTGTCCGGGAACACCTCGTCCTGCAGCGGCAGGAAGGCGCCGCCGGAATCGACCAGATAGACGCAAGGCAGGTGATTCTCGAGCGCGATCTCCTGCGCACGCAGATGTTTCTTGACCGTCAGCGGGAAATAGGTGCCGCCCTTCACCGTGGCATCGTTGGCGACCACCATCACCTCGATGCTGCTGACGCGGCCGATGCCGGTGATCAGGCCGGCTGCCGGCGCTGGGTCCTCGTACAGACCATGCGCGGCCAGTGGCGACAATTCGAGGAAGGGCGAGCCCGGGTCGAGCAGGGCGTCGACGCGCTCGCGCGGCAGCAGCTTGCCGCGCGCGGTGTGCTTGTCGCGTGCCTTGGTGCCGCCGCCTTCGGCGACGCGCGCCAGAGCGGTGCGCAACGCCGCGACCTGCGCGCGCAACTGCGCCGCGTTGGCCTGGAACTCGTCGCTGCGCGGATCAAGACGGGACTCAAGCACGGTCATGCGGGTGCTTCCGGGAGAGCGGAGCCGCGATGATACGAGCCGTGCGCCCGACACCCCAAGCGAACCGGCCGCACAGGGCGGCCGGTTCGGGCACTAGAGCGAAGATGCGGAATGCGTCAGCCGCCGGACTTCTTCGCAGGCGCGGCGCTGCTGGCAGTTGCCGGAGCGCTGGCCGCTGGCGCGGTCGCGGCGGTGGCCGGAGCCGCCGGCATGGCCGTGCTGGCTGCGGCGGGTGTGCTTGCGGCCGGCGCGGCAGCCGTGGCGCTGGTTGCCGGAGCGGTGGTGGTTGAGGACTCTTCGTGGCTGCAGGCGGCGAGCACGACCAGCAGTGAGGATGCGAGCGCGATACGGGAAAATTTCATGACAATCCCCTGAGCAGTGGAGGCCAAAGCGATTTTTGGCCCAGTCATTGAATCACGTTCGCGGCGCAGGGCAAGTCCCCGATCCTTACGGATTGCCAACAGTCAGCTGCCGGGCAAACGGCGGGCCCACAAAGAACCGGCCGCTTGCGCGGCCGGTTCGGGCGTTCGCTGGAAACCTGCAGCAATCAGCCGCTGGTCTTTGCCGTGCCAGCCGGAGCCGGAGTCGCGGTGGAAGCCGGAGCCGGAGCCGCGGTGGAAGTCGGAGCCGGAGCCGCAGTGGAGGCCGCAGCCGGAGCCACAGTGGCGGCCGGAGCCGGAGCTTCTGCCGGAGCCGAAGCGGCCGGGGCCGGGGTCTCGGCGGACTGCTCGCTGTGGCTGCAAGCAGCCAGCAGACCGACCAGTGACGCGGCGAGAACGGTACGAGTGAACTTCATTGTCTATCTCCTTATGCCGTGGAATGCCAACATGGTGGCCCCGTTATTAGAGCGCGTCCATTGGATGCGCGCCAGAGTCCAGTAAAACCAGCCGGTTGCCGGGGCCTTGAGCATTCGGCTGTGATTTCGCAATGCAACGACAGTTCAATGCGGCTGCCGGTGCTGATAGTAGCCGAACAGCGCTCAGAGCCGTTCGATCGCGATCGCGGTCGCCTCGCCGCCGCCAATGCACAGCGATGCGATGCCGCGGCGACCGCCGCTCGCGGTCAGCGCATGCAGCAGGGTGACCACGATGCGTGCGCCGCTGGCGCCGATCGGATGACCGAGAGCGCAAGCCCCGCCGTGCACATTGACCTTAGCGTGCGGTAGTCCGAGCTCGGTCATCGCCGCCATGGCGACGACGGCGAAGGCCTCGTTGATCTCGAACAGATCGACGTCGCCGACGTTCCAGCCGGTTTTCGCCAGCAGCTTCTGGATGGCGCCGACGGGTGCGGTGGTGAACCACTCCGGCGCCTGCGAGTGGGTGGCGTGGGCGACGATGCGGGCCAGCGGCTTGATGCCGCGACGGGCGGCATCCTCGGCGGCCAGCAGCACCAGTGCGGCGGCGCCGTCGGAGATGCTCGACGAACTGGCGGCGGTGATGGTGCCGTTGTCCTTGCGGAAGGCCGGCTTGAGGCTGGGGATCTTGCCGATGTCGCAGCGGCCGGGCTGCTCGTCGGTGTTGACCTCGACCTCGCCCTTGCGGCTTTTCACCAGCACCGGGACGATTTCGCCCGCGAAGGCGCCCGACTGCTGTGCCGCCAGCGCACGGCGCACCGACTCAGCGGCAAAGGCATCCTGCTGTTCGCGGCTGAAGTGGTACTTGTCGGCGCAGCTCTCGCCAAAGACCCCCATCGCCACCCCGTCGTAGGGGTTGGTCAGCCCATCCCAGGCCATGTGGTCGATCAGGGTCGCCTCGCCATAGCGGATGCCGTTGCGCGAACCCGGCAGCAGATGCGGCGCGTTGGTCATCGATTCCATGCCGCCGGCCACCACCACCTCGGCGCTGCCGGCGCGGATCAGATCGTGGCCCAGCATGATCGCCTTCATGCCCGAGCCGCAGACCTTGTTGATCGTGGTGCATCCGGCCGCGGACGACAGTCCGGCCGCCAGCGCCGCCTGCCGCGCCGGTGCCTGGCCCAGACCGGCCGGCAGCACACAGCCGATGATGGCCTCGCTGACCGTCTCGCCGCCCAGCCCGGCATGCGTCAGCGCCGCGCGGATGGCGGAGGCACCCAGGGTCGGGGTGGGTACGCCGTTGAACTGGCCGAGAAAGGAACCGATGGCGGTGCGCTTGGCGCCAACGATGACGATGTCGGACATGGATATCTCCGCAGACCCGCGCGGTGGCGCTGGCCGAGCCGTGGATTATCGTCCTCCTGCTGCGGTGCCGCAAACAAGATCGGCCTGCCCGGGACGACCGGTCTGGCGTGCAGGCCGCCGCGGCCGACGCCGCATCGGGCTGTCGCACCCGGTCTTTCGCCGGCATCATCCGCGGCATGACCAAGACCTATGACCGTGCCTATTTCGACCATTGGTACCGCGATCCCGAGCATCGCGTCGGCTCGCAGGCGCAGCGAGCGCGCAAGGTTCGGATGGTGGTGGCGCTGGCCGAGTATTACCTCGGCCGGCCGCTGCGCAGCGTGATCGACATCGGCTGCGGCGAAGGCCTCTGGCGCGCGCCACTGCGGCGACTGCGGCCGGGCATCGACTACCGCGGGCTGGATGCCAGCACCTACGTGGTCGAGCGCTACGGCCGTGCGCGGCGCATCGGTCTGGCGCGCTTCGGTGATCTGGCGGCGCTGCGTTTCGAGCAGCGGTTCGATCTGATCGTCTGCGCCGACATGCTGCACTACGTGCCGGCGGCCGAACTGCGCGCGGGGCTGTCGGGATTCGGTGAACTGCTCGAGGGCCTGGCCTTCATCGAGGTCTGCACCGACCGCGACAGTGCCGGCGGCGACACCCGCGGCTACATCCGCCGCAGTCCAGCGTGGTATCTCGATGCCTTCCTCGACGCCGGCCTGATGCCCTGCGGCTCGCACGCCTACCTCAGCCCGCGACTGCTGCGCCGGGTTGCCGCGCTGGAGATTGCACAACTGCTTCCGCCGCGTTGAGCGCGTGCGTAGGCACGGGGCTGTCGCCGTCAACGACGCTGGCGCCGTGCCGCGATCGGCGGGCGCGACGGATGCGCTCCCGCGCGCTCAGTGCTGCAGCGAACGTATCAGCGTATCCAGCCCGCCCCAGGCAATCTGCACCCCGATACACAGCAGGATGAACGAGATCAGCCGCTGCACGCCGTTGAAGGCGTGCTGCGGAATCAGGCGCGCCAGCTTGGGTGCGTAGGCGTAGCTGACGTACACCAGCAGCGCCAGCATCAGCGTGGCGGCCAGGATTGCACCATGCGCCAGCAGACTGGCCTGCCAGTGCCCGCCGGAGGCATGCGCGCTGAGCGTCAGCACCACCACGATCACACCGGGACCGACGGTCAGCGGAAACGTCAACGGATAGAACACCCGGTCCATCGGCGATGCGGCATCCGGCAGCGGGGGCTGCGCGTCGTTGCCGGCTGCGGCATCGCGGGCGTTGAGCATGTTCCAGCCCATCGCCGCCAGCGTCAGTCCGCCGCCGACCTGCACCACCGGCAGCGAGATGCCGAAGAACTTCAGGATCCACGAGCCCAGCAGTTCGATCACGGCGACGAAGATCACCATGCCGATGGCGATGCGCGCTGCCAGCTGGCGATACACCGCCGGTGGCGCCTGGCCGACCATGCCGAGCAGGATCAGCGCCGAGCCGACCGGGTTGACCAGCGGCAGCAGGGCGGCAAATGCCAGCGGGATGAAGGCGAGCGCGTGGCGCAGCATCAGGGGTTGCAGCAGGTCAGAGGCCGGCGGAGTGCAGAAGCCCGGAGGCCGCGATCACGATCAATGCCACCAGGGCGAGGGCGCCGAGGCTGAAGGCTGGCCCACGCTTGTCTGCGTCGCGACTGTAAGCCACCGCGTACCACACGCGCGCCGTGATCCAGACGCCACCGGCGATCGCGGCGTAATCGGGATTGCCGTACCAGGCGGCGATCCACAGCGCCGGCAGTGCCATCAACGCGGCTTCCTGGGTGTTCATCTGGACGCGGAAAATCCGCTCGAAGGCCGGATGGCCGCTGGTTGCCGGCGCCTTGATGCCGTATCGGCCGCGCGCGCCGCCGACACTCCACGCGGGGGGCAAGCGCAGGCGCACGATGAGCAGGGTGCCGCCGGCGGGCCCGACCGGGAGCATGCGCG
>VFSW01013713.1_pt1 | contig 11250 bp, 8 predicted proteins | sample 5358111 | NCBI WGS metagenome assembly VFSW01 (sample SAMN11554181, study PRJNA540505) | mine drainage metagenome | isolation source: sediment from site ElyBrook_90M | place: USA: Ely Copper Mine, Vershire, VT | collected 2017 | reverse complement strand
CACCCCCCACGGCTTGGGGGGGGGCCGCGGAACAGGAGGTTCAGCGGGCACCGGGTTCGCCGATCCAATCTGCGGAGTGGATGGAGCGATCACGACCTGGGCCCCCACTACACCCACCGACGCCAACAAAAAAGCAGCGGTGATCCATGTCAACCGCCGCATACCTGGAGTAGTTGCTGTCATTTGCATAACGGGCTTCCTTTCGAGCTGCAAAGATGCGCGCCCAATATATCACGATCACTTCAACTGGGTCTTTCACCATCAAAAATACGCCAGCATTTGCCGCAACGAATCGCGGACGATTCATATGTTCCATCTCAGTAGGGTAGGGATACGGACTGAAAACGTTGCGATAGTCTCGAAATCAGGCGGCAGAAACATGCGCGGCACGCCATAACGCGCCCAGCGGAGGATCGGCTGGCTGTGATTGAAACTCCACTGACGGGTCTGATTGAAGAATGGTAGTGATCATGCTTTCCCGCAGCAGCGAGATCATTTCGATAACGTTGCCGGTGTAAGCGACTCTCCATGGCGCAAGAGCAGCGGAAGGCGACGACGCGTTGGATTCAAGCGCAGTTCCCTTGCACATGGCCAGCAGAACTAGGTCGGCGAGCTCTTCGCCAGGCTGTTGCAGCACTCGCCGGGCTAAGATGTCTCCCGCGGCAGCCGCTTTTGCAACCGGGGGAGCGAGCTGCGAAAATTCCACGACGGGAAGGCTATTTCCGCGTTCTATTAAATCCTCCATTGTCTGGGTGCCCCAGGCTGCGTGAACCGCGGGTAGTAACGAGGTGTCTTCCGACGCATCCTGGGCATGAAACATGGCGCGCAGTGCCAGCAATCCGATACGTCTGCCGGCGCCCTGGTCGCTCATCACGGGACCCCACCCCCCGGTACGCACCAATTGTCCGGTGCGGGTTCGACCCACCACATGCGAGCCCGTCCCCGCGATTGCGAGAATGCCTCGGGCGCCATGAAATGCAGCATGCAGTGCAATTAACTCATCCCCGCATAGTTCAATGGGTCCGGTGACGCGGGTCGCCAGCGCATTCCGCACCCATTCGGCCACGCTGGAAATAGAGATTCCGGATAATCCCACGAAGGTGCCGGCGATGGAACTTAGCGCGACTCCGGATTGCTGGACGAGAGAAGAGAGCACCTACTGCAAATGCTTTTCGGCATCGGCCTCGTTAACGCGCGCGATCTTGATGGAGCCGCCTGGTGCACGCGCCAGCACACTCGTCACTGTGCCCAGGACATCATTGGTTTTTGTTGCGCCTGCGTCGATACCGAGAAAGTATGCCATCCGGATTATTTTTTCTTTATCTGTGACGCCGGTTGGTCTGCGGCATGATCGTGCGAAGGCAACTGCTGCCAGATCGCTGGATCTTCTTCTCCTAACACCCAGGAGCAAAAACCTTCCAGCCCGTCCTGCTTGACCAGGTCATAGCGCGCGGCAAAGGTGCGAGCGTCGGTGTAGAAAATGTACTCGCGATCCTGTGCGCGATAGAAGTAGAACCACGCGGTCTTGTCCTCGGGGTCCCACTGCAGTTTGGCGTCGTAGGCATGGGCCAATTGCATCGCTGCGGGCGTGCCAATGTATTCCGCGGAATTGTTGGGCACGTTCTTGCCGCCGACCGGCATTCCCGCAAACCAGTGATAGCCGTACACAGGGATGCCGAGCGAGAGCTTGTCTTTTGGCACCACGGCGAGCGCATATTTCAGATTTTCAAGCACCCAGGGATACCCTGCGACCGGACCCGGCGGCGTGTAGGCGGTGTGCTGATCGTAGGTCATCAAACAAATCAGGTCAGCGGATTGCGCCAGCGCCTTCAGATCGTACGCGCCGCGCCAGTCGCGATACATCCACGCGCTATACGCCGTTTCCGGGGGATAGCCGGGCGCGTTGGGCACAGTGGCGATGGAAAGCTGAAAGCCCGCCGCATGCAACGCAGCCGCAGTTTCCGCCGCCGTTTTCGACAGCGCGACTCCGTCTTGCCAGTTGATGTCTTCAAAGTCGAACTGGATGCCGAGGTAGCCATTCTGCTTGCAGATGCGGACCAGGGCTTCCTCCATCGCGTGACGCGCTGCCTCATCGTTGAAGAACTGGTGGTACTCCGCGGTCCCCATGGCGCTGCCGCTCAGAATCGGCATGACGGTGACATGATGTTCGTGTGCCACTTGCATCACCTGCGGATTCGGGCCGCCCCACACCATGCCATGGACATCGGTCGAATACCAGGTGGGCACCAGGATGTCGATTTTGTCGGCGTGATCGAGGAACGATTGCACCGAGGTCTGACCGCTGGTCATGTAAAACAGCGCTTTCGGTTGCGCGTGCAGGATCGGCGCACTGATCGCAAGCCCAAGCAGAACACAAAGAGTACGCATGCAAAGACCTCCCTTGAGTGATACTTCGTATAAAGGTTTCAACGTTTCCGTGCCTGTTTGGGCGCTGAATCGCGATCTGCGCTCATGCCGGTTTCTTTTGGCTCTGGCGGACACCGTAGAGTTTTACACATCGACAGGATCGCGCCTTGATTCTATCGGTTTCTTTGTTTCCGAGAGTGGGTCGACACAACAAAGTTGCCTGGAAACCGCAGAAATTCTACTTCCCGATCTGGGGTCTCTTCTGCATTGAAAGCACCGCTGGCGTACGCGAAGAGGAATCTTCTGATAGATTGATTAGCAAAATTGGGAGTGAACCCTTATGTCGACAACTCGCCGCGAATTTTTGTCGCGTACCGCAATGATGGCAGCCGGTACGGTCGGGGTGGCATCGGGCGAAACTGCGGACCCAAAAGCCCGCGAAAACATCTTGTTGCAATATCAGCCGCCCAAAAAACCGGTGATCGTGACCCGCGAAACCGGGGACAACACGGTGGCCGAAGCCTATGCCATGATGGAGCGCGGCGATGACACACTGGACGCGGCGCTGCACATTTGCCAGGGGCGTGAGGATGATCCGAACGACCACAGTGTGGGACTGGGTGGCCTTCCCAATGAAGATGGCGTCGTGGAACTGGATGCCTGCGTCATGCACGGCCCGACGCGGCGCGCCGGCGCAGTCGCCGCTGTGCAGAACATTCGCCATGCCGCGCTGCTGGCGGAAACCGTGATGCGACGGACCGGCCATGTGATGATTGTGGGCAGCGGGGCCGAGAAGTTCGCCGTCGACGAAGGCTTCCAACGCGAAAATTTATTAACTGACGACGCGCGAAAAATCTGGCTGCTGTGGAAAGAGCATAGCAACGGCTGGTGGGGACCGGGGCTCGATAGTCCGGATTGGAAGCCGCCTGCCATCGGGAAGCCTGCCCAGGGCCCAATGGCGATGTGGATGCCGCGGCATCCCAGCGAAGAGCAAGTGCCCATGGTGAAGGACGCAATGCGACGTCTGTCTGACATGGCGGACCGTATGGGCATTCGTCCAGCCTTGCGACGCGAGGCAGCGCTGCAGGTTCTGTGGCCCACGACGGGTACGATTCACGTCTCCGCCTTAAATACCAAGGGCGAAATGTCGGGAGCGACCACGACTTCCGGATTGGCCTGGAAGATTGCTGGACGTGTGGGCGACTCGCCCATCATCGGAGCCGGTTGTTACACCGACCAGGATGTGGGTTCGGCAGGCGCAACAGGAAATGGAGAGGAAAACATCAAGGTCGTAGGTGCGCATACGATTGTCGACCAGATGCGCCAAGGCGCCACTCCAAAAGAAGCCGGTATGGAAGCGCTGCACAGGATCGCGCGCAACTACAACAACGACATGACCAAGCTGCGCTATCTGGACATGATTTACTACATCGTCCGGCGCGACGGTGCGTATGCCGGCGTGTCGCTATGGAGTACGCGCAGCACGGGAGCGCGAAAGAAGTTCGTTGTGCATGATGGCACCCTGCGAACAGAACTCTGCGATTATTTGTACGAGGGCACAACCCTGAGTATGCATCCGTTCTGAAACGTCGAAATCCACTTCGGAAATGTCAAAGCTTCCGCAGCAGGATGCTTCCGCTGGCGGCGCATTTCAAGCGGCCTTCGAGGATGACCTTCTGACCGATGCCCGGCATGGTGAGAGTCAGAACATCCCGCGAGCCAGGGAGCGAGCGTAGTAAATTCGGCTCCGGCACGCCGCCGATTTGCACCGTTACGCGCTCGATCGGGTCCGCGCAATCGCCCCAGCCTGCTTGGGGAACGAATCGTAGTCGATATTGCGTGGCCGCCAAAATTTTGTCGGACACGTCGATGTGGAAGCTGTAGTCGCTCCACGTTCCCACCTCATCAAAGGCCCATGCCGTTGCGGGAGCGTCCCAATTTTTGGGCGGCGGAATCTGCGTATCGAAGACCGCGAGTCGTCGAATCATCGGACGAGCTGCGCTTTCGACAGCGACCAGTCGCCCCGCATCGGCGGTTGTCGGCGGAACAGGCTGAATTCTTTTGTGTCCGATTGCGGTTCCGGTGCCCAGCGTGACCCACGTCCCTGCCTGCCGCGCTTCGATTTTGTATTGGCGGACGCGTTCCCCGAAAGAACAGTCTTCCTGCATCAGGACCGTGTCCATCCGGGATCCTGCAGGCAGCAGCAGCGTGATGCTATCCCCCGAGCCGGAGGTTTCTGCCACGCTCTTGCTGAAGCGACGCTGAATCTCCTTTCCAAATTGTTGGACACGTGTGGCGTCGTCGGCCGGAATTAATCCGGTTGTGTCCGGTGGAAGATTCAACAGCAGCTGCGCGCCCCGACCAATGGAGCGGTAATAAATTTCCATCATTGCATCCAGAGAGAGCAGGTGGCGCTGGCTGGTTGCGCTCCAGAACCAGTCCGGTCGCAGGATAGAAACGTCCACTTCGTTCGGCATCCAGACGGATCCATTGGGATCGCTATTCAGCGCAGTCGCGACGCCGGTCTTCGCATCAGCTGCGGAGATGGAGTTCCACGCGGGATAGGGTACGAAGCCATCTTCATTGCCGGCCCATCGAATCGTCGCATGCGGCCCTTGAAAAATCATCGCGTGCGGAGCGTACCGAGTGAGAATGTCGCCGACGGGAATGACATTCGAGCCGTCAAACCATATCTCCACCATGGAACCGTATTGAGATAGCACCTCGGTGAGTTGGCGGCGATAGATAGCGTTGTAGATTTTTTGTTGCTCCGGCGTTTTGCAGAGACCGCCGATTTCCGCGCCGTGCTTGGCGTCGCGTGGAGAAACATACACGCCCAGTTTCAATCCGAATTTTCTACACGACGCGGAGACGTCCGCCAGGACATCGCCGTGCCCGCCTCGCCACGGCGTGTTGGGGTTGCCATAGTTCGTCGTCTCCGTCTGCCCCATGCAGAATCCGCCGGAATGCTTGGCAACGAAAACGATATATTTTGCGCCCAGAGAGACTGCGGTTGAAGCCCACTGATCGGTGTTCAGCTGCTTGGGATTGATCTCCGACAAGGACGTCGACAAATTATCCTGTTCGACGCCCTGCCAGGTGTTGGGCGCGAAATGGATGAACATTCCCATTTCCAGGTCCTGCCATTTCGTTTGGTCTGCGGTAGGCAGAGCCAGCGTGGAACGGGCGTCGGCGCTGTGTTTTTTGTCGCCTTCAGCTGCGAAGGTTCCGGCTCGGGAAATAGCTGCGGGAATCGAAGCGCTCGCGGCGATCCCGGTGAGAATGGTGATGAAGCGGCGTCGATGCATTCTCTATCTTCCCCCCCGGAATTTCTGGCCGCTGCAGGTCCAAAGAACTCAAAAGAAGCACGATAGCACCGTCTGATCGCTTCCACGAAATCAACGCAATCATGCCGACGCGCAAGGATCAATCAAAAACTGAGTATATTCTTCAAAAAAACAGTTTACAGGGCTGTAGGTGAGCTATATGATCACCACGACGAAAGAATCAATCAAATTTTGAGCACTATGCTCAAGCTTCACCATTTGCACGAACCTTAGGCCGGAGGATGCAACCCAATGAAAGTGTTTCGATTTATTCAGTCCATCACGCTGTTGTTGACCCTCATGTTTGTCAGCGCGGCAGTGGCGCAGACCGTCACCGGAACGATCACCGGAGAGGTCACCGATCCCAGCGGAGCTGTGGTATCCGGCGCGCAGGTAGTTGCACACAACGTAAGCACTGGCGTGGATTCTCCCACCACGACGAATTCTGACGGCTTCTACCGAATCCAGTCTCTGCCGATCGGCCGTTATGAAGTAACCGTACAGGCGCCCGGCTTCAACAAAGAAACCATCCCTGCGTTTAGCCTGGAAGTTTTGCAGACGGCGAACTTCAACGTCAAGCTCAAAGTTGGAAGCGCCTCGACCACGATGAATGTCTCCGCGGCATCCCCGATTCTGGACACCAATGACGCGACGCTGGGAAACACGCTGACAGCGAACACCATCCGAAACTTCCCACTGAATGGCCTCGACTTCTCCGCGCTTACGTTGTATGTGCCGGGATCGATCGACACTGCGGGTACACAGGGCCCCACGTTCATTGAGCGCAGCACCTACTTTACCGATACGCCCAACATGAATGGCAACCGCGCCCAGTCGAATAACTACACCCTGGACGGCATCGACATGAACGAGACGTTCAACAACCTGATCTCATACAGCCCTGCTCCAGAATCCTTGCAGGAAATGAAAGTGATGACCGCGAATGCGCCCGCCGACTACGGCAACGTGAATGGCGGCGACGTCATCAGCGTGTTGAAGAGCGGCACCAACCAGTTCCACGGGGTGGCCTATGGGCTGGTGCAGGACTACCGACTCAACGCAAACTCCTGGACCAACAATCAAGCGGTGCCGGCGATCCCGATCCAGCCATTTTCTCAGGCGCAATTCGGTGGGGCATTGGGTGGTCCCATCAAGCGCGACAGGCTCTTCTTTTTTGTGGATTACCTGGGCTCGCGCTACCACAGGGGCGGATCGGGGTCGGCGAGCGTGTTCACGCAGGCCATGCGCAACGGTGATTTCTCGACTCTCCTGAGCGCCTCTAACCCGACTCAACTGTACGATTCAGAAAACGGATTTGTGCCTTTTGTCGGGGACAAAGGGATCCCTGTCGTGAATCCTGTCGCGAATTTCCTGTTCGCCAATCCAAGTTTGTACCCGTTGCCGAACGCGACGCCAACCGACGGAATCGCAGCCAATGATTATCAAGGCCCGCAGCGCAGCTATAAGGCCAATAATCAGGGCGACATCAAAATTGAATATGATCCTCTTTCCTCTGACAAAATCACTGGCTTTTATTCCATGTCGACAGCCTATGACGGCTCGACTCCGGTGCTGGCAATCTCCTTCCCTGGAGTGAATCTTTATCCGACCAAACTTGGCGGGGCAACGTGGGTGCATATCTTCTCGCCGTCTCTTATCAACTCCGGACGACTCGGCTTCACACGCACGGTCTGGGCCCAGAACTTCCCCATCGACTCGACCGGCCAGTTCGGTAACAGTGGGAACACCAAAGTTGGCATCACCTTTCCGAACCAATCCTTCGCTGGCTACACCTATCAGTCGATCAACGGCGGCCTCTTCGCCGGCGGCAATCCGGTGTATGGCGGCGGCCTGATTGACAACACCTACAGCTACATTGACGATGTGACCTGGCAGCGCGGACTTCATTCGATCCGAATGGGTGTGGAGGCCATGCGCTATCAAAACAACTATCCCACCGCTAATAACTATGGCTACCTCGGTTCGCTGAACTATAGCGGCGCTTTCAGCAGCAACCCGAGCGCGAAAAATGCGGGAGGCTACGGAGGCGCAGACTTCCTGCTGGATCGCGTGACTTCTGCCGCTGCGACTCTCGCCAGCGTCAACGTGGGCCAACGCCAATGGCGCATCGCAGGATACGCGCAGGATGACTATAGGATTCGTCCGAACCTGACGCTCAATATTGGGCTTCGGTTTGAGTACGATGAGCCCTGGATCGAACAACACAACAAGACCGGCAACATCGATCTCAGCACCGGTCAGGTAATCTACGCGGGCCAGGTACCCACCGGCGCACCGGTTGGATCCGGTGTCTGCAACAATCGCGGATGCTATCAGCCAAACTTCAGGCAGTGGATGCCGCGTCTGGGCTTTGCCTGGCAGCCAACCGACCGTGTGGTCGTTCGCGGCGGATATGGAGCCACCAGTTTCTTCGAAGGTAACTCTTCCAACCAGCGCCTCACTTCCATCACGCCGTTCATTCAGGCAGTCAACGTCACCGCCATCACCCCCACCCCTGGCAATCCGGGAACTCCGCGGACTGCGCAGCAAGGGTTCACCGGTGGCACGGTGCAGTACGGTGGCACGTTTAACGTATATCCGCAAAATATTCAGCCAGCCTACATCCAGGAATGGAGTCTGACAGGCGAATATGCGTTGACTCGCTCGATGTCGCTGCAGGTCGGCTACATCGGGGAGCAAGGTCAGCACATTGAAGACTACGGCAACGTCAACCAATACAAGGTGAACGGCGATCCAACTTCCGCTCCCTTCTACAACAATAAATATCTGGGAATCAATGCCGTCGATCCAAGTGTCGCGATCGGACCGAATTCGTTGCTGATCACGGAATCGCGCGCCATGATGAACTACAACGCGCTGCAGGCAACATTGCGCCAGCGCCTGACGGATGGCTTGGAATACACCGTCAACTACACCTACAGCAAGTCGATGACCAACAGCCTTGGCAATTACGCCCTCAACGTCAACGGGTATAGCGGAGCCTTCCAGAACTATTACGACAGCGCCGCAGATTACGGTCCAGCCGGCTACGACGCAACCCATAATCTGTCGTTCACCAGCGTGTACGCGCTGCCGGCAGGTCGCGGGCAGAAATACTTTACCAACGCGAATCGGGTCATGGACGAAGTCATCGGAGGCTGGAAGTTGTCAGCCGTCGGTGTCGTGTGGTCTGGATTTCCGGAGACGATTACCGGCCCTGGCAACAATTCCAACAGCTATGGCAATTCGCGCGCCAACCAATATCGCAAGTTAAAGATCGTCAACCGGAAAATATTTCCGACAGCCTCCAACCCGCATGGCAATTGGTTTGGCACCGACCCGTCTGCAACCCCCTGCACCACTCCCGGCGTGGATAACGGAATCTGCGCTTTCGGCGTGCCTGCTCCCAACACCTTCGGCACATCCCGCAACGGTGCCGTGCGCGCCCCGGGCTTTGTGAACGTCGATCTGTCCGCCTTCAAGGATTTCCAAACCTACAAGCAGCAGACCATTGGGTTCCGCTTCGATGCGTTTAATGCCTTTAACATCGTTAGCTACGGCAATCCGGATACCGGCATCACCGATTCCAATTTCGGCGAAATCGCACTCAATGGGAGCATTCGGTCGACAGAGCGGCATCTGCAGTTTTCCTTGCGGTACACGTTTTAACCTGCGGGCTGTCGCGACAACCCGCAACAGTGCACCTGCCCGAATCTTCTTCGCGTCCGGATTCCTTATGAGCGATAAGGAATCCGGGCGGTCCGGGAAAATGGGACTCAGTCATCATGATTCTCGAAATTTGTGTTGATTCGGTAGAATCGGCGATCGATTCCCAAGCCGGCGGAGCGGCGCGACTTGAATTGTGCAGCGACCTGAACGAGGGAGGCATTACTCCCAGCGACGGCCTGATCCAGGCGGTTCGCAAACACGTGGGTATCGATGTGTTCGTAATGGTGCGGCCGCGTGGCGGGGATTCTTTCTACACACCGTATGAATTCGACGTGATGAAGGCGGATGTCGTCCGCATCAAACAGCTGAAAGCGGACGGCATCGTGGTCGGCATGCTCGATCAACATGGTCACGTGGACGTGCGACGCACACGCGAGCTTGTCGAACGGGCTGACCCGATGCAAGTGACGTTTCACCGCGCCTTTGATATGTCGGCGGATCTGGATCAATCACTAGAAAGAGTGATCGAGACAGGCGCGCATCGCATTCTGACTTCGGGCGGCGTGCAAACCGTGAGCCAGGGCGCCGAACGCATCTCGCAACTGATCGATGCTGCGCACGGACGGATCAGTATTATGGTCGGCGGCGGTATACGCCAGGAGAATATTCGCAAGATTGCTTTGCGAACCAAAGCGACAGAATTCCACTGTTCCCTCAGAATCAGGACGCAAAGCCCCGTCACATTCCGGAATGATTCACTGAAATTGGGCTCGGTTGCCAATGATGAATTTGCGCGCTACGTCGTTCTCGAAGAGAATGTACGTGGGTTGCGCGATACGTTAGACAAGATTTCCAGTGGAGTGGTCCAGGGTGTTTACGAATAATACGCACTTCGCCGCGTCCGGCGAAATCGAGGATAGTCCTGCCGTCGTCTCTTCCAAGATTGACAAGCGCGCCAAGGAGATTCTTCGGCTCCTACTCCACCACGGCAAGACTTCTGTCGACGAGCTGACAATAATTCTCAAAATGTCTCCGGCTAGTGTGCGCCGGGACCTGGTACGACTAGAAGAACGCGGACTAGTCCACCGCACCCACGGGGGCGCTATGCTCGCCGGACAGGCTGTCTATGAGCCTTTCCGTTTTGACGCATCCTTTGGTGTTCGCGAAGAGCGCTTCGCGAAAGAAAAACAGCGCATCGCTCAGGCTGCGGCCGATCTAGTGCAGGAAAATGAAACAGTCGGGGTGACGGCCGGCACAACAACCACCAAGGTGGCCCAGTTTCTGCGCCATCGCAACAATCTCCACATCATTACCAACGCCGTGAATATTGCAATGGAACTAAGCAGCAGTGCCGGTCTGGACACCACCTTGACCGGTGGGCGCATGCGCTGGCAGGGGGCGTTTTCGTTGATTGGACCGGCTGCGATTGAAGCCCTCAATATTGTCATGATGGACCGCGTGTTTGTCGGCGTCTGCGGAGTTGATCCGGAACGCGGGGCCACCACAATTGAAGTCGATGAAGCCGCGGTGTTTCGCGCCATGACACGCCAGACCAAACAGGTGGTCGTGGTCGCCGATTCCAGTAAGGTGGGGATGATCAGCCCAGCGATCATTTGTCCGGCGGCTGCCATCGATGTCCTAATTACGGACGACGGAATCCCCGAGGACGCTGTCGCTGCATTCGAAAAAGCCGGCGTCCGCGTCCTGAGCGTCTAGCCCACCGTCGCATCCTCACGCTGATATTCTGATGTCCAGCTATCGGAGGATCCATTCGAATGAAGTTTCCCCGTTTGTCGTTGCCCAGTTTTCACTCCTCGCTCCTAATTCGAAATCGGCAAAGTTCTTTTTGGCTGCATCGTCGAGTTCTTGCGAGCCGGTTGACCCTGGC
>VFSW01013712.1_pt1 | contig 11251 bp, 12 predicted proteins | sample 5358111 | NCBI WGS metagenome assembly VFSW01 (sample SAMN11554181, study PRJNA540505) | mine drainage metagenome | isolation source: sediment from site ElyBrook_90M | place: USA: Ely Copper Mine, Vershire, VT | collected 2017 | reverse complement strand
CCCCACTATATTATCCCCCTTCTCATGAACTTGAAAAAAACTCCCTACTTTTCCCGTCAGGCGTTCTCCTTTTTCACTGTTTGGCTGTTTGGAATTGCTATCATTTGCTCGCAGAGCGCATCTGCAATGATTCTGAGTCCTGCAAACCCTCTGGCAGACTGGCGTTTCAGCAGCGGCAATACGCCGAATACGGATCCGTCCTTCGTCGGACTCGGGTATGATTGGTCGGGTGTCGCCATGATGCAGTTTGGTTCAATGATTACACCCATTACCCTCTACAGCGCAGCCCATGACCAGCCGTCAATTGGGGCGACGGGAACCTTCTATAATTCTGTCACTGGGGCGGCAGAGACGGTGACCGTTGCCAGCCTGGCGGCTCCTATTGCTAATATAGATATCTCCATTCCCACGCTGACTAAGGCCTTCAGCGCTTCGAATAATATCTCGATTCTACGCGTCCTCGATATTTCGAGTCAGGATTATACGAACCAGCCGCTCTTCATGATGGGGGCAGATCAGGCCCATGGCTACGTTCCTCAAATTGGAACTTCTCATGTGGGGTATTTTTACGCCTACAACGGTGGGATGGAGATCCAGGCGACCTCGGTCACCTCGGATACCTTTTCGTACTGGCAGGGTGGTGATTCAGGAAGCTCCATGCTCATTCCGTATAAGGGAGAACTGACCATTGCCGGCGCGGCGCATTGGGCCGGCGGAGGGGGAAGCACCCTTCTCAGCTCCACTAACCCTAGCCTCCTCTACGACCCTGTGACACCGGTCAATCAGAATCTGGGACACAATGGCTACGCACTGCGCTTCACCATCTATGACGTTCCCTCCGATGTCTCCAATACGGCCAATGTCTGGACGGGTGGAGCGGGTACTGGAAATTTCAACGCCGCCACCAACTGGAGTGCTAACATCGTGCCGAGTAATACGCCGGTAGTCTTTGACTCCAGCGTGGCTGGCGGTGAGCGTGCGATCACGCTTGGGCAGAATCAATCCCTGCGAGGCATCCTCTTTCGCACCAACAGCAGCTTGACCGGTGGATTTACGATCAATGCAGGCAATACTCTTTCTGTCGGCAGTACTGGCATCCGCAACGAGGATAGCAACACCCAGACATTCAACTCAGCAATCAGTCTCACAGGTTCCCAGAACTGGGAAGCGGTGAACGGCAATCTGGTTTTCAACGGAAATATTACCAACAACGTCTATCTCCTGGTTGTGCAAGGGGCGTCGAATACGACGATTGGCGGGGTGCTTTCCGGCTGGGGAGGATTGGCCAAGGACGATGCTGGAACCCTCACGCTCAACAATCAGAACACCTACATCGGCCCGACATTTATTCACGATGGAGTGCTAAGCCTGGGAGTCAACAATGCTCTTCCGACAGGAACCATCGTCCGCTTTGACGTGGCGAACCCTGCCGTATTGGATCTTAATGGCATGACTCAGACGGTGGGGGATGTTCGCTCGGTACTCAATGGCGCAGGAACGATTGCGCTCAATGGAGGGGCGTTGACAACCGGAGGAGATAACCAGTCCACTACCTATGCGGGAGTTTTCACCGGAGCTGGCTCTGTGAACAAGGTGGGCCTGGGTAACTGGACATTGACCGGAAATAGCAGTGGCTACACCGGAACGACGACTGTTTCTGGAGGGGTGCTGGAGATAGACAATACGGCAGGGAGTGGTACGGGTGCTGGGACGGTGAGCGTGAATTCTGGTGGCACATTGGCTGGCACAGGCTCCATCGCTGGCGCCACAACGATTGCTTCAGGAGGAAAACTCACTCCCGGAGTGAGTGGAGCTGGTGTCTTGACCATCAGCAACAGCCTCACTCTCTCCGCTGGTTCCACGACGACCTTCAGCGTTGCCAGCCTCGGCAGCTTCAGCTCCATCAATCTGGGCACTCACCTGCTCACCTACGGAGGAGTGATCGACTTCTCTATCGGTGGCTCCTACGCTCCTGTGCTGGGTGATACCTTCGCCCTCTTTGGTTCCGGCGTGGCAAGCGGCACGGAAAGTGGCGCTCCTTCGGCACTCGCGCTCACAGGGAGCTGGTCGGGGAACTTTACTGAAACTGCCAATCTCTGGAACCTCAGCACGAATGGTGTGACTTGGCAATTCAATGAACAGAATGGCCAATTCTCCATTCTGGCTGTGCCGGAGCCCTCAACATATCTCCTTTTCGGACTCGCTTCCCTCATACTCCTCGCCTCCTATCGTCGATCACACAATATCTCGATGTCGTGATCGTGCGATCCGAGCAGTGAAGGAACTCTATGGGGTTGCGGCAATAACGAAGTGGCCTGTTTTGGGCTTCGCTCTTACAACCCGCACATGGAATGATTTTTAGCGTGCTTGGCATTGCCAACTCTCTGATAATTTCTGTGTGGCAGTTATGAAATTTCTGAGGAGATTGGCAATCTTGAGAGTCATCCAAAAATAGGTTGATCCCATCCACGGAGATTTTCCTACACGTTATTTTTTAGAGAGATCAGAGGAGAGCGTTGTCAGAACCATGACCCAGAACGATTGCGCTACAATGAAGAAGGGAATGCCAAGTGCTGTCGGAAGAGAATAGATCAGTGAGACGAGGGGGATCAAGACAATCCAGTTGGTGAGTAAAACTGGGAAGATTTTCAGAGCATAGAACTGCAGCGGAGTGTGACCGCGAAATCCATTCACGGTGAACCCGTGATCTCGCCAAAGAAGAATGCAGACTATCTGAGGAATCGCCAGAAGAGGGCAGTAGAGAAAGGCATCGAAGAGAACTTTTTTTGCAATGATCCAGAGTGTTTCCGAAGGGCCGAAAAGAAGGTATTGCAGTCGGTAAAAAAGATCGACCTGCATGCCGATGATTCCCCAAAACGGGATGCCAAAAAGCAGACGGGCACCAAGCCCTAATTTTTCATTTTCCCCCTGCTTTGATTGTGGAAGGAGTAGGCGTAAGAGTTCCGGCAATAGTGCTGATGCTAATGAGGTTCCTAGAAAAGAGAAAAGGAGGCCCCATGAAGAACGCAGGATCGCTAGTGAAGCAAAAGCATTCCGTGCTGGAGGATACCAGAGATAGGCAGCTCCCATGGCAGCCATGAGAGATTGAAGAAGAAGCCCAGGAAGAAGGTTGCGGCGAAGAGCCTTGAGAGCCTCTTCCCAAGCACTGCGCAGCAAAAAAATCTGCTTCGAACGATGAGGGTTGGAACGGATCACTTTTCTTCGGTTTCTTGGCGAACTTTGGTAATCACTACATCAACTATGGGAGCCTCTGCATTCACGAGCTTTACGAGGTCAGTGGAGGGAGGGAAGGCTTCGATGGTAAAGAAAAGCAGAGAGACTACTGCATCAGTAGTTTGGATACTTCTTCCAGAAAGGGAAAGGGTTAGGCATAGTGCTGGCAGCCAAATCAAACTTTGCTATGAAAAGAAAGAAGCCTCCTGAAGAGGAGGCTCTTGACTCCAGAGAGCACAGATTGCAATTCCCCAGAAAGGGAAATTAACGCTTTGAGAACTGGAAGCGCTTGCGGGCACCAGGCTGACCTGCTTTTTTGCGCTCGCGCATACGGGGATCACGGGTGAGAAGACCGTTAGTCTTGAGAGCGGGACGGTTTTCTTCACTGATGTCATTGAGCGCACGTGCAATGGCCAGACTGAGTGCTCCGGCCTGACCCTGAAGTCCTCCTCCGGTAGTTTTGGCTTCAACATCATAACTGTTGATGGCCTTAACGGCTTCAAAGGGCTTCAGAACGGTATTTTGCTGCGATACGGTTGGAAAATAGTCATCAAAGCTACGACCATTGACACGGATCTTTCCGGTTCCTGGAGTGATGCTGATACGAGCGACTGCCGTTTTGCGGCGGCCAGTTGTTGCTGTGGTGGCGGTTGTTGCTGTGGCCATGAGATAAGAAAGTATTACCGGGAGCGATTATTTTACGGGCTGGGGACTCTGGGCTGCATGAGGGTGCTCGGCACCGCTATAGACCTTGAGCTTGCGATAGATTGTACTGCCAAGACGGTTATGAGGGATCATCCCTTTTACGGCGCGTTCAATGAGCAGCTCGGGGCGGCGTGCACGCCGCTGGCGGAAGGTTTCAGATTTGTGACCGCCGACGAATCCAGAGAAACTCATATAGGGTTTCTGGGTCTCTTTCTTGCCGCCAATCTGAACGCCACCGGCATTAATGACGACGACGAAGTCGCCCGTATCGACATGTGGGGTAAAGATCGCCTTATGCTTTCCTCTCAGAAGGTGGGCGGCTTGGACGGCAACATGCCCAAGATGCTGGTTCTTGGCGTCGATGACCCACCAGTGGCGTTTGACTTCGGTGGCTTTGGCAGAAAAAGTACTCATTCGGAATTCAGGAAAGGTCGAAGAGAGTAGAAAATCAGGATGCTTCTGTCAAAGAAGAAAACTTTTTTATTTCTGCCTCTCCTAGACATTGGGCAAAGCCTTGTGTTCACTTGCTTTTCTGTTCAGGTATTTGACATTTCGACCATGGCAATATCCATCAGCTTTCTTGGTACGGGCTCTGGTTCTCCCTCGGCAGATCACTTTTTTTTCAGTGCAACTCTTCATCTGAATGACAAGCATCTGCTCGTGGATGTCGGAGAACCATGCGTCCATCTGCTTAAGGAGAGAGGAACTCTGTTGAAGGAAATCGACGCTATCTTGATTACACATGGCCATGTGGATCATGTCGGAGGGCTCCCTGCCCTGTTGCAGGGATGTCTGTTGCTGAAGCGCACGAAACCCCTTCCAATTTATCTTCCCGAGGAGATGATTGCGCCGTTGCGGGCTTGGATCAGCGCGCTCTATCTGACGGAGGAGGGGCTTGGTTTCTTGATAAGCTGGAGAGCCTGGAGAAATACTGAGCAGGAAGTGCTTGATGGGGGCATTGCCATTACCCCGTATGCCAATGGGCAGTTGGCACAGAGCTAGCGCGGATTGCCGGGAGCTGATCCCACGAGGCCCTGCCATTCGTATTCGCTGGAGATCCAGAAAGATGATTTTCGTGTGGTCTTCAGCGGTGATCTCGCAGAGGCTGTAGAACTCACTCGGCTAGTTGTAAAACCAACGGACCTGCTGGTCAGCGAGCTTTCCCATTTCTCCGCAAGTCAGCTAGTGGAAGCTCTGCGTGGGACACCTTTGAAAACACTCTGTCTTGTGCATCTTGCGGAGGAGTATGCACTCAACAGTTCAGAGCTGAAAATGCAGATGGAGAGGATGCTCCCCGAAATCCAAGATATTTTTCTTCCTGAGGATGGAGAACTGCTTGATTTCTAAAAGCCTGTCTGAAAATTAGGAGATGCCGCGTTGCTGGGGATTTTTCGACTGGCCAAGGCGAGAGGGCTGGGCAATCCCCTAGCGGGTTTTGACCGAGCGGGCAAGCCCGCTCGGGGGTTCTCCCTCGCAGGTGTCTTGCCACCCGGCCTTTCTTGCTCTCTCGCGACATTTCCTAATTTTCAGACAGGCTCTAAGAAAGCAGGTCTAAAGCTACGCTCCAGGAGGACGTCCTTGGGATTCCACCTGAATCACCGGCAAGGGAATGCGCAGGCGAATTTCTTCATCCAGCTGAACCTCGACATGATAGATTCCGTATTTTTGGAACTGGATGCCACCAAAGAAATGAACATTGGTGGCATGGGCATTCAGATCAGCCAGGGTAAAGGGAACCTCGGCTTGGGCGATGGCTTGATCTTCCTCTGGATCATAGATGAGACACTTTTGGATGAAGTGACCGCTGCCGCCGCACCAGCGGGTCCAGAGACAGAGTTTGAAAAAACCGATGGGAACAGCGGGTGTGGGAATCGCGCCGAGCACGCCAACCAGAGTCTGCTGTCCACTGAGTTCCGCTCTCACATCCTCACAGAGGATTGCGGCCTGAAGATCGGGAAGAATGGAGTCGTCTGTCATGAAGGAAGCTCATCGTGCCGCAGGCTCAGGGTCTTGGCAAGGAGAGCGTGGTGGTGAATCCTGCTGGCGCTCTTCTTCTCCTTCGATGTAAAGGATAACGATGGCTTCTATTTCCTGTTTTGCTCCCGGTCGTGTGGAGCTCCTCGGCAACCACACTGATTACAATGAGGGTTTTGTGCTTTCGGCCTCGATTCCCTACGGAATCCGTGCAACGGGCTCATTGTGTGACGATGGAGTCATCCATCTTTCTACTCAAATGGGCGAATGGCTTCATGCTGAAGTCACGGCAGATGAGGTTTTCGTGCGGCGAGGAGAATTGACCGATTACCCACTGGGGGTCGTGGCAGCATTGCGGGAGGAGGGTTATTGCCTTGGCGGATTTCATGCGGAATTTGTTTCCGACCTCCCTTCGGGTGCGGGACTCTCCAGCTCCGCAGCACTGGAGGTGTCCACTGTGCTACTGCTGGCAAAACTCTTTGGCTTTTCTCTGTCCGGGATCGAATTTGCCAAGCTCTGTCGTCGTGCAGAAAATCAATTTGTTGGCGTGCAATGCGGGATTCTGGATCAGGTCTCCAGTTTGTTTGGAAAGCGTGATCAAGCCGTGTTTCTGGATTGCCGATCGACTGAAGTCACTACGATAGCGTTTCCTCATGAGGTTTGCCTCTTGCTAGTTCAGAGTGGTGTTCCTCATGCTCTTGTCGGTGGAGAATATAATGAACGCCGTGAGCATTGTTTTGCCGCAGCCAGGGCTCTTGGCGTTCCCTTTCTCCGTGATGCCACCTCTGCGATGCTTGCGGCGGCAAAGCTTCCTGATCTGGAGCATCGCCGAGCAGCCCATATCATTGGGGAGAACGAAAGGGTGCTTCAGACAGTCAAGCTGATTGCTCAGGGGGATGTGGCTGGAGTCGGGCGTCTGATGAGTGCCTCGCATGAAAGCTCCCGCGTGAATTTTGAGAATAGCACTCCTTCTTTAGATCTTCTGGTTTCCCTCGCAATTTCTACCTCTGGTGTTTACGGAGCGCGTCTCACTGGAGGAGGCTTTGGCGGGGCCATCGTCGCTCTTGTCTCTCGTGATGCTGCGGATGTGGCTGGAGAAAGCATTGCCGCTGAATATGAGCACCTCGGAGGTCATCAGGCCAAGGTTCTGAAGTGTGATCTTGCCGATGGGGCTCTGGCAATTAATGGCTATCAGAAGAACTCCTAACCTCTCGTTCTCGACAGAACGAGGCTTTCCCGGAAATACTCAAGTCCCATGGAACTTTCCGAATCGATCATTGCAGGACTTCTGGCCTCCTATGACGCTGTACCGTTAGGCAATCAGCTCTCCTCTCCTGGGCTTCCCTCCAAGAATGAGGTAGCGGAACTCTGCTGGCATCTTCTCCGCATCCTTTTTCCCGGACGGCTCAGTGGGCGGTTCATCGATGCCGTTGAGTCTCGCAACCGCATCATCACAGCGGCAAAGTCTCTAGAGGAACAGATTACTAAGAGTCTCTCAGTGGAGGGATCAACGAAGTGTTCCCCTGCTGCCTTGACCGCCGATTTTTTCACCCGCCTACCGGGGATTCGCCACATAATCAGCACCGATCTGGAAGCGGCATTTGAGGGAGATCCTGCAGCACGAAGCATTGAGGAGATTCTCCTTTCCTATCCCTGTGTCGATGCCATCTCGATCCAACGACTCGCTCATCAGCTCTACAAGGCAGAGATTCAGCTTCTGCCGCGCATGATGACTGAGTGGGCCCATGAGCGTTCTGGCATTGACATTCATCCTGGAGCCTCGATTGGCAGTCACTTTTTCATCGACCATGGCACGGGTGTGGTGGTGGGGGAATCATGTCGCATCGGCCATCATGTGAAGCTCTATCATGCGGTTACGCTAGGTGCCCGCAGCTTTCAGAAAGATAGCGAAGGACATATTATCAAGGGAGGGAAGCGCCATCCCGATGTGGGCGATCATGTGACAATCTATCCTTATGCGACTTTGCTTGGAGGCGAGACTGTGCTGGGGGAGGGATCGACCATCGGTGCGAATGTCTTTCTGATGCATAGCGTGCCGCCACGTTCACTGATCTATCTGGAGGAGGGAATCATGAGAATTCTTTCCAAAAAATCTGGAGAGGCGATCAATGCGGGGGTCTGATTTCTCCCCCCTGTAAGTGACTTTTTCATGATCTATCTCGATCATAATGCCACCACTCCGCTTGCCCCCGGGGCACGGGAGATGATGATTCCCTGGCTAGAGAATCTCACGGGGAATCCCTCCAGTATTCATGCTCCAGGACGCCGTGCTCGTGCTGCCGTGGATGATGCTCGCGACAGAATTGCCCTGCTGTTGGGGGCCAAGCCGCACGAGATTATCTTCACCTCGGGAGGAACGGAGAGTTGCAATCTCGCCCTGCTCGGACTGGCACGTCGCCATCGTTCCGAGAGACGGTATCATCTGGTCACAGCTTCGTCCGAGCATCATGGAGTTCTCCATGCGATGCGCTCGCTGGCAGCGCGTGAGGGATTTGAGTTGACGGAGATGCCAGTGGACCGGCATGGATTGATCGATCCTCAGATCTTTGCCGAGGCTCTTTGTGAGGAGACCTTACTGGTTTCCGTCATGATTGCCAATAATGAGACAGGGGTCATTCAACCGATGACTCAGCTTGCGTCACTCTGCCGCGAGCGTGGGATTCTGTTTCATACGGATGCTGTGCAGGCTTTCGGAAAGATTTCCTGCCTGCCGCGTGATCTTGGCGTTGATGCCTTATCGGCAACCTCCCACAAATTTTATGGGCCGCATGGAGCCGGATTCCTATGGCTTCGATCAGGAATTTCCCTCGAGTCAATTCAGTATGGGGGATTCCATGAAAATGAACGTCGCCCTGGAACCGAGAATGTGGCGGCTATTGTAGGGATGGCTGCTGCTGCGGAGATGGCAGTCAAAGAGGTTACACTCGGGCTGGAATCCCAACGTCAGACGGCACTCTGCGAGCGGCTCTGGCAGGGAATCGCTGCGATACACCCCTTAGCGGTTCGAAATGCCGAGGGATCTCCGACGCTTTCTAATACGCTTAATGTCAGTTTTCCAGGATGTGACGGAGAGGCCCTTTTGATTGGGCTGGATTTGGAGGGGGTTTCTGCCTCAAGCGGTTCCGCCTGCATGGTGGGATCCATTCAGGCTTCGCATGTGCTGCTGGCGATGGGAGTTCCCGAGACCTCGGCTCATGCTGCCGTGCGATTTTCCCTTGGACGTCACACCACGGAGCTGGAGATAGATGAGAGCATTGAGGCTCTTCACCGTGTTCTTGCCAGGCAGAGACTGCTACCCTTGAGTCTATGAACACACTGTTTTCCCAGATGAAATTTTTTCTGGCAGGCAAAAGAATTTCAGGGGGGAGTGAGGGGCAGAATATTCCCGTGTTCCCGAAAAGGCGAGAAAATGTCAAAGATCACGATTTTCTGCTGGAAAAATATGCTCGCGAACAAGTTCAGTCCGTGGCCTCCGGTCTCTGTGAACGATTGCATGTCTGATGGAACTCTCGAATGAGAACGACCGCTGGAGCGGCCATTGCAGGCCGCTCGGAGATTTGGCTTAATCCGGCGTTAAAGACAATTTCCCAGGAAGAGATCGAACGGACTCTCCTTCACGAACTAGCTCATCTCGTGGCAAGTCATCGTCATGGTCGTCGCAGACTGGCTCCTCATGGAAAGGAATGGAAGCAGGCCTGTCGGGATCTTGGTATTCCGAATGAGGAGCGCACCCATCGGCTTCCCCTGAAAGGGTACAAACAAAAAAAGAACTATCGCTTGCTCTGCCCTGTTTGTGGAGAGAAGCATGATCGGGTAAGGCTTCCCAGGAGGAGAGTTGCCTGTTTTTCCTGCTGTCGCCTCCACCATGGGGGGCGCTATCATGAACGTTTCCGTTTGGAGATCACGAAAATTTCCTGAAACAATTAAGGAATGTTTCCAAAGTAGTGTTTGCGCAGGGTTTCAACAAAACCCGATTCCTGCTGTTTTAGAAGAGAACGATTGATCTCTTGTCGGAGCGGACTTTTGATCGGGAGAGCTAGACCGTATCCTTTCTTCATAAAGATGGGGCCGACTTCGGTAATGGGAAGTTCCGGATGAACATTGTCATACCACTGAAGAGTTATTGCATCGAAGACAATGGCATCAATGTCATGATGCAGCAGCGATTTCACAGCATCAGGCAGATTGGCGTAGAGTGTGGTATTCAGATGTTGATCTTCACAATACTTCTGAGAGAGCGTGCCTTCAACGGCTCCGAGTGGATGACCGGGAAGATCCTGTGGGCTGTCAATGATGCCATGCAGACGATTAACGGTCATGACGCTGGTGACCGAGGAGGTGATGTAGGCCACCACACCGACGCCAAAGGCGAGCCAGATTCCGGCCAGAATTTTTCCAAACGGCCCGGGTAGTCCCTTATGGGTACTTTTTCCGGTCATGGTGATCGACATGACATGGTAGAATGATTCGGAGAGGCCGTTGCCCCAATCACGAGGAAATTCAGCATTCCATTTTCGCTCTCCCAGCGTGAGCAGGAGAGTGCCAGCTATGATGAGGGCAATGCCGATGCAAAAAACTTTGAGATGACCGCTGTCGCGTAGGCCATTCCAGAGTCGTTGCCAGGAGGCTGTGCGCTTCTCATCCACCATGATTTGCATTCCTCCCTGAAGATAGGGTTGGGAAAAATCGACGATCTTGAGGCGCTCTTCGGTGATCGAGATATTCCCGATAGCGACATCGACCTTGTTTTGAGCAGTTGCCTCGAGCAGATCGGAAAGTTTGTGGAATGGTACAAACTCACATGACAGCCCAAGGTCAGCAGCGATTCCCTTCCAAAGATCGACACTGAAGCCTGCATAGTCCTCTTTTGTTGCAATGACAAATGGCTCGTTAAGATAGACGCCTGCGAGCAGTTTTTTCCCTGAGAGTGCGCGGTCATTGTCCTGAAGTGTTGATTCAACAGCAGCACCTAAAGTGTAGCAAAAAAGAAGGGGAATAAGCGCAGCGTGGTGGAAAATGAGAAGGCGTTTCATAAGGAACCAGAGGGAAAAAAGTTCAAGAGGTTTCTTGAGCAGAAGTAGCCTGCCTGTTCCAAGAAAAAAAGCGAGTGAAGGGGGGTTCGTAAAGGCTTTTCATTTTTCCAGCCTTCTGTTGAATAAGGGCCACTTTCTTCCAAAGATCTAACCCTTCCCATGCCCAAGAACATCGAATCTCATCTTATTGAAAACCGTGTATTCAAACCCTCGGTAGCTTTTTCCAAGAGAGCCCGCATTGGAAGCATGGCTGAGTATAAAAAACTTCATACAGAATCTATTAT
>VFSW01013711.1_pt1 | contig 11251 bp, 7 predicted proteins | sample 5358111 | NCBI WGS metagenome assembly VFSW01 (sample SAMN11554181, study PRJNA540505) | mine drainage metagenome | isolation source: sediment from site ElyBrook_90M | place: USA: Ely Copper Mine, Vershire, VT | collected 2017 | reverse complement strand
CCTGCTTCGCTTCCGTCTCCAGCGGGAAGTATGTATCTCCGAGGGAGGTGAAGCTCGCACTGTCCGCGTTGATCGCGGTGAGCGAGGAATCCACGCCCCGAAGGTCGCTCACGAGGTTGTTATGGGGATCGCCTTCGGCGAACGCAAAGAGGTCGCCCTGTATGTTCGAAAGATTCTGGGATAAGGAAGAAAACTGTCCGGTTATGTCACTGAACGAATGCACCGCGCCTCCCGCACCGCCCAAAAGGGAAAAAAGCTTGCCGAACATCCCTTCGGAAAGCGGCGACCCCATGCCGAGCGAGGAAAAATCCTGTGCCGCGGCGCTCGGATCGAAATTCTGGAGGTCCGCAATGCCCCGCCGCAGCGCCGCCACCTGCGTCGATGCCATCTTCGCGGCCTCATGCTTCACGTATAAAAAGGAAACGGCAAATCCGACGATAAAGAGAACGATCAGGCCCGCAAGCGCGCCGATTATCCCTTTCGGCAGCCCGTGCGATCCCCCGGAGCGGCGACGCCCGCCGCCAGGAATCCCGCCGCCGTTCCGCTCCGATGCGCCTTTCTTCGCCGCCATGCGCGCCAGCTCGTCAACGCGGATCTCCTCGTCGTCATGCCGTGATTGGAGTCCTTGTTTCATCGAAACAATTTTACCACATTCCCCGGATAAAATAGCTTCCCGAAATTATGTATAATAGTCACATGATCAAAAAATTCTCCGGCTCCCTTGCATCCGGCATGGCCTTCGCCGCCCTCGCGCTCATCTGCATCGCATCGTTCAGTCTCATGTTATGGAGCTCGCGCACCGATTCCGCGATCGACGACGAACTCGCGCACATCCCCGCGGGCTACGGCTATGTGCATAATCTCGATTATCGATTGAACCCCGAGCATCCTCCCCTCATAAAGGCGCTCGCCATGCTGCCCGTGCTGATGTTCGTCGCCCCGCACTATCCGACCGGATCGTCCGCGTGGACCACGGAAGTGAACGGCCAGTGGGATATGGGTACGGCGTTCCTCTACAATTCCGGCAACGATGCGAACGCGATCATCCAGGTCGGGCGCATAATGCCCATCCTTATCACGATCCTCACGATAATCCTCGTCTATTTCCTCGCACGCCGTCTCATCGGCAAGCTCTGGGCGCTCCTGCCCGCCTTCCTGTTCGCGTTCGATACTTCCGTGCTTGCGCACGGACACTACGTCACAACCGATGTCGGCGCCGCGTTCGGTGTCCTCCTCGCCACGTATTTCTTTTTGAAGTTCGTCGATTCGCCCACCACCAAGCATCTTTGGTATGCCGGGCTCGCCTTCGGCGTCGCACAGCTCACCAAATTCTCCACGCCGCTCCTCGTGCCGCTTTTCATATTCCTCGTGCTCGTCCTCTGGCTCCGGGATCTTGTCGCGCAATGGGGAGTGACCGACCGCACGCGGCGCGCGAAAGTATTCCTCAAGGACCTCTGCCGGCGTGTGTGGAAGCTCGTCCTTATCTTCGTGATCGGCTATGTCATCATCGTCTATCCGGTATATTTTCTCTTCACCGCCGGCGAGCCTATCCAAAGGCAGGTATCCGATACGACGACCGTCCTCTCCTCGTTCGCTAACGGCCCGACGCCCGCAGGCCAGATATGTCACGGCCTGCGCTGCCTCGCCGACGTCGATATCTGGATGTCGAAGAATCCCGTTACGAGGCCCGTCGCACAGTACATGCTCGGCGTCCTCATGGTGCTCCAGCGCGCGGACGGAGGGAACACCATCTACTTCCTCGGCAAGGTGCGCGGCGACGGCGGATGGATATATTTCCCCGTGCTCTTCCTCCTTAAGGAGCCGATTCCCACGTTGTTCATCGTCCTTTTCGCGCTCGCGCTCGCGCTTTGGTGGACCATCAGAAATACGATAAAAAGGAGCGACACGTTCGGACCGGGAATCAAAACGCGCATCATCGATTATCTCACCGATCATTTTGCCGAATTCATGCTGGCATCGTTCATCGTGCTTTATTGGGGCATCAGCGTACGGAGCCCGCTCAATATCGGCATCCGCCACCTCATGCCCACCATCCCCCTCATCTTCATCCTGGCCGCCGGAGTGTGGAAAAAATGGATCATGCGGATCGACCTCGCCGGGGCGGGCTCCGCTGCGTCACTGATGGACTCGTTCGCCGCGCTCTCGAAGTCCGTCGCCCTTGCGGCACTCAAATACATCCTCCTCATCCTTCTCCTCGCGTGGCTTACCCTCGAGACGCTTTTCACCGCGCCGTATTTCCTTTCGTACTTCAACGAATTGGGCGGCGGCACGTGGGGCGGCTATCATTTCGTGACCGATTCGAACTACGACTGGGGGCAGGACCTGCTGCGCCTGCAATCGTGGGTGAACGCGAATCCGCAGGTCGACAAGATCGCCGTCGGTTATTTCGGCGGGGGCGATCCGCAATATTGTCTCTGCAACAAAGAGGTCAACTGGTCGTCATCACAGGGAGATCCCGCGGATAAGGGCATCCATTGGCTCGCCGTTTCCGTGAACACGCTCGAGGGCGACATCCAGCCGCTCGCTCCCGGCCAGACGCGCAACGCGTCCGACACGTATTCCTGGCTCACCGCGCTGCGTCCGCCCGCCGACGCGACCGGCACCCTGCTCGGCGGCACGATGGGAAATGTGCCGACGCCGGATTACCGTATAGGCACTTCGATCTTCGTCTATCACTTGTAGTAGACCCTGTCCTCCGTCCTGCAATCCACGTAGTGAAGTTTGTCGAACCCGCTCTGCGCGATGAGGCTCTGTAGCACGGCAAGATAATCGGTCGCCGGGAACCGGAGACTGAAATAGATATCGGGGCCTTCCGTGGTGGCCGCGTCTATTTCCTCAAGGGAGATGTCGCGCAGGTCCATTTCCTTTATCCCGAGGCCCGCCTCGTGAAGCACATCCATTATGGAAATGAAATTCCCGTTGAATTCGGGAGGGAGCACGGTCTCGCCCAATCCCCTGTCCGCCTGCGAATAATCGTTCACCACGAAAATAAGGTTGCCCTGCGTACTCAGCGATTTCTCGAACAGCACGCCGGTATCGTCGAACCAATAGCATTGTTCGTTGCCCATATCGGGAATGAATGCGGCGGTGCTCGTGCTGCCCGTACTTGTCGCCGTCATTGCGGATGCGGCGAAACTTCCTTTGGGGATGAAGCACCAGATGCCGAACGGCGCGCGTTCCGTGACGGCCACGGTGATCGTATGGGAGAAATAATCCTTCGAGACGGTGGCGCTCGCAAGCTCGGGGATCATATTGAGGTTCGCCGCGGGGAGCGCATCGGGCCACGCGAACATGTTCCCCCACCCGAGAAGCGATCCCCAGAAATGCGGCTTCCCCGAGGGGTTCGCCTGGAGTAACGTGACGATGTCGGCGCTCGGCACGACATTATTGCCCGTCACGACGATATGCTGCACGCGGAACAGCGGCGACCGTGCGATCGCCCAGAAGATGCCGAACAGGACGAAATACGCGGCGAAAATCCCGACGGCGATGAGGACGTATTTTTTTATCTTTTTGCGCCTGCGGCGGCGATCGGAAACATAAGGAGCGATTTGCATGCGCGAGGTCTCGTGTTGTTTCCTATCATCATACCAGAACCCCCGCCCCTCGCACTATACTATGATGCGCTCCATGAGCGGATTGAGTCGCGTGAGGAATTCGTAATAGCTCGTGCCGGATTTTTCGGAAGGCTCCCACGCGAATATCTCATCCTTATATCTGCCCGAAGCGGCGCGGCCGATCATCGTCGCGATATCGCCCGGATGCACGCGTCCGGATTTCGCCCGCGCCACCCCGCCGGCAAGCGCGACCACGGTCATATCCATGGAAATGCGCCCCAGCACTTTGGCGCGGCGGCCGCGCACGAGCACCTGCCCGATCCCCGAAAGGGCCCGCGGAAACCCGTGCCAATATCCGATCGGCAAGACCGCCATTGTCGTCGCGTGCGGCACGCGCTCGGTAAGGTCATATCCCACGTAATCGCCCGCTTTGAGATCCTTCACTTCGGTGACGATCGCGCGCCACGAAAGCACGGGGTGCAATTTCATCCTGTGCCCAAGCTGTATCCCGAACTCCTTCGAGGGCCAGAGCCCGTATAGCCCGATACCGATGCGCACCGCATCCAGATGATATTTTGCCCCCGCAAGCGTCCCCCCGGTCGCTGCCACATGTTTCGTCAGGCCCTTGAACCCCGCGCCCTCCAAAAGCGCGACGGCGTGCTGGAATTTCCCGAACTGCATCTCCGTATAGGAGGGATAATTGACGTCCTTCGCCGAAGCGAAATGCGTGAAAACACCGCTTAACCGTAATTTAACGATCGGCGCGCTATGCTCCAGGAGGCGGATCGCGCGCGGGAGGCCCTCAGGGTAAAATCCCTGGCGGTGCATGCCGGTATCGATCTTCAGATGAAAATACGGAACGTCCCCGGCGCGCACGCTGCGGGTCCTTCCCTTTCCTCTTTTGCTCCCGCGCACGAGCGCCGCAAGCGCCTCGAAATTGGAAATGGAGACGGTGAGGCCGTTCCTCGCCGCTTCCGCATAGCGTGAAGGCAATGTGGATCCGAGGACAAGGATCGGCTTCTTGATGCCCGCGGCGCGGCGGAGCGCGACGCCCTCCACGACGCTGTCCACGCAAAACCCGTCAACGCCGCACCGGTCCATCACTTCGGAGAACGCGAAAAGTCCGTGTCCGTACGCGTTCGATTTCACCACGGCCCAGAGCTTCACGCGGGGGCCTATCAATTTTCGGAACGTATTGTAATTCTTCTTCGCCGCGCGGGAATCCACCTCCACCCACGTCCGCAGGTTTTCCAATTCCTTGTTCACGCCGAGATGATCTTGTTTCCGACGTATTTCTGCAGGACCTCCGGCACTTCCACGGAACCGTCCTTCGTCTGGTAATTCTCGAGGATCGCGATGAAGATGCGCGGACTCGGCAGCGCCGTGTTATTCAGCATGTATGCATATTTCCGCTCGCCGTTCTTGTCCACGTATTTCACGTTCAAACGCCGCGCCTGCCAATCGAGGAAGTTGCTCGCCGAGCCCGTTTCCGCCCAGCGGTTCGCGCCCGGAAGCCACGCCTCGATGTCGAATGCGCGGTATTTCCCCGCGCTCATATCCCCCGAACAGATCGCGAGGCGGCGGTACGGCAATCCGAGCTCCTCGTGCATCTCGCCCGATATTCCCGTCATCTCGTCCTGAAGCCTGTTCGCCTCGTCGATATCGGCGGGAGCGATCACCACCTGTTCCACTTTCGTGAATTCGTGCACGCGGTACATGCCCTTTACGTCGCGGCCGTAGCTGCCGATCTCGCTCCGGTAGCACTGGCTGTACCCGCAAAGCTTGAGGGGAAGCTGATCCTCCTTCAGCACCTCGTCGGAATAATATGCGAGCAGCGAAGGCTCGGAGGTTCCCACGAGGAACTTCTGGTCCTTGCTCACCTCGCCCGTCGATTCCTTGTCGGATGTCGCAACCTGGTATATCTCGTCCACGTTCGGATCGTATTCCAGTCCCTTGAAATAGCCGCTCCCGAAAAGCGGGAAGCTCTTCACGAGCGTCGGCGGGATCATCGGCGCGAATCCCTTCTCCACCATCTTGTTCACCGCGTACATCATGATGCCCATCGCGAGCAGCACGCCATCGTTCTTCACGTAATAGCCGCGGAACCCGCCCACCTTCGCGCCGCGATCGAAATCAAGGATGTCGAGCGAGGTGCCGAGCTCCACGTGATCCTTCGGCGTGAAATCGAACGTGCGCGGATTTGCCGGACCGCCGCCCCTCGGCGGGTTCCACTGGAAGACCTCCTTGTTGTCCGCATCGCTTTTTCCCACCGGCGTATCCGGCGAAATGATGTTCGGCACGCGCGCCATGAGCTCCGCGAACTTTGCCTCCACCGGCTTCAGCTTCTCCTCCTGCGCCTTGAATTTTTCCTTGAGTGCGGCTCCCGTTTCGCGGTCCTTCGCCTTCTTCTGCTCCGCGCGGACGCTCTCCGTCGCGGCGATCAGCGTGCGCCGTTCCTCGTCGACCGCAAGCACCTCGTCGATGAGCGAGGGGTCGATATTCTTCTTTACCGCCGCATCCTTCACCGCCGCGGCATTCTCCCGAATGAACTTCATGTCGAGCATAAACGTATGATAACCCAAAAACTGGAAAATACAACACGATCCGTTGTATAATCGGGGTAATGGAAAGCAATCTCGACCCCATTCGCCACTCGCTCGCGCACCTGCTCGCAGCCGCGGTCTTGAAGGAATTCCCCGACGCCAAGCTCGGCGTCGGCCCCACGATCGACAACGGGTTCTATTACGATTTCCTGCTCCCCCGCGCGATCGCGCCGGACGACCTGAAGACCCTCGAAAAGACGATGCGCGGCTTCGTGAACAAGAAACTGCCGTTCACCGGTCGCGAAGTGACGCCCGAAGAGGCAAGAAAGCTTTTCGCGGAGCAACCCTTCAAGCTGGAACTCATCGACGAATTCTCCGCCGAAGGAAAGAAGCTGACCGTCTACGAGACGGGCGATATCTTTATGGATCTCTGCCGCGGCGGGCACGTGGAGAACACTTCCGAGATCGCCGCCGACGCATTCAAGCTCGACAAGATCGCAGGCGCGTACTGGCGTGGCAACGACAAGAATCCGCAGCTGCAGCGCATTTACGGGCTTGCGTTCGAAAGCAAGGATGCATTGAAGAAATACGAGGCCCTTCTCGAGGAGGCAAAGAAGCGGGACCACAAAGTGCTCGGTCCGAAGCTCGATCTTTTCACCTTTTCCGAGCTCGTCGGTCCGGGACTTCCGCTCTGGACGCCGAAAGGCACGACCGTGCGCAATTTGCTCGACGATTTCGTATGGAAGCTCCGCAAGGAACGCGGTTACGAGCAGGTGGACATTCCGCACATCACCAAGAAGGAGCTCTACGAGACGAGCGGCCACTGGGACAAGTTCAAGGACGACCTCTTCAGGATCGTGACGCGCGAGGGGCACGTGTACGCGATGAAGCCGATGAACTGCCCGCATCATGCGCAGATCTACGCGCGCAGGCAGTGGAGCTACCGCGAACTGCCCCAGCGCTATGCGAACACCACGAAGGTGTACCGCGACGAACAGTCGGGAGAGCTCGCCGGATTGTCGCGCGTACTTTCCATCACCCAGGACGACGCCCACGTCTTCTGCCGCCACTCCCAGGTGAAGGAAGAGTTGCTCAAGATCTGGGACATCATCCACGAGTTCTACGGGGCGTTCGGCTTCTCGCTCCGATTGCGCCTTTCGCTCCACGATCCCGAACATCCCGAAAAATATCTGGGAGGCTCGAAGCAATGGGAGGATGCGGAGAATATCCTCCGCGAGATCGCGAAGGAAAGGAACGCCGATTATTTCGAGGCCCCGGGCGAGGCCGCATTCTACGGCCCCAAGCTCGACTTCATGGCGAAGGATTCCATCGGGCGCGAATGGCAGGTCGCCACGGCCCAGCTCGACATGAACCAGCCCGAGCGGTTCGACCTTTTCTGCATCAGCGAGAACGGCGAGCGCGAGCGCATCGTCATGATCCATGCGGCGATCATGGGGGCTATCGAGCGGTTCCTCTCCATCATCATCGAACATTTTGCCGGCGCGTTCCCGGTATGGCTCTCGCCGGTCCAGGCGACAGTCCTGCCGATCAGCGAGAAGTTCTCCGACTACGGAAAGAAAGTGAACGAGGCCCTCGTCGCGCAGGGCATCCGCACCGAATGGCACGAACCCGATGAATCGCTCGGCAAGCGCATCCGCGGCGCGGAGCTCATGAAGATCCCCTATGTGCTTGTCGTTGGCGAAAAGGAAGCAGGCAGCGGCACCGTGAACGTCCGCAGCCGCAAAGGAGACGAAGGCGAAATGCCGCTCGAAAAATTCCTGGAAAAGATCGGAAAGGAGGTGAAGGAAAGGGCCCTTTAGACGCGGGCAGCAAAGGGAGATATCATATGCAATCGACCCCACTCCCCAAACTCGTCGCCATCGTCGGCCCCACGGCGGGCGGAAAGACGTCGCTTGCAATCGCACTGGCAAAGACATTTGGCGGTGAGATCGTCTCCGCCGATTCGCGGCAGGTCTATCGCGGCATGGATATAGGCACGGCGAAGCCGACCGCCGCGGAACGGGCAGCCGTTCCCCACCATCTGCTCGATATAAAAGATCCCGGCGAGGAATATACGGTCGCGGAATATCAGCAGGACGCGGTCGCGGCGGTGCAAGGGATCCTCGGACGCGGCCATGTCCCGTTCCTCGTCGGAGGCACGGGCCTTTACGTGCGCGCGGTGGTCGAGAATCTCGACATCCCGAAGGCCAAAGCCGACCCGCAGCTGCGCGCGCGGATAGAGCGCGAGATCGCGGAGGAAGGGCTTGCCGCGGTGTTCGAAAAACTGCTCGCGTGCGATCCGGAGGCGGCGAATGTCGTCGATCCGAAAAATCCGCGGCGCGTGATCCGCGCGCTCGAGGTCGCGATCTCGACCGGCGAACCGTTCACCGCACAGCGGAAAAAAGCGGAGCATCTTTTCGATGTTCTTGAGATCGGGCTCAATCCCCCGCCGGAGATCCTGCGCGAACGCATAGAATTACGCGTCGACCGGATGGCCGAGAACGGTCTCGTCGAGGAGGTGAAGGCGCTCGTGCAGAAATACGGCAGCAACTCCGTTGCGCTCGACACGATAGGTTATCGCGAAATCATTGGGTACCTCGAGGGAAACCTGTCGCGCGATGCGGCGATCGCACTCATGAAAGCGAACACCCTGCACTACGCAAAACGCCAGCTCACGTGGTTCAGGAAGGACAAGAACGTGCGATGGATCGACCGTCCCGAAGACGCCTTTCCGCCGGTCAAAAGATTCCTACAAATATAAAAAACGGGGGCTCGTCAAGAATTCAGATTCTTTTCGAAAAGTTCCTTGAGCATATCGGGACGGCCGCGCCCTTTGAGCCTGCCCATGGCCTTGCCGATGAGGAACTGCAGGCTGGCGGTCTTTCCTTTCTTGTAGTCCGCGACCGCAGCGGCATTTTCGCCGATGATCGCCCGCACCGCATCCTCCACTTCGCCCGCGTCCGAAACACCGATGTTCTGCTCTTTGATTATCTGCTCGGGATCGGCGCCGGTCTCGAACATCTCCGCAAGGATATCCTTCGCCTGCCGCGTCGTGATCTTCCCCTCCTCGAGGAACACGACGAGGTGTGCAAGCCGTTCGGGAGTGACCTTCACCGCCGCGAATTCCGGCATCGCCGTTTCCTGGTTCATGAGGCCGCGCAAATCGCTCGTCAAAAAATTGAAAATGAGCGCAGGGCTCTTTCCGGGAAGCTGTTCGCGGAATTCCGAGACCGCCTGCTCGAAATAATCCGCCATCTCGGGGACGTCGGCCATCGTGTCCGCCTGTTTGGCGTCCAACCCGTATTCCTTGGCCAGCCGCACCCGCTTGGCTTCCGGCAGTTCTGGCAATGAAGCGCGCAGACCCGCGATGTCGAACACGCTCGTTTCGAATGCCGGCAGGTCGGGCTCGGGGAAATAGCGGTAATCGTGCGCATCCTCTTTCGAGCGCTGGGAGACGGTCACCTGTTTGACCTCGTCCCATCCGCGCGTCTCCTGTACGAGCTTCTCGCCGCGGACGAGCGCCTCTTCCTGCCGCTTGATCTCGTATTCGACGGCATCGTGCACCGCTTTGAACGAATTGATGTTCTTGAGCTCGGTCTTCGTGCCCATATTGAGGCTCACGTTCGCCTCGATGCGCATCTGGCCCTTTTCCATGTTCGCGTCCGAGACGCCGAGATAGCGCAGGATGCGCTGGAGCTCGCGCGCGAACTCCGCAACCTCGTCGGCGCTTCTCAGGTCGGGCTCGGTCACGAGTTCCATGAGCGGTACGCCCGAACGGTTGTAGTCGACGAGCGAAACCCCGCCGACATGACTCAGGTTCGCCGTGTCCTCCTCGAGGTGGACCCTCGTGATGCGGATGCCCCGCAGCGTGCCGCCTTCCACGAGCGGCTTGTCGTATTGCGAGATCTGATACGCCTTCGGGAGGTCGGGGTAGAAATAATTCTTGCGGTCGAACTTCGTCGCCTCGTTGACCTCGCTTCCGAGTGCGAGTCCCACCTTGATGACGTGCTCGATCGCCTGCCTGTTCGCGACCGGCAGCGCACCGGGATGTCCCATGCAGATCGGGCACACGTTCACGTTCGGCTGCGTCTCGTCGGGGTCGTTCAAGGAATCACAGAACATCTTCGTCCGCGTCTTGAGCTCCGCGTGCACTTCCAGTCCTATGGTCGCATGATATTCGCTCATATAACGCTATGATAGCCGAATTGCCGCGATTTCTCAAGGAATCGAGGCTTCCGCCCCGGCCTCTTTCTCATCAGGGAACACTCACCTGCGCCGTCACCGAGCCCGTAGAGGTCATGGGCGGGCGGAGCTGGAGCGTGTACGTACCGGTCTCGTTCACCGTGTACGGACCCCAGCTTCCGCTCCCGCCCGAACAGTTGTAGTCGATATTGCTTCCGTCAGGGCGATAGTAGAATCCACAAACGTTCCCGGCAGTATTGTTCGAAAAGTTCACGGTGAACTGCTGGCCGGAGTTGAGTGAATAAGTGAGATTCGTATCCTGCGCTTCGGTACTTGTCGCGAATGACAACGTATATGGCGAACCGACCGTGAGCGGATAGGCCTGGATGGGGTAAACATAGACGGCAACCGTGCCCGTCGGCGATGGCGGGCGGAGCTGGATGGTGTAGGTCCCCGTCTCGTTCGCCGTGTACGGACCCCAGCTTCCATTCCCTCCCCCCAAGCAATTGTAGTCTATAGTGCTTCCGGCGGGGCGGTAGTAGAAGCCGCAGAGATTCCCCGCGTACGTGTCGTTCGTGAAGTTCACGACGAACTGCGGACCGGCAGAGAGCGGGAAGGTGAGGTTCTGATATTGAGGTGCCTGATTTGCGGACGAAGCGACATATAGCGAATTGACCGCCATGGGATATGTCTGAATGGTATATGGATATATCATGACCGTGACCGAGCCCGTAGAATTCGTGGGCGGGCGGAGCTGGAGGGTATAGGTCCCCGTCTCGTTCGCCGTGTACGGACCCCAGCTTCCGTTCCCTCCCCACAAGCAGTTCCAGTCGATGGTGCTTCCATCGGGGCGGTAATAGAATCCGCAGAGATTCCCCGTGTATGTGTCATTTGTGAAGTTCACGACGAACTGCGGACCGGCAGAGAGCGGGAAGGTGAGGTTCTGAT
>VFSW01013710.1_pt1 | contig 11252 bp, 10 predicted proteins | sample 5358111 | NCBI WGS metagenome assembly VFSW01 (sample SAMN11554181, study PRJNA540505) | mine drainage metagenome | isolation source: sediment from site ElyBrook_90M | place: USA: Ely Copper Mine, Vershire, VT | collected 2017 | reverse complement strand
AGGTGGTGTCATCGACTCGGCGCCGCTTATGTATCCACCTCCGCGTCCCGCCCTCTCCCTGCGTCGGGAGAGGGCGGCGCGCAGCGCCAGGGTGAGGGACGAGTCTTTGTGCTAAAGCGTCGATACTTCAGCGCCTAATCGAGGTCTTCGACTACTGACTAATAGGATACTGCGGACGACTATGTAGTAACGCCCCATCCGATACCGCCGCCGCCAACGCCCGATCAACCTGGCGCTCGATGCGACGCCCGCGAATACCGGCCCGTCAATTGGAGCCGGTCAAATACTTGTAGAAGTTGGAGAACGACGAGACGCGGCGTTTGAGAGTCTTGAGAGAGCATAGCAACAGAGCGCGGCCAGAATTGCCATCCCGAGAAGCGCTTTCGCTAGGCCGTCCATCCCGCAAGTCGTCCAAGGAACACTGCAATATAGTAACGCAGCGTATTGGACCGCCCTTTCAGTAGGGCAAGCAGCGCTCCTCCGAGTGGCCGAATACAATTGTAACTTACGAACCACCATGGATAGGAGTGCTTGCGTAGCAACCGACCCATACCCATCGAGTACGAATAAGCCCTCTCACGCGCTCGTTTGTCGTGCGCTGAAATGTTATCATCATGGAACACCAGGATGTCAGGTAGATACATCACGGCAAAACCGCAATTGACCGCACGGATCAAGTAATCACTCTCTTCACCCGAACCCCACGGTGTTCCTGAACCCAACCCGAGGGTTTCGTCAAAGTTTCCTACCCGTTCGACCACTCTTCGACGCAGGAAAATAGTAATGGAAATTCCTCGCGTAAAGAGCGAGAATCGGTTCAGAATTCCGGAGTTTGGAGCCCATCTGGCGGAGGAGCTACGTCCCTGTCGGTTCACACTGCGTCCGGTCATTCCATCTAGATGCGGGTTTGCTTCCAAATACTCAACGATACGTTGGAGTAGATCGTCTGGGTACCAGCAATCGTCATCCGGAAACGCTACTACATCGCCAGTGGCACGCTCCAAGCCCACGTTCCGCGCCCGTGATAGGCCCCGGCGTGAATGGACCCGCTGCACGTTCATCAGGCCCGTGAAAGGTTCCAATATCGGTGCCAGGCGATCGTCCGAATTCTGGTCGACAACCAACAACTCGAAGTCATTGTACGTCTGCCCACACAGGCGCTCGAGGAAGTGCGCCACTTCGCCCGTGCGTCCGACCGTAGCCAATATGAGAGAGAACTTCACAACGGCAACTCCGAAAGACATGTTGGAACCATGCGCTGTCACGCCGCACAACAGCGATTGTCTTCATAAGATTAGGTCGTGCGCGGCAATTCAGACTCGAACCGTGCGTGGGTACCCAGCGCCTCGATAACCATGGCTTCATATCGCGGGTCGGGACGAGGCGCGGTCAGCTTGCGCGCCTGCGATCGCATTTGACGCGCCTGCCGATACGCCCATCGGGTCGCGCTTCCCGCCGTCGATCTCGATCCAAACAGATGCGCGATACTCGCCTTCACCGCCGACGCCCGAAGTCCCCGCAAAATCGCCGCCGCATCCCTGGCGTCATCGAGCCGCCCAAAGCGTGCTGCCCCGGTTATTCCACCTCGAAAAGCAAGGCGCGCCAGGTACTGTTCCAGCCCGACGACCATCTTTTCCCGGGTCACCTGATCAAACGCAGCTTCGTTTGCGATTGTTTCCTTCTTTCGCACAAGGCCTCCGGTCGCTGCTGAGGGTTTCGCCCGGCCGGAGGCTCCGCCATCGAAAAAAAGCGCACAAAAAGCCTTGGAGAAAATGACCGGATAGCGGCTTGCAACTCTGAGAGTCAAATCGCCGTCAATTGGTTCACCAACAGATGCATCGAGCCCTCCTACGTTGTCCACCGCCTCGCGTCTGAAAATGCAGCTCGTCCATGTGAATGGCGCCCGCAGCCAACGGAAGAAACCGTCCGGAGGCTCATAAAACTCGCTCTCATCCGACCCCACCTGACTCGGCCATACTGCTTCGCCGCCGTTTACACAGATCAACGTGCCCAGGAATATTGCCGCGCCTTGATATCGCTCGAAGGCGTCCATTGCCGTCTCGAAGAACTTCGGCAGGAGCAGGTCGTCATCGCTCAAAAAATTGAGCCACGGTGTCGTGACCTGCGCGGCGCCGTAGGCAAAGTTGCGTTCGAGTCCGATATTCTCTTTGTGGCAGTGATAACGGACGCGCGGGTCGCGTCTCATGATCTCGGCGACGACCTCCCCGGTCTCGTCCCCGGAAGCATTATCGAATACCTGCACGAGGAAATGCGGATAGGTCTGATTAAGTACACTCTGTATCGCGCGCCTCAGCAGCTTCGGCCGCCGATACGTCGGAATAACCGTAGTGATTAATGGCTCCATTGGCATTATTCGCTGCCCCTTTTCCATCAATATATGACTCGGGATTGTCGCCTCTTACTCACCGGCATCGAATCGAATCATCGAACCGATAGCGCGCGTCGGCTGTCGCAAAACATCATATATATTAGCTTTCTCGATCGGAAGTAATAGCTTGAACCAGGTTAGAACCGCGAAGCTTATAAGTATCAGGCCCACAAAACTCAGCTTCATAACGATACTCATTGATAAGAGACCGCCCGCCAGGATACACACGCTCAGACCGATAGCCAGACCCGTGCGCACGATTACTCGGCGAATCCCCGGCACCAGCCAGGCTGCCAGCAGACAAAGAATCACTGCATCGGCCCAAATGCTTATAGCCCAGGCTACTGCCGCTCCGGTTACCTTGTACCGGGGAAGCATCAGCCACAGGAGAAGTATTTGTAACGGCGCCTCGACAATATGCAGTTTGCCGGTCAGATCGGGGCGGTTGGCCGCTTGCACGAGCGCGAAGGCCAGGTATGCGAAGCCGTTCGCAAACACCCCTAGCGCCAGCCATCGGACCGCCCACGTACTCTGCCGCGCAAAGCCCGCACCGAGCCACATATCGAGCCCCTCGGGAGCGAAGGTGATGATTACAAGCACCGCCGGAAACAACGCGATGAACACATATACGACTGCCCGCTCGAAGAGAAAAAGAATTCGTTGCTGCCTTTGGACGAATGCACTCGAGAACGCCGGAAACAGAACCCCGGACAGCGCGGTCGGAATGATTAGAAGTCTCGTAACCACTTGGTAAGGCACTGCGTAGTATGTAACCGCCGCGGTCGAAACGAGCGCCCCAAGCATGAACCGGCCGATGTTCTCAAGCACCGGCGCGCTTACCCCGGTAACTGTAACCCATGCGCCGAAGTTCAGGAGCGGCCGCATCAAGGCACGGCTCATTCGAATTTCGTCTCGAATCTCCGGAAAGACTCGCAGACACAGCAATAGCAACACCAGCCATCCAACCAGACGCCCCACTACCAGCGCCGCCACTATCCAAAGTACGCTGCAAGAAAAGGGCAGCACCATCAGTGGCCCCAGAAAGGTGAACGATCCGAGCGGCACTCGCACAAGGTTAATCAGGTCGAATCTTTGCGCTCCCGCCAGGATCCCGGCCAGGTTGCCCGCGGTAATAACGAATGGAAGGGAAACCGCGAGCACCCGGAATGCGCCTAGCGTTTCAGGCTGCAGCAAACGCGGAATGGTTAGCATGCGGTCGACCAACCACGGACTCAGCGCCCACATCGTCACGGCACCACATGTTCCGAACAAGGCCATCAGGAACAGCGACGTCCATGCAATCGCCGGTATTTGCCTCTCGTCGCCAGCCCCAACCGCGTCGGCAACAAGCTTGGTGACTGCCCGCCCCAATCCGAAATCGAATAACCCGAAGTAGCCGATCACCAGCGATGCCAGCGCTATGACGCCATATCGATCGACACCCAAATGGTGAATCAGTATCGGAATGGAGAAGACCGCGATTGCAAACGGAGCGGCGCCTCCAAACAAATTCCATAGCGTGTTGCGGGCTAGAAGGCTGCCGTAGCCCGCCACTCGCGGGTGCGTAGCTTCCAGTCCGCCAGGCGTACTCAGCTCTGGAGCGGTTGGCACGCCAAACACCCCATCAGATGGCACGTGCCTTCCACCATTCGATCGTCGAACTAAGACCTTCGTCTAGCGATATACGCTGCCGCCATCCCACTTCATCGCGCAGCCGGCTGATATCCGCAAGCACCACCGCCGGATCGCCCGCCCCCGCTTCGATCGCGCCAAACTCGACCTGCCCCCGCGCATCCATCACGTCCGCGATCAGCTCGACTATCGCGCGCACCGTGACCGCCTCGCCCGACCCGACATTGACTATTCCGCGCACGTCGCTGTCGAGCATCGCCGCAAACGCATCCGCCACGTCCTCGACATGCATGAAATCACGCACCTGCCGCCCATGACTGCAGCGCGCCCGCTCGCCCTTCAACAGCGCCACGATCACCGACGCCACCAGCCGGCTCGCCGCCTCCTCGGGCCCATAAAGATAAAAGATTCGCCCCCATGCCGTGCTCACCCCCTCGGGCGGACACTTCGTGACTATCTGCGACAGGCTGAGCTTGCACACTCCGTACCGCGTCGCCGGCGCGCATGGCGTAAGCGCCTCGGAACAATAGCCGTGGCGAAGATCATACTCGAAGCAGCTCCCCGCAAAGACCGCGCGAGCGCCGCCTGCCGCCGCAAATGCCAGAAGCATATCAATGCCCGCTTGGCACCATCGCAGATTCTCAACGGATTGATACATTCCCGGCGAGAGGTACCAAGCAAAGTGCAAAAGATGAGTAGGCAGGATAGAACCTACTAAATCGCGGATCGAGAGACGGTCTAGCAGATCCGCTCGATGCCATCGGACGCCATCGAGCGGAAACTGCTCGCCGCTCCACGAGACCGCATGCACCTCGTAGCCGCGCGCAATCAGCGGCGCCAGCGCATTGCGCCCGATAAAGCCGCTCGCCCCGGTGACCAAAACCCTTTTCACGCTGCGAAATCCTGATGCTTCCTGTCCTTCTCAGAGATAGCCGAGACCTCAGCGGGCCAATCGATTGCGAACGCGGGATCGTTCCATCTGACCGCCTGCTCGTATTCGGGCGAATAGAACTCAGACGTCGGATAGAAGACTTCGGTGTCCGCCCGCAGCGTCTGAAAGCCGTGCGCGAATCCCTCCGGAATGTAGAGCATCCGGCAATTTTCCTCGCTCAGCTCGGCCGCCAGCCATCGCTTAAAGGTCGCCGAGTCCGGCCTGAGATCAATTATCACGTCGTAAAGCGCGCCGCGCGTGCATCGCACCAGCTTGGCTTCCTGATTCGGCGCCGCCTGGTAATGCATTCCGCGTATCGTGCCGCGCCGCCGGTTGAACGAGATACTGCACTGGACAATGTCCGGATTCAGCCGATGCGCCTCGAACTCCTTGCGGCAGAAAGTCCGCGCGAAAAATCCCCGCTCGTCCTCGATTCGTTCGGGCTCGACGATCACCGCCCCCTCAAGCTTGGTCGCGATAAATCTCATCCGCCTGGCCGCCTCGGCAAAGCGCATCCGATCGAAACACTGCTCACGCCCCGCCCGCTTCGAGCACGCGCGGAATCGGCACCGGCACGATAAATCTCCCCCCCGCCCGGATATAATCCCGCTGCTGCCCGACTATCTCGCCCGCGATATTCCACGGCAGTATCAGCGCGTAATCGGGCATCCGCCCCAAAAGCTCCTCGGGCGCCAGTATCGGCAGATGGGACCCCGGCAGCAGCCTGCCCTGCTTATGCGGACTGCGGTCGACGGTAAATTCGAGCGTCTCGCGTCCGATTCCGCAGTAGTTAAGTAGCGTGTTGCCCTTGGCCGGCGCCCCATACGCGGCGATCCGCTTGCCATCCGCCTTGAGTTCACCCAGCAGGCCGCGCAGCCGGTCTTTCAGATTCGCAACTTCGCGCCCGAACGATCCGTAGCGCTCGAAGCCGAGTAGTCCGCTCGCCTTCTCCTGCTCGAGCAGTTCGGCCACCGCGCTCACTATCGGCGCGCGTCCCTGATGGCGCATAAACACCCGGACCGATCCGCCATGCACCGCCGTCCGTTCCGCATCGAACACTTCCAGCCCCGCCCGCCGCGCCAGCCCCTCAATCGCGCTCAACGAATAGTAAAAGACGTGTTCGTGATAGATCGTGTCGAATTCGGCGTTTGCCAGCAGTTCGCCAATATATGGAAACTCAAATGCCGCCACGCCGCGCGGCTTCAGCGCCGCCGCGACCGCACTCAGAAATCCGTTGATCGCCGGATCATGCGCCAGCACATTGTTGCCGGCTATCAAGGCGGCATCGACAAACTCGCGTAGAATCGCGGCAACCGCTCCAGGCTCGAAAAAACATTCCATGGTCGGGATGCCGCGCTCGCGCGCCACCCGCGCGATATTCCCTGCCGGTTCGACCCCCAGCACTCCAATCCCGCGCCGCTTGAAGTATTGCAGCAGGTAGCCGTCATTGCTCGCTATCTCCAGCACCCGGCTCTCCGCGGTAAGTCCGAACCGCTCGATATACGACTCCGCCATCCGGCGCGCATGCGCGAGGAAACTCTCGGAGTACGATGAAAAATAGGCATACTCCGAAAACATCTTTGCGGGGCTGACCGTTTCGGCAAGCTGCACCAGATGGCATCCCTCGCAATATGCCACCGCCAGCGGAAAGGTCTCCTCGGCTCGGTCGGCGTCGTCCGCCCGGACGTAGGAGTTGGCAAGCGGCGTCCGCCCCAGGTCAAGGAATATCGCCGGCGGCGCCCCGTCGCATCCAAGGCACCGGCGCGCCTCTGCCTGTTCCTGCGCTTCCCCCACCGTCATCTCTCCCGCGCGGCTGGCATGAGCCCTGCCATCTGTGATCGCGCTATCGAGTCTCACCGTTTTCCCCACCCGTCGTTCCTGCGTCTCCTCCACGCCAACAGCTCCCCAACGGCGCCACCCGGGCTATCCCGCGCTGATCACCTCCGCCCGGGGCCCGCCTACCTGCGTTCCATCGTCGTTAGACTCTCGTAATTATGAATCTGCGCGGCACTGAACGCGTACATGTCGCCCGTCCCGCCCTGCAGCGCCCGCCGATACCAATCCACCGTAATCCTGGCGGCGTCCTCGATTGTTAGGCGCGGCCGCCACCCCAGGAGTTCCCGCGCCTTGCTGCAATCGAGCCTGAGGCTCCGCGCCTCGTGCGGCGCGCCCGCATTATCACCTGCGTTCCACTTTCCTTTGCCCCACATATGGAACACCAAATCGAGCAAAGCTGAGGTCGAAATAACGCTCTCTTCCGCCGGGCCAAAGTTCCACGGACCATTCCATGGCGCGCCTTCAGTAGCTAAAAGTTCAGCCAACCGGAGGTATCCGGACAGCGGCTCCAACACGTGTTGCCACGGCCGCACCGCGGCCGGATTCCTTAGAATGACCGGACAGTCGCGGGTCAGCGCCCGGATCGCGTCCGGCACCAGCCGGTCTCCGGCCCAGTCGCCGCCGCCGATCACGTTGCCGGCGCGCGCGGTCGCGCACGCTGTCGGAGATTCCGGCCGATCGAAAAACGAGCGGCTGTAGGCGCTGGTGACCAGTTCCGCGCAGGCTTTGCTCGCGCTGTACGGATCGCGGCCGCCAAGCGCTTCGTCCTCCCGGTAGCCCCATAGCCATTCGCGATTCTCGTAGCACTTGTCGCTGGTGACAGCGACGATCGCTTTGACAGAATCGATATTGCGCGCGATCTCGAGAACATTCGCAGTACCCATCACATTTACCGCCAGAGTCAGGAGCGGCTCACGATACGAACGTCTGACCAGCGGCTGCGCCGCGAGATGAAATATAATTTCGGGCTGCGATCGAGTAATCGCGGTTTCGAGCGACCGACGATCCTGAATGTCACCTGTGACGGAAACCAGTTTCCGATCGAGATTACACAGTTGGAAATAAGAGGGCTCGGTTTCGGCGGGCAATGAGTAACCGGTAACGAGGGCGCCCATCTCGAGCAGCCAGGTTGCGAGCCATCCGCCTTTGAAGCCCGTGTGGCCGGTGAGAAAAATCCGTCTGCCGCGCCAGAAGCCGCGATTCATCTGTCAGCGCCAGACTGCCCAGGGCGCCCGGGCGCCGCGCCAAAGCTCGTTGAGGAGCTGGACTTCGCGGTAGGTATCCATGCACTGCCAGAAGCCCTCGTGCTGATACATTGCGAGCTCGCCCATCTGCGCGAGCTTCATCAGCAGTCCGGTCTCGAGTGCTTCGCCGTCGCCCGCAATCATATCGAGCACTTGTGGCTCCAAGACCAGGAAGCCGCCGTTGATCCATCCGTCGCGCACCTGCGGCTTTTCGTGAAAGAGTGCGACCATGCCGTTTTTGATGCCGAGTTCGCCGTACCGCGACAGCGGCCGGACTCCGCTTACCGTCGCGAGCTTGCCGTGGGAGTGATGAAAGGCTTTCAGCCGGGTGACATCGATATCGGCGACACCGTCGCCGTAAGTGACCATGAAGGTTTCGCCCTCGAGATACCGCGCGATGCGCTTGATTCGGCCGCCGGTCATAGTCGCCTCGCCGGTCTCGGCCAGAGTTACCTTCCAGCCGTTCTCAGAATGGCAATTGTAAACTTCGAGCTCGCGCGAACCAAGAGTGACGGTGAAATCGCGATTACGGATCTCGTAGTTGAGAAAGTAATCCCTGATCGCGTCCCCCTTGTATCCAAGACATATGACGAACTCAGTGAACCCGTGATAGGCATAGGACTTCATGATATGCCATAGTATGGGCCGTCCGCCAATTTCGACCATTGGCTTGGGACGATACTCAGTTTCCTCGCGCAATCGCGTCCCGAGCCCACCGGCGAGAATAGCAACCTTCATTATTTGACCCTCTGTCGTGGCTGGCGGTCAAACTGCTGAATCTTCCCTCTTCCCCCAGTGCGATATTTTTACGCTGGCGGGGACCGAAGTACAGGGCGGATCACCCGTTTCGGTCAGAAATGGAGAATACCTGTGGAAAGCGGACGAGTCGACGGCGTCGGAGTAACGAGTCAAAAGACCTTGTCAAAGCGAGTCAGGGCCATGCAGCAGTAGTGAATTGAAGCTTACGCGAACCAACACAAGGCATGACGGACAACATTGCGCCGGATTGCGGCGGCCGTGGGCTCACGGCCGTAAGCCGCCTTGCGGCCAGTGTCCGGCCTCCGGTAACGCTCGCGCGGCAGGCGCTGGATAGCGGGGAACGAAGGCGCCGGGCGCCTACCTCAGAATCTCGTTCAGGCCGCTCGGTGAGGAATACTTTTCGAGGTCGTTATACTCATCCGGCACCTGTTGATTGATTAATACAGTATGTCCCTGGTCGTCGAAGCTGGTATCGTAGCTGGCATGATGGTTAATCAGGTCCCAGAAATCCTCGGAGAAGGAACCGGCGTTATTGACTGTGCCGATCCCTGGCACCTTTATCGCCTGCGGCGACATGAGTGCGACTTTCCATAGTTGCATATCGGCATTGTATAGATCTTCCCATAGCGGCGCGTAGAATTGCTTATCGACATACATGATCCGCTTGCCGTAGCAGTAACCGGAAGTTCTGGAAGCGATCGGCCTCACGTCGATTACGTAGACGTCGCGCAATTCCCAGTTTCCCCAGGAGGGCATCGGAAAGCCCAGGGGCATGAAGTAGTTCTGCGGGAAGGCTCCAAGCGGGGTCTTGTAATCGAGCAGGGCGAGGATTTTGCGTTGGCCGATCAGGTTGGCGGAAAAGTTCGAGATGGTGCCGGCGAAGCCGTAACGGAAATCGTCCTCGGTCATATCGCTGCCGCGCGCAGTCTGGCATCGCGCCGCCGCGGAGAGCTGGGTGACCCGGCGCTCGGCCGGGCTGAAGACATATACCGAGGGCAGCCGGGCCGGATCGTCATAGTAGATTGTCAGACTAGTGGAGTACTTGTCCTGCTCGGGCTCGATTATCATTCCGAAACGGGTTTCGAATCGATTGTCAGCCTTGGGATTGGTCATCGGTTCGCCGGGGTCGGTGACATGCGAGAGCCATCGATCGATAAAGACCTCCTTTTCGCATGAGACATTGCCGTAGGCATTCTGCGAGCAATCGATATCCGGATTCGACGGCGTCGAGGCCGTCAGATGGGGCGTATAGCGGTACCACAAGTTGGCGAGAATTTCCCATCCTTGGTAAGGACCGCCGGGAGCCGGGAAGGGCACGCCGGCGCGGTAGTTGCTGATCGTCAGGCCGCCGTCGGGGAGCTTAACCACCTGGGTCTGTGAGCCGTATTTCTCGGTCGCCGCGACGTAACCGGGAGGCAGCGGATGGATTATAGTGGGGCCGACGTCGATTTCGATGTTTTGCGGCATGCTCCAGGAGTGGCCGCCCTCGAACAGCGCCACCATCCCATCGGGCATGAACTGCTGAAACTGACGCCAGTTTCCGATCGTGATTTTAGTGCCGGGCGGGATTGTACCGCCGTCGGCATAGGCAAGATTTCCGATCCCAAGACCCGTTACAACGATCACCACCGCCGCCGCGAGCAGACCCGCCAGAAAACGGAACTGAAGCATCTCAAACCTCCGGTCACCTTTCCCGTCAACCGCCAAAAATCGTTACATACGACATTTCGGGCCGGAGGGTGAAACGGTTGAGGGTTGAAAGCGAATGGGCGGTCGGCGAGAACGGCATGGGAGGGGTGCGAAGCGGGCGCGAGCGGGGCGGCGCGAATTGGGGCCGCGAGCGACGATGGCGGTCCGGTGCTCGCACCGGTCGGTTATGAGTCAGACTTTCGAAGGAGGCTCGATGGGGAGCGCTGGACAGAGAACGGCCGGGCTACCGTTTGACCGCACGTTTGGGGGACCTACGGAGGTAGCCCGGCCTGCTTGGGGACAAGCGCTGGTGTTCTCGGGGGAGACTGCAGCGCACCTTTGACAGAAGCAACTCTCGTGCCTTGTGAGAATTGCTGAAAATTGGGAGATTTCCCGACCGAGCGATTTTCGTGAAATGCAATCAAAGGCGGTCGATTAGCCTCGATAGCTGCCGTAAGTGACTGTTTATTATATGGATTCGCAAAACGCTTCGGGATTCCGGCAAGACGCGAGCGAAAATCGCGCGTTTCGCCAAAAAATGGCATCTTGAGCCGACCTGGTGTGGAGAAATTACCACCCGGGAAGCGCGGAGTGTTTTGTTGCGATTCGGAATGGGGTGAACCGACGGTCCTGGACGAGAGGAGCGGTTGGGGCATTCGAGGATCGAGAGATGTAATATTGTAGCGCAAGGGAACGTATGTTATCGAAATAGGTTCACGGGGCGTGGCGCAGCCTGGTAGCGCACCTGCCTTGGGAGCAGGGGGTCGGCCGT
>VFSW01013709.1_pt1 | contig 11252 bp, 4 predicted proteins | sample 5358111 | NCBI WGS metagenome assembly VFSW01 (sample SAMN11554181, study PRJNA540505) | mine drainage metagenome | isolation source: sediment from site ElyBrook_90M | place: USA: Ely Copper Mine, Vershire, VT | collected 2017 | reverse complement strand
ATACTCTCATGTTCATACACTGCGTTGAGCGTGTAGAGAGTGAGACACATCACAAGATGAATGGCACGTTCACCTCTCACTCACCCATGTTGAGTAGAGCATATTCGGGTGATGATGTTGAGTATGATCCACTCTCATCTACAGATGATGCGATGAGAGGCATAGTTGATGACAACATCATCACTGTGACCATGCCATTGCATGACTACACGATGTGCGTTGAGCCATCATGCCACTCCTACCTTCTCTACCTCACTCTACTCCTACTATCCTAGCTAGAGCTGTTGTCATGGACACAGCTGCATGTCGCTATTAGCGCATGAGGATGAAGCGTTGAGCTCATGCCTGTCTTTATTTTGAGCTTTGTGCTCTTCCAGTTGTGTACTGATGCTAGCTACGAGCTAATGCCAATGTAGTGACATTGATGAATGTGCTGTGTGCCATATATTTATTTATACGTACACTTATCTGTGCTGACAACAGTGTCGGTGCTGTCGTTATAGTCACTCTGAGCATTTGCTAGTGTGACCTCATTCATTTCATGTCCCCTACACCTTCACTCTCTTCACTTTTCGTTCAGTTAGTACACGTCATTTCCGTCACTGATTCAGACACTAATCAACCTGCTTGCATTCACGTCGTGTCATATCATCGCAACATCCGTCGCGCTGATCCACCTGTTCTCCGTCATCATCTTCGCCTTCCCGCTCCCTATACACTTCCCATTGAATTCACTCACAATCCGGTTTGCATAGTAGAGTTGATCACAGTGCGACCTGATTTCGTTGACGATATTGAATTTGAGTAACGACTGTCCTCCTGTCGTTATGCTCATGACTGCTCGTTCACCTTCACCTTCACATTCACGCTCAAGAAGAGATGATAGAGATGGACCCAGTTCATCTTCCTCTTCATCATCTTCTCACTCATCATCTGGTGATGGCGCTGCTCTTCCTGCTTCATCACAGCGTGATTCTCCTCCCTCTCCCACTCACTTTGCATCCCTGTCTCCGCGTACTCGCACTGCTGCAACTATGGCGATGGCTGGTTTACCTCATCGATCGTCAAGAGGTCGATCCACTCCCACCGCCCACTGTCGTCATAATCTTTATGATTGCATCAATGCATGCATGGCAGCTGGGGCAACAGTAGTGACTCGCAACACAAACTGCCCTCAATGCGGATTCACAGTCATCACGCACAGAGGCCTCAATGGTCATTCAGCTGAAGAGATATTCACTCAGAATGCAATGAGTCAAGTGCGATGGCTGCATCAATATGGTGATGCGATTGATATTCGTGATCATAATGACGTATACAGTCGTGCAATAGTCAGTGATGATGAACATCGACGTCGATTTCCACCTGCTGACTATCCACGCACGCCGCCACTTCGCTTCATCTCAATGGCAGATATGAATGCACGTACACGTCAATATGATAACGATAACAATCGTCGTCGTGCACGATCTCGTTCACCTCCATCACACAGTCGTGCACCACCATTGTCTCCACGTTCACCCCGTCGTGTATCTCCACATTCTCCACGGGCTGAATCACCACGTCATCATCGACACCCTGCAATCACAAGCAATCTGTCACGATCGTCACGTCCACAACGTGATGAATCACCTCCACCTTCATCTGTTCTCATTGAATTGCCTACTTCCTCTATAGGCAATACATCACAACAAGAAAGAAATGGTAGTAGTGACAACAATGATGACAATGTGGAAGAGAGACAAAATCAAATGCAAGAAGAACAGCAAGCTGAAGAAGAACGGCCATCTGCTAATCAACAGAATAGAGAAGAAATAGTGTTAGATGATGATGACGATGATAACGACAATGACGCTCGACTAGTGTCAGAACAATATGATGATGATGAGACTGGAGTAGCTTCTCCTACTCGTCCATCCTCTTCATCTTTACATCCATCACAATCTCAACGACATGTTCGTTTCAATGATGTCGTCATTGATGATTCTCAGCGTTCACGTCAACCATCAACACCATCACGGAAGGGCATTCTGCGTTCTTCCGCATCTCAATCCAATGCGAATGGTAATGATGGTGATGGTCAAGGCAATCGCAACAACAATAGTGGTAACAGTCCTAACATTCACCCTTCTCGTCGCAATCAAGTGAGCACGGCTAATCGTGATGCATCATCATCATCACGTCCACCCATTCTGGCCACATTGACTGACAATAACGATCGCAGTAGTAGTGCACATACATCACCACCACCTCGCGCTAGTTCGGCGAGTGGTAGCATCACTAACCCACAAACAGACATGGACATAGCTAAGTATACAGCCTCAAAATTGCCCAAACCTCCTACTGTCATTGACAGTGATGAGGTGAAGCAACGTGTCCTGTCTCTATTGCAAGCGTTCCCGGAAGCAGTCAATGTAATGCTCAATGTCAACCCGTATGACATCACTCAAAGTGATTTCAACATTCGCAACAAAGCCATTAGGGATGGAGTCGCTGTACCTACACGACTGTCAACGTGGCGTCTGCGTTTGAGTAGAGAAAGGAGTGCACTAGCGACAAGCGCTCGTGCAGAACTGAGTGACAACATCTACATCTATCTTGCACGAGATCATGAAGATCAATATTCACTCATAATCAACAGCAATCGCAAGCCACTACCCCCAATGTGCAACACATCTATTCAGAATTTTGGTTTGCTATTTGGTGCTGTTGCTATGCATCTGTTCGCTCAATGCGGGTCATGTCATCATCCAGTCGCTAGTCATCATGATGAAGCTATATGCTCACTCAAACAAGACTTCATTCAGGCAGTATTAGTGAATCTCCAAGGCCCATTCCCTCACGATGAGTACACTCAACTATGCTATTCATGTGGTAACTTTGTGTGTGATCATGCACACAAACTAACTGATCGTGACTCATCCCTACTTGCCTCAACATCCAACACTCGTCCAGTGTCCGTCCCTTCACCCAGCACCATCAGTGCAGGTCAGACAGTGAAGTTACGCACACCACCCACTCGCACTCAACTCACTGGCCTTCCTTCACCCATGACATTGCCTCAAGCGTCAATGCAGTCATCTTCTTCATCCTCATCTTCAGCTGCAAAACCTCGCCCAACTCCACTGGCCCAACGCACAGCTGTACGCCCATCCACTAACGCATCTCCTCATGCTAGTGCTCAAAGCAACAATGTGCGTCATGCACAAGCACCTGCTCATTCATCATCATCCACAAAATCAACTCAAAATGCAAATCCACAGTCGCGCACAAATTCGCAGTCACGCACAAAATCAACTCGAAATGTGCGCAACAGCGAAAATCGCACTGAAGTTGAAGTTAATGAGATGAGCACAATCAACAACGACGCCAGTGAAGATGCAACCGAAGAAGACATCATGGCTGAAGATGCTGCATACTTCGATGAAGGCAATGGCAATGGAAATGGAGAGCAACAAGAAGAAGAAGGTGAGGACGTTGAGGTCGTCGATGAAGATGAAGTTGCAGAGCTGGAGGATGATATTGAAGAAGAGTACATCCCTCCCGACACTGCAGCTACACGCTCACAACGTGCACAAGCACGCACTCGTGGTCGTTCACGCTCACAAACTGCGTCACATTCTCATACCCCTCCACTCACAGCACCTTCATCCTCATCCTCTTCATCTGCCACATTCAAAGCCACCATTTCTCCCTCAAAGTGCACACGAACGAAGAAAGACTTCGATCGACTGGGCACATCTGAGAGAGAGGGGGGTAGATGTGGTGCATGTTTCGCGCTCATTGATGATCATGCAGACGGTCTCCCTGTCTTGCCTGCATTCATGAACGACACTTCTTCACCTCCACCCATTCACGCTGCACGTGGAACGGAGTATGAACGACAGACTGGGAAAGTAGTCGCACCGTCTGTTGCATCTACATCAGCTGCTACTCCTACCTCATCTGCCACTGACACACGTCAACTTGCAGCTTCATCACCACTTGCACCGCCACTGCGCATCCCTTCTCTCACTCTCTCCGCTGATCCTACGATGCAACAGTCACGTCGTCAATTCAAAGCTATCGGTGACATTCGTATCAATGAGTACCCACTGTTCCCTGAGTTGAACACACTCCATTTCAATGAAATGGTGTTCTTCACACAGTTGGAACTACTACTCAATGCACGTCAAATTGACCCCGATCAATGGAAGCGTGCACTACTCATCTGTGCACGCAAGGACACCAATTTCTGCCATCAACTCACCACTAAATACATCAACACTACCATGTCATGGAACGAGATAAAAAGTGCACTCACATATGAACTCAAAGGTGACACAGGTGTCAATCAGAAGAGAACGGAGCTCTTCGCATGGTATCATCGTCCAGGCACACCTGTTGCTCGTGCTATCACCTATCTCAAAACACTGATGGCACAGACAGGCACAGATGAAAGCAACACCACCATGCTCGACATGTTTGACTCCAAAATGGCGCCAACACTACGCGCTGCATCATTACGATTCTGGCTGATTCAACATCCAAATTATCAAGCTGGTACATCTAGATTCACTTCACTTGATGACTTGGGTCGTCACTATTCATTCATTGAGTCAACTGAACAGGCAATCAGTGCAGCTGGTCATCCACGTCAAGTCACCACTACTCCTCGATTTGTTGGTCGTCGTCGTCGCACATACACTGAGACACAATATTCAGGTCGCACTCAAGTGACATCATCACAACGCGGTGCACCTGCTCGTTCTCAAACCTCCTCCTCTGCTGCGCGTTCAACACCATCACAACCAGCATCGTCCTCGTCTACTTTCAATAGTAGCCGTGGTCGTGGTCGTGGTCGTGGCAGCTACAATGATAGAGGCAGAGGAGGTAGAGGTGGTCGAGGTGGACGAGGCGGCAGAGGTGGCCGAGGCGGTGGTGGCAATCGCACCACCAACTCAGTCGCTTCCCTCAACACCTCCACCACCACTCACAACAGCAACAGCACAGGTATGGGCACGAGAGGTGGACGCGTGGACCCCAACAAGCGACCTATCAAGTGTTTCAACTGTCGTCAATATGGTCATCTTGCAACTCAATGCACTCAACCTCGTCGTCAACAACAACAAAGTGTCAATAGTATTGACCCCGAGGAAGAGGAGGATGAGCCAGATGATGATGGCAATCCAAATGATGACGATGAGGACGACGACAACTACAATGACGATGATGAATCAGCTGAGCCAGATCCGGAAGAGGAACATGGCAATGGTGACTATGGTCAAGATGAAGAGCAGCATTATGACAATGATGATGACGATGATGATGCTGCTGATCTCAATCAGGATTTTCATAACGGAGACCACTGGAATGTGGGCAACTCACTGCGTTCATCATGCAGTGACAGACACAGTCATTCTCTCTGTGTCGACGTGGCCTCCGTACTGCATTGCCCCGAGTCGCTAATAGTCATACCACTGCATGAGATTGACTTAGCGCAAGAGAAAGTGAGCATCACCATCAACGTCAACAATCAATCGCACACATTCACTGATGTGTTGCTTGATTCTGGTGCCGCTATGACCAACACCAATCAACGCATTGTGGATCTATTACATCTGCCAATAGAGAACAATGTCAAATTTAATATTCGTCTCGCAAATGGATCGTCTGTACATCGCACAGGCAATGTATTTGTGGATGGATACATCTCACTCTCCTCTCGCCCTGCTAATAAATTTAACATCAACCAACTCGCCGTTGAGGTACAGCCTGACAGTCAACATGATTTCATCATCGGTCGTGATTTACTACCTCACCTCTTCCCTGACAATGAATTGTTAACTTATCTGCCTCCATCCACATATCCAATTCAATCACGTGGTGAACATGGTTGGTCTGCACCTGTCAGTGCAGCACCTCATTCACCACCCACGCCTTCATTTCAACACTACAATGTCAATTCATCCACTACGCCCACTACTCCACCCATCCCTCATGATTTAGCTGAGGTGCCGCTGTCTCTACGTGATCAGTCAAAAGACATCCCACCTCACCTACCTCGATCAGAATTAGCTGACCGTTCATTTGTACATACGCCTGCTGAGGACACGGCTCACTATGTTGAACTATCACGCCGTGTACTCGAACAGACAGCTGATTTGAGAGAAAAGAATGAACAAATTCAAGGTCTATGCACTCACCCACTCGCAACAGTGTATATTGAGGTGCCAGCTGAGCATCACTCCAAGTGCTTCAAGCGTCAATATGACATCCCACAGGTGTTATTTGAGCCCACCACTGCTGTGCTGTACAAATGGTATCGCACTGGGCACACTGAGCTCGCACCAAAAGGCACTGTCATCAACAATCCCATTCTAGTTGCAGCAAAGAAAGATGAACAAGGCAACTGGACTGGTATTCGTGTGTGCATCGATCCTCGCCTCATCAACAAATACATGACTTACCACGATCGATTCACCATTCCTCGCATCATGGACATCTTGCAAGGTCTCGGCGGACACAAATTTTATGGTGAGTTAGATTTGAGTGAGTGCTTCATGCAGCTACCTGTGCATAAAGACTCACGCAAATACACAGCATTTACATGGGGCAAAATTCAATATCAATTTAAGTCATGCCCTTATGGTCTGTCTCACATTCCATCACACACACAACGAATGATGGACAGCATCTTTCACGATTTGCCATGGGTGTGGTGCTACATCGACAACATCATCATTGCCGCCAACTCAGTCGCTGAATTCACCACTCGTCTGCGCATCGTGCTCGCTCGTCTCATTCGCTACAATCTGCGAGTGAAGCCCACATCATATCATCTACTCCATCCTCAACTATGCATTCTGGGTCATGCCGTGTCAAAAGACGGCATATTCATTGATCCACGCAAGTTGAAAGATATTCTATCGTGGGACTATCCACTCACCGGCAGAGACATGAAGACCATCATCGGCAAAATGTCTTTCTTGAAGTGTCACATTCGCAACTTCGCTGAGCTCACATTTCCATTCAACAAAATGAGTGGCCATCAACCCATCGAATGGACTGATCTGCTCAAGCATCAATTCGACACTCTCAAGCATGCATTTGCAACTGCACCATTTCTGCGTTTCCCTGATTTCTATCGTCGATTCGCACTCGCAGTAGACACAAGTAGAGTAGGCACCGGCGCTGTGTTATTTCAGCCAGACGATGACAGCAACACCATCACTGCAACTAACATTTGTGGCATCATTAGCAAGAAATTGACTGAATGTCAAACTCGCTACTCTGCATACAAATTAGAGTTGTGGGGTGTTGTGTATGCACTACGTCGATTTCATTTTCCATTATGGGGTCGACACTTCACTCTCATCGTGGATCATCGCCCACTGCTCTACATTCGTGATGCTAACAATCTATCAGTGGCACTCACACAATGGCTGGATGTAATTAATGACTATGATTTCACTGTCATTCATCGTCCTGGCATTCTGCATGTGTTGCCTGACGCACTGTCACGCATGTTTCGTGCTCACTACAACAACAACACAACAGTGTGGGGCACACATTCATTCAATCAAATGCAGAATGTAATTGAAAATTCACTCAAGCGTGGCTCTGACTTTCTCACTGAAGCGAGCATTGCAGCTATCAAACCACCAAAAGCTGCTCGTCGTCAGTCAGAAAGTGGGGCAGGTACACAGGTGAATTTCATCGATTACAGCACTCAATTAGCATACACTACTGTCAATGCTATTGATGTGGTGGACCTACATTCAGTTGAACATGACGCATTCACTGCTGAAGATGAATACGAATTCATGTGTGCTGAGGCATACTTCGTGTTCGCTGATGCACACATGGAGACACAACGACAAGTCAATGAGGATGCTACTCACATTCACTCTGCACTTCCCATCACTCACCAGTGGTTGCAAGAGATTGAGGTGTGTGAGGAGGTGGTGACAAGAGCATTGCGTGACCGCAGCAAGCTACGTCCGCGTGTGTTGCAATCACAACGCAACACACACGTACGTACAACTACCTTTACCACCACTACAACTGCATCTCCCTCTTCTTCATCTTCATCTTCATCTCTTCCACATGCACGTGCTGACACGGAAGATGAAGACAAGGTTGATGATAGTGTAGCAGTAACCACCACTACTACCACTGCTGCACCACCGTCATCTTCCTCATCTTCATCATCAACTGCAACCACCACCACCACTGTGTTCACTTCACCAACATCAACCAGCTATCCATTCTCAACCACAGTCACACGCCCAGCAGCTCCTCCTGCCAGCAAACTGACTGATGATGAGTTGCTACGCATCGCTCTATTCAAACGAGGATGCACTGCACCAGCTGAAGCAGAACGACTTCCACTCATCAAACAGGTTCATGATGGAGGTCATTTTGGAGTGAATCACGTCGTCAACAAGATACTACAACGACGACTGTGGTGGCCACGCATGCGTGATGATGTAAGTGATGAGCTGGCAGACTGTGAATTCTGTCTGCGTCACAACATCAGCAAGCATGGATGGCACCCTGCACGTCCCTCACATGCTGCCATCCCTGGTGACTTTCTGCAGATGGATTTTGCATCAATGCCACTCGCCACTAGTGGTGAATGCTATCTACTCATCATCATTGATGTGTGTAGTAGCTTCGTCATGCTCTACGCCACTAAAGATGAGACAGCTGACACCGCTGCACGTCATCTGTATGAGTACATCTGCATATTTGGCCCTCCTCGTCTCCTTGCGAGTGACAATGGACCTAGCTTCATTGGTCACGTCATCACTGCACTGCGTGACCTCATGGGCAGTATGTTCCGTCTCATCCCTGCTCACAATCCACAAGTAGTAGGCAAGGTTGAGAATGCAGTGAAGACCATCAAATCAATGTGCACAAAGACACTCACTGCACACGAGGACAAATGGGTACTATTCATGCCTTCATTTCAATTCTGGTTCAATCAGAAAGTGAAGCACGTCACTGGCTGTGAGCCATTCACACTCATGTTCGCACGCAAAGTGAATCTGCTCACTGACTACACCAAAACTATGATTGAGTACGACCCATCTGCCTCGGAATGGAGAAAGCACATAGAGAAAGTAGTGTCACTCATCTACCCTGAAATCGAACTACGTGCACGTGGTGTGAAAGATGAGTACATCAAGCGACTGGATCAATCACGCTATTCACAACTACGTGCTACTCTCACTCCCAACACACCTGTTCGCATCTATGAAACTAAGATCAGAACAGGCAGCAACAAGGTGAAGCTAGGCACACCACGCTTCTCCACACAGACGTACTTTGTCATCGGTCGTCTGCCTTCTGGTGCATACAAACTACGTGATGCTGATGGCAAAGAAGTTGATGGTTCATTCGCCATTCAGTATCTCAAACCGCTGCGCATCTATCGTCCACCCAAAGATGATGGAAGCAACTGGATCGTGGACAAGATCGTCAATCGTCGCGGCACTGACCCTGCTCACTATGAGTATCAAATCAAGTGGCAAGGCAGTGACACACTCACATGGGAGCCTCAGTCTCACATTCATGATCCAACACTCATTCGCGACTTCGAGCAGCGACGATCAATTGCACAATCACAACGTGCATCACAATCTACAGACACAGCCTCGTCTTCTTCCTCTTCATCTGATCGACAACAGAGTAAGAAGCACAAGCCAACACGAGCATAAACACATGCTCGTCTCCTCTCTTCGCTAGACTATGGTAGTTATAGTAATTGATTGACATGCAGTCCTCCTGCATGCACTCATGCCTTCACCTCAGTGCAATGGTGACAATCAGTCACATGTGCAACTCATGTTGAGCTTGACTTCACTGATCGTTAGTCAAGTCAGTAGCGTTTCCTGCTGTATGAGCAACAGTCAGGTTTTCCACGCCCTGCTTCCAGTCCTCCTGGTAAGCTCAACCATTGCACTCAACATCAATTCGAATAGGTGAAAATTAGTAATAGTAATCAGTAGAGATAGTAATTTCTTCGCTAGACTCTGCTTGCAACTACGTACACTTGCACTTCAGTCTGTCTGTCTTTACTGTGCGACTCGCAACCAATTGCGAATCTGACACAGTGGGGCAGGTGTTGAGAAAATCAGCCTGATGATATAAGTGCGTAACGCAAGCCCTATCAGCATAGTTTTACCATTATGCTGCATCATGCGCATAAGGTCTTCGTACCGTCTTTCCGCGTTCCGAAGCCTTTTCACTTTTGCGCGCTCGCCTCTCATTCTCATTCTTCTTATCGTTTTGATTCGATAAAGCTAGAGAAGTTCTTGATTCTCTGCTTTGCTCTCGCGTATGCATGTTCGTCTATCGACTACCATACTTTATTTCAAGAATCTCAACCTAGTTGAATCGTTTCACTCACTTTCATGCATGATCGATGTCGCTTCCACTTTGCTTCTTCGCCCATGCATGATCGTTGTTTCTTTCATGATGGTGTGAGCCTCTGCTCGCATGCTCACCTCCATTTTCACACTTCTCTTACCTTTACGATCATCCTGCATCGATGCATGCTTTGCTTTCGTTCGCGCTCGTTCGTTTTGCTTTGTTTTCGAGCTGTTTGTTTGACTTCTTCTCCCTAGCTAGGAACAGAGACTTGCTACCTCTGTTGTTGCCATGGTGTGACGTCACCTACTGCCATTGTCACTGCGTTGAGCGTGATGCAGTAGCCTCACTTCACTATGATCGATCTCCACCGCACACTCACATCATGCGTTGAGCTGATCGTGTTGTGATGCGTGTGTATGTGCAGTGGATGAGTGAGTGAACACACTCATCCATTCACTTACTACAGTCATACAGAGGATGACGATCATGCTCTGATCACGTAGTCCTCTACTTCCTGCACCCTCACACACACACACACTCATCCTCTCATATTCATGCGTTGAGCTGAATGATGGAGATAGAGATGGAGTGATGCACACACACCCTCATGCGTGGAGCTGAGTGGATGTAGTTGTACGTACACACACACACAGATGTGCATGCGTTGAGCTGCACGTGATGATGATGACGTACACACACACTTATCCATGGCTAGGCATACCTAGTTGTGTAGAGACGTGTAGTGGTGATAGTGATGTCGTGATGAGAAGAGATGCACATACACACTCACGTCTGTCGTGTATACATACATTCATTATTATTGTGGATGTGCATCTCCATACTCTCATGTTCATACACTGCGTTGAGCGTGTAGAGAGTGAGACACATCACAA
>VFSW01013708.1_pt1 | contig 11253 bp, 12 predicted proteins | sample 5358111 | NCBI WGS metagenome assembly VFSW01 (sample SAMN11554181, study PRJNA540505) | mine drainage metagenome | isolation source: sediment from site ElyBrook_90M | place: USA: Ely Copper Mine, Vershire, VT | collected 2017 | reverse complement strand
ATCTTTCCGCCAAGCCGCGCAGTTCGCTCGCTACTGCGACAGCGCTCGCTCCCTCAGCCCGCATCTCTGCTGTCATTTCCCGGAGCCGCCGACGAAACATCTCCATCCGCTCCCGGCTCGCGCCCTCCCGCGCCGTGCGCTCCACCACCGTGACGCGCCGCCCATGCCGCAGATCCAGCCATCCTTCCTCGGCCAGTTCGCGATACGCCAGCGCCACAGTATTGAAGGTGATCCCCAGTTCGATCGCCAGCCGCCGGACCGAGGGCAGCGCATCGCCCGGGCGCAATTCGCCCTCTACCAGGCTCGCGCGTAGCCCATCGACAATCTGTCGGTACACGGCGACCGGCGATTCTACGTCGATCTGCAACTTGGTTCTTTTCATTGTCGTCTGTACACTGTCCATGTACAGTATACAGATTCTCCGGAATACTTCAACACAGGGAACCCGGATTGCGAAGAGGAGAGCAAGCGGTGTGCATTCACGATGACGACCTCTCGCTGTTTGAAGCTTGCGGAAAGCCGGATCTACCGTCGCCTGTCAGCCAGGGATATGCTGAAAACGACCGTGCCCGGATTAGGTACGCCAGCTATGGTTCGGGTTCGCCGATTGTTTTGTTGCACGGCGGGTTGGGAAACAGCAGGAACTGGGGTTATCAACTGCAGGCCCTGATCGGATGCGGCTATCAGGTAATTCTGATCGACAGTCGCGGACACGGTCGCAGCGCACGTGACCGACGCCCCTAATCGTATGAACTAATGAGATCTGACACTCTGGCTGGAAAGTCCCCAGGTATCACCGCTTGACATTTCCCCAGTCTAAGGTTTGGTTGATGTTTTTGGTAAGACCGGAAGTATGCAGCGGAGGGCGAGGAGCATTGCGAAGTTCTAGGTCCGTTAAGCGCTATGGAAGTCGGATCGTAGACCACGCCATCCCGTCTGCCCCATCTCCGGCGCCGATCAATTTCGTTACGCTTTCCGTGGCAAGATCGATTGCAGCAACCTGCTTGCTTTCGTCGCAAGAAACATAGGCGACGCGATTGTCAGGTCGTATCAGAATCTCCTGTGGACTTGCCGGAACGTGGATCTTCCGTATGACACTCATGGAGTGCAAGTCTATAACCGAGACGGTCTTGGATGCTGGTTGCGTGACCAGCAAACGGCGCCCGTCTCGTGTTGCCGCCATGCCGAAACCGAGGTCTGGTAACGCAATCCATCGTCTGATCGCATTTGTCTGCGCGTCGAGCACTGCAATCCGTGGACTCGACTGATCCGCGGTGAATACCCAGCGATTATCACCAGAGATAGCAATCCGTTGTACAGATTTTGCAACGGGGATGACGGTCAGAAGCCTACCGGCACGCAGATCAATGACCGAGACGCTGCCAGCACCGACGTTCGAAGTGTAACCACGTTCACCATTGCTGGAGATTGCTAGCATATGAGATTCCGGCGCGCCGGTTAGAATCGATAAGATTACCTTACGCTTGGCCGGGTCGATCACCTGAATTGAATGCGTAAGCTCAGACGTGATATACAAACGGCCGTCCATTGGGCCAAAGACCGCGTGATGAGGCCGGCTGGGCGTTTCCAAGTCAATTTCGGCCACTCTTGTCCGCGCTTTCAGATCGATGACGCTGATGGTGCGCCCATCGGTTCCAGGCTGGCCAACACCCGAATCTCCATAAATCGGTACCCAGGCAGTTTGGCCATCGGGAGAGGCCGCAACTTCATGACCGGTTATGCCTCCCACGGGCACAGCTGCTAGCTGCCGGCCAGATGCAGGATCTATGATGCTCAATGTTCGGTCGGCTTTGTTGGCCACCAGAAGAAGTCCGTGATTCGTCCCAGCATTTGCACCGCCGCCCGCGTGCGTGGCCGCGACGCACATACTCATCAACGCCAGGCAAACCACAGCTTTGGATTCGATTCTCATTCTTTGGTCCTCTCTCGCAGTTTGTAGGATTTAACGTCGCCGCTCCTGTGCCTGGAGAGCTTGCTCTATATCCTGCTCGATCTCCGAGAGATGACGCCCAAGTTCGGTCGGATCAACAAAGGGGTTCGAAACTCCTTCCTTTTGGCGAGCAGCTTTGTTTTCCAAGTCGAACCAGAATGCATGAGAGGCCAGCAGAACATCGATGTGCATGCTCTTGAGCTTCACCAAAGAACTGCGAGCGTCGCTCACAATATTTGGATATCGCTCGTTGTTCGTCAGTTTGTAGGGCGATACGGTCAGGCCGCACAGAAAGAGCACATTATATGCCCTACCGTTCTCGTTAACCTGCATGGACCAGGTTGTGCACCCCTTGGTATGTCCTGGGGTCAGGTGGGCCGTAAGGGTCACATTACCCAAATCCACCGTGTTGCCGTCCTCGACGTAACGATCGGGCCTTACAGGCTCATAGGACAGTTCATCACCCCAATAGAAGTCTCCCTTGCCTCCATGCTTCATCAGTTCTCCATCTAATTTGCTGGCCACGACGGTGGAGCTCGTTTGGCGCTTGAACGCAGCAAAGCCGCCACAATGGTCGAAATGAGCGTGGCTGTTTAGCAGGATTCTGACATCTTCAGGTTTGAAGCCGAGCTTCTCAATGTTGCCTTCAACCTGAGGCAGCATCTGATCAGGGCCTGTATCCAGGAGAATGTGACCCTTCGGAGTAACGATGAGGAACGAACTGATCGTCTTTGAGCCGACGTAGTAGATGTTGCCAATGATCCTTCGCGGCGCAAACGGCTGAGACCAGTCCCCAAGTATTTCCTTGACTGTGGCTTGCGCCCGATCGCGGCGATCTGCCGAGAAGACCTTGTTTACAATCTTCCACTGATTCCCAATCTTCAATAGAGAGAGATGATCGGTAAACAAGACCTGCGGATAATTGAGAGTCACAACGGCGCTCGCTGCATTGCCGGAAACGTCAAGTTGTTCGATGCGACGGACGCGGCCGTCTTCGTCCTGCGCAGGACCATGAAATCTTTGGGCGAACTCCTCGCGTGTCCACTGTTTGAGCTGTCCGTTTTCAACAAATGCGATTTTGGCATCGGTCGAAAACGCCTGATCGATGTAGTCTCCGTTCCCGAAGGCGTGAGCCTTGAAATAAAGCTCAATGGCATCTCTCGGGCTGTCTTGTGCTGCGGCCAGCCCTGTGACTGTTAGCAGAGACATCAGTGCAAGCACGCTCCCTCTTTGTTGTATGCTCATGGTTCCCTCCAAACTTTGAGAAGCCCAACTATGAGTGAATCATTCCAGTGAGGAGGAAGGTTCAAGCCTGCAGGAGCAAAGAATGACGGTTACGATGGTATTGTGGCGCAACTTGAGGTCACGGAGCCTATATGAATACGCGTTACAGAATCAGCGAATTTGCCGATCTTGCCGGAATCTCCGCCAAGACCCTTCGTTTTTACGATGAGATTGGGGTGTTGCGGCCAGCTAGCGTCGACTCGCGGACAGGGTATCGGCATTATTTACCACAACAGCTTGAAGACCTGGCTTCGATATTGGCATTGAAGAGCCTAGGGATGTCGCTTGCGCAGGTCCGCGAACTGAACGGTAAGCGAAGCTCCGCCTCCGAGAGAAGAGCGATGCTCAAAGAGCTGAAGCGCACGCTCGAACACTCCATCCAGTCAGCCACTCGATCGCTGAACTGGATCACTGCGGCTTTGGAAGAACTGGATGAATCCCGAAGTCCGATTTCAGTGGTCCTGAAGCGGCGTCCCGCGATTCCAATTGCATCGATGCGAATCACGCCAAAAAACTACGGGGAAGTATCGGATGTAGAGAACGAGTTGTCGAACGTTTTGCCACCAGAATGCGTAGGCGGCCTTCGTGGGGTGCTTTGGCATCGTTGCGCCGATTCGGGGTTATTAGAAGCGGAGCCTTTTATTGCGTTAAAGAGGCGCGTACCGACGTGGACCTCTTGTAAGCCGGGCCAACTGCCCGAGGCAACATTGGCCTGTGCATATTCCGACCCCGATGACGACCGCGCCGAGCAAACCTACGAGGCCATTCGACGATGGATGAATGTGAGGGGATATCGGCTCGCTGGGCCGAAGCGGGAGCTTGATCTGGGTCAGAAACTCGAAATCCAGTTTCCCATGATGGAGAATTAGCCTGCCGCACCAGGTACGCTTTCAATCGTGATCCAGGCACTGCCACTATGGTTTGCTTATCCGCATGTTCATTTCACATTATCCCGTCATCCATCAACGCAAAATAGAGAACCCCTCCGAATACGGACCTCGCCCTGCCGCGAGCGCGGCCGGGGCCGAAGAATTCAAGCACAGCTACCGCTTTCGGCTTGACTCATTTGCCTTTTATGAGTTTGGTTCAGATTCGTCCATTTCACGGATTTCAAGGTTCAGCGGCCCCTCGAACCCGCATTTTGGGCAGGGGAAAATTCCTGTTGTGTGCGCACGTCCTTCAAGCTTTTCTCGGCGAATCGCGCTACCACATTGGACGCACACATGGACATGCAGAAGCGACGAACGGAGTGCGCTTGAATTTGGGATGTCCACGGCTTCCTCCGTCACGTTCGTGGGATCGAGGAGCATATCGGTTTTCACGGAATAATTCGCCGCTCGCGGAAATTGCTGAAAATGTCGACAAACATTCGTTCCGAATCAGCGTATTCATGGAACCCGAAGCGGCGAGCCTTTGACCCATCTGCAAAGAAGTCATAGTCCCAGGAAAAAACGAAGTCGCCGAACCCCCATGAAGACACATCTTTGTAAGGAATGCTTGCCAATCTATATTTCGTAATCATTTTCTTCCACAGTTCTTCTTTGTCGGTCATTACCGTGCTGAGGCTCATTTGGAGGGGAGGGGCGACACCGATTTCAAAGAACTCCGCTATGGCGGGCCACATTTCGTTCCAGCGAAAGAGATCGCCGTTGTTAATATTGAATGCCTGATTTGCACACTTCGGTTCAATGGCTGCCCATACTGTTGCCTTTGCCAGTAGGCTGGCATCCGTCATTTCAATCAGCGCGTTGTATGCGCCCACTTTACCCGGAAAACGGAGCGGCACACCTAACTCTTTGGACATTGCGGCATACACGGCAATGACCATAGCCAGGTTCATAGGGTTTCCCAGGGCAAAACCGCAAACGACGGACGGCCGTATGGCCGACCATGTCCATCGCCTTCCAGGCTGCTTCTGTTCGAGGTAGTTCTGCTGGTCCACATTGAATTCAGGTGGCATGTGCGGTGGATCAGTCTCCTTTGCAGGAGTCTTAAACGGTCCCAGATGTGCGCCGTAAACCTTATATCCCTGCATCAGACTGACATGTTCCAGTGCTGAAGCAAACGGTTCAATATGCTCAACCACGTTTTGCAACATGGCAAGATTGGGAGTGACAAGCTCTGCCCATGTCGGACGCTCCTGGTAGGCCGCATAGAAGATATGCGTTATAGGCGCGGGATCATGCCTTCGATCCCGCCACGATTGCCGGTGTATTGGCTGCCGATGATGCGGCGGAAACCGGCTTCTTTGCGGACGGCTCTACTGCATCATTGGCGGCTGCTCTACGCACACGAAGCGTGGGCGTAATCCGCCGCGCTTCGGGCGACTTGATGAACTCCTGAAAGTCGCGGTCCTTGGCGAAGACATAGGCGAGCGCCTGGTCGATCACTTCATCGGCTGAAGCGTGAATGAAAGCGGCGTACTGATCGAGCTGCAATGCAGTCGTATCCGTCAACCGAATTGAGGCGCTAACGTAGCGGGTTTGGGTGACTTCAAGCAGTGGCATGTCGGTTCTCCTTGGTGTGTGGGATCAGGCCGTCTTTCGACGGGTAACCATTCGTTGGGCGGTGGTCGCAATCTCCCGCGCACGAGCAGAGCAAAGCGCGGCGGGAATCTCGAAGCGGCGGCGGACTTCGAGCATGGTGATAACGTCGCCGATGGGAATGCCACTGCCAAGCCAAAGGCAGGCCGAGGCTACATCGACGGTGCGTTGAGCGTAGTAGAGAGGATCAGGTTTATCAGAACGGCGAATTACCAATTCATGTGTCAGCTTCGTAGCGTCCTGGCCGTGGGTAAGCTGCGCGCAAACCCAGGCCCAATCGTCCTCGGAATGGGAATGTTTTACGGATGGTGATTTCCGTGCGTTCCCGCGCAGCGGCAGCACGGAAGAGCCGACAGCATCATCAAGCTGGAAGTCCTCGGGACCATAGACTGCATCCGCGGGGTATTCGACCGCGACAATATGCGCGGGAGAATACTTCCGGTTGTAGAAGCCGGGTACACGCAGTACCCGGTTACGGTCGGTGCAAGCGGGATCGCCGCCGAAGGTTTGGGCGAGCAGCTTGAGCGTCTGTTCCTGGCGCTCGAAGTCGAAGCCAGCAACACGCCAGAGCGCCTGATATTTGCCCGGCGAAGTCGAGAGAATGGTCGTGGGTGCTGGCACTCGATCCGACGCCCGCAGCGCAGCGAGCCGGGCGTCGCCGTCCTCGTCAATATCTATATAGATATGACGGACAGAAGCAACGCACTCCTTGGTGCGTTTGCGGCTGCCTGGAAGCAACGGATTGGCAGAGACATAGATGTTCGCCCCAGTGTCGTTTTCGTAGGCCAGCCAAGCCATATAGCGAGGCGCGAGAACTTGTTCGAGCGTGACCACGCGCTGCTGTGGCCGGGGTGCATCTTCCCGGCCCAGCAGGAGTGCAATCGTTTCGCTCGAAGCGAAACTGCGGGTAAGAAAATTGGTGGCGACTTGATTCATATGTTTGACCTCGTTCGGGAACGCGATTCCACGGGCCGGTTAGCAGAGGGAAAGCCCGGTAAGGCCGGGCTTTCGTGAAGGACATGGACGAAGCCTCAAGCGGCCTCGTCCTCGGAGGGAATCTCCTCCTCGAAGACTTCCTCGGTGGCGGCCTTTTCGGCGCGGTCGAGTTTGAGGATGGAGGTAACGCGGATGCTGTCGGTGCGTACCGGCTTCTTCGCCTTCTTGGGCGTGTACTCGGTGTGGCGAATCTCGCCCTCGACCTGCACGTGCGCGCCCTTCTTGAGCGTGGCCGCGAACTCACCGAACTTGCCGAAGACGATGCAGCGATGCCATTCGGTGTGCGAGATGTACTCGCCGGCCTCTTTGTCCTTGTAAGAGGTCTTGGTAGCGATGGAAAAGGTGGTGAATTTCTGGTCGTTTTTGCCGGTGCGAATTTCGGCGTCGCCGCCCAGGTAGCCAATGAGAGTTGCACGATTCAGAAACATTTTGAGTCTCCTGATTTGAATTCCCGATCTGCTCGGGTCACACCTGGCGAAGCTATGCGAGTGGGCGCGACTCCCAAGGCCGAAGCTCTGCATTTACGGAGGGTCCATCGCAGATGGAAACCGTAACCCGTAGGGCGTCGAAGACGAAGCAGAAGAGCGAGCTTGCCGCCGGGCGTCGCAAAGGCCCCGAAGCAGTGACCGAGCAAGTGAGGAATTGATCCGGGGAGACTCGCATCTGAACCATGCAAACTCTCCGCTTCCTGGCGATGCCATATATCCAATGACCGGCAAAACCAGATCCGCCTTCCTAGCCGCCAGACCTCGGGACCCAGACCGCGATACAAGGCACCGCATCTCGCATCCGTTTTCGCTCGTCTGCTGTTCGGCGCGACCATGCTCAAGAGCGAATAACAAGGGCGGGAATCCGTTTGTCACACCGTGCCCAAGAAGGCTGTTCATAGTCGCGCCTCCGATTCGCGTTTCCATCCGCTCGATCACACCGCCGCCGCGGAGGAAGCCCGATAGATTTCCTCCGTATCAAAGGACTGCTCCGCGTGGCTGTAGCCCTTCACGGTGATTAGCTCGCGCACCCGGCGCCGGCCCATGGAATTGCGTTCGCAGTAGAGAACGAAATCGACTGCTTTTCCGGTCTGCGACCGGATGAATTGTTGATCGAGATTGGTCCTGGCGCTGAGCGCCATATCCGCAAGCCGGTCGAGGGCATCAAGCGCGGAATCCGCATGGAGAGTCGAGAGGGTTCCGCCGTGGCCGGTGTTCATGGCCTGCAACAGGTCGTAACCGCATTCATCTCGGATTTCGCCCATGATGATCCGGTCGGGGCGGTGCCGCAGAGCGGCGGCGACAAGCTGGCTCGGCGTGACGGCCACCTGGCCGGGAATCTCGGCAACGGCCTCCCATCGAACGGCATTGGGATGCGTGATTTTCAGTTCCGCGGGCTGTTCAATTACGATCAACCGTTCCGTGAGGGGAACATGATCGAGCAACGCCTTCATCAAGGTCGTCTTTCCCGATCCGGTTCCACCCGCGATAATGCCGTTATTCCGTAGGCCGATAAGCTCCACGACCGCATCCCGAATCTGGCGTGGCAAGCTGCCTGCTGCGACCAACTCATCCGAGGTAAACCAGCGGTTGAATTTCCGGACAGTGAGCGTCGGGCCATAAACCGAAGAGGGCGGCCCGACAACGGCCACGCGCGAGCCGTCCGGCAAGCGCGTATTCAGAATCGGATTCTGGCCGGTGAGATCCTGGCCGAGAATGCGTGCCACGCGCTCGATGGCCGCTTGAAGCCGCTCGTTTGTGTACGGTGCGCGCAGTGCAATGTGCTCAATGACACCGTTGCGATCCGCGAACACGCCGCTGGTCCCGTTAACCATCAAGTCGGAGATTGACGGGTCAAGCAAAAGCGCGCGCAGTTCCTCGGGAAAGAATGGCAGAATCAGTTCGGAGCTCACTTCGTTCCTCCGGTATTCGTGTCGGGCTTCAATGGATCAACGGACACGCGGTTTTCGTGGAACTCGGTGATGGCCAATCCCAACGGATTGATGAACTCATACTGCGGATAAATCCTGGACTGGTCGCTGACCTGTTTGGGATTTAAGTAGTAAGTGATACTGAGCATCCAATGCTCTGTACGGGGCTCACGGGAATTCTGTGCGGAATAGAACCGATCCAAGGTCATCAGGGCCGTGCCACGAGCGATGCGAGCACCCTGCACCATTTCCTCGGACATGGACGTGATAGTCACGTTCTGGACCGCGACATCGCTCGATTCGATCTGACATGCAGTGACTTGTGAAACCAGGTGATTCTGGTTGTCGTCGGCCATCAAGCGCGACGCCAGAGCCTGTGACAAAAAGTAGTAATTGAGCGGATATTTCTTGGCGATTACGTCCCGGTTGATGGTGTAGCGATAGCTGGCCCAATCAGTCAGATAAGTACGGACTTCGCCCTCGCGGGGACTGTAATTGAGGTCGCTGTATTGGATCGCCTGTGCGCGGCCCATCTCGTCGATGCGGATGTAGCGATTGGCAATCGGACGGCGCGCCAAGGAGAGATTCATCGCCAGCGATCCAAGCAACACAACCGTGCCACAGGCAATGATGAAGCGGTATGCCTTCCGCTCGGCATAATGGGACGAGTACACTTCGTTGCCGATGCGATCGACAAGCAGCGATTGATCCGGCAAGAGCGGCCTTTCAATGGGAACTGTGCGGGTGGACATGGGGAGCACTTGTCCTTTCTTCAAGGGTAAGAAACAGGTTCGCGGTGTAGATAAGAACTACGATGATGAGGCCAACCATGAACACCGCGAGCACGATCCGGATGGGTTTCGACAAACCTAACCGGCGAAGAAACAGAAAGCTGAAGATAAATGTCCACATATCTCTCCTCTCATCCCGCCATCATGGCGATGGAAGCCACGGCTCCGCCGACCTTGGACACGCTGTCTGCCATCCCTGCCGTGCCGCCGAAGATCGCCTGCGTCATGCTGGGAATAAAGAGCAAGTTGATGATGAAGGCAATGAAGACCATCGTGCAGGGAATGAGATTGGCAAGCCACATCTCCATCGAGTAATTCCCGTTGAAAGTCTGCTGGGCAAATGCGTTCAAAAAGCCCGCCCACACGAAGATGAACGCGGCGGCCACGGCGCGGATCATGGCGAAGCCAAGCAGCACATCGAGAAAGTGGAAGAACTTCCCTCGGAATGTCCTGGTCATCAGCAGCGGAATAAAAACCGGACCGAACAAGGCCGTGACGCCGTAGAGGATGAACGAAGAGCAGTTGATCAGGAACAGAATCGCCGATGCCAAGCCGAGCAATGCCTGCACAAAGAAATAGCAGAGGATCTGCACTGGAGCGGTCAGCGATGGCATGGACGTGTTGTCTCCGGCTGTCTTCAAAAGCTGGAGCAGATTGTTGAGCGAACTTTGGTCGAAAGCCGCCACCATCGCCTGCGCGATATACGAGAAGAAATGGTTGAGGCCAAAACTTGCACCGGGGAGTGGATTGACCCAGTAGTTTATGAGCAGGCAGCACACGATAAGGCGGAGCAGGAAGTGGGTCAGATCGCCCGCGCGGACCGGGTGCGTATGAAAGCGCAACGTCATCCCCGACGTGTTCCAGTTGATGACCATACTGATAAGCGTGAAGAGCGCAATGCAACTCAGCTCGGTCAGTCCAAGTTGGGTAAGCGCGCCGCCGTTCTGCGTGGTGAGATTCGTCAGGTTATTCGTGAACTGGTAGAGCCAGTCCACGCCGGAGCTTGCGCTCGGTAATGCCTGGGCCAATAGTGTCGGGGAGATCATCATTGCACCTCTCAACTGGAATCAAGGGCGGCGCCGGCTTGACGGCCAGCGCCGTAAAGTTATCAGTCAGTGATTCCACTCACGGAAGATAGGTCTGCCAGGTATTGCCTTCGTTAGCGGCGCTGGTATCATTGGCCGCGCGCTGCTGCTGGACGAAGACCGCGGTATTGAGGTCTTCGACTGCGGCATTGCGCCGTTCCATATTGGCAACGGTCATTTGCCCGGCAAGGCAGGTATGAAGCGTTCCCTGAGCCTGCATCTCGCTCAGCTTCTGCGCTTCGGATGCGTTCAAAAGATTGAGCTGCTGGACTTCACTGTTGGTACTGTCTGTGCTGTCGAACTGATCCGACAGAAGCGAGGAGTTTGCCGTGGCGTTCTCGGTCCGGTTGCTTCGGTACTGGCCTACGGCGGTAAGGCAGTCGGGAGAGATCGAGTCCGCGGTTTCGATCATGGCGAGTTGTGCCATGCGGGGACCGCCGAGGGACTGACCCTGTAGGTAGCTGCTTGTGTTGCTGTTCATCGAGACCGTGGCTGTCTTCCATGCCGTGGCCGAAGTGGACGGTGAGTTGGTGTTGAGCGCGATACTGATGCCTGCCGTCTCGCCAAACATGTTGGCGACATTCACGCTTTCCAGCGTGTGGAGCGTTGTCTGCCACTGCTGCTTAATCGAAAAATGGGTGATGTTGTTCTTGAGCATCTTGTATTGCGTCTCCAGAGTGGTGAG
>VFSW01013707.1_pt1 | contig 11254 bp, 12 predicted proteins | sample 5358111 | NCBI WGS metagenome assembly VFSW01 (sample SAMN11554181, study PRJNA540505) | mine drainage metagenome | isolation source: sediment from site ElyBrook_90M | place: USA: Ely Copper Mine, Vershire, VT | collected 2017 | reverse complement strand
ATCTTCTCACTGAGGATGAGGCGGCAGATCGCGAGAACGTTTTCGATATCGATTTTCTCGGCCATCGCCTCGTCGACGCGACCAGGTGGCTCCGCTCGCAAGCGAAATTCGCGAAATATCCGATCGGATATTTCGGCGCGAGCACCGGCGCCGCCGCGGCGCTGGCCGCCGCCGCACGCGATTTTTCGATCAGGGCAGTCGTTTCGCGAGGAGGGCGCCCGGACCTGGCGATGAAATGCCTTCCTCGGGTGAAAGCCCCCACTCTTCTCATCGTTGGCGGCGACGATAGCGCGGTTATCGAAATGAACCAGGCGGCGTTCGAACGACTCAGATGCGACAAGGCGATGAAGATTGTTGCAGGCGCGACTCATTTGTTCGAAGAGCCGGGAACTCTCGAGGAAGTTGTGAGGTTGGCGCGCGATTGGTTTGCGAAATATCTGACCGGTGACGCGGCGGAGCAAGAGGCGCCGTCCGATTGTCCCAACGACGATGAGGGCATCGTGTTCGCCGACCGCGTCGAGGCCGGCCGGAAGCTCGCCGCGCGCCTGCTGAAATACAAGGATCAGCAGCCGGTAGTTTTGGGTGTGCCGCGCGGCGGGGTACCGGTTGCCTTCGAAGTTGCTCGCGCGCTCAACGCACCGCTCGACGTAATAATCGTTCGCAAGCTCGGTGCGCCCGGGGAGCCGGAGTTGGGCGTCGGAGCGGTGGTGGACGGCGACCATCCTGAGACGATTCTCAATCGCGAAGTGGTGGCCGCGCTGCGAGTTTCGCGCGCCTATCTTGAACGCGAGATTCACAACCAACTGAAGGAAATCCAGCGGAGGAACTTCCTGTACCGTGCTGGACGTGCGCGAATCGAACTGAAGAATCGCACCGTGATCGTCGTTGACGATGGAATCGCGACCGGCGGATCGATACGCGCCGCGCTGCGCGGAATCCGGCAACAGGCGCCCAGGAAAGTTGTGCTCGCGGTTCCGGTCGGACCCGCCGACACCATCGAGTCGCTGCGCGACGAGGTGGACGAAATCGTATGCTTGAGTACGCCGCCGACGTTCTTTGGAATCGGCGAATTCTACGTTGATTTCCATCAGTTGGCGGACGGCGAAGTTATCCGCCTGCTGGAACTCGCACGGCCGGAGCGGGCATCCGCCGAGGCGCAGCACTAAGCGATCGCATCCGCAGGAGAGGAAGTCATGCTTCATCGAAAAACTTTTTGGCTCGCAATCGTGCTACTGACGGTCGGCTTTGCGGCCGCATCAGCCAAGGCTCAACCAGTAACAACAACGAATTACGCCAGCGCGCAGCAGATAGAGTCCGCATTTCGCGGGCATAGTTTCATCCTCGGCGATGACAGTCATGTCGCCGATGTGAGGGCGGTGGACTGGAGCGCGGATCGCTCGGTCAAACTTCCCTTCTGGTTCGGAACGGGACAATTGGTGCCGCCTGACTTTCGTCCGAAGAAGGGCGACTACTACGTAATCAGCGAGTCATGGATCGTTCGCAAACTCGCGGGCCAGGAGTTGCTGATTCGGGCCGGCAACAAACTTCAGAAACCCGATGCCGTGCTCGTCACCACCAAGACTCGCTACAAAGGGCCCGGTATGATTCTCCCGACGATAGTGCAGTACTCCGGCACGCGGACCTTCACGCGTGAGGACGGCACCAAGGTCGATATCGCGGTGCTCGACGAAATATCGCTTCCCGCGCAGTGGACCAAGGGCGGCCGGATACCGCCAAAGTATTCGCGGTTCACGGTGAATGTGGGGAAAAATCTGCAGTGGAAATTCTGATTCTGCTGAAGCGCTGACTGGTTCGCCAAAGGAACGCGTCTTAATGACTATGCGGCTTGGTTGCCAGGCGGATTCGAGCCACGGCGATGATCAAGAGAGGTGCAATCGATGATCCAATGTCTCATGGTGCACGAGCGACATGGCAGCTACCACAGAATTGCGGAGGCTGAAGTTGAAGATTGGGAGGAACTGCTGGACGCGATCGAAGGAGAGCCCCAATTAATCGAAAGCGTCGAAGGATGGCCTCCCTACACTCACGTGTATCGCCTGCCTGATGGTTCGGTCTATCTGGTCGCTTCCGGAACTCAAGACTGACGATAGTTTCACAACCGTGTAAATGCCCTTGCCGGGTTTCAGACATCGAAAATTACGCGTGAATGCCATCCGTCGGGTGAATTTTCAACAATCAGTTGATGGTAGGTGACAGCTTTGATTTCACCGCGAAACGCGTGGCGGGCCGGGTCGAAAGGTTCGCCTCGAAGCGTCACGCGCAGAGATCGGCCGGCCTCCTTGACGCAAGCGTCGCGCCAGATGAACCCCTCCACCGTGAAAAGAGCAAGCAGTTCCGTGAGCAGGTCATGCATAAGATCGACGTCGGCTTCGGCTTCGACCGCGATCTCCCGCTGCTCGATCTCCGCGACGCCTGCCGTCTCGACCAAAAGCGCAGCCAGGGCGATGGCGGCGCGGCGGAACAACTCGCCGCGAGCGGGAGCATCCAACTCGATGCCGAGATCGCCGGTGTGCTCGAACTCGCGAAACAGAGCGGCGTCTTCGGTCGGTGGCGCAGTCGGTTTCGCCGGCATCAGCCTTTGATGACGGCAAACGGCCTGAGTCTGGCGACCCGTCTAGTTATGCGTGCGGCTTCCATAACCTCAACCACCTCGGCGACGTCCTTGTAGGCGTGCGGCATCTCCTCGGCAAGGCCGGCGCGGCTGTGAGCTCTGACTGTAACACCCAGCGCTTTCAATTCGGCGTGCAGGTCGCGCCCGCGGGCCTCTCTGTTTGCTTTCATTCGGCTCATCAACCGCCCGGCACCGTGGCACGATGAGCCGAAGGTCTCGCGCATGGCAGTTTCAAGGCCCACCAGGACGAACGAATAGCGGCCCATATCTCCAGGCACCAGCACGGGCTGTCCCAGCGGACGCAGTGCCTCAGGCAACGCCCGATGGCCGGGGCCGAAGGCGCGGGTGGCGCCCTTGCGATGCACGCAGACGAGTCGCTGGCGGCCATTCACACTGTGCTCTTCGAATTTGGCGATATTGTGGCAGACGTCGTACACCAGCTCGAAGCCTAGTTCTCTGGGCGCGATCGAGAGCGCTTCCAGAAACGCCTGCTCGGCGAGGTGCATCATTACCTGTCGATTGCACCAGGCAAAGTTCGCGGCGGCGGCCATGGCGCCGAGATAGGCCTGCCCGTCCGGCGAGCTGATTGGAACGGCGGCGAGCTGGCGATCGGGCAGGTTGATTCCGTATCGGGCCATCGCGCCACCGATAAGTTTGAGATAGTCATCGCAGGTTTGGTGGCCCAGGCCGCGCGAGCCCGAATGGATCAGAACCGTGACCTGGCCGAGTTCGAGTCCCAACGCATCGGCAAGCTTCGAGTCATAGATCTCGTCGATCCGGCTGACCTCGAGAAAGTGATTGCCCGAACCGAGCGTACCCAGTTGCTTCGCACCGCGCTGGTAAGCGCGCTCGCTTATGCGGTCGGGGTCGGCGCCCGCGAGCATTCCGCCTTCCTCGGTATGTTCGAGGTCGCGCTCGGTAGCGTATCCGTTGCGCAGCGCCCACTTCGCGCCTTCGCTGACCACTTGCTTGAGTTGCTCGATCGACAGTCCCGGTATTGCGCCCCAAGAGCCGACTCCGGCCGGAATTTTGGCGAAGAGCGCGTCGGCCAGCTGATCTATTCGCGGTTCGACGAAGTTGAAACGGAGGTGCGTGCGCGCCAGGCGCACGCCACAATTGATGTCGTAGCCGACTCCTCCCGGCGATATGACACCTTCACCGGCATCGACCGCCGCCACGCCGCCGATGGGGAAGCCGTAGCCCCAATGGATGTCGGGCATCGCAAGCGAGTAGCCAACGATCCCCGGCAGACAGGCAACGTTGGCAACCTGCGTGAGGGCCGGGTCTTCGCGCATTCCCTCGATCATCTTCGCGCTGGCGTAAACTCGCCCGGGTACCCGCATCGCGCCTGTTTTCGGAATCTCCCACAGATAATCGCTGAGTTTGATCAGATCCATGCTTCTGCCTCAGACAAATCATCCGTTCATGATTTGTTCGCGATCATCGGTGGCTCAGGAGTTCGGTCATGGACTCGCCAACGTTCAGGCGACTCACTGTCTCGGCGAGCATGGCTGCCAGGCTCACCACCTGCAGCGTCAGCGAACCGTGCTCCGGAGTTGGCAGACTGTCGGTCACCACGATTCGTTTCAACGGCAATGCTGAAAGCCGGCGGATCGCGGGGCCCACCAGCAAGGCATGGCTGGCAACTACCGTGATCTCGGGAATGCAACCGGCGGCGATCGCGGCTGCCGCGGCGGCCTCGATGGTGCCGCCGGTCGATATCATGTCATCCACGATAATCGGAGCGCGTCCGCCGACCTCGCCAACGATGCCACGCACTCTTACTTCTTCGCCGCTGAGGCGGATCTTGTGGGCAATCGCGATGGGCAGGCTTAGCAGTTCGCCGTACCGTTCGGCGAGTTTGACGGCCCCCAGGTCCGGCGCGACGATCACACTCTTGTCAGTGACCAGTTCCTCGATCGCATTTGCAAAGAGCGATATCGCGCTCAGGTGCTCGAGCGGGATGCTGAAGAAGCCCTAGAGTGAAACGGTATGAAGATCGAGCGCGACAATTCGCTCGAAGCCGGCAACTGCCATCAGGTCCGCGATCAATCGCCCGCCAACCGCTTCCCGCCCGTTTGCACGGCGATCCTGACGGGCATATCCGAAGTACGGAACTATGGCAGTAAGACGGGATGCACCTGCCCGCCGGCAGGCGTCAGCGAGAAAGAACAATTCCATCAAGTGACGGTCCACCGGAGGACCGGTCGGCTGAACTACGTAGACGTCGCAGCCGCGCACGCTTTCTTCTATCTCTGCGTGCAGCTCGGTGTCGGGAAATCGGTTCAGCACAGAGCGACAGACTCGGGTTCCGAGCCTTTCGGCAACAGAGTCGGCAAGCGACGGGTTTCCGGAGCCGGCTACAACAACGAGATTCATGTCAGTTCATCCGCAAATCTAAATTGTTCATTTGCTATCAGCATCAGCCGTGCCCATCTTACCGCTACGGTTCCAAATCACACCAGGCGCTGTCGTTCGTAGAAGATGAACGCATCCCCGACCGCCGCCAGTGCGCGGTGTGACTGGCACGAACCAGTTCCGCCCGATTATTCCTGGCACTTCCCGGCGCGCTGTTTCTGTTCATTCAGCATCGTGCTGAGAGCAAGCGTACTCCGCGCCGGATACGCCTCGGGCTGCTCGAGGTCCTGGTAACGCTGGTCAAGCCGCTCGAGCGTGTTGAGGAAGCGCCCGCGCGACTCGGTGAGCTTGGGACGCGGCGTGAGCCGGCGGCCACCGCTGAATTGCAGAGACAGGAGGGTCGCGACTTCGGACGCAATTGGATTGAATTGGCGCGCGACCAGCGCCGCGGTCTCGCCGGCCAGAGCTATCAGGTCGGCATAAAAGCGGCCGTCAGCGTCGATTGCGCGGAACACCTGCTTTTTCCCCGGCAGGCTAAGCTTCCCTTGGGAAGTCTTGATTCGAGGAATGCCGTCGTATTCGTTCAGCTTGTAGGCGAGGTCGAGCGATGGAGCGTCGCCGCTCACGACCATCTCGGTGCCGACGCCGAACGCATCGATCGGCGCATTTGCCGCGATCAGATCGTGAATCTTGTATTCGTTGAGATTCCCGCTGGCGAAGATCGAAGTATTCTTCAGACCGCTGCGATCAAGGATGGCCCGCGCCTTGAGACTCAAGTCGGCTAGATCGCCGCTGTCGAGCCGTACCCCCTGCAGCTCAAAGCCTCGCCGGCGCATCTGATCCGCGACAATGACGGCGTTCTGGACGCCGCGGACGGTGTCGTAGGTATCGACCAGCAGCGTGCTGTGCTTTGGGAAATCCCGCACAAAGTGCTCGAAGGCCTCGCGCTCCCGGTCATGCGCCATGATGTAGCTGTGAGCCATGGTGCCGTAGAGCGGGATACCGTAACGCCGGCCGGCAAGAACATTGGAAGTGCCGTCGAAACCCGCAAGGTAACTCGAACGCGCCGCGATCAGGCCTGCGGCCTCGCCCTGGCTGCGTCTGAGTCCGAAATCAACCAGCCGCTTGCCCCGCGCCGCGATCACGCTGCGCGCCGCCTTGCTCGCGATAAGCGAGGCCATTCCGAGCTGGTTGATGACCAGCGTCTCGATCAGTTGCGCCTCGATTAGCGGTGCGCGCACTTCGATGATTGGTTCCCCGGCAAAAAAGACCGTGCCTTCAGCCATGGCATGGACCTCGCCGGTGAATCGCAACTTGCCGAGGAAATCGAGGAAGTCCGATTTGAACAGCCGCAGTGACTCCAGGTAATCGAGTATGGCCGGTTCGAATCGAAACTGCTCAAGCGCTTACAGCAGGCGTTCCAGGCCTGCTGCCACAAGGAAGCCGCGCCGTGGAGGCAGGCGGCGGACGCTCATGCCGAAACATGCCGGTCGATTGAATCCCAGAGCAAAATAGCTTGCCGCCATGGTAAGCTCGTAGAGATCGGTGAGCAGAGGAATCTCGTTTGGATCGAAACTCAGGTCGATTGGCATGTCGGTCCTCCATCAGATCTCCCAACAGAGTCAATGTTTAATGAGTACCAAGACGATCGAAAAGCCGAAGCGCGGATGGGCGGTCACCCCCAATCTCCTCGATTACGGGAAAGTCTGCGCAGGATTTTCGTGGGATGCGGCCCGGCGCGAACTCGACGGCCTGCCTCTCAAAACTCGACGCCCAGGATGGTGAATTCAAATGCAGCGCCCCGTTCAAATTACCTCGCGTGATTTTCAATTGACTCCCGCCATGGAGGCGCAGATCCGCGAACGCGCCGACGACCTACAGCTCTACTTCGCACGGCTCACCGGATGCCACGTCGTGGTCGAGGCTCCGGTTCATCACCACCGCAAAGGAGGCCCGTTCAACGTTCGGATCGATCTCCGCGTGCCGCGTGCGGAGCTCTCCGTCAACCGGCAGTCGGCCGATGATTTGGCGATCGCGATCAGAGACGCATTCGATGCCGCCCGGCGTCGCCTCGAGGATCATCTTCGCGAGCTCAGGCGTGACGTCAAAGCACACGAGCTGCCGTCGGTCGGCCGGGTTGCTCGTATTTTCCCGAAAGAGGGCTACGGCTTCCTCGAAACGCCGGACAACCGCGAGATCTACTTCCATCGCCACAGCGTCCTCGACGAGCATTTCGACGCTCTAGCGCCCGGAACCGCGGTGCGCTTTGCCGAGGAGGAGGGTGATGAAGGTCCGCAGGCGAGCACCGTCGCGATCGTCGGGGGCAAGCGACTACGGTAGTCGGGCCGGTCCCTCCTAAAAATTCCAGCGGTACCGAGGCTTTTCATTCGTCTGAAAGCCAAGTCGATGCGGATGCCGGCGACGCCGCTGGTCCATCGTGAGAATCAATGGTAGGGACTGGAACCGTGGGGTAGTGACGGGAGAGCGGAACCAGAATAGATGCTGGTCCGGGAATAAAAATTACAGAGCGATGAAGACAGCACTTATCGTTGTCCTGATTGTGGTCCTGAGGGGCGGGGCATGGGCGGCGGCCTCCTCGTGGGGCAACGCGCCGCCGCTGAGAGTGGCCGTTTACGTCGATCCACCGTTCGTCGCCAGAACCTCGACTGGTTTTGGCGGCTTTGCAATCGAGCTATGGGAAACGATTGCGGCGGCGAATGGCTGGAAGATCGAATACGTGGAAGCCAAAACGCTGCCAGAACTAATAAACATGGTGAGCGAAGGTCAGGCGCAGGTGGGGGTGACCGATCTTTTCATCACCAGCAATCGTCTCAAGAAAATAGATTTTTCACAGCCCTACTTTGATTCCGGCCTTCAGGTGATGGTCAACTCCAACCGGAGAGCCGGCCTGGCTGAACTTTTCAGGGGCCTATATGAATGGGGCCACGTGCGAATCTTTGCCGTCGCGTTCGGCGCCATGATTGTAGCGACACTGGTACTGGCGATTCTCGACCGCAGACTGGACCCCGAATTTCCCCGCGACTGGCTGAGCGGATTGGCAGAATCATTCTATCACGTCATGTCGACGGCGGCGGCCGGCAGTTCATCTCACAAGCGTTTGATATCCGGACCTGTCGGCCACTTGCTGGCAGGGATCTTTCTGGCGTCCGGCGTGATCGCGATCGCTTACATCACATCGAGTATGACCAGCGTGATGACGATCGACAAAATCCGCGGTCATATAGTCAGCTTTCAGGACCTGGCGGGGAAAAAGGTGGGTAGCATCGCGGGCAGCACCGGCGAGATCTACTGCGAATCCGCAGGGTTTGACACGCAGACTTTTGACGGACTCCAGGGCGCCGTTCAGGCGCTCACGCAGCGCCGGGTCGATGCGATCGTGTACGATTCGCCGATCTTGCGATATTACAACAAACAGCATCCCGAGCTGCAGCTCAACGAGGTTGGCGCTGTGTTCAAGCCCCAGCAATACGGATTTGCTCTGCCGTTGAACAGCCCGATTCGCAGGGCGATCGATGAAGAACTGCTCAAACTAAGGGAAGATGGGTACACCAACAACCTCAATCGGAAGTATTTCGCTGATACCAAATAGACGGGTCAAACTGCTCCGCGGCGATGGTCCTTGAATCGCTTCTTTAATAGTGATTGGAAGTATTCCGCGCTGCACAGCCTTTCACCCCGGGGCCGCAAGCCGCTGGCCGAGCCCGAGTGAACGGGCCGGGAGGAAGAAGATCGGATGGACGCACTCACGGTTCATCGCCTGCACTTCGCGTTCACCGCGGTGTTCCACTACCTGTTTCCCCAGCTCACGATGGGCCTGGCGCTGCTGCTGGTCATCCTGAAGACTCAAGCGCTCAGGACGGGCAAGGAGTGCTACAACCGCGCCGCCCGGTTCTGGGGCCGTATCTTCGGGATCAATTTCGCGATGGGAGTGGTCACCGGGATCCCGATGGAGTTTCAGTTCGGGACCAACTGGGCGCTTTTTTCGCGCGCAAGTGGCGGCGTCATCGGTCAGACGCTCGCGATGGAGGGGGTATTTTCATTCTTCCTTGAATCGAGCTTTCTCGGCGCCTTCCTGTTCGGGGAAAGGCGCCTTGGACCCCGCCTGCATTGGCTCAGCGCCTTTTTGGTGTTCCTCGGCGCATGGCTTTCCGGATTCTTCATCATCGCGACCAACGCCTGGATGCAGCATCCGGTCGGCTACCAGCTTTTGCCCGACGGCCGCTTCGCGCTGGCGAGCTTGTGGGCGTTGCTCCTGAATCACTGGGCCTGGTGGCAGTATATGCACACCATGACCGCCTCGGTGGTGACGGCCAGCGTGGTGATGGCGGCGCTCGGCGCCTTCTACCTGCTTACCCGCCAGCACCTCGAGTACGGACGGATGTTCGTCGCGATGGGGGTGACGGCGGGGCTGATAGCCTCCTGCCTCCTAGTTTTCCCGACCGGAGACGTCCAAGGCAGGAACATCGCCTATGACCAGCCGGTTACGCTGGCGGCGATGGAGGGACTGTTCACCAACCAACGCGGCGCGCCGCTCATGCTGGTAGGGCAGCCCAACATGAGCGAGAAAAAGCTTGACAATCCCATCTATCTGCCGCGGCTGCTGAGTTTTCTTACCTTTCGGCGATGGAAGGCCGAGGTGCAGGGGCTCGACGCCTTTCCCGAGGACCGCTGGCCCGACAACATCCCGCTGCTCTACTTCGCCTACCACATCATGGCGGGCCTGGGCACAATCTTCGTCGCGGTGCTCGCGCTTGCGGCCTACATGCTCTGGCGCGGGCGGCTTTACGATACGCCGTTGCTGCTGTGGGCGCTGATGCTGCTCGCTCCGTTTCCCTATATTGCCACGACCGCTGGATGGTTAACCGCGGAGGTCGGCCGCCAACCGTGGGTCGTCTATGGGCTGATGCGGACGGCCGTCGGCAGCTCAGTCGAGGTTTCCGCGGGCAACGCGATGTTCACCCTGATTGGCTTTGCCGGGATGTACAGCCTGCTCGCGGTGCTGTTCCTGTTCCTGCTCTACCTTGAAGTGCAGCGGGGACCCGAGGCGGCGGCGGAAGAGCACGGTGCGGCCAACGGCAGCGGGTCGGCGCTTGCGGCCGATTGAAGGAGGCGCATACGGAAACGCTCTGGTTCTGCCTGGTGGCGATAATGTTCGCCGGGTACGCCGTGTTCGACGGGTTCGATCTCGGCGCCGGCATCGTCCATCTCTTCGTCGCGCGCACCGAGGCCGAACGCCGCTCGGTGCTGGCCTCGGTGGGCCCCGTGTGGGACGGCAACGAGGTGTGGCTGGTGGCCGGCGGCGGCATCCTGTTTTTCGCCTTTCCCGTGGTTTATGCCTCGGGTTTCCAGGGATTTTATCTGCCGCTGATAATCGTGCTCTGGCTCCTCATCCTGCGCGGCATCGCGATCGAGTTCCGCAACAAGGTTTCGAGCCTGGTGTGGTATCCGTTGTGGGACGTGGTGTTCGCCGGCGCCAGCGCGCTGCTCGCGATCTTCTTCGGCGCCGCGATCGGCAACGTCGTGCGCGGGGTTCCGCTTGACCGCTCGGGCTTCTTCTTCCTGCCGCTGTGGGCCAACCTGCGTCTGAGGCCCACGGCCGGGATCCTCGACTGGTTCACGATAATCGTCGCACTGGGAAGCCTCGCGGCGCTCACCGTGCATGGAGCGCTGTGGGTCGCGATGAAGACCGCGGGCGCCGTCGCGGCGCGCGCCCACCAAGCCGCCGAGGTGGCGTGGTGGGCGGCGCTGGTCATCACCGCGCTCCTGGTGATCATCGTTCCGCTGGTCCAGCCGCACCTCGGCCACCGCTTTCGGGACGCCCCCTGGGGATTCGTCTTTCCGCTTGCTGCGGCAACCGGGATGTTCGGGATGAAGCTGTTGAGCGGCGCCGGGCGCGCGACGGGCGCCTTCCTCGCCTCCTGCCTGTACATCGTCGGGATGCTCACCAGCGCGGCGTTCGGCCTCTATCCGTACCTTTTGCCGTCGAGCACCGACCCGGCCGCGGGGCTGGCGATTTATAACAGCGCCGCCGCAACCTACGGCCTTACCGTGGGTCTTTACTGGTTCATCCCCGGCATGGCGCTGGTCGCGGTCTATTTCGTGTTCGTGTACCGCCTCAGCGCCGAAGAGAAAATCCCTCACTGAAGCGGCAATTTACGGCGCGGATAAGGCTTGATTCTCCGGAGTTCTTTGGTGGGCCGTTGGAGACTCGAACTCCAGACCCGCTGATTAAGAGTCAGCTGC
>VFSW01013706.1_pt1 | contig 11255 bp, 6 predicted proteins | sample 5358111 | NCBI WGS metagenome assembly VFSW01 (sample SAMN11554181, study PRJNA540505) | mine drainage metagenome | isolation source: sediment from site ElyBrook_90M | place: USA: Ely Copper Mine, Vershire, VT | collected 2017 | reverse complement strand
TCCCATCACCACGGCCGATCGGCGTCATCGCCGTGCTGGGTCTGGCGCTGGGCCTTGCCGGTTGTGCGCGGCCGCCGTCGAGTGCGTATCAGGCGGCGGGCAATGTTGGGGCGGGGCTGACCGGCCCGCAGTATGCCCTGGGCCACAACAGCAGTGGTGAGGCGTGTACGGCCAGCCGCGCGAAGGGTGGCGCGCTGGTCTATTGCGGCGGTTGGCAGCATCCGAGTGCGCGGGTGGTATCGGGTCCGGCGACGAATGCCGCGGGGCTGGTTGCGCTGGCGACGTCCGGTTCGTGGCGTGGCGGGCTGGAGGAGCGGTACGTGTGCGCGGCACCGCGCCCGACGACCGTGTTGGGGCGTTATCCGGGCGAGGTTTTGTTGTGCACGCAGCGCATCGGCGGTTGGCCGCATGTCGCGCTCGCGGCATTGATCGATGGCCATGCCTGGCTGGCCGATGGTGTGCAGCCGGCGTTTCCGGTGATGCAGCGCGCAATCGGGCTGGTCAGCGGCGTGGCCACGCCCGCCCCGGTCCGCGACGTTTCGGTTGCGACGTCGGCCCGGCTGCTGGCGCACCGTCTCGCGGCGGCGGCGTTCAGTTCGGGCGATATCGGCCAGTACGACGCGTTGATGCAGGTCGGCAACAATGCCAACCAGGCCGAGGATTATGCGGCGGCGGTCACCGCATACCGCGCCGCGCTTGCGTTGCAGCAGAAGAGTCTCGGCCCGGACAACCCGAACACCGTGTCGCCGATGGTCGATCTGGCGCTGAATTTGTCGGATGAGGGGCGGTATCGCCAGGCGGATGCGCAATTTGCCCAGGCGCGGGTTCTGGCACCGCACGCGGCGGATGCCACGGCGCTGCCGCGGCTGCTGCATTATCGCGGGCTCGATGCGTTGAACCGCGGCGAGTACCGCCGGGCGATGGTGCTGCTGGCCCGCGCGGAACAGGGTTATGCCGCGCTGTTGCCGGCGGCGGTGTTGCAGCCGCACGCGCTGGTGACCGCCGATGAGTCGAGTTTCGGCGTCGCGGCAAATGGCGGCACGGCGCAGATCCTGACCGCGCAGACCACGCTGCTCAGCCCGGTCAGCCAGCAGGCGCTGCTCGGCGTGATCGAGACGCTGCGCTATTATGGCGTGGTGTTGGCCGATCTCGGTCATCCGCACGCGGCGGCGGCGAAGCTGCGCCTGTCTTCGATGATCGCGGCAGCGAATGGCATCGGCGCGCCGATCCTGCAGGCGCGGCTCGACCGGACGGCCGCCACGATCGACAGCGACACGGGCAATACCAGTGCCGCGGTGGGTCAATTGGCCAACGCCGCGCGCCAGTTCGCCCAGGCGCTGCCGGGCTCGCGCCCGGTCGCTGATACCGCGCTGCTTCAGGGCGCGGTGCTGATGCGCGCGGGCAATGCCGATGAAGCGGTCACCGCGTGCCGCGCCGGCGTCACGTTGCTGAACCGGTTACGACTCGGCACCTCGGCGCGGCTGATCGCGCCGTGCCTGTCAGCGCTCGATCGTGTGGCTCTGACCCGGCCGGGCGCGGCGCAGGCGCTGTATGGCGAAATGTTCGCCATGGCCGAACTCGCCCAGGGCAGCACGACCAGCCAGGAAATTGCGGAATCTTCGGCGCGGCTGGCGGCGGATGCCCATAACCCGAAGGTCGCCGCCGCGATCAGAGCGCATCAGGACGCGGTGGTGGCACTCGCCCGGCTGTACCGCACGCGCGATGATCTGGTGCACGGCCGTGGCGGCGCGGCGCCGGCGGCCAAGCCCGGCAGCCCATTGGCGATCACCGCGCTCGACGCCAAAATCGCCGCCGCCACCAGGCAACTGGCCGATGCGGACGAAGCGGTGCAGGCGGCAGCGCCGAATTTCGGCCAGCTGGTGCAGGAATCGGTGCCCGCCACCGCGGTGATGCAGCAGTTGCGCCCGAACGAGGCGTTCCTCGACATCATGCTCGCGCCGCAGCATGCGTGGCTGTTCATGCTGCAGAACGGCCGGATCGCGGTGGCCCGGACCGGCGTGGGTGAGGCACCGATGACCAAACTGGTCGAGGCGGTGCGCCACAGCATCGAGCCGACCCAATCCGGTCTACCGCCGTTCGCGATGGACGATGCCGCGGCGATCTATCAGGCGACCATCGCCCCGTTCAAGACTGACCTCACGCATACCGTCGCGATGGTGGTGGCGCCGTCCGGCCCGCTGCTGTCGCTGCCCTTCGCCCTGCTGCCGACCGGCCCCGCCATGACCGCTGGCCCGGCCACCACCTCGGGCGGCAACCTGGGCATGACACCGTGGCTGATCCGCAAAATGACCCTGGTCTATGTGCCGGCGGCGGCGAATTTCGTTTCGCTGCGCGCGGTGCAGGGCAATTCCCGCGCCACGCGCCCCTGGTTCGGCTTCGGCGATTTCAAACCCGTCACGACAACCCAGGCTGAGGCCAGTTTCCCCGGCGCGGCGTGCGGCCAAAGCGCGCAGTTGTTCGCCGGCCTGCCGCCGCTGCCCTATGCCAAACTCGAACTCGCCGCCGCCCAGGCGATTTTCCACGCCCCGGCCAGTGATGAATTGCTCGGCGCGCAGTTCACGGTGCCCGCCGTCGAACACGCAGATCTGGCCGACTACCGGATCCTGCATTTCGCCACCCATGCGCTGCTGCCCTCGGAACTACCCTGCACGCAGGAACCCGCGATCGTGACCTCTGCACCACCTGATGCGAAATCCGCCGCGCGGGCGATGCTGACGACCTCGGACATCACCAACCTGCATCTCAACGCCAATCTGGTCATCCTGTCGGCCTGCAACACCGGCGGCAGCAACGGCCGGGCCGGTGGCGAGGCGCTGTCCGGCCTCGCGCGCTCGTTCTTTTTCGCCGGCGCCCGCGCGCTGATGGTGACGCAATGGGCGGTGAACGATCAGGTCAGCTCCTATCTGGTGGCGACCACGCTCGAACACGTCGCCGCCGCTGACGATGGCGGTGCCGCATCCAGCCTGCGCAGCGCGCAGCTTGCCCTGATCGACAGCGCCGGGTCGGGCGGCGTGCCGGCCAGCGTCGCCGATCCGTTCTACTGGGCGCCGTTCGTGGTGATCGGCGATGGCGGACGGCCGGCGCCGAACCTGGCCAATTACCGGGCGGTCGGTCAAGCGAAACGGTCCTTCTGAGATGGCCGGTGACGATCCGGCCACGCTCGGTAAATACGATGTGGTCCGCCCTTTGGGCCGTGGCGCGATGGGCGTGGTGTTCGAGGGGTTCGACCCGATCATCACCCGGCGCGTCGCGATCAAGACGGTCCGGCTCGACCGCATCGATGAGACCGAGGGAGCAGAGGATCTGCTGCGCTTCAAGCGCGAGGCCCAGGCCGCCGGTCGGCTGACCCACCCCAACATCGTCGGCGTCTACGATTACGGCGAAACCGATGCACTCGCCTACATCGTGATGGAATTCGTCGAAGGCGACACGCTGAAGTTCCTGCTCGATCGCGGCGATCGCTTCACCCCGGCCGATGCCGTGGCGATGATGGAATCACTGCTTGCCGGCATCGCCTACAGCCATGACAATGGCGTGATCCATCGCGATATCAAACCCGCCAATGTCATGATCACGCGCGATGGGCGGGTGAAACTGGCCGATTTCGGGGTTGCACGGATCGAAAGCTCGAGCCTGACCCAGGCGGGCACCATGATCGGCACGCCGTCGTATATGTCGCCCGAACAATTCATGGGCCAGACCATCGATGCGCGGACCGACATCTATTCCGCCGGCGTGCTGCTGTATCAACTGTTGACCGGCGAAAAACCGTTCGAAGGCTCGGTCACCGCGATCATGCACAAGGTGCTGAACACCGAGCCGCCGCCGCCCTCCGCGCTGTCGGTTTCGGTGGCCCCCGCGCTCGATGCGGTGGTGCGCCGCGCGATGGCGAAACGGCCGGAGGACCGCTTTGCCGGCGCCCGCGATTTCGCCCAGGCCCTGCGCGATGCCACCGCCACGGCCGATGATGCCGATGCCACCATGATCGCGACACCCGCCCGCCCGACGATGCGCGTTGCGGACGAACCGGCAGTTCGCCCGCGCCGCACCGGGTTGATCGCGGGCATTGCCGGTGCTGCGTTGATTGCGGCAGGCATCGCCGCCTTCATGGTAACGCGCCACCCCGCGCCGCACGCGGCAGCGCCGCCGAAAACAGCCGCAGTCGCCCGCCCGGTCGCGCCGGCACCGCAGCCGAGCCTCGCGACGCTGCGCCACAAACTCGCCGCCGCAGTAGCCCCGATTTCCTGCACCCTACTGCACGGCACCATCAGCCCCGGTGGCGCGGCGCTAACCGGCATCGTCGGCACCGGCGAACAGCAGGCGCTCAACAACGCCGCAACCAGCGCCATCCCCCCCCTGCCCGTTACCCTCGCGCTGGAACCCTTCACCGGCCCCTATTGCGGGGTGCTCGATGCGGTACGCGCGGACGCCCCGCCGTTCGCGGCCGACCCCGATCGCTTGCGCCTGCGCCTTGCGCACCACGCCACCCGCCTAGTCGCCGGCCAGCATATCGTGGTCGATCTCACCCTGCCTGACTTCGCTGGCTACGCCGAGGTCGATTACATCTCGAGCAGCGGTGCGATCTATCGCCTCTACCCCAGCCCCGCGCTGCCCGCGGCTCTGCTCCCGGCCTCCGATCATCTGGTGCTCGGCAAATCCGCCGCCGCAAGCTGGGCGGTTGCTAAGCCCTTCGGCCGCGACATGATCCTCGCCATCGCAAGCTCCGCGCCGATCAACACCATGCCGAAATCGTTATCGGGTGATATGAAGACCTTCCTACCCGCGCTCAAGGCCACGCTGGCAAAGTTGCAGGCGCAGGGTGCCACGATCCGCACCGCCGCGATCGTGTTAGATACCGTCCCCCCGTAGCCGGCGCGCCGCCAGCGCCACGCAACGTTCGAACGCCGCCAGCGAGTCGAACGCCAGTTCCTCGCCCGCGTGCGGCAGCACCACCGGGCAGGACCCGCCAAACTCCACGGCGCCCACCACCATCAGATTATCCGCGAGCCCGAAGCTTTCATGCATCAGCCCCGCGACATCATCGGCGATCCGTCCGGCCTGCGCCCGGCTGCGCGCGGCGAACGGCACCGCGCTGTTGGAATACCCGAACACTGGCTTGCCGTGCCCGAAAAACCAGCCCACTTCAACCAGCGTGCCGGCGTCAGCCGAGGCGCCGCGAAACGGCGTGAGGTTCGCGATGATGATGTCGCTCGCCTCCATCATCGCCACATCCTTGCGAAAAATCGCGCGCCACGCCTGATCTTCGCTCATCGCCGCCGTGCTCGCATCATCGAGCGGTGCGAGCCCGACAATGCCATAGCGCGCCGCGATCGCGATTTTCCGCGCCGCCTGCGCGGCCGCATCCGGCAGGAACACATCGGGTCCCGCCAGATACGCCGTGATCGCCCGATCAGAAGGCAGCGTCTTCAAACTCCATCATGGTCGCCGACCCGGATTGGATGGCGGCGAGCAACGCGCCGGTCTGCGGCAACAGGCGCTCCATGAAGAATTTCGCCGTCTGCACCTTGGCGCGATAAAACTGGGCATCCTCGCCCTCCGCCTTCGGTGCCGCGATCGCGACCATCCGCGCCCAGACGAACGCGAGTGCAGTCAGCCCGAACAGACGCAGATAATCGACCGATGCCGCGCCGATTTCATCATGGTTCGACATGGCGTTTTCCATGATGAACCCAGTCGCGATCTGCACATGCTCGATCGCCTGCTGCAACGGCGGCAGGAACGGCGCCAGCGCCAAGTTGCCCTCATGCGCCTCGATAAATTCCAGCACCGGATCAAGAAAGCGCGTCAGCAACCGCCCGCCATCCTGCGGCAACTTGCGTCCGACCAGATCGAGCGCCTGGATGCCGTTGGTGCCTTCATACAACATCGAAATTCTTGCGTCGCGCACGTATTGCTCGATGCCATGGTCACGAATATAGCCGTGCCCGCCGTAGGTCTGCACCGCCAACGAGGCAATCTCGAAGCCCAGATCGGTGAACATCGCTTTGACGATCGGCGTCATCAACGAGGCGAAATCATCCGCCGCCTGCTTTGCATCGTTATCGCCCGATTTCGCGAGTATCTCCAACTCGCGCGCCACCCAGCCCGCGAGCGCACGGCAGCCCTCGATGTAGGCGCGCATGGTGAGCAACATGCGCCGCACATCCGGGTGCACCATGATTGGATCGGCCTGCTTGTCCTCGGCCTTGATGCCGGTCAGCGAGCGCCCCTGAATCCGATCCCGCGCATAGGCGACCGCATTCTGATAGGCGGTTTCCGCAACACCGAGCCCCTGGATTCCCACCGAAAGTCGTTCCGTATTCATCATGGTGAACATCGCGCGCAAACCCTTGTGCGCCTCGCCCACCAGCCAGCCCGTCGCACCATCGAAACTCATGGCACACGTCGCCGACGCCTTGATGCCCATTTTGTGCTCGATCGCGGTGCATTGCAGCCCGTTGCGCGGCCCGACCGATCCATCCTCGCGCAGTAGAAATTTCGGCACCACGAACATCGAAATCCCCTTCACGCCGGCCGGTGCGTCCGGCAGGCGGGCGAGGACGAGGTGGATGATGTTCTCGGTCAGATCGTGCTCGCCGGCGCTGATGAAGATCTTGTTGCCGGTGATGTTGTAGCTGCCGTCATTGTTCGGGACCGCACGGGTGCGCAGCATGCCGAGATCGGTGCCGCAATGCGGTTCGGTGAGGCACATGGTGCCGGACCATTTGCCGGATACCAGATTGGGCAAATAGGTTTGTTTCTGCTCCTCGCTGCCGGCGTGTTTGAGCGCGACATAGGCGCCATGGGTGAGGCCGGGATAGAGACCGAACGCGACATTGGCGGAGCAGAGCATCTCTTCGATCATCATCGCGGCAGGGATCGGCATGCCCTGGCCGCCGAAAGCGGGGTCGGCCCCCATGGCGGTCCAGCCGCCATCGCAGAACGCCTTGTAGGCGTCCTTGAAGCCGGCGGGCGTGCGAACGACGCCGTTTTCGTAGGTACAGCCTTCAAGATCGCCCGACTGGTTGAGCGGAAACAGCACGCCCTCGGAGAATTTCGCGGCTTCGTCGAGCACGCTGTCGATCAGTTCGGGGGTGAAGTCCTCGTTACCGGGCAGAGCCGCGATGTCGTTGCTGTCGAACAGCTGGTGCAGGACGAAGCGCATATCTTCAAGCGGGGCTTTGTAGAGGGGCATCGGTCTCTCCGTTCGGTTGGATCAATTACGCAAAGGTCGGCCGGTTTCCAGCGTGTGTTTGATACGCGCCTGGGATTCCTTGGTGCGGAACAGCGCCATGAAGGCCTCGCGTTCCAGCGCCATCACATCCGACTCAGTGACCGGGTCAATGATATCCGCATCACCGCCGGTCAGCACCCGCGCGAGATTGGCCGAAACCGTCACATCATGCGCGGTCGCCATGCCCTTCTTGCGGAACTCCGCCACCGCCATCCCAAGCCCGACCCGGCCGGACTCACCGGGCAGTTGCAGCACGACAGGCTCGGGCGGCCGATATCCCGCCACCTTCGCCAGTGCCAACGCCTTGGCATCGGCCAGCACGCGCATCCGATTCATCGTAATTCCGTCATCGGGTCTCAGGAATTTCAAATCCTTCGCATCGGCCGCCGAAGTCGAGACCTTCGCGGTCGAAACCATCTCGAACACTTTGGCCACAGCCGGCATCGGCCCCTTCGGCGCGTCCTTCGGAGTCTGCCAACGTGCCAGCATCGTGGCACAACCGCCCCACCCCGGCACCAGCCCGACACCGCATTCCACCAACCCTATGTAGCTCTCGGCGTGGGCCTGCACCGCAGCGCAATGCAGTAGAATCTCGCACCCGCCGCCGAGTGCGCGCCCCGCCGGCGCACCGATCACCGGGAACGGCGCATAGCGCAACGCCTGATAGGTTTTCTGACCGTCCTTGATGCTGCCTTCAATCTTGCCCCACATCCGCAAATTCGCGGCGAACACCGCAAGTCCCAGATTGGCCCCGACCGAGAAATTCTCCCGGCCCGGCCCCGCGCGGAGATTTTCGGTATAGATTACGAGCGCCTGGTAACTCTTGGCGACCAGTGCAACGGTTTTATCAAGCAACGATAAAATATCGCCGTCCAGCGAATTCATGATCGAGTGGAACTCAAAACACAGAACACCATCACCGATATCCCACACCGACGCTGATTTATTGGTCAACACTGGCTTCTGGCCGCGCTTGATATCTTCGAGTAACACAACGCCCGCGGGACGTCGCACCGGGCGATAAGTGCCCGCGCTGTCGAATTGCATCAAGGCACCGTCGACAGTTTTATAAAATGTCCCGTCTGCAAGCTTCGCCAGGATCGGTGGCACCGCAATGCCGAGCGGACCCAACCGCTCGGCGACCCACGCCGCGCCAAGCTTGTCGATCAACTCGAACGGGCCGTATTTCCAAGTATAGCCCAGGCGCATCGCCTCATCGATGTTGCTGATGTCATCGGCAATCTCGGGTACCAGTGCCGCCGCATAGGCGAGCACCCGCCCGAGCACGCCCCAGGCGTATTGACCGGCAACGCTCTTGACGCCCACCAGTTTCTTCAGATCCTTTTTGGCGTCCTTCACCTCGGCGATGTCGGATTTCGTGGTCTTGCGCCATTCCAGCACGCCACCGGCGGCCGCCTTGAGCGACAAGGTCTCGCGCAACGCCTCTGCCCCCCGGCCGCTGCGTCGATAAAACCCACCCTTGCCTTTTCGGCCGGTATAGCCTTGATCGATCATCATACCGATCATTGGCATGTCCCGATTCATCGCATGAAACGCATCCCCTGGCGGCAACAACCGCGCGAGCGATGCATTGACATGCGGCCCCAGATCGATCCCGACCAGATCCATCAACCCGAACACGCCGGTCGATGGCAGCCCCATCGGCTTGCCCATGATCGCATCGGCATCCTCGATTTCGATGCCCATCTCCATCGCCAGCACCAGCGCCGTCTGGATCCAGTAGGTCCCAATCCGGTTAGCGATGAAGCCCGGCGTATCACGGCACGCGATTACTGATTTGCCGAGCATCACGTCACAAAACCGCGTGATAGAATCGACGGTGTTTGCATTCGTCTCCGGTCCGGTGACCAGTTCGACCAGCCGCATGTAGCGTGGCGGATTGAAGAAATGCGTGATAACGAAATCCGGCCGCAGGCTTGCCGGCATCGCCGCCATCAATTCGGCAAGCGGAATCGTCGATGTGTTGGATGACACGACCGAACCCGGCTTCCGCACCGCGGCCAGACGCGCATACAGCGCCTGCTTGACATCGAGCCGCTCGATCACCGCCTCGACGATCCAGTCGCACGCGGCCAGACGCGCGAAATCATCCTCGGTGTTGCCCGGCGTGATAAGCCGCGCCGCCTTCGCTGACATCAAAGGCGCCGGCTCGATTTTTTTGAACCGCTCGATCGCCCCTTTGGCAATCGCGTTGCGATCCGCGCTGCCCGGCTTGACGATATCGAGCAGCATCACCTTCACACCGGCATTGGCAACATGTGCGGCAATCGCCGCCCCCATCACGCCCGCGCCGATCACTGCAACCGATTTGATTTCGGACATCAAACCGCCTCCAGCACCGTAGCGATCCCCTGCCCACCGCCGATGCACTGCGTCGCCAGCGCATACCGCCCGCCCTGTCGCTGCAACAACTGCGCCGCCTTGCCGGTAATCCGCGCCCCGGTCGCGCCGAGCGGGTGGCCAAGAGCGATGGCCCCGCCATCAAGATTGACGCGCGCGGCCTCAAGCTCCAACTCGCGCATGCAGGCCATTGCCTGGGATGCGAAGGCCTCGTTCAACTCAACCACGTCGATCTCGCGCGCCGTAATCCCTGCCCGCGCCAGCGCCTTGCGCGACGCCGCGACCGGCCCGATGCCCATGATATCCGGCGCGCAACCGGCCACTGCCACCGCGGCGATCCGCGCCATCACTGTCAGACCATGCGTGCGCGCATAATCCTCCGAACACACCAGCACGGCAGAAGCGCCATCGGTCAGCGGCGAGGATGTACCGGCGGTCACAGTGCCGTTGGCATCGAACGCCGGTTTCAAGCTGGCAAATCCCTCGCGCGAGGTGTCGTGGCGAATGCACTCGTCCCGCGTCGCGTTCGCCTTGCTCAGCGTGATCGGCACGATCTCATCGGCCAGACGCCCAGCCGTCTGGGCGGCCGATGCCTTCATATGGCTTGCCAGCGCGAACTCCTCCTGCGCTTCGCGGGTAATCTGCCAGCGCTGGGCGACGTTTTCGGCGGTGTCGCCCATTCCCATGTAGGCCGCGGGGTTTTTTGCATGCAGCGCGGGCGAGGGCATCGGATTGTATCCACCCATCGGCACCCGCGTCATGCTCTCCACGCCCACCGCAATGAACGCCTCGCCCGCCCCCATCGCAATCGCACCCGCCGCCATATGGATCGAATACATCGATGATCCGCAGAACCGGTTGACCGTGGCACCCGCGACCGTAATCGGCAGATCTGCCAGCAGCGCAATCAGCCGCGCCACGTTCAGCCCCTGCTCGGCCTCGGGAAACGCGCAACCGACAATAATATCCTCGATGTCTTCCGGGTTCACCTTGCTGCGCGCCACCAGAGCGCGCACCACCTCGGCCGCCATTTCATCGGGGCGCACCCGGGTCAGCCCCCCCTTTCGGGCCGGTGCGAACGGGGAACGGGCATAACCGGCAATGACAGCGTTGGTCATGATAGTGACTGGCTCCTGAGACTTTTATTTTTGCAGTTTCTGGATCGCGATTTCCGACTGGCGCTCAATATCACCAAGCTCGGCAAGACTCTGTTCAAGCGCGGCACGCTGCTCCTGCAGCTTCGCAATCCGCTTGCGCACGGCAGCCAACAACTGGCGCACCTGGGTATGCTGCGTCGGGTCGATATCGTACAGGTCGAGATAATCCTTAATCTCCCGCAACGAAAAACCCAGCCGCTTGCCGCGCAAAATCAACATCAGCCGCGCCCGATCGCGCGGTGTGTAGACGCGCGTGGTGCCGGCCCGGCTCGGGTTAACCAGCCCCTTGTCCTCATAGAAGCGAATCGTCCGCGCGGTCACGCCAAGCTGGCGCGCCAATTGGCTTACCGAATACAGCGCGCGTGGTGTCCCGCCGGCATCCGCAACCTCCCGCTCATGGCGCGCATGCAGCGCAGCCATCGCCGGGCTCTCAGTCGTCAATACAGTCATGCCCAATCCTGGATATTTTGAAACAAAGTTTC
>VFSW01013705.1_pt1 | contig 11255 bp, 4 predicted proteins | sample 5358111 | NCBI WGS metagenome assembly VFSW01 (sample SAMN11554181, study PRJNA540505) | mine drainage metagenome | isolation source: sediment from site ElyBrook_90M | place: USA: Ely Copper Mine, Vershire, VT | collected 2017 | reverse complement strand
GAGTTGTAGTTCGAATCACCGTTGTAAGTCGCTGTAACCACGTCGCTTCCAGCAGGTAAGCTTGTCGAGGTGACAGTAGCGACACCATTTGTAACTGTTCCCGTGCCAAGAGTGACCCCGCCACTGGTAAATGTAACCGTACCCGTCACAGTAGAAGGCAACGTATCCGTAAAGGTAACTGAGTTACCCGAAACCGACGGATTCAAAGACGACGTCAGCGTAGAGGTCACCGTCCCCTTGCTCACAACCTGGCTTCCCGTACCAGTAGCACCAGTGTAGTTGGTGTCACCACCGTAACTTGCCGTAATCGGGTCAGTGCCACCAGGCAGCGTAGTCGTAGTCACGCTGACCGTTCCGGCCGAGCTGACCGTTCCGCTCCCCAGGCTAGTCGTCCCACTCATAAACGTCACCGTACCCGTGGCACCCGCCGGCAGCGTCGCAGTAACCGTCACTGATCCGCCATACGTGCTCGGCCCCGAGGTGGAAACAGCAACCGTCGGCACAATCTTGTTCACCGTCTGCTGCACCGATCCTGTCGCCGTGTTGTAGTTGGTGTCGCCGCTGTACGTCGCCGTAATCCCATCGGTACCCGTCGGCAGCACACTGGTCGAAATCGTCGCCACTCCACCAGCGCTAACAGGTGCAGAGCCTAGCGTCACCGTCCCGCTCGTGAACGTCACCGTCCCCGTGGGCCCCGCTGGCAATGTAGCGGTAATCGTAACTGCGCCGCCATACGTGCTGGCTCCCGAAGTAGCCAGACCCAGCGTCGGGGTAGCCTTATCTACCTCTTGCGCCAACACCGGCGATGTCGCGGTCGCATGGCTGGTGTCACCACTGTAGACCCCCGTAATATCGTGGATCCCGATAGCCAGCGTAGATGTCGTGAACGTAGCCGTGGTTCCAGAGATCGTTCCTGTTCCCAGCACCACAGTTCCATCCTTGAACGTCACAGTACCAGTAGCTCCAGCAACCACCGAGGCCGTAAACGTCACTGTCTGGCCGTAGGTCGAGGGATTCACCGTAGACGAAAGAATGATCGTCGTTACCGTCACATTCAGAGTGCTCGATGTGCTGGTCAGATAGTTCGCATCTCCCGGAAACACAGCCTTCAAAGGCACAGATCCCGCAGGCAGAGATGAAGTCGCCAGCGTGGCAATTCCATGGTTCAACACACCGCTACCCAGCAACGTGCTGCCATTGTAAAAATTGACCGTCTCGCCATCCGTCGTCGTATTCGGCGGCCCAACACTGTACGGAGAGAGTGTGGCCGTCAACGTCACCGACTGCCCCAGCAGCGTCCCCGACGAAGGCGTAGCGCCCAACGTCAACGTCGTCGGAGCCGGAGCAGCCAACAACGGAGTCGTCGCCGACACACTGCTCATATAGATCGAGTCACCACCATAGCTGGCATCAACATAGTGCGTGCCGCTACCCAGCGGAAGCATCGCCACTCCCGTCAACGCAGCACCAACGGCACTCTGTTGCACTTCACTGAGCGAGACAGCCGCCCGCGGAGACTGCGCATCCGTTCCAATCAAATCCGCGTTGCCGTCGTTATTGAAGTCCCCGGCATTAACCGCATACGTCAGCGAGAACCCGCCAATGGATGGCTCAATATATGGCTGAAACGTCCCATCACCATTACCCAGATATACATCGGCGCCATAACTTCCTCCCGCAATAATATCTGGCTTCCCATCTCCGTTTACATCCGTCAAATGAGGGTCAGAAGGAATATCAGAACGGTAAGTCACCGTAGGCTTAAACGTTCCGTTGCCGTTGCCAATCAAAACGAAAAGCGTGTTTCCAACGGTATTCGTAGAGGTAGTCCCTGTGATGGTTGTGGAGATGACGTCAGCCATATTGTCACCATTCGTGTCTCCCGTAGTAAGAAATTCGCCAACCTGGGATGCAATCTGAACAGGAGTCTGAAAGGTGTTATCACCATTGCCAGCCGCAAAATATAAATCCGACAAAGAGCTATTAGCCACAGCAGTATTCACGGCATAGATCACGTCGTCTCGACCATCGCCATTAAAATCTGAAACCACAATGTCATGTAGTACCGCTACAGTGGAAAGCGCTGTCACGCCGGCGCTGAACGTACCATCACCTTTCCCGGTAAATATCATCACGTTCTTCTGAGCGTGATTCGTCACTGCCATATCCAGAATGCCGTCGCCGTTAAAATCTCCCAATGCGATACCAGCCACATCACCCGCAGTATAAGAAGTAGGCGCTAAAAACGTGCCATCCCCTTTACCCAGCAAAATCGTCAAACTCCCATTAGTTCCATCCGAACAACCCAAAGCAACATCGGCATATCCATCACGATTAAAATCAGCCAGCAATATCTTCAACGCCAGCCCTGACGGACAACCAGGATAATTCGTCTTCGGCTGAAACGTGCCATCGCCATTACCCAACAACACAGTAATCGTCTGCAGCGAATCGCCAGTAACGACATCAAGATAGTTATCGTTATTCAAAAATGCCGACGCAATCGCAACCGAACGAACCGTCGTCGCGCTCGTAGCAATTGCAAAGGGAGATCCAGGAGCACTGTAAAAAGCATTGCTCAACACCGACATCCCCAGCGGCTCTGTTCCCAACACCTTGTTGCCAGTACTTGTATCAAGAAAGGTTACATCTCCGCTGGGCCCTACCGTAGTCGACCCAACTCCAACCACTCCACCCGTCAACGTATAGCTCCCCACGCTCCCCGTGGAACTGATCGTCGAACTCGATGCATACGTACCCGAAACCGTGTACGAAACCGTATTCGATAGACTTCCGGCATAGCTGCTGTTCGGCTTATACAGCGCCTTGTAGCTATGTACACCCAGTGGACCACTGCCCAACTTAACCGCTGCGGTCGCCTGCGGGCTCGTCACTTGAACCGTCGCCAGCGCCGAGTTCGTCTCGCAAAATGCCGCGGTCGCATCACAAAAGATCACTACGCCCGTGCTTACCGGCGCGCCTGCAGCCGTCACCGTGGCAGTTAGCGTTATCGGCGTCTTGTACGGCACCACGCTCGACGAGATCGTCAACGTAGTCGACGTCGCCGCAGGCGTAAACGCACGCGCCATCGGAGTCATCTGCGCGATCATCACGATAGCCAAGAAGCAGCCAATGTGGCTGCGAAAGAGGTGTGATACAGCGCGTCCTACGGAACGAAGGCACGGAGATGTCATAGGGCTCCTAAGGCACAATCATTGCGCCGCAAAATCTGACCCAAAAGTAACCTGCATACTTTTGCGCAGAAATCACCCGAAAGTTGCACTTATCCCACGTACCCGGCTATCGCCTCGCAAAGCCCGCAATATCAACACACACTCACCCACGAATCGCTACCGCTGCACCTACTCATCGCAGCCGTCTCGAGCTCGACATTACCGATATATAGTTATCGAAAAATCCATCCGATGCGAACGCACGTTGCCAGCGCTCCCCAAGCAACTAAGGCACCACCTCGGTCGCACTCGCCAGGCTCAACTGATGGATCGCCATCCATGTCTGCCCATACGCCGCCAGCGCATTTGCTGTCGTCGTTCTGGAGTCACGCAATGCATCCAGATAATCGATCAACGCGATCCCGCCATGGTCATACGCAAACTGCGCAATCGAAACCACATCTTTCATCTCATCCAGATAATGATCCTTGTACCGGTCCGATAGCGACTTGGACAGCGTGTATCCCACCCACGCCTGCGCCACGTCCGAGTGGACCTGATTCAGCGCAGCCGTCTCGCTAAACCGAACTGCCTGCGCCTGGTACCGTGCAGTCTCTTTATTCCCTTGGTTCCTATCGAAGATCCGCAACGGAATATTGATGCTGAACCCAGCCGAGTTATACGTTCCGCTCCGGTCATACTCACCCTCCAACGTCGGATCGGTCAGCCCATACGCTCGCGCCAGCTTCACATTCGCATCTGCCACGGAAACCGCGGCTTGCGTCGCCTGGTAGTCAGGACGGGCAGCCACAGCTTTCTGATCCAACGAAGCCAGCGTCTCATGCACTACCGGCGGATACACGTCCCCCACAATGTCGAAATCGTCACTCAACTGCGAATAGCCCAGCAGCGTCTGCAGCTGATAGCTCGCCTGCTGCAAATTCTGCTTTGCGGTAGCAGCGTCACTTTCAAACTGCGACAACTGCAGGTCCAGTCGCTCAAAGTCGAGTTTTCCTATATCGCCAGCCTTGTATCGGTCTTGGCTAATGGCGACCTCGCGCCGAAAATCTGTCAGGTTCTGATCCGCCAGTTTCACCGCTTCCTTCGCAATCAACATCGTCGTAAACGCAGTCTTCACGGCATACATCGTCTGCCGTTGCTGATCGCGCACCTGCGCAGCCGTCTGCATGGTCGTCGATCGTGCTGCATCCAGCCGCCACCGCCGCTTCTCCCCCAGTTCAAACAGCCGGCTCACCTGGGCCGAGTAAGCATACGGATTCGATGCACCCTGCGCCGGCAGCGTAACGTTCGTTCCATACAACGTAAAGTAGGGGTTCGCACGCACACCCGCCTGCACCTCCTGCGCCCTGACCGCCTGCAAGTTCTCTTCAGCCCCCAGCAACTGCGGATTCTTCTGCCGCGCAACTTCCAACACCTGCTGCAGCGTCAGCGCGCCGTTCGTACTCACTGGCGTCTGCGCGTACCCGGCACTGGCCACACACAATAGCACCCACGCCAACCTTGCACTGCTCTTCCGCAACATCGTCCCTATCCTCGCCATTCTGTTCTCTCCTGTGGCAAGCAACTTGTGCCCAGCGTCCTCTACCAACCAACGCTCACCGTGGCTCAATTCTCAAACTCCAACTCCGGCGATGGCAGCACATCCGTATCCCGTGCAATCCATACATACAGCGTCGGCAGCAAAAACACGTTGATCGCCAGTGCGCCAATCAATCCACCCACAATCACAATCGCAAACGGCCGTTGCGAGTCCGATCCAATCCCATGCGAAGTCGCTGCGGGCAATAGTCCCAGCGTCGCCACCAGCATCGTCATCATGATCGGTCGCAACCGCAGCACCGCACCCTCCACCGCAGCCGCCTCAATCGCATGGCCCTGCACCCGCAACTGGTTGATGTACTCCAGCATGATCACACCCGTCTGCACCGACACCCCAAACAACGCCAGAAACCCTACCCCGGACGACACGCTGAAGTTTGTGCCTGTCAGCAGCAACGCCAGCAACCCGCCCACAGGAGCCATCGCGACATTAGCCAGGATCAGCAGCGCCCACTTGCCTGACTTGAACATCGTGTACAAAATCACAAAAATAATAATCATCGTGATGGGCAGAACAATCAGAAGTCGCCGCGACGACCGCTTCTGGCTCGCATACTCACCGGCCCAATCCATCTTGTAGCCCGTTGGCAGCTTCACCTGCTCATTCACTTTGGTAATAGCCTCTTCCACCGTGCTCCCCAGATCACGTCCGCGCACACTGTATTTGATCGCGACGTACCGCTGTCCACCCTCACGATAGATCTCCTCTGCGCCATCCTCTGTCTTCACCTTCGTCAGTTGCGCCAACGATACCCGCTCCCCCGACGGCGACAGCAGCCGTATGTCGTTGATCGCCTCTTCCGTGTTGCGGTACTGCGGCAGATACCGCACCACCAGGTCATACCGCGCCTCCCCCCGCAGCACTTGTGTCACCGCATTCCCACCCACTGCCGTCTGGATCGCGTCCTGTACATCGGACACATTAATCCCGTACCGCGCCGCAGCTTGCCGGTCCACCACAAAGTTCAGGTTCGGCTGGCCAATCACCCGGAACAGCCCCAGGTCTTGTACTCCCCTCACCTTGCTCATCACATTCACAACTTCGTCGCCAGTCTTCTCCAACTGCTTCAGGTCGTCGCCATAAATCTTGACCGCCAACTCGCCCTTCACACCGCTCACAGCCTCTTCCACGTTGTCCGAAATCGGCTGCGAAAAATTCCAAATCACTCCCGGCGTCTTCACTAACTCCCGATTCATCGCTGCAATCAACTCTTCTTTATTCTCATGGAACACCGGCCGCCACTTCTCCTTCGGCTTCAGGTCCACGAAGTACTCCGTATTAAAGAACCCCGTCGTGTCCGTACCATCATCCGGACGACCCGTCTGGCTCGCCACCTGCGTCACCTCAGGGAACGAAGCCAGCGTCAACCGTGCCTTCTCCATCACGGCCACGCTGTCCGTCGGCCCTTCACTCGGTGCCAGTGTCCCGCGCACCCATATCGCACCCTCATCCAGATGCGGCAAAAACTCCGAACCAATCACGCCGCTGAACATCAGAAACGCCGACAACGCCAGCGCACATCCAGCCACGCTCACCGTCACCACGCGATGCTCAATCGCCCACGTAGCCGAATGCCGATACCGATCCGTAATCCAGTTCAGCACCGGATTGTGCCACTCCTTCGCACCTTTCTGAAACAGAAAACTCGACAACACCGGCGCCAGCAGCATCGAAAAAATCAACGCACCCAGCAGCGCAAACGCAACCGTCCAGGCCATCGGCTTGAACAACCGGCCCTCCACCGCCTGCAGCGTAAAAATCGGAAGGTACGCCGTAATAATGATCCCGATCGCATAGAACACCGGGCGCTGAACCTCATGCGTCGCCTCACGAATCCGCTCCAGCGAGGTGCGCCCCTGCGGATTCGGTCGTCCCAGGTGGCGAATAATGTTCTCCACCATCACCACCGCTCCGTCCACCACCATGCCAAAATCCAGCGCCCCCAGCGACAACAGGTTCGCCGGAATATGCCGCAGATCCAGGCATATCGAGGCAAACAAGAGCGCAAACGGAATCGTCAACGAAACAATCAACGCCCCACGAACATTCCCCAAAAACAGAAACAGAATAATCACAACCAGGACGATGCCTTCGGTCAGGTTATGCATCACCGTATGTGTCGTGTAGTGCACCAGATCGCTTCGGTCCAGATACGGTACCACCTTCACACCCGGCGGCAGAATCCTCTCGTTCAACTCCTTGATCTTCTCGTGAATCGCCTCCAGCGTCGGGTCCTCATCCGCCCCCTTCAGCAGCAGCACGATCCCATCCACCGTGTCGCCATCATCGACAATCTTTCCATCTTCACGGTGCAGCGCATATCCCATCTGCCCCAGCCGAATCCGCGCTCCCTGCGACACCACCGCGATATCTTTAATCCGCACCGGCGTCCCCGCTTGTGCCTTCAACACCACATTCTCAATATCGTGAACATTCTGCACCAGGCCCACCGCCCGCACGTTCACCTGCTGCTGTCCTTGCTCAATAAAGTTGCCACCGGCATTGATGTTGTTGTTCGTCAGCGCTTGCTCTACCTGCGCAATGCTCAGCCCATACGACACCAGCTTGTTGGGGTCCACTCGCACCTGGTACTCACGCGTCTTCCCCCCAAAGCTCGACACATCCACCACGCCCGGAACCGACTTGAACTGCTTCTCGATCGTCCAGTCTTCCAGCGACTTCAACTCCATGTTGTCGTACTTGGGATTCGTACTCGTCAGCCGGAAGAACATGATCTGCCCCACCGGGCTGTAGTCCGTTCCAATCTGCGGCTGCAATCCCGTCGGCAGCGTCACCTGTCCCAGCCGTTCCAACACCTTCTCGCGGTTCCAGTCGTTCACCGAGTCGTCATCGAACACTAGCGTCAAACTGGACAATCCCGCCAGCGTCGTCGAACGCAGATGAACCATATGCGGAATCCCGGCCATCTGGATCTCGATCGGAATCGTGACCTGCTGCTCCACCTCTTCCGCCGCCCGTCCCGGCCACTGCGTAATGATGGTCACATAATTGTTCGCCACATCCGGATACGCTTCCACCGGCAGATTATGAAAGGACAGAATGCCCCATCCGAACAGCAGAATCGCCGCTCCAAGCACCAGCCATCGATTGTTCAGCGCAAAATCAACCAGGTTCTTGATCATTACTGGGCCGCCGAATTCTGCAGATCGAGTGCCTTCTCCACCACCTGCTGTCCCGCAGTCAGCCCCGACAAAATCTCCTGCTGCCCGCCCGCAATCATGTCGCCCGCACGAACCTCCGTCTTCCGAAACTGTCCACTCCCCATCGGTACAAACACCCAGTCACGATCCTGCAGATGCAGCACCGCCGTCGCCGGCACCACCGTCCGCGACTCTTCTTTCTGCCCGTGCAGCGTAGCCGTTGCGAACATCCCCACCCGCATCACCATCCCCGGATTCTCCACCTGCACCCGCACCTTCGCCGTCCGCACCGTCGGGTCCAGCACCGCACCAATATCGCTCACCGTCCCCCGATACGTCTTGTCCGGATAAGCCGACAGATGAATCTCCGCCACCTGCCCCAGGTGCACCATCGAGAGATCGTTCTCAAACACATCGCACAGTATCCACACATGCGAAAGATCGGCAATCGTAAACGCCGTCGAAGAACCAGACAGCGTCACGCCCGCGGCCGCCGCGTTCGTCACGTTCTGCGCAATAATCACGCCGCTCGAAGGCGCATACACCTTCACCGCCGCCGTCGGATTCGCCTTGTCCACTCCCAGCACCTTCAACTGTTGCTCCGCTGCCGTCAGGTCGGTCTTCGCGTCCAACTCCGCGTTCTCCGCTACTTCCATCTGCGACTTCGCAATCGCACCCTTATCGAACAGGGTCTTCGCTCGGTCAAACTGAGTCCGCGCCAATCGCTCGTCATTCACCGCCTTCAGATACAGGTCGAACGCCCCCGACACATCCGTGCTCTGCACCTCCATCAGCAACTGGCCCTTCTTCACCGTATCGCCCAACCGCGCAAACACCTCCACCACTCTGCCATTCGCCAGCGATATCACCGGAATCGTACGCGACACATCCGGATTCACCGCTCCCGTCACATTCAGTGTCGATACCGCCTTCCGTTCCGTCGCCGTCGTCAACGCAAACCGCTCAGCATGGTCCACCTGGATCACATTCAGGTCTCCGGTCTTCTCCACCTTCGCCGCCGGAGGAGCCTCGGCAGCCTCATTCTTCGCCGCGCTCTTGCATCCTGTCATCGTCACAATCGAGAGCAACGCAACCACCGCGGTCCGTCCGGTCCATACCTTCATCATTCGCTATCCTTTAGCTTCATCACTTCAGCTCAACCACGTACACCATCAACACAACTGCGCCAACAACCCGCTTCATCTGCAAAGCAATCACTACATTCAGCTTGCCTCGAAACGCCATAAAGAATTCGTAAAACTTCCCACCACAACCCAGCCATCATCAGCCTTATCTTCTAAGTTATAGGAACTCCCCTTGCACCAAATCGTCTCCGTCGATATCAGGCTTCTATCTTTAGATAGTCGAATCGCTCCCGGGATACACTTTCACGTAACCTGATCGCAGTACCTCCTGCAGGACACAACGCCCCATGGTCCTTCCGCTCCTCAGCAAAAATCGTGCGGCCATCCTCACCACCGCAGCGCTACTCACCGCACTCATCGCCATCACCGACTGGGCCATCCCTGCCGAAACCCCGCTCTCACTGCTCTATCTCCTCCCCGTCGCGCTCGCCGCAACGGTCCTCTCGCGCACATGCATCGTCTTCGTCGCACTCGCCTGCACCTTCCTCGCCGAACTCTTCGACAGCTTCATATGGACCCCCCAGGTCGGCATCCCACGCGACTTCCTCTACTTCTTCGCCTTCTGCGGCTTCGGCCTCTACGTCAGCGAAGGAGTCCTCAGCCGCCAGCGTGCCGCTCTCCATCTCACCGACGTCGAAAACGAAATCATCGCCCGTCGCGACGCCGAAGAGCAGCTTCACGTCCTCATCGACAGCAGTCCCGTAGCCATCCTCACCATCGACGCCAACAGCACCATCCTCCTCGCCAACGACGCCGCTCACCGCCTCCTCGCACTCCCGGCCGCCACCCTCGCCGGACAAACCGTACAAACCTACCTCCCTGCCCTCGCCACCGTACCTCCGCTCCGCCACGGCCAGCCATCCTTCCGCACCGTCATGCAATGCAGCGGCCACCGCAGCGACGGCGAGCCCTTCATGGCAGAGATCTGGTTCTCCACCTACCTCACCTCCGCCGGACCCCGCCTCACCGCCATCGTCGTCGACACCTCGCAAGACATGCGCGACCGCGAAGAAGCCAACCTCTACCATCTCCTCGCCGGTTCCCGCATCCTCGTCGGAGCCGTCTCCCACGAAGTCCGCAACGTCTGCGGAGCCATCGCACTCGTCCACGAAAACCTCGCCCGTCGCCACACCCTTGATGGCGACCAGGACTTCGAAGCCCTCGGCACACTCGTCCTCGCGCTCGAGCAAATCGCCTCGATGGATCTCCGCCAGGCCGCCAACCAGGCTGTGCCACTCGATCTCCCCTCCTTCCTCGACGAGCTCCGCGTCATCATCGGTCCCACCCTCCACGAGCAGGACATCCGGGACCACTGGATCATCGAACCCCATCTCCCACCCGTCTGGGCTGATCGCCAAAGCCTCATCCAGGTCTTCCTCAATCTCAGCCGCAACAGTCAGGCCGCCATGGCCAACCAACCCACGCGCCTCCTCACCATCCACGCTCAGTCCGCCCCACACGGAGTCGTCATCTCCCTCGCCGACAACGGCCCCGGCGTCCGCTCCCCAGAACTCCTCTTCAAACCCTTCCAGCCCCAGGCCCACCAGACCGGCCTCGGCCTCTTCCTCTCCCGCGCACTCATGCGCTCCTTCAAAGGCGACCTCCGCTTCCAGCCCACACCCCTCGGTGCCACCTTCCTCGTCGAACTAGCCACCGCACCCGACGCGCCCACTCCCACACACCTCTCCGCCACCACTCACGCAACCAGCTAACCTACCATGCTCACCAAACCTCCAGCCCCCATCCGCCTCCTCCTCGTAGACGACCACGGCCTCTTTCGCGAAGGCCTCAAGCGTCTCCTCGAAGCCGAGCCCGGCTTCACCCTCGCCGGCGACTTCCCCTCCGCCGACGCCGCACTTCAGGCCCTCCGCCACACCCACGTCGATGTCGTCCTCCTCGACTTTGACCTCGGCGAGCAAACCGGTCTCCGCTTTCTCGAGGCCGCTCGCCAACTCAACTTCTCCGGTCGCATCCTCATGGTTACCGCTGGCCTCAGCGACGCCGACACCCTCCGCATCCTTCAACTCGGCGCAGCCGGCATCTTCCTCAAGCACAGCCCTCCGTCCGAACTCATCGCAGCCATCCACCGCGTCCTCGCTGGAGAAGTCTCTCTCAATCCCGCCTCTCTCAACGCCATCGTCTCCGCCGCCACAAC
>VFSW01013704.1_pt1 | contig 11256 bp, 9 predicted proteins | sample 5358111 | NCBI WGS metagenome assembly VFSW01 (sample SAMN11554181, study PRJNA540505) | mine drainage metagenome | isolation source: sediment from site ElyBrook_90M | place: USA: Ely Copper Mine, Vershire, VT | collected 2017 | reverse complement strand
GCGCGACATCGAATCCCAGGCCCAGCGCGCGCTCGCGCAGCCGAGCGCGGCGCCGGGATCGCCCACCCCCAGGAAACGGTCCGGCCGCGGCGGCGCGGACATCATCGGAGTCAAGCCATGAAGAATGTCGTCATCGCGGGTTATGCCCGCTCTCCCTTCACCTTCGCCAACAAGGGCGCGCTCGCGCGGGTGCGACCCGACGATCTGGCCGCCCAGGTGGTTGCCGCGCTCATCGAGCGCACCGGCGTGCGACCCCAGGACATCGAGGATCTGATCGTCGGCTGCGCCTTTCCGGAGGGCGAGCAGGGCTTCAACGTCGGTCGCCTCATCGGTCTGCTCGCCGGACTGCCGCAAAGCGTCGCCGGCATGACCGTGAACCGCTTCTGCGGCTCCTCCATGCAATCGGTGCACATCGCGGCCGGCCAGATCCAACTGGGCGCCGGCGAGGCCTTCATCGCCGCCGGCATCGAGAGCATGAGCCGCGTGCCCATGCAGGGCTTCAACCCGCTGCCGAATCCGGCGCTGCAGGCAAGGAGTGCGGCCTATGTGAGCATGGGCGAGACCGCGGAGAACGTCGCCAAGAAATGGGGCATCAGCCGCGCCGAACAAGAGGCCTTCGCCGTGCGCAGCCAGCAACGCGCCGCCGCCGCCGCCAAGGCCGGTCACTTCGGCGTCGAGATCGTGCCCATCGAGACCAAGTCGGGCAAGGTGGATCAGGATGGCTGCCTGCGTCCGGACACCACCATCGAGGGCTTGGCGCAACTCAAGCCGGCGTTCACGGCCAGCGGCTCGGTGACCGCCGGCACCGCCTCGCCGCTGACCGACGGGGCATCGGCGCTGCTGGTATGCAGCGAGGACTATGCGGCACAACATGGCCTCAAACCCCTGGCCCGCCTGCTGAGCGTCGCGGTCGCCGGCTGCGCGCCGGAGCTGATGGGAATCGGACCGGTGGCGGCCACCCAGAAGGCGCTGCAACGCGCGCGGCTCGACCTGAGCGCCATCGATGTGGTCGAACTCAACGAGGCTTTCGCCAGCCAGGCGTTGGCGTGCGCGCGCGACCTGGGTATCCGCGATGAAACTCTCAATTTGGACGGCGGCGCCATCGCCCTCGGCCATCCGCTGGGCGCCACCGGTGCGCGCATCGTCGGCAAGGCCGCGAGCCTGCTGCAGCGCACTGGCGGCCGCTATGCGCTCGCCACCCAGTGCATCGGCGGCGGCCAGGGCATCGCCACGATTCTCGAGCGCCTCTGATGGAGAACGCCATGCAAGAAATCCGCAAGGCCACGGTGATCGGTGCCGGTGTCATGGGCGCGGGCATCGCCGCCCAATTCGCCAATGCCGGCGTGCCGGTGCTGCTGCTCGACATTGTGCCGCCCGCAGCCGCCGATCGTAACGCGCTCGCCGTGGGCGCCATCGCGCGCATGCTGAAGACCGAGCCCGCGCCCTTCATGTCGGCCGCCGCCGCCAAGCTGGTGACGCCGGGCAATCTCGAGGATCACCTCGCCCAGGTCGCGGACAGCGACTGGATCGTCGAAGCGGTGGTCGAACGTCTGGAGGTGAAGCAGGCGCTGTACGCCAAGCTCGACGCGGTGCGCCGACCCGGCACCGCCGTGTCCTCCAACACCTCGACCATTCCACTGCACCTGCTGACCCAGGGACTCTCCGCGGCATTTGCGCGCGACTTCCTGATCACCCATTTCTTCAACCCGCCGCGCTACATGCGCCTGCTGGAGGTGGTCACCGGCACCGCCACCGACGCGCGCCTCGCCGACCGCGTGGCTGAGTTCGCCGACCGGGTGCTGGGCAAGAGCGTGGTGCGCTGCAAGGACAGTCCCGGGTTCATCGCCAACCGACTCGGCGTGTACTGGCTGCAAATCGGCGTGGTGGAGGCCCTGGACCTCGGCCTGACGGTGGAGGAGGCCGATGCCGTGGTCGGCCGGCCCATGGGCATCCCCAAAACCGGCGTGTTCGGGCTGATCGACCTGGTGGGCCTGGACCTGATGCCGCATATCAATGCCAGCCTGGAGAAGGCGCTGCCGGCGGGCGATGCCTTCCATGCCGCGAACCGCGATCTGCCGCTGGTGCGCCAGATGATTGCGCAGGGGAACACCGGCCGTAAGGGCAAGGGCGGCTTCTACCGTCTGAATCGTTCCGGTGGCGGCAAGGTCAAGGAGGCCATCGATCTGGTGAGCGGCGAGTATCGCGCCGAGCAGCGCCCCGAACTGCCGGAGTTGGCGGGCGCGGCGAAAAACCTTCGCGCCCTCCTGGAGAGCGACTCGCCAAGCGGACGTTACGCCTGGCGGGTGCTCGGACAGACCCTGAGCTACGCGGCCAGCCTGGTTCCCGAGGCCGCCGATGACGTGCAAGCCATCGATGCGGCCATGCGCCTCGGCTACAACTGGCAGTGGGGTCCCTTCGAACTCATCGACAAACTCGGCGCCGCCTGGCTCGCTCAGCGGCTCGAAAAGCACGCCATGGGGGTGCCGCCGCTGCTGCGTGCCGCCGCCGGCAGGAGTTTCTATCGGGTGGAGAGCGGCCGCCGCCAATTCCTTGGCACCGATGGCGCCTATCACGACCTGCGCCGGGCGCCGGGGGTGTTGCTGCTCGAGGACATCAAGCTCGCCGCCAAGCCGCTGCTCAAGAACGGCTCGGCCGCGGTCTGGGATATCGGCGACGGCGTGCTGTGCTTCGAGTTCACGAGCAAGAGCAACTCGCTCGACGAGGCCATCATCGCGCTGCTTGGCGAGACCATCGCGCTGGTGCAAAAGCATCACAAGGCGCTGGTGATCTACAACGAGGGTCGCAACTTCTCGGTGGGCGCGAATCTTGGCCTGGCGTTGTTCGCCGCCAATATCGCCGCCTGGAGCCAGATCGAGCAGCTGATCGCCGGCGGCCAGCAGACCTACAAGGCGCTCAAATATGCGCCCTTCCCGGTGGTTGGCGCACCCTCCGGCATGGCCCTGGGGGGCGGCTGCGAAATCCTGCTGCACAGCGACGCCGTGCAGGCGCACGCCGAAAGCTACATCGGTCTGGTGGAGTGCGGGGTCGGCGTGATCCCCGGCTGGGGAGGCTGCAAGGAAATGCTCGGCCGCTGGGCCGCCAGTGGCCTGCTGCCGCGCGGACCGATGCCGGTCCCGAGCAAGGTGTTCGAGACCGTGAGCACCGCGACGGTGTCGAAGTCGGCCGCGGAGGCGCGCAACCTGCTGTTCCTGCGCCCGGGCGACGGCATCACCATGAACCGCGACCGCCTGCTCGCCGACGCCAAGGCCCGCGCCCTCGAACTGGCGGTGAACTATCAGCCACCCAAGCCCTGGGAACTGAAGCTGCCGGGACCGGCCGGCAAGCTCGCCTTCATGATGGCGGCCGAGGACTTCCATCGCCGCGGCATCGCCACCGACCACGACCTGGTGGTGGCGGCGGAACTCGCCGGGGTGCTGACGGGCGCGGACACCGACCCCGTGGATCCGCCGCTCGGCGAGGATCAGGTCGTGGCGCTGGAACGGGCGGCGTTCATGCGCCTGATGAAGACCCCGGGCACGCTGGCGCGGATCGAGCACCTGCTGGTCACCGGCAAACCCCTGCGCAACTAGGACTGGAGAACATCATGCAGACCTACACCGCTCCCCTGCGCGACATGCGCTTCGTGCTGCACGAATTGCACGACAGCACGGCGCTCAACCGCCTGCCCGGCCTGGAGGAGATCACCCCGGATCTGCTCGACACCATTCTCGAGGAGGCGGCGAAATTCATCACCGCGGTGCTGCTGCCGCTCAATGCCGGTGGCGACGCCGAGGGCTGTCACTTCGCCAACGGCGAGGTGCGCACGCCGCAGGGCTTCAAGCAGGCCTACCAGGCCTTTGTCGCCGGCGGCTGGGGGGCGCTCAACGCCGATCCGCGCTACGGCGGACAGGGACTGCCGGAGAGCGTGAGCAAGCTGGTGGAGGAGATGATCTGCGCCAGCAACTTGGCCTTCGGCCTGTACCCGGGCCTCTCGCACGGCGCCTATCTCGCCCTCAAGAGCCACGGCTCGGAGGCGCTCAAGGATTTCTATCTGCCGCACCTGGTCGACGGCAGTTGGGCCGGCACCATGTGCCTCACCGAACCGCATTGCGGCACGGATCTCGGCCTGCTGCGCACCAAGGCGGTGCCGCAGCCCGACGGCAGCTACCGGCTGACCGGCAGCAAGATCTTCATCTCCGCCGGCGAGCACGACCTGACCGAGAACATCGTGCACCTGGTGCTCGCCCGCACCGTCGATGCGCCGCCGGGCATCAAGGGCATCAGCCTGTTCGTGGTGCCGAAGTTCCTGCCCAATCCCGACGGCAGCCTGGGGGCGCGCAACGGCGTGGTTTGCACCGGCATCGAACACAAGATGGGCATCAAGGCCTCGGCGACCTGCCAGATGAGCTTCGACCAGGCCACCGGCTGGATGGTGGGCGAGGCCCACAAGGGCATGCGCGCCATGTTCGTCATGATGAACAGCGAACGGCTGTCCGTCGGCACCCAGGGCCTCGGCGTGGGCGAAGCGGCCTACCAGAGCGCCGTGGCCTATGCGCGCGAACGCATCCAGGGCCGCGCGCTGGGCGGCGCGCAGCACCCCGAGAAGGCCGCCGACCCCATCCTCGTGCACCCGGACGTGCGCCGCATGCTGCTCACCGCGCGCGCCTACAACGAGGGCTGCCGCGCGCTCGGCGTATGGGTGGCGAACGCGCTCGACCGCCTGGAACGGCTGCCGCCAGGCGCCGAGCGCGACGAGGCGGACGACTTCATCGCCCTGATGACGCCGGTGGTCAAGGCGCTGTTCACCGATCTCGGCTACGAGACCGCCAGCCAATGCCTGCAGGTCTACGGCGGGCACGGCTACATCGTCGCCAACGGCATGGAGCAATTCGTCCGCGATGCGCGCATCGCCATGATCTACGAGGGCACCAACGGCGTGCAGGCGCTCGACCTGGTCGGCCGCAAGATGCCCGCCCACATGGGACGCTCGCTGCGCCGCTTTTTCCACCCGGTGGCCGAGTTCATCGACGCCCACGGCCAGGAGGCCGAGATTCGCGCCCTGATACAGCCCTTTGCCCGTGCCTTCGGCGCATTGCAACTCGCCACCGCCTTCATCGCCCAGAAGGGCCTCACCGATCCGGAGGAAGCCGGTGCGGCGGCCACCGAGTATCTGCGCTTGTTCGGGATCGTGGCGCTCGGCTTCATGTGGGTGAAGATGGCGCGGGTGGCGGCGGCCAAACTGCCCACGGCGGGCGAGGACGCGCCCTTCTATCGCGCCAAGCTCGCCACCGCCGCCTTCTACGTCGATCGGCTGCTGCCGCAGGCCGGCGCGCTGCTGTACTCCATCAAGGCCGGCAAGGCCTCGACCATGGCGCTGGAGGCGGCGGCTTTCTAGCCCGGGGTCGGTGGCTTCGCGCCGCCCGCCGCGGCCGCCGTGCGTGCAGCGTTCGCCATCGCACCGACCGCGGGCTCGGGTTTGCCCACTCTCGATGGCATGGCCCGATGGTGGCGCAGTCCACCGGTCGGTCGATTCCTGTTGTTCTGGAGCGGTTTCAATGGATTCAAAACTCATCGATAGTGAAAGCAAATCTCGTGCCTACAGCCCGGCGATGTCGCCGCCCCATGGCACCGAGCGCGCGCTCGACGGCGCCGCCGCCGCGGTGCACGCTCAGGTCGAACAAGGGGTGAACACGGCGCGCTCGGCCTTGAATGACACCGCCGCGAGCCTGCGTCATCGCGCGAACCACGCCCTCACGGCGGGGGACAGCTATGTGCGCGATCGGCCGTGGCAATCGATCGGGATCGCGGCCATGACGGGCCTGGTCATCGGTCTGCTCGTCCGGCGGCGCTAGACCCCGTGGGCGGGCGGCGCGGCCGCCTCAGGCCAGACGCAGCAGCACCACGCCCAACATGATGGTGCACACCGCCGCGAGCTGCCCGCGGCTGAAGCGTTCCTTGAGCAGCAGCACCGAAATCGCGGCTCCGAACAGCACCGAGACTTCGCGCAGGGCGGCCACCACCGCCACCGGCGAGAACACCATGGCCCACAGCGCCAGTCCGTAGGAGCCGATGGTGGCCGCCCCGCCGATCACGCCCATATGCCAGCGATGGCGCAGATTGTGGAACAACAGCGCCCGCTGGGTGCTCACCCGCCACAGCGTGAGCGGGATGCCGGTGAGCATGAACACCCATAGCGTATAGGCCACCGCGGAGCCCGAGCGTCGCACGCCGATGCCGTCGACCAGGGTGTAGGAGGCGATGATCACGCCGTTGCCGAGCGCCACCGCCACGCCCTTGGCATCGGAGCGCCGCACCCCGCCCATCACCCCGACGATGCCGAGGCAGAGCACCGACATGCCGATCCAGGCCAGCGGCGCGAGCCGTTCGCCGAACAGCGAGAAGCCGAGGACGGCGACGATCAGCGGCGAGCTGCCGCGCATCAACGGATAGGCGCGGCTCATGTCGGCCAGCCGGTAGGTCCAGACGATCATGGAAAAATACACCACGTGGACCAGCACCGAGGCGATGATGAAGGGCCAGCTGGCGCGGTCCGGCGACGGCAGGAAAGGCAGGCTGACCACCGCCAGAAGCGACGCCGACGCGGTGATCACCGCCGTGGTCGACAGCTTGTCGCCGGCCACCTTGACGATGGCGTTCCAGGTCGCGTGCAGCGCCGCGGAAATCAGGATGATGACGAACACGCTCGCGGACATGGAATCCTCGCACCCTCTCAGCGGGTGTCCTCACCCTCCTTCAAGCCGGCATTATCGCCTGTCGATTCGTCCGCCGACCGGCATCTGGTGGCCCGCCCGGGGGGGGGGCGGGAAGGATCAACCCGCGGCGGCCAGCGCCCGCAACCGTGCGATGCGCACCGGCGCCGGCGGATGACTGTCGTAAAAGGCCGAGTGCAGCGGATCCGGCGCCAGCACCGTGGCATTGTCGCGGTACAGCTTGACCAGCGCGGCGCCCAACTGCGCCGGATCGGCGTGCGCGGCCGCAAAGGCGTCGGCCTGGAACTCGTGACGACGCGACCACCACGAGCCCAGGGGCTTGAGGAAGTACAACAGCACCGGCGCGATGAGCGCAAACAGCAGCAGCGCCATGGCCGCCGACGGCCGTGCCGCGCCGAGGCCCGTGTAGAAGCCCGGCTGCGCCGCCAGCCGCGCGAGCAGCCAAAGGCCCGCGGCCATGCCGAGCACCGACACCAGCAGGTGCTGGCGGACGTGATGCAGACGGAAATGGCCGAGTTCGTGCGCGAGCACCGCCTCGATCTCCTCCGCCTCGACCCGCGCCAGCAAGGTGTCGAACAGCACGATGCGCTTGTGCCGGCCGATGCCCGTGAAGTACGCATTGCCGTGCGCCGAGCGGCGCGAGCCGTCCATGACGAACACTCCGCCATCGAGAGCGAAGCCGCAGCGCTGCAGCAATCCCGCCACGCGCGCCTCCAGGGCGCGGTCCTCGAGAGGCGAGAACCGATTGAACAGCGGCGCGATGTAGCGCGGCGCGGCCCAGGTGAGCGCCAGGGTCACCCCCAGCCAGACGGCCCAGGCGAACAACCACCAATGCGCCCCGGCGCGCTGCATCAGGGCGAGCGTTGCCAGGGTGAGCGGCACGCCGAGGGCCGCGGTCAAAGCCAGTTCCCGCGCCAGGTCGGCGGCGAACAGGCGCGGCGTCATGCGGTTGAAGCCGAAGCGCGCCTCGACGCCGAAGGTGCGCCACAGGGCGAAGGGCAATGCCGCCAACTGCAGGATCAGGAACACGGCGGCGATGAGCACGAGGCCCGCCCAGGGCTCGGGCAGGCGCAGCAGACCCACGGCGGCGTCGACGGTGGCGAGGCCGCCACCCAGGGTCAGCCCCGCCTTGAGCAGCGTCTCGTAGACGGTCGCCCAGCGCCCCAGCCGGGCTCGCGCAACGGTGTAGTCGGCGGCCTTGCGCTGCTCCTCGGGGGAAATCTGCCCGCGGAACATCTCCGGCACCTGCTCGCGGCGCGCACTCACCGTCGCGATCTGCCGCGAGGCGAGCCACAGGCGCAGGGCCGCCTCCGCGGCCAGCGCCGCGAGAAAAGCCGGTCCCAACCAGGAGAGCCCCCCCGTCAGCGTGTCATTCATGGAAACAGAGTAGAGGAATTCTCCGGCGATCGGAATACCAGCGGCCGCTCCTCGGCCGGCCCCGTCTCGGCGCGGGCCACCGCGGCGGCGACCAAGCCGTGATGCGCCGAGCGGTCGCACACGGGATCGGCGTTGGCGGCATCGCCCGTCAATAAATAGGCCTGGCAACGGCAGCCGCCGAAGTCGCGCGTCTTCTCGGCGCAGCTGCGGCAGGGCTCCTTCATCCAGGCATCCCCGCGGTAATGGGTGAAGGCCTGTGAGTCGTACCACACCTCGCGCATTCCCATGGTGCGCACGTTGGGGAAATCCAGTCCGGGCAGCATGCGGGCGGCATGGCAGGGTAGCGCCGTGCCGTCCGGGGTGACGGTGAGGAACACCGACCCCAGGCCGTTCATGCAGGGCTTTGGCCGGCGTTCGAAGTAGTCCGGCACCACGAAGAACACGCGCATCGCGGCGCCGACGCGCTCACGAAAGCGTCGGGTCGCCTCCTCCGCGCGCTCCACCTGGGCACGGCTCGGCATGAGCTGCCCGCGGTTCTGCCAGGCCCAGCCGTAGAACTGGGTATTGGCGAGTTCGACGTAGTCGGCGCCCATGCGCTCGGCCATGTCGAGGATCTGCTCGACGTGATCGATGTTCAACCGGTGCAGCACCACGTTCAGCACCATGGGGTAGTCGAAGCGTTTGATCAACGCCGCCACCCGCGACTTCAACTCGAAGGTGCGGGTGCTGCTCAGAAAATCGTTCATCTGCCGCGAGCTGTCCTGGAACGACAGCTGGATGTGGTCCAATCCCGCCTGCTTGAGCGCGCGGATGCGCTCCTCGTTCAAGCCCACGCCGGAGGTGATCAGGTTGGTGTAGTAGCCCAGCTGGTGAGCCTCGGCCACGATGACCTCCAGATCCTCGCGCGCCAGCGGCTCCCCGCCGGACAATCCGAGTTGCACGGCGCCGAGCGCGCGCGCCTCGCGCAGCACCCGCAGCCAATCCGCGGTGGGCAACTCCGGCCCATGGCGCGCAAAGTCGGTGGGGTTGTAGCAAAACACGCAGTGCAGCGGGCAGCGGTAGGTCAACTCCAGCAGCAGCCACAGCGGCGGTCCCGGCACCGGCAGAGGCCCCGCCCCGGGCGAAGGTCCCGCGCCGGGCGAAGGTCCCGCGCCGGGCGATGGTTCCGGTCCTGCCGCCGGCCGCGCCTCGCCGTTCATGGCGCGAACACCAACCAGCCCTTGGCGGCGGCCATCTGCACGAAGGCGAGCACATCCGCGGCCAGCGCCCCGGTGGCGAAGCGGCGCTCGAGATCGGCCGTGATGTCCGCCACCGTGGTCTGGCCGTCACAGCGCTGCAGTATCTCCCCGGCGCTGGCGTTCAATTTGATCATGCCCTCCGGATACAGCAGCACGTGGGCCTGCTGCGCCTCCTCCCATTGCAGGCGGAAGCGCCGGTCGACCGCGGGCCGCGCGCCGGCATCGATGCGCGCCTCGCTCACGCCGCCGCCTCGGGCCGGGGGGCCGCCTCGGCCCGTCCCGCCGCCCCGTCCGGCAGCGGCACGCCATAGCCGCTGGCCATGGCGTCGGGCCTCTGGCACAGCACGTCGAGCTTGAACTTGAGAATATCGAGCGCCCGCTCCTGCAGGGCCCGGGTGTCGAAATGCCCGAGCGTGAAGGCCAGGCCGAACTCGACGTCGCGGCGCGCCAGGCTCACCCGGCTCTGGAAGTAGCGCAGCCCCGCGGCTTCTATCCACGGGTAATGCTGCGGCCAGGTGGCCAGGCGCTGCTGGTGGATCTGCGGAGCGAACAACTCGGTGAGCGAGGAGCACACCGCTTCCTGCCAGGGCGCGCGGCGCGCGAAATTCACATAGGCATCCACCGCGAATCGCACCCCGGGCAGCACGTCGCCGAGACTCTCCACCCTCGACCGCTCCAGCCCCACCGCCTCGCCGAGGCGCAGCCAGGAATCGATGCCGCCGGGCTCATCCCCATGGCCGTCATGGTCCAGGATGCGCTGCACCCAGTTGCGGCGCACCTCGCGGTCCGGGCAGTTGGCGAGGATGGCGGCATCCTTGATCGGAATGCTGATTTGATAGTAGAAGCGGTTGGCGACCCAGCCGCGGATCTGTGCCGGCGTCGCCCCGCCGCCGTTCAGCAGCCGGTTGAAGGGATGATGGATGTGGTAGGCCTTGCCCTGAGTGCGCAGGCGCGCCTCGAATTCTTCACGGCTCCAGGCGGCATTCAGCATTGAATCTCCAGGCCATCATGGGCCACCTCGACGCCGTGGCGCGCAAGCAGCGCGCGCTGCGGCGAGTCCTCGTCGAGGATCGGGTTGGTGTTGTTGATGTGGATCAGGATCTTGCGCACCCCGGCGGGCAGCCCATCCAGCCGCTCGAGCATCCCGCCCGGGCCGCTCTGCGCCAGATGACCCATGTCCTGGGCCCGTTTCGCCGAGGCGCCGAGGCGCTGCATTTCATCGTCGCTCCAGAAAGTGCCGTCGACCAGCACCACCGCCGCGCCCTGCATGGCCCGCCACAGCACCTCGTCGATCTCGCTCAAGCCCGGTGCGTACACCGCGCGGCGTCCCGTGGCGGCATCCTGCAGCAGCAGCGCGATGTTGTCCCCGGGCAGCGGGTGGGCCCGGTTCGGCGAATAGGGCGCCGGCTTGCTCGCCACCGGCAGCGCGCGCCAGAGCACCTCAGGCAGACCGTCGACGGTGAATTCGGCGCCGAGCTCGATGCGCCGCCGCGCGACTCCGCAGTAATGCTCCAGCAGGCTGAGGATGGGATTGCCGCGCGTCAAATCGGCATACACGCTGTCCGAGCACCACAGCGGCCAGGGCCGGCCGGCCTCGCGCAGCATGTAAAGACCGGTGGTGTGATCGACCTGGCCATCCACCAGCACGATGCCGGCCAGCGGCGTATCGCGCAGTCCGCCCGCGGTGGCGCGCGGTTGCAGCGTCGCACTCGCGGCCAGCTGCGCGCGCACGTCGGGCGAGGCGTTCACCAGCACCCAGGCGTCGCCCGCGCCGCCCACCGCGATGGAGGACTGGGTGCGCGCGCGGGCCCGCACCGTGCCGTCGCGCACGCCCGCGCAGTTGCGGCAGCGGCAGTTCCACTGCGGGAAGCCGCCGCCCGCGGCGCTTCCCAGCACTTGAATCTTCACGT
>VFSW01013703.1_pt1 | contig 11257 bp, 9 predicted proteins | sample 5358111 | NCBI WGS metagenome assembly VFSW01 (sample SAMN11554181, study PRJNA540505) | mine drainage metagenome | isolation source: sediment from site ElyBrook_90M | place: USA: Ely Copper Mine, Vershire, VT | collected 2017 | reverse complement strand
ACAACGATACACTCGCTTCCGGCAGAATAATTTTTGACGGAACAAAGCTAGCCCTAGAGCGTTGCCGTCCCAAAACCACAAGGGATTGTATAAACCCGGATTTCCATTTTTCAAGTGTACTACTGATGTGGTAACAGCTGGCAGAGCCATTGACAGACACAGGTTTGGACAGGATCGGGGACGGTAAGGAGGTCGAGTGGCGGTGGGTGAGGCACAAAATCGGCCGTTTCAGCTCTCCTTCTACAGCTCGTTGAAGGTCGATTTCCAAGGTTCAGCGGTGACCTCGGACGATGGCTTGATTCTGGTGCGCGAACTGGACGAGCGCTTGGGCTTGAGCGCGCTCATGGAGCGGCACTTGAACGATTTGCGCCGGCGCAAGAACACCCGGTTGCCGCTGGCCGACCTGGTGCGGCTGTGGGCTGAGCCTAATCTCCTACAACCTCAGCGTTTACTATCTTCAAGAGGTGTCAGGCCATGAAGCGAATTGCGTTCCTCGCGGTCACAGCATTGATTCTTGGCGGAGCAGCGCCAGCCCGCGCGGAGAATTGTCAGTGGCAGCTTTCAGTCGCGCCCAATGTCGTGCGCTTTCCGGTACAGATGGATATCCATGCAGCGTACCGGATGTTCGTTTTTCAGTCCGATGGCACCGTCGGCTACCGGCTGCGCGGCGATTTTCCGTTCGCAGCCTTCATGTCGTTCACCACCTACAACGCTGCCCATCCGTTGTTGTACGCAGCGTTGCTGGATTACCAGATGCAGCCAGACCCGGGCTCGATCAATCCGTTCACCCAGGGTGAGTTGGTCGATGCTGCGAATCGTTCTTACACCGCCACCGTGTTGCCTGATGGTACGGTTCCTGATGCCTCGATGCCAAATCCGATCTTCTTTCCACCCCTACCGCACGGCTCGGACCTGATGACCGCGGTGCTGGTTGAGCGTACCTACCTTGCCGAACCGCGAGTGAGCGATCGTTTTGGCGGGGTCGCGGCGCCAACGATCGAGGCATTCGAGGTGAGTAATCCGTCGGTGCCGGCAGCCTGTCCGAGCCGTAATTTCAGCGCGATCACGCGCCGGTTCGGAAGTTTCCGCGGCAATTTCAGCCAATCTCCACTACCCCGAGACGGAAAGATCAGGTTCTATCGACCGCCTGCTTCGCAGGTGCCGTATGCCGACGGTAGCGGTCCGCTGACCAAGCACGATTGCACAGGCTATCTCATGGCGACAGTATTTCCACATAAACTCGCCGTGATTCATCTGCCGGTGGTCCCTACTTTCTTCGACAACACCGACACCACGCCGACGACGACCTTCGCCGATTGGGACGTGCGGTACCTGTCGTTTTGGTCGTACGGAGCCAGCCCACTGTCCACAGCGGAAAATGAAAACGTCGCGGGACCGGATCTCAAAACGCTGCCCGACGGCAGCGCGACCTTCGTAGCCATCCCAAGTCGATTGCCGGATTCCCTCAAACAGCGAGTGGCGGAAAAGGCCGCCGAGCTTGGGTACAACGTCATGCCGCTCGCCAGACAGGGCTTTCTGCCCAATCCATTCCTAATCTATCGCAACAAGGTGGCAGCAAGCGGATTCGCCGGCGACATCCAGAATGTGGCGTGCTTCCGCGGCTCGGACTTCAGCCGGGCGCCTTTGCGGTTCGCGGCATCGACGGCAAATATGGCGCAATACGCGCCGGCTGGAGTCGAGTGCTCGCCTTCAGGGTTTCTGCTTGGACGTTGCGGACAGTGACCCGGCTATTTGCGCTCATACCCACCCCAAAAACTCCTGCGGCTGCCACGACGCCAGCCGGCTGAACGGCTGGTATTCTTTTTCCACCGAAACCCAGATTAGAGCTCGAGCCAGGCAATCCGGGCTCAAAGCGTGCGCCCGCGCCTTCAGGGATGAACTACTCAGCCTTACGCCGGATCGTTCGTCGTGATATCCGATCGAGTATGGACAACAGTCGCAATGCTGTGCGCTCGCGCACTCGCCGCCAAAGCCGCGCGGCGACCGCCATCGGCGACAACGATACACTCGCTTCCGGCAGAATAATTTTTGACGGAACAAAGCTAGCCCTGGTGCCTCGCCGTCCCAAAACCACAACCGGTTGTATAAATGGTGCTCTTACCGGCCAATCGACCAGTCAGAATTTGCAGCGCCCATTCGCACAGAGGCCACAAGGCGACGGTGAAGCGCAAGGTCTGCGGGGTCCCTCGACTCCGGCAGCCTCCACTCGGGATGACGGACAAGGAATCAGCCGTCTTCGGACGATTCGGAATCGGAGCGCGAGTCCAGCGGGCCGAAGGCGACGCCGCGCTTCGAGGCGCGAATAAAATCCACCATCTCGATTACTTCGGGCGCAAGCTCGCCGGATTGCTCGAGTCGCTCGATTGCAAGTTTGAGATTCTGGCGCGTGCCGAAGAGCGCGGTGAAGGCGTGCCGGAGCGCATGAATCGACTTCGACGAAATTCCCGCGCGCTTGAGTCCAACGACATTGATCCCGCGCAGGGTATGGGTGCCGTCCATGATACAGAACGGCGGCACGTCGCGGCTGGTGCGCGACAGACCGCGCATCATCGCGCGCCGTCCGATGCGCGTGTACTGATGCACGACGCAGTTGCCCGAGACCAGCGCGCGGTCGCCGAGCTCGACCCATCCGGCGAGCAGCGCGCCGCCGGCGATGATGGTCGAGTTGCCGATTCGGCAATCGTGCGCAACGTGCGCATTCTGCATCATGAAGTTGTCGTCGCCCATGATGGTGACGTCGCCGCGCTCGCTGCCGCGATGGACGGTGGAATATTCGCGGAAGATGTTTCGATCGCCGATTTTCACCGAGCGCGCGCCGCCGGTGTAAGTCAGGTCCTGCGGCTCGTCGCCGATTACCGCGCCCGGATGAAGCACGTTGTCGGCGCCGAGTTCCGTGATGCCGAGAATCGTAACGTGGCCGATCAGGCGGGTGCGCGCACCGAGGCGAATTTTTCCGTCGAGCAGGCACAACGGACCGACCTCGACGCCCGCGGCCAGCTCGACCTCGGCGCCCACCACCGAAGTCGGATGAATCCGCGCCGCCGCGTCACGCGTCAATTGAGGAGCCTGCGCTTTTTCAGATCGTCGTGATGCTCGTTGTCGGCGGCCTTCGAGCCTTCCACCTTGTAATCGCCCGAAGCCCACGTGCCCAGGTCGATCATCTGGCATCGCTCGGAGCAGAACGGACGAAAACGATTCCGGGACGACAGGTCGGCGGGCTTTTTGCAAATGGGACACGTCATCGTGAGCTACCGTGCTCAAAGAAAATTGTCAGATGAACGCGCGCTGCGCAACGAGGTGAGCCAAGTTCCGTACAACCCTCGTGGCGCGCAACGCGGCACCCTGGCTCGGGCGAGGCAGGAATCGGCTCAGAAAACGTCGGTGCCGCATCGATCGTCGCCGCCCGAGGCCTGAAAAACACCCACGCCGAAGTTGTACGCAAAACGCTCGAAATAGCAGAGTTGTTTCTCGTGGGCGGGACCCTTGTAGATCAGCCTGACGCGGACTTGCAGGTTGGATTTGCCCGCGGCCACCGCCTGGTATTTGTCAGGCGGCAGGGAGACGTAGAAGTAGTGCGGTACATTTGGCGACAGAATTCCCGCGCCTTTCGCCGACATCGCGTCTGCGGCAGGTTTGACGACCCTGCCATCGATCACCGCATGTACGGACACGATCGTATCGAGGGCGGGGATACTTCCGAAATTTCGAAAATTGACCAAAATCGTCGGATGCTGCGGGTCGGTCGCCTCGAAGGTAACCTGCTGGACACCGAGGAACGGGCGATCCGCAACAGCAAAGATCGTGCTGGTGAGCATCGCCGTGCGCCAGGTCGCATAGGCGCTGAAAAAAGTGGCGAGCACCATCAGGATCGCCATGAAATCGGCGAGTTTGATGACCTGCGCGAGCTTGGCGAGTTGGGAGCGCTCGGTGCGCAGGATGTCGCGATCGCGGCGCTCGGCGGACGATTGGATATGCGGCGGCTCGCTGGGATGCGGTTGAGATTCGTTTTTCTGGTCGCCCATTGCGGACTGTATAGCGCGGGCGCCCGCCGGTGGGAATGGACCGGCTGCGCTACGGAACGGAGAACCAGATCACCGCAAGCGGCGGCATCTGGATCGCGATCGAGTGCGAAAATCCGCGCCACGCAGTCGCGGTGGCCTCAACCCCACCCATGTTGCCGATGTTGGACCCGCCATACGCAGCCGAGTCGGTGTTGAGAATCTCGCGATAGAATCCGGGGCCGGGCACGCCGACGCGATAGCGGCTGCGCGGCAGCGGCGAGAAATTGCATACGCATACGATGCGGCGGCCGGTACTCGGCGCCACCCGCATGAAGGCAATCATGTTGCGGTTGGCGTCGTCCGCGTCGAGCCATCGAAAGCCGGTCGGATTGGCGTCGGCCTCCCACAGCGCGGGCTCGTCGCGGTAGATGCGATTGAGGTCGCGCACCAGCACCTGCAGTTCGCGATGGTCGGGATAGTCAAGCAGGTTCCAGTCGAGGCTCGAGTCGTGGTCCCATTCGCGCCACTGGCCGATTTCCTGGCCCATGAAGATGAGCTTCTTGCCCGAGCGCGCCCACATGTAGGCGAACAGCGCGCGCTGATTGGCGAATTGCCGCCAGCGGTCGCCGGGCATCTTGGCCAGCCGCGCGCGCTTGCCGTGCCCCACCTCTTCGTGAGAGAGCGGCAGCACGAAATTTTCGCTCCACGCGTAGAGCAGGCCGAAGGTGAGATCGCGATGATGGAAGCGGCGATAGATGGGATCGAGCGTGAAGTACTCCAGCGTGTCGTGCATCCAGCCCATGTCCCACTTGAAGCCGAAGCCCAGTCCGCCCATGAACACCGGGCGGCTGACCCCCGGCCACGCGGTGGATTCCTCGGCGATCATCATGATGCCGGGGTTGAGGCGGTACACGTCCTGGTTGAGCTTCTTGATGAATGAGATCGCGTCGAGGTTCTCGCGCCCGCCCAATGCGTTGGGAATCCATTCACCTTCGCGCCGCGCGTAGTCGAGGTAGATCATCGACGCGACCGCGTCAACCCGCAGGCCGTCGGCGTGGAACTCGCCCAGCCAGTAGAGCGCGCTGGCGGTCAGGAAGTTGCGCACCTCGGCGCGGCCATAGTTGAAGATGTAAGTGCCCCATTCGGGATGATCGCCCTGGCGCGGATCGGCGTGCTCGAACAGCGCGGTGCCGTCGAAGCGGCCGAGGCTGAATTCGTCCTTGGGAAAATGCGCGGGCACCCAGTCGAGGATCACGCCGATGCCGCGGCGATGCAGCTCGTCGATGAGGTAGCGCAAGTCGTCGGGGCTGCCGTAGCGCGAGGTCGGCGCGAAATAACCGCTGACCTGGTAGCCCCACGAGCCGGTGAACGGATGCTCCATCACCGGCAGCAGCTCGACGTGGGTGAATCCCATGCCGGTCACGTAGTCGGCGAGCATCGGCGCCATCTCGCGATAAGTGAGCGAGCGATTGTCCTCCTCGAGCACGCGCCGCCAGGAGCCGAGATGGACCTCGTAGATCGAGACCGGGCTTTTGATCCATTCGCGCCGCGCCCGCTCCGCAAGCCAGTCTGCGTCGTGGAATTCGTAGCTCGATTGGTAAACGACCGAGGCCGTCGCGGGCGGCGCTTCCATCCGCTGCGCGAAGGGATCGCTTTTCATCAGCAGGCTGCCGTCGCGCGTGCGAATTTCGTACTTGTAATTGAATCCCGCGCCGACGCCGGGGATGAACAGCTCCCACACCCCCGAGCTGCCGAGCGTACGCATCATGTGGACCCGCCCGTCCCAGCGGTTGAAATCGCCGATCACGCTGACCCCGCGCGCGTTTGGCGCCCACACCGCAAACGACACGCCGCGCACGCCATCCATCTCGCGCAGATGCGCGCCGAGCTTGTCGTAGGCGCGATCGTCCTTCTGCTCGCCCAACAGATGAAGATCGAGCTCGCCCAGCGTCGGCATGAACGAGTACGGATCGTGAATCGTGATCGATTCGCCGTCGGGGTAATGAATCCCGAGCCGATACGGAAAAATCGAGATGCGGCCCTCGACCACCGCCTCGAACAGTCCGGTTGCGCCGAGCATGCGCATCGGCCGCGGCGCGTCGCCCGCAACCAGCAGGTCGATCCGCGCGGCCCCCGGGCGAAACGCGCGGACCACGATGCGCTTGCCCTCGAGATGCGCGCCGAGAATCGAATGGGGATCGTGATGCTGCAACGCGAGCAGGCGTTCCAGCTCCCCGCGCTGCGCGCTCGACTCGATGACTCCCGTCTTCATTTCCAAGTGCGAAGTCTAAACGATAGATTCGTCGTAAGCGAACCGCATCCGCAGGAGGCCGACCATGAGTTCCACGCCCAACCCCAGCCAACCGAACAACCTGCCCGGCTTCGACCCGCTGATGGGACAGCTCGAAGTGCTCGAACCGGGAATCGCGATGTTCCACGGCTTCGCCAACGTCGCGTTCGCGTACGGGCGCGGCGAGATGATCGTCGTCGATACCAGCTCGCAGCAGATGGGCGCGATGGCGGTGCGCGCGATTCGCCAGGTCAGCGAGGAGCCGTTCGCGTTCCTCATCTACACGCACGGCCACGGCGATCACGCGTTCGGCACCGAGGCGTTCATGACCGACGCGATCGCGCGCGGGCATGCGCGGCCGAAAATCTGGGCGCACGAGGAGGTCGCCGCCCGCTTCCAACGCTACGCGCTGACCCGCGGATGGCAGCGGCATATCAATCGGCTCCAGTTCGGCGGCGCGTTCGCCGCCGAACGACTGTTCGAGCCCAACTCGTTCAGCCCCCCTGCCCTGGTTTATCGCGATGAACAATTTCTCGACCTGGTGGGCGAGCCGGTCGAGCTGCAACATGCGATGGGCGAGACGGACGACGCGACCTGGGTCTGGATGCCGGCGCGGCGCCTCGCAATGGTCGGCGATTTGATCGTCTCGTCGATGCCGAACACGGGCAATCCCAACAAGGTGCAGCGCTACACGCTTGAATGGGCGCAGGCGCTCGAGGCGATCGCCCAACGCGGGCCGCGTTACCTCCTGCCCGGCCACGGACCCGTCTATCGCGGCGAGCAACTATGCGCCGAAGTGCTGCGCGACACCGCGCGGGCAATCCGCTTCATCCATGATGAAGTCGTGCGCCGGCTCAACGCCGGCCAGTGGCCGGTGGACATAGTCGAGGCTGACATTTCAATTCCGGCCGAGCTCGCGGACAAGCCGTACCTGCGACCGATTTATGGATGCGTCGCGTTCGTGGTGCGCGACGTTATCCGGCGCTACGCCGGATGGTGGTCAGGCGAGCCGTCGCAAATGTTCCCGGCGACGCGCCATGAACGCGGCGACGACCTCGTCGCGCTCTGCGGCCGCGACGCGATCGTCGCAAAGGCGCGCGCACTCAAAGATGCGGCCCAGCTCAGGCGCGCGCTGGCGCTTGCCGAGATCGTGCTCAATGCGAATCCGTCCGACAATGAAGCGATCGGGTTGAACGCCGAGATACTGGAGGCGATGGCGGCCGGCGAGCGATCGTTTATCGCGCGCAATTTCTTTTCTGGCGCCGCCCGCCAACTCCGCGAGCGCGCGCCCGTTGGCACGGGTAGCCAGTGTTAAGGCCGCCCGCCGTTGGCGGGCGCGGGCACGGGCTGACCTCCTTCGACTTCGCTCAGGGCGGGCTCCGTCGAGGGGACCCCGGCTCTTTCCCCCGCTACTTCGGGGCGTCGGGGATCAGCTTCAGCTTGCCTTGCTTGACGGGACGGTTGGGGCGCATGGCGCCCGCGGCGGCGCCGGTCGCCGCGCCCGCACCGCGCCGCCCTCGAGTCTTCACCGGGACGCCCTTTTCGCTGACGTCCTTTATCTTGTGCCCCTCGAGCCTGCCCCGCGCCGCATCGCTGGCGTGTTGATGGGCGGAGCCGGGCGGAGCGGACGGCTGCTCGGAACGGCGCGGCTGATCCATCCCGAAGGCGCGCCGCTCGAGCTTCTTTATCTGATCGCGCAGCTCGGCGGCCCGCTCGTAATCGAGTTTTTCCGCCGCGTCCATCATTTGCCGCCGAAGCGCGGTGATCCTGTCGGGTAACTCATGCGCCGGGATGAACTCTTCATCCGCCGCCTGGTCGTCGCCTATTTCGGGCACCACCGCCCACTCGGGCGAGTACATCTCGACCAGCGACGCGTCGATCGCCTTGGTGATCGAGGTGGGCGTGATGCCGTGCTGCTCGTTGTAGGCGACCTGCTTGGCGCGCCGGCGATAGGTCTCGCCGATCGCCTGTTCCATCGATTTGGTGACGACGTCGGCGTACATGAGTACGCGCCCGTTGATGTGGCGAGAGGCGCGGCCGGTGGTCTGAATCAGCGACCGGGCCGAGCGCAGGAAGCCTTCCTTGTCGGCGTCGAGAATCGCCACCAGCGACACTTCGGGCAGATCCAGACCTTCGCGCAGCAGGTTGATTCCGACCAGCACGTCGAATTCGCCCTTGCGCAGGCTGCGGATAATCTCGACCCGCTCGATCGTCTCGATGTCCGAGTGCAGATAGCGCACGCGGACGCCGAGGTCGTGGTAGTAGTCGGTCAAATCCTCGGCCATCTTCTTGGTCAGGCAGGTCACCAGCACCCGCTCGTTCACCGCGACGCGTTTGTGGATTTCCTCGAGCAGGTCATCGACCTGCGTGCCGGCCTTGCGCACCTCGATTTCGGGATCGATGAGTCCGGTCGGGCGAATCAGTTGCTCGACGACGAGCCCCGATGATTTCTGCAGCTCGTAATCGCCCGGCGTCGCCGAAACATAGACCGCCTGCACCACGTGCGATTCCCACTCCTCGAAATTTAAGGGGCGATTGTCGAGTGCGGAAGGCAGCCGGAAGCCGAAATCGACCAGCACCTGCTTGCGCGACCGATCGCCGCGATACATCCCGCCAATCTGCGGAATCGTTACGTGACTCTCGTCGATGAAGAACAGCGAATTGTTCGGGAAGTAGTCGAGCAGCGTCGGCGGCGCCTGTCCGGGCAGGCGTCCCGTCAGATGGCGCGAATAGTTCTCGATTCCCGGGCAAAAGCCCATCTCGGCCAGCAGCTCGAGATCGTACATCGTGCGTTGCTCGAGGCGCTGGGCTTCGAGCAGCCGATTCTCGGTGCGGTAGAACTCGAGACGCTCCTTCAGTTCGGCGCGGATGTCCTGCACCGCGATTTCCATCCGGTCCGAAGTCGTCACGTAATGCGACGCCGGGTAGATCGCGACGCTCTGCAGCTTGCGAATCACCTTGCCCCGCAGCGCGTCGATTTCGTACAGCGCCTCGACCTGGTCGCCGAAGAATTCCACTCGCACCGCGCGCTGCTCTTCGTAGGCCGGAAAAATCTCGACCGTGTCGCCGCGCACCCGAAACGTCCCGCGATGAAAATCGTAGTCGTTGCGCTGATACTGGATATCGACCAGCTTGCGCAGCATCTTGTCGCGGTCGATGGTCTGCCCCTCTTCGAGGAACACCAGCATCTCGAAGTACACCTCGGGTTCGCCCAGGCCGTAGATGCACGAGACCGACGCTACGATCAGCACGTCGTTGCGCTCGAGCAGCGCCTTGGTGGCGGAATGGCGCAGCTTGTCGATCTCGTCGTTGATGCTCGCGTCCTTCTCGATAAACGTGTCGGTCGAGGGAACGTACGCTTCGGGCTGATAATAGTCGTAGTAGGAAACGAAGTAGCGGACTGCATTTTCCGGGAACAGGCTCTTGAACTCGTTGTAGAGCTGCGCGGCCAGCGTCTTGTTCGGCGCCATTACCAGCGTGGGCCGGTTCACCCGCGCGATCGCGTTGGCCATCGTGAACGTCTTGCCCGAGCCGGTGACGCCGAGCAGGACCTGATGCCGGACGCCATCGTTCAGGTTGCGGACGATCGATTCGATCGCGGCCGGCTGGTCGCCCTCGGGCTTGTAACCCGAGACCAGCTTGAAACTTCCCTCATTGCCGCGCGCCAGTGAGAGCATGATGAGCGACGCAGTCTAGCAGGCTTTCCGCTCTCTTTTTAGTATTCGGAATCAAGCTCAGCCGGGTTTTGCGATTGCCGGCCCGGCCAACCGAAATCTGACGGTCATGCACCCTTTTGGGGGACACGAACTTACTCAACCCGAGAAAACGAGTGCGCAATCCGCGGATCTGCTAGGATATGCTGGCAAGGGATCGATGGCATATCGATTGCTCCCTCAGTTGAGCTTGGCCGAGAACTAGGAAAAATCACAGAGGAGAAATCAAATATGAAGCACGCGAAAGCCATACTAGCCGGCGCGATTGCGTTGCTCGCGGCCGCGATGCCCTCGATGGCGATGGCGCAAACGCCGTGGGGAAATGAATTCCAGAATTGGCTGGCCAATCATCCAAACGCCGGCAACCAGCTGCACCAGAACCCATATCAAATCTATGATCCGGGCTGGCGCGCGCAGCATCCCGAAGTTCAGCAATACATTCAAAGCAATCCCAGCTTCTGGAACGGAATGCGCTCGAACGGAAACCAGTATTTTGGCCCGAGGCTCAACGAGTTCCTCAACAACCATCCCGGCGTGGGTGCGCAAGTACGCGCCAATCCGGAACTGCTTTACGACCGGCAATTCCGCCGCCAGCATCCTGGTTTGCAGGAGTTCCTCCAGAACCATCCCAACGTGTGGCGGAATTTCGTGGCCGGGGGGCCAGCCCAAGGTCCCGGCGGCTGGGGCGCCTACGACCAGAATCGTCAGTGGCGCAACGCCGACTGGTGGCATCAGAACGATCCCGATTGGATGTACAGGAACCATCCCGAGTGGGCCGAGAATCATCCCGACTGGCGCGCAAACGACGGTGACTTCGACGACAGTCACGTCTGGCACAATCGCGGCTGGTGGAACGATAATCACCCTGATTGGGTCCAGAGACATCATCCCAACTGGTACAAGCACGAGCAGCATCAGGCTGCCAAGGAACAGCAGCATCAGGAAAAACAGCAGGGGCGTGAAGCCAAACAACAGGGCAATGCGCAGAAGCAGGGCCACCATAAGGGCGACCAGGGCCACTATTAATTCGACTCAGACGACCGCGCCGAACACCGTCGCTGCAGGCATTCAGAGCGTCATATGAGCCGAGCGTGACCGGGAAACCGCGGGAACTTCAGCACCACTTATCCACAGAAACCCCCGGGCTGCGCCGAGAGCGCCGGCCAGCCCGGGCAAAAAATCTCGCCTTTTCACCCCCCGCACATGTTGCATTCTTGTTACCAATATAACTA
>VFSW01013702.1_pt1 | contig 11257 bp, 10 predicted proteins | sample 5358111 | NCBI WGS metagenome assembly VFSW01 (sample SAMN11554181, study PRJNA540505) | mine drainage metagenome | isolation source: sediment from site ElyBrook_90M | place: USA: Ely Copper Mine, Vershire, VT | collected 2017 | reverse complement strand
CCTTTTCATTGAGGGATTCGGACAAATCCAGCAACACCATCACGGCGATACTGCGCCCGTCGTTGCGATGGCTCATGTTGATGCGCGGGTCAGGTGCTGAACCGCCCTTGTAGTCAATCAGCGAACGCAATGCCACGTCCAGATCAAGTTCACTGCCTTCTTCCTGATAGCGGATGCGCACCTTGTCCTGCGGTTTCAACAGATCGAGCAGCTTCTTCAGGCGCTTGGCCAGCGCCGCATGCTTGGCAAGCAACTTATCGATGTCGGATGCATTGCCGGAGGGATGCAAACCCTCATAGACGCTGACCCAATCCGGACGATAACTCTGGCTGTTGTAATCCCATTCGTGGTAATGGCGCGGCGGCAAACCCCTGATTTCCTCGTCAGCCATTCTTTGGCGATGCTCTTCGAACGCCTCTTCGTCGTCGCTCTGTTCATAGAATTTCCACAGATGGCGGTTATCGTCGCGATAATCGATCTCGGTATCCTTGAAATGCGTCTTTGCCAGCTGATCGCTCTGCACACGCGTTTTTGCCACAAATGAAATCGCCAGATCAGCCATCTGCTGGGTGCCTGCATTCCCCTGCTGCATCAACTCGTGAAAGCGCCGTGTAAATTCCACGATGTGCTCGTTTTTGTATGGATGATGCGGATCGAGCAGGGCACGCGACAGCATGGCCAAACGATGGCGGACACCCGACTCCTTCTCAGGGTCACAGGCATACTCATCCGGCACCGGGTGCAGCCCCATGAATACCCTGCGCAATCCCGGATATTCCTGCATGACAAGATACTCCACCCGACTATCCTCGAAAAACTCCACCGCCATGCGCTGGAAAGGGCTGAAGTTATCCGCAAAAATAGCCTCACTCCAGCGCCGGTGCCCGACGATATGCGCCAGTACCGCACGATATCGATCGATACCTTTGATGCCATTAATATCGTTGTAAACATCCGGCACACGGATGCCCAGTTTGTCATAATAGGGAACCGGCTTGCGCAGCTCATCATACATGTTCGAATAGGGAATCAGTTGCTCTTCATCCTGCCAGAGGCCGCGCAAATACATGTCCAGCTTACGCTCATTGTCCATCAGCAGGGTGCCATGCCGCTCGCGCTGCATCACCGCACGGGAGTCAGCCGATTGAAGGCTGAAATAATCAATTTGCCGTTCCGGGTGATCGTTGTAAAAACGCACCCCGTAATCCACCCATTTTTTCAAACCCGCCAGTGACAATTGCCCCAGCAAGACATTGATCTGCTTGAACAGAGCAGGCAGGCCCGGGCTTGCAAAAGTCTGATGAATGCCGTGTATCGAACCTGTTGTGCTTTCCATGAAATCCACGATCAGATTCAGATACTCCTGCATCTGTGGTTTTGTGGGCAATCTGCGTGCTACGCTGGGCAAGGACTGCAGGAACGGGACGATCGCCTTGCCGTTTGGCGACTTGTACAGCCTGCGTATACATTCAGCAATGGCGGGAAGCGCATCTTCACCCAGGATCTTCGCAACGCTGGGCCATTCCTCCAGAAAAATCAGGATCGGTTCCGCACCGCGCCCCATCTTGCCCAGGAAACTTGCATACTCGATGTAAGCTGCAACACCGTCATCAGACAGTACGCCTAGCGCCTCCCGCATACAGTCGGCAAACACTTCCGCTACGCGCGGAAAGCCGCAAGCCAGCTGTTGCCAATAGACTTCCAGTTCATCAGGTATGGTTTTCATGATCTTAAATGACTAGGCAAATACCGCGTCGATCGCATGATCCAGCGTATCGCGTATGTCAGCGTCATCGGTGATTGGACGCACCATTGCCATGCGACAAGCGTCACGGGCATCGACCCCGCCACTGATCAGCGTGGCTGCATACACCAGCAAACGCGTCGAGATGCCTTCGTCCAGACCATGTCCCTTTAGATTGCGCGCCACAATGCCGATTTTGACCAGTTTTCCGCACAGCTCAGCCTCCATGCCGGTTTCCCTGGCCAGAATTTCTGTTTCAAGCTGGGCTGTCGGATAGTCAAAATCGAAGGCTGTAAAACGTTGCTTGGTGGACTGTTTCAAGTCTTTAAGCAAGCTCTGATATCCGGGGTTATAGGAAATCACCAGCTGAAAATCAGGGTGCGCGGATATCAGCTCGCCTTTTTTATCCAGCGGCAAGGTGCGTCTGTGGTCGGTCAACGGATGGATCACCACCGTGGTGTCCTGACGCGCTTCGACGATTTCGTCCAGATAACAAATTGCACCGATGCGCGCCGCGGTGGTCAGCGGACCATCCAGCCAGCGCGTGCCATTGGCGTCGAGCAGATAACGCCCGACCAAGTCGCTTGCCGTCATATCCTCGTTACAGGCCACGGTAATGAGCGGCTTGTTCAGCTTCCATGCCATGTATTCGATGAAGCGAGATTTGCCGCAACCCGTCGGCCCTTTCACCATCACCGGCAGGCGCGCGGCATAAGCGGCTTCATATAAAGCCACTTCGTTGCCCTGTGCCTGGTAGAACGGTTCCTGATGAATCTTGTATTGATCTATATTGCTCATTTCATCTCCCAATATTTACCACGCATCTGCGCAGTCTAGTGGTTTTTGATTCTGGAAAAAAACGCCCCCATCGAGTGGGGGCGCATTTTCACCAAGCAGAACCAGCTTACTTGTGTACGCCCAGCTTTTCGCGCCAGCCTGGATACAGCTTGTCTGCATCGCCAGGGAAAGATTCGAATGCTCGAGCAAATTCCTTGTGCTCTTTCGCGAATTCGATCGGGTCAGCACCCGCTTTCCAGCACTCAAACGACTGACGCAGGGAAATCGCGCCGGCTGCCGGTGAGTCGATGTGACCGTATGAACCGCCACCTGAGGTATTGATCACGTTACCGTGGCCCAGATTCTCAAAGAAGCCTGGCAGACGCAGCGCGTTCATGCCGCCGGAAATAATCGGGGTGGTCGGCTTCATGCCGTGCCATTCTTGATGGTAGTAAGGACCATCCGCAGAATCACGCTCGATCATGTACGCGATATTGCGGTCATCCCTGCCGCCTTCCATCTTGCCGTAGCCCATGGTGCCCACGTGGATACCGGAGGCGCCTTGCAGACGGGACAGCTTGCCCAGTACAAACGCGGTGTAGCCGCGCACTGCCGATGGCGACGTGATCGCACCATGACCGGCACGATGATAGTGCAGGTATTGTTGCGGATATTGACGACGTGCAGTGGTGATCATGCCCGGGCCGCCGACATAACCGTCAACCAGGAAAGCAACCTTGTTTGCATCCGGTCCGAACGTTTCCAGAATGTAGTCGGCACGCGCCAGCATTTCGTAATGATCGTCAGCCGTAATGTTGGCAGAGAACAACTTAGCTTCACCTGTTTCATCCATGGCGCGCTTCATCGAGTCATATACCAAGGGAATAACTTTCTTCATCGGACAGAAGGTCTGATTGCCCTGCGGCTCGTCGTTCTTGATGAAATCGCCACCCAGCCAGAACTGGTAAGCAGCACGGGCAAACGGCTCAGGACGCAGGCCCAGTTTGGGCTTGATGATGGTGCCGGCGATATAACCGCCGTTGACGCGTGGACGACCCAGAATATCCCACATGTCGGTGATGTCCTTGGCCGGACCATCGAACAGGCGCAACATCGACCAGGGCACATAGAAATCCTGCATCTGCAATTGTTTAACATCGCCCATACCCTGGTTATTGCCAACCGCCAGCGTCAGGAATGAAACGATCATCGCGCGACCGTCGATCACATTGCGATCAAACAGCTCGTTCGGGTAAGCCACCTTCATGATGCCTTTTGCTTCATCGATGAAGTACACCAGCGCGTCCACGCCCTTGGTGAAATCGTCGGTGGTGGATACTTCAACATTGGTACCTGTAGAAGACTCAGCTGCAACGTGCGCGGCAACTTCCAGATAACCGTAACCGGTTGCCGGCTGCATGTGGTAGGCAACCAGAATGTGCTTGTCACCCTTGATCAGATCTTCTTCTTTCAGTGTCAGATCTGCATAACGATTTGATTGATCCATAATTTTGCTCTCCTCAGTATTTAACGTAATTTTCTTAGACTGCCGCGACTTCGTGCAATGGTTGTCACTATAAGCGGCCGGTCTCATAAATGATAATCAATTGTTTTTATCAAAATCATAACTAACACTTATGGTTTGTTATAATGATGCCATTCTATACCCAACTGACCCGGTCATGCTCCACTTTACATTGCGTCAATTACAGGTATTCGAAAAAGTGGCCAGCCATTTGAATTATTCGCGCGCTGCAGAAGACCTTTATCTGTCCCAACCGGCCGTATCCATGCAAATCAAGCAGCTGGAAGGGCATATCGGGCTGCCGCTGTTCGAGCAGATGGGGAAAAGAATTTTTCTTACCCAGGCCGGTCGCGAACTGTTTCCCTATGCGCGCAATATTTCTCAGCAACTAATTGAAATAGAATTTGTATTCAATGAAATGAAAGGGCTTCGACAGGGTAGACTGACTCTGTCCGTTGTCAACACTGCCAACTATTTCACTCCGCAATTGCTGGCCAGGTTCTGCCTGATGCACCCGAACATCAATGTAATCCTGCAGGTTGCCAACCGGGACGCCGTTCTAAAACAACTGTCGGACAACAGCACCGATCTGGCTATCCTGGGTCAACCGCCAGACGGGCTGGATCTGGAAGCACAGTCGTTTCTGGACAATCCGCTGGTGGTGATCGCCGCACCTGGGCATCCTCTGGCGACACTGCAGCACATACAGTTTGCACGCCTTGCGGAAGAAACCTTTCTCTCCCGCGAGCAGGGATCAGGAACACGCAGCGCAATGGAACGGGTATTTGCGCAACATGGCATAAAGCCGCACATCAGCATGGAAATGGAAACCAATGAAGCCATCAAACAGGCGGTAAGGGCGGGCATGGGACTGGGAATTTTATCGTTGCACAGCCTTGAACTGGAACTGGAAACCGGTCGACTCGTAACGCTGGATGTTGAACATTTTCCGCTGATGCGTCACTGGTTCGTCGCACATCGTCGCAACAAAAGGCTTTCCAACGCCACGCAGGCATTCAAGAATTTTTTGCTGTCATCCAAACCCTGAAAATCAAGATTCAGACAGTGAATTTTTCTTGTTGACTGACCTCTGTCGCTACTTGATTGATCGTTCGTCTACAAAAACTCACCGCCTGTCAGAATTGATGCGCCTTCAGTCGGTTTGAAGTAGCAGCACTCAACTTCACATCATAATATGAATGACAATATGGAGAATGAAATGAAAATGCAAAAGGGATTTTCCCTGATTGAATTATTGATTGTGGTCGCCATCGTCGGCCTCCTTGCGAAAGTTGCCATACCCGCATATACCTCCTATATTACAAGAGGCAAGCTGGTCGAGGCGTTTTCCACGCTAACTACTGCCCGCACCCAAATGGAACAGTCTTTTCAAGATTATCGATCATATAATTCCTCTAACACGCCCTGTACCTCTACATGGCCTGCTTCAACCACCAATTTCTCCTACAGCTGTACATCCACTGCAAGCACTTACACGATCACCGCCGACAATATAGCCGGCGTGGGTCTTGGTTCAGCTAAAAACTATGAGTACACCATCAATGAAAGCAATACAAAAGCAACCAATACTTTTGCCGGCAATACTTGTTCCGGCGTTACAATCTGGATCGGTAAAGCGGGGATAGGATGCTAACCATCACTTGCTCCCTCCCAACTCTCTCATCAAGAATGAGAGAGGGAAGAGCATTTCGCCCGAAATACTCTTTAACTATCCCCAACTTTCAGCGCGGCGTCACCATGATGGAGATCATGGTGACGGTTGCGATCATTTCGATTGCCATGGCCATCGGGATACCCAGCATGTCAACCTGGATGCAAAATAATCAGGTAAAAACAACCGCCCAATCCCTGCTGGCCGGGCTGCAACTGGCGCGTGGCACGGCCATCAGTCAAAACAGACTGGCGCAATTCACTCTGACAGGAACATCTGCAGGCACGGCCGATTGGCAGGTTATAGCATCCTCTTCCAGCGGATCACTGTCTTCAGGTACAACAACCATCCAGACTGTTACGTCAGCGGAAATGGGCGCCAACGCGGTTGTTGGAGTAAGTTCGGCCACTCAAGCGAGCAGCAGTTGCTGCACCACAGCGATCACAGCCGGCACGGGTATGGGGAGCAGCCCCGCCGTGGTTTTCGATGCATTTGGCAGATCCACCTCGGCTTCAACGATTACCAGGATCGATGTCACCAGCACCATCGATTCTAGCAGTTCCGCCAGCGATGCAGCCTTTCGCAGAAGAGTGATCCTGATTTCCCCCTCAGGCAGCACAATACTGTGCAGACCCTCGCTTCCGTCAACCAATTCCCAGGGATGCCCGTGAGGAAAACCAAATGAATATCATACACAGGCAACAAGGTTCCATCTTGCTCGAAGCGCTCATTGCATTTCTGATTTTTGCGATGGGCATCCTCGGCGTGATTGGACTGCAGGCAAACGCCATCAACAATACACTGGATACGAGCTATCGTTCCGATGCCGCTTTTCTGGCCAACCAGATAATTTCTCAAATGTGGGTTGATCCAGACAATTCCACCGCACCGCCGAGCCTGAAATCAACATACGCCTGCAACCCCTGCACCAGCAGTAATGGCAATTCCTATACACAGGCCTGGGTCAGCCAAATTCAGGGCGCTGCTGCAACATCCGCCGCCTCTGCAGTTCCAGGCATGCTGCCCGGTGGTAGCAGCGGCACAGCCAATCAACCCAGCATTGCCATCAGTGGCGCACAAGCCACCGTTACGCTGAACTGGCAATCTCCAAAAACCGGAGCTGCCACGCACAGCTATGTGACCCAATCAACAATTAAATATAACTAGTCACGAGATGAGATTGATAATGAAAACTTCAAATACCCAACATCAACGAGGCGTTACCCTCATTGAACTGATGATAGGCCTTGCGCTCGGTCTGATCGCTTCGCTGGCTATTTTTTCTACGATCTCCACCTTCGAGGCGCAACGCCGCACTACGAGCAGCGGCGTTGACATGCAGCAAAACGGTCTGGTTTCGCTGTATTCTATTGAACAGGACATCCGAATGTCAGGCTTCGGTTTGATCGATTCGGCTAACAGTAGTATGCCCTGCGTGACCATCAATGCTTATGGCACCAACAGCAGCGTGATGGATTCTGCCCCGGTTTCGATAACGGCGGGTACCTCGGATACGATCACCATCAGCCGCTTTGATTCTGATTCCGGTGGGATCGTGACCGGCGGACAGGCTGCGAAACTCACTGCGGCGACAGTAACAGGAACAGCCCCTACAACGATCACCGTTGATACTGCCAAGGCCTTCCCATCCGGCGACTTCATTCTGCTTGCTAATAGCGGCACCTGCTCACTGTTTAAAAATACGACGAGCCCAACTGCAGCTGCAACATCGCTCACTTTGCAGAACGTGAAGAATCCCGCAGGGGTTGCGGGAACCCCTACGACGCCTGCCTACCCCGTTGGCACCAGCGTCGTCGATATCGGGCAACCACAGTCCGGACTTTCCAACCCTTCATTCACCAGCTCCAAATATTCAATTGACTCTAATAACAATTTACAGCGGACAATCAACGACAACGCCGGATCTGTGACGACAAGCGTTATCGCCAACAACATCGCCAACATGCAGGTCCAATACGGTGTGGCTAATACCGGCAGCCAAACAGTAAGCTGCTGGACAGATGCTGTAGCCAACAGCGCTACTTGTCCCGGACCTGATTGGAGCAACCCGTTGTTGGCCGATATTAAACGCATCAAAGCCATACGGATCGCTATTGTTGCAAAAAGTGCCCAACCGGCAGGCAGCTGCACCGCAACGACTCAGCCGACCTCATGGGCAGGGTGGACTGCCAATCCAAATGGCATAGACAACTGGGGCTGGAGCGCCTGTTACCGTTACAAGGTGTACCAGACCGTCATCCCGATTCGCAACGTGATATGGGGTAAATTGTGATGAAATGCGCTTACCGCAACAAACAGCAGGGCATCGTTCTGGTGATCGCACTGATTTCACTCCTTGCTATCTCACTGGCGGGCGTCGCCCTGATGCGCACCGTTGATACCGGCAATGTGGTTTCCGGAAACATAACATTCAACGAAGCTGCCCTCCAGATGGCGGATTCTGCGGCCGAACATGCCTATACTGATATCCAGAACAATTCGCCCTACAGTACAAACAATTGTCAAGGCACGGCAGGCTGCATGGCCTGGTTCTCTCCAACATTGTCTTCCATCAGTTCAATAACGAAATTGCCCTGCGCTCTGACTGGCCCCGGCACTGCCGATGCCAGTGGCAACTGCAATACGGGCACAGCACTGGTATCGTGGAGTACGGCACAAACAATGCCGGCACCCTTGGCTGATTACACGTATCAGTATGTTATTGAAAGGATGTGCGCCAATATAGGCCAGCCATCTTTCATCAAATCGGGAGTTGCAAACTGTAGAGCCGAACCGATATACGACCTGAAGAGCGGTGTGTTGGTGCCCAACTATGGCAGGCTGTTTTACAGAGTTACAGTGCAGGTGAACGGGCCGCGCAATACACGGGGGTTGGCGCAGTATTTCTACACAACGCCATATGAGGATCTGGTACAGGATACCCTGCCGTAATACTGCTGCAAACCTATGGAGGGTCGCACATGAAATGATTTCATTATACTTTTTTGAACACATACTTTCTTCAATCTTTATCAAAGGAAAAATCATGAAACCTACCAGATTAATTGCTGCCTTATTGCTTTGTTTCGGCAGCCTGACGTTTGCTGCTTATCCTGCCTATTCTGACGGCGGTGGCCACGGCGGAGACAACGGCGGAGACAACAGCGGTGGCCACGGCGGAGACAACAGCGGAGACAACAGCGGTGGCAACGGCGGTGGCAACGGCGGTGGCAACGGCGGTGGCAACGGCGGTGGCAACGGCGGAGACAACAGCGGTGGCGGCAAAGTTGACAGAAGCTCTAAAGGCGCCGATCACAGCGATGACGATCGCACACCAGATTCCGAATCCAATGCTTCATCCGCTGTTTCTTCAAATCCGGCTTGCACCACCAAGGTGGACACCACTACCTGCGGCGTCCCGATAGTAATCTCGACTTGCACCGGCGGTACATTCAAAAAAGACGATCACAGTGAAACGGATAAGGATAGTCATGGACGCGATGAGACCGATGACGATCATTATGGAATGAAGGATCAAGACGGTTACTCGGATGACCGGGACAGAGTCAGCCGTGATCATTCCGATCATACCGGAAAGACATTTACCGACGGTTCTGATGCCTCCAAAGTCTATATCTGCCACCGGATGGGCGGTGCATCTGTAACATTGAGCGTGGCTAACGATGGTTGGTTGCACGGACATTCCAAGCATGACATGGACACTATCGGCACCTGTAAGGACTTCGACACTAAACGTACTCCAGGCCATGACGACGACGATACCGACAGGTGGTCTGCTAGCGACAAATCCATTCAATCCAAATGCATGGATTCAGTCGATAACACATGGCACAAATGGGATCACCATGATTCCGGTGGTGACCATGACGATGCCGGAAATACCTGCACCCAAAAGAGTTCTGTCATCACGCCAGCCGTAATTTCCTGCATGGCTAACCCGCCAAGCTCAGGTGGATTGGGATGTAATACAGCAGGAACTTCTTGTATGGTCTCGTTAACCGGCGGAATTGCAGCAAGCCGTGGTGGCGCAAGAACGCTACACTAAACTCCATAAATTGCTGAAATAGCCACAGGGCGGAGCGATCCGCCCTGTGGCTTTCGTCAAAAACGATATTGCTAACAAAAGGCAATGCAAAGGAGCGTGCTTTACATAAATTGATCATACGAATACGCAGCTTATTGCTTCACCAGAAAAAAAAGCGACCTTCTTCAGATCGCTCCTTTACCGTTATGGCAACTCAATCTACTTGATGATGGCGTTCAACTCACCCTTGGCATAACGGTTAGCCATGGCTTCCAGTGAAATCGGCTTGATCTTGCCTGCCTGTCCTGCACTGCCAAACGCTTCGTAGCGCGCCTTGCAAATACCCTTCATCGCCTTTGTAGTCTCTGCCATAAACTTGCGCGGATCAAAATCCTTCGGATTTTGCGCCAGGTAGCGGCGTGTAGCACCAGTGGACGCCATACGCAGGTCGGTGTCGATGTTCACCTTGCGCACGCCGTTCTTGATACCTTCGACGATTTCTTCGACAGGAACGCCGTAGGTTTCACCCATGGTGCCGCCAAACTCGTTGATGATCTTCAGCCATTCCTGAGGCACAGATGAAGAACCGTGCATCACCAGATGGGTGTTAGGCAGGCGTTCGTGGATTTCACGGATGCGGTCGATACGCAATACAGCGCCGGTAGGCGGGCGGGTGAACTTGTACGCGCCGTGCGATGTACCGATAGCAATCGCCAAGGCATCCACGCCGGTCAAACGCACAAATTCAGCAGCCTCTTCAGGATCGGTCAGCAACTGGTCGTGGCTCAATACACCTACTGCGCCCTGACCATCTTCCTGCTCGCCTTCGCCCGTTTCCAGAGAACCCAGACAACCCAACTCACCTTCTACGGATACGCCAACCGCATGTGACATTTCAACCACGCGGCGAGAAATATTGACGTTGTATTCAAATGAGGCAGGTGTCTTGGCATCCGTCATCAACGAGCCATCCATCATTACACTGGAAAATCCTGAACGGATCGCATTGATGCAGACCGCTTCAGACGCGCCATGATCCTGATGCATGACCACAGGAATATGCGGGTACATTTCAACTGCCGCTTCGATCAGGTGACGCAGGAAAGGCTCCCCTGCATATTTACGTGCGCCGGCGGATCCCTGCATGATGACAGGACTATTGCATTCGTCAGCGGCTTCCATGATCGCCTTTACCTGCTCCAGGTTATTGACGTTGAATGCAGGCAAACCGTAGCCATTTTCAGCTGCATGATCGAGAAGTTGACGCATAGATACTAAAGCCATTTTTTTCTCCTGATTAATCAAATTATAAATTGTACCACCTTGCAAGCTGGGCAAGGTAAAAGGTAGTACTCAAAGACTGTTTTTATGGTGATCGCCTATCCTGACGATCTTCAAGGTGTTGGTATGTCCCGATTTCCCTACAGCTTCCCCTACGGTCACCACGACCAGATCGCCGTCTTTGACATATCCAATTTCTACCAACTTCTGCTC
>VFSW01013701.1_pt1 | contig 11257 bp, 7 predicted proteins | sample 5358111 | NCBI WGS metagenome assembly VFSW01 (sample SAMN11554181, study PRJNA540505) | mine drainage metagenome | isolation source: sediment from site ElyBrook_90M | place: USA: Ely Copper Mine, Vershire, VT | collected 2017 | reverse complement strand
TTCAGGAGATAACTTGCGAGCATCCTCTCGTTCCATACTTGAGTCGTCGCATAAGTAGCGCCAACGTATCAGTAATTATTTGCCGAATCTATAGAGCATCTTTATTCTGAAACCATCTGCAACGGCACTCTTTGTGCAGCCGCACAAGGCGTGTCCGAGGTTCCTGGCGAGCGGGCTGCTTTCGTTACACACTCACACGCCGGTCTAGGCTACGCTGGTCTTCAGTTTTTCGTCGCCAAATTTCTGGTTCGTGATGAGTGGCTTTGCCCACAACGAGATCGCAAAGATCCACCCAAACGTCATGTAGAGCACGCACATTCCCGTGCGCAGGCCAAACGAGTCGGCAATCCGGCCTGTGATCAGCGGCAGGATCGCTCCTCCCATAATTCCTGAGCACAGAATTCCGGCCAGCGCTCCCTGGTGCTCCAACACCGAGTTCAGCGCCAGGGAAATAATGATCGGCCACATCACTGACGCGAACAGCCCTACGCACGGAAACGCAATCTTGGCAATTGGCGCCGGGCCAAACAGCGCCAGGGAAAGACATACCAGCGCACCAACGGCGAAGGTTCCCAGGACCCGGCGGCTGTCAAACAGCTTGAGTAGAATCATGCCTATGAAACAGCCCACCGTCATCAGGCCCCAAAACCACCCCACCGCAGAAGCCCCCGTCGTGTGCGGATCATAGCCGTGATATTTCCACAAAAATTCTGACATCCAGTTGGCCGTACCCTGTTCTGACCCCACGTAGAAAAACACACTGAAGAAGTAGAGCCACACCACCGGCTTCTGCAACAGATAACGATACATGCCTGCGGTGCCAGCGGCTTCGTCTGCCTTCCGCTCCACTTCAGGAAAGTGCGAAAACGCCAGCGTCAGCATGATGGCCGCAATCACAATCGCAAAAATCCAATACATCGAAATCCATCGCATCGTCTCCGGCACAATCGCGGCCATCGTCGACAGGAATACATTTCGCCCCGGCTCCTGCTCTAGATTGCGGATCATATACGAATAGATTTGCGGGCTCACAAACGAAGCGATCCCAAAGATCAGTTGCGCAAATGCAGAATTGAAGGCGAAGTGCTCTTCTCCTCCGGCCACCCGAAGCAGCGGATTGATGGCAACCTGCAACGCAGCCATGCTGCTCCCGATCAGGAACAGCGAAGCTATCGCAATGGGAAATATGTGCAGCCACGCAAACAAGAGTGCCCCCACCAGCGCAACGGAAAACATTCCCAGGATGACCCGCTTCTCCCCCCACCGTTCCACCAGGAAGCCGGCTGGAATCGAGAACACGCCGTAGGCGATAAAGAAGGAGAATGGAAGAAGCGCAGCGGCAAAAAGACTCAGGTGAAAGCTCTGGATGATGTCCGGAATGATCGGGCCAATAATATTTGTCACAAATGACATAACAAAAAAGATCGTAAAAACAATCGCTACCAGGTATTTGCTGCGCTTCATGGTGTTCGTGCCTCGTTGTGTTGCTACTCTTCGATGGTAACCTTTGTTGCATGCAGGAAGTTTCCGGCTTCGAACCCTGCTCTCGCTGCAAGCGCCAGCGTCATCATCTGGATAGGCAGAATCTCCAAAATAGGCAGCAGTCGAGTCAGGTTGTCTGGAATGCGCAGGGCCACAATCCCCGCAGTGGGCCCCACCAGTTCCGCCCGTCCTCCGTTGTTGTGAATGTCGCGCACCAGCTTGCTGTTCAGCCCACGGATATTGGCTTCGCCCTCCAGCACCAGCACCATAGTCTCCGGCCCAGCCATCTCCATCGGACCATGCCGGAACGCTGCGCTGCTCATGGCCTCGGCAACTGAACGTGTCGATTCCTTCGTGATCAGCGCGCCCGTCCCGGAAGAAGCCAGTGACCGCCCGCGTCCTACGATGAATAACTGGCGTATGTTCTCCATCTCGTCGGACAGCGACTGCACATGCTCGCGCCACTGCGCCAAGTAGCTTGCCACCAGGGCCGGGCCTGTCTGCAGCTCGGCATACACATCGTCGGCCACTTCGCCACACCATGCCGCTCCCAGAATTTCCAGGGCGGCAAGCGTTCCCACGTATGTCTTGGCGGAGACGGAAAACTCTTCTCCGCACTGAGTCAGCATCAGGAAGTCCGCCTGCCGGGCAAGCAGACTGTCCGCGGTGTTCGTAACGCCAATGACCGTTGCCTGCTGCGTGTTCTGTTCCAGCAGGCGAACCATTTCGGCACTTCGACCAGACTGTGATACAGCCACAATGATGGTGTCACTAGCCAGCAGGCTTGGCATGGAGTAAATCAGCTCCGACGTGTCGACACGGGTAACCTTTTCCCCCTGGGCAGTCAGCATCAGTTCCAGTGGGTAAAGTGCGTGTAACGAAGACCCCATGCCGGTTAATACCACGCGTGCATGCTCCTGCTGACATATCTGGCCGATGCGGTCAAACAGGTCTGCGTTACAGCGAAGATCTTCAATCGTGGCCTGCAATGCCTGCGGCTGATCCAGAATGTCCTGCAGGTAGGGGCCCTCAACAATACGGTGCGATGTACTCTTCACAACTTCTCCTAATGAATGTTAGTGGTCAAAACGGTTGTGCCATACCTGCGCGGCACCGATCAGTCCCGCGTCGGAGCCCAAGGATGAAACCGCAATCTCACAGCTCTCCACGGGAACCAGGCGGCAGTTGCTGCGGACGATTGCGCGGATACGCTCCAGCAGGAGATCGGCGTTCTGCATCACGCTGCCGCTGAGTGCAATCACCTCCGGCATCAGCATCGACACAACATTGGACAATCCGATCCCAAGGTACTTCGCCAAGTGCTCTACTGCTCGCTGTGCTCCGGCATCGCCTGTTCGCGCCAACGCGCAAATCTCCTTGCCTGTCCGGCGCTCCTCACTCGGGTTCTGATCCGCGTACCACTGCTCCAGAGCGGGCCCTGACGCCAGGCTCTCCCAGCAGCCCGAGGCGCCGCACGTGCACAGGGGGCCACCCTGTTCTACGATGTGATGGCCAATCTCCGGGTGCGCGTGCATGGCTCCCCGGTATACGTCTCCGTTCAAAATGATGCCGGCGCCAATGCCAGTGCCTACCGTGATGCTGACCAGGCTGCGTTTGCCTTTGCCTGCTCCCCATCGCGCTTCGCCCAGAGCCGCCGCATCAGCGTCGTTCTCCAGAGCTGCCGGAACGCCAAAGGCGTCGGCCAGTTCCCGCACAGGGTTCCAGCCCTGCCAGCCTGGAAGGGTATTTACGTCGCCAAGCTCGCCCGTAATCGTGTCTACCGGGCCCGTACAGGCAATGCCGATGCCTATCAATCCAGCACCAGTCTCATGAACCTGTTTGCGCAGTATCTTCAGGATTCTGTCGCGCGCGTTCGCGGGGCCGAGTTCCACCTGAACTGGAATCTCCGTGCGGATAACCACGGCCCCGTTGTCGTCTACGAGGCCAAGAGCAATCTTTGTGCCTCCAATATCAACACCAACGATCATGCATACTCCCTGTGCACAGGTTGGATCCTATTTCCAATCCAGCACGGCGCCATCATATGGATCAATTTGCACTTCCCATCCCGACTGCTCATGTGTCACTGCCTTTGTCCCATCCGTTGTTAGGCGACTAAGTGTTTGCACAGGAAGCGACGTATGTATCGTCACATGCTTGGACTGAGCCGAATGGTTCACCACAACGAGATATCCGTGATTGCTCGCGTTCAGGGCCGAGGCTTCGACTGAGGGGTCATCGGTCCAGACCGTTGCCTTTATGCCAGCCCACTCGCGCAATGCCTGGTAAATGCGGAAGGTTGCATCCTTGCCTTCAAATGCAAGCGGTTGGTTCGCCAGATACATCTCGATCGGATACGCTGCGAGCAGCGTCTTCCCTCGCCCCAGCGAATGTGCCACAAGCGCCGGCCGCCCATCCTGGTCCACTGCAATCACCTGACCGCTGCCCACTTGCAGCCTTGCGCCCCATTGGTTCATCGTGTCGGCAGACGCTGTATAGCTAAAGGTGTCGCCGGGCTTCAGGCCGCCAAAAGGCGCCACGATCTTCAGGGTCACTTCCCGCACAGGCACTGCATCCACCGTCCTCGCGCCGAAGAGTTCTTCCATCTCTGGAATCGCGGCATCTGCGCTGACTGAGGCATACACAACTCCGCCGTTTTCCACATACGCCCTGGCCTTGCCCCAGAAGTCAGAGTGCACATGCACCAGCGCTGTGTCCGTGCTCGTCAGAGGAGAAGCCATCACCAGCATCGGATACTTCCTCCAGTCGCCATACTCACGTGGGAACTCCGCCTTCATGCCCGCGCGCCGCGTCAGGATATACGACGAAAGCCATGCGCCCATCAGCCGCGCATTATCGTCAGGATAAGTGGTCGGTGCTTGTCCCTGTACCGATCCGCCTTCCACAGTCGAGGTGTACGGCGCATACTCCGGACCCGTCAGGCCAAAGTGCGATGCATCTCCGTACGGCTTTGACCACTCATTCGGTACCAGCAGCGCAACTTCCGCAGGGGCCGGCTCAATACCCGTCAGGTCCATGCTCTCCGTCACCTTCGAAAACGCGGTAAACATCTTCGCCGCAGGCCGCTCCTTGCGGTCCCACGTCACGATGCCGAACTGCGTCTCATGAGGCGAGCGTAGATACGGAACCTTCGCATACTGGCTGGGCGCTGCATCGGTATAGCACCAGATCAGGAACCCATTTGCCCCGGCGCCCAGTCCTGAATACATCTCTGATCTCTCATAAGCCGCAATCGCCTCCGGTGTGTACTGCGCCGACGAAGCGCCCAGTTCCTGGATCATTACCGGGTGGCCGGCGCCCCCGGTCAGCGCCGTCTCGAAGGCCGCGCCATAAGTCTGACGCTCCGAAAGCATAGGGGCCGGAAACAGCTTTGGCGCATAAATCGTATAGGGGTGAACACTGAAGAAATCGACTTCGCCCTTTAGCAGGTCCGGCCGGAATGGCCCGCGCCCCACGTCCTCCATCGATGTGCCCACCACCAACGGATGCAGCGTGTCGTAGCGCCGCAGCGCTCCCGCGATCAGACGCGTCCAGTTGATTGCCATCGAATCTGTGGTGGAGCCCGAGACAATCCAGAAAGGCGGCTCGTCCGTTAGATCCCATGAAAGAATGGCGCTGGATTTTCCAAAATGGCGCGCCAGCTCCTGAGCAAAGTCCGTCTCCAACCGCAGCATGTAAGGGTCCGAGTGCGGATTCCGTCCCTGCCGGTACGGCACATCCCAATAAGCTTCACCCACTTCGCCGCCGATCAGCATCTCCGGGTGCAGATAGATTTTGTAGCGGTTGGCGAGTGAAATCAGGTAATCCATCTGTCTGAAGGCTTCGGGATTGTAGTCATCCGGCCGCGGCTCAAACCAAGACCACACCAAGTCAAGCCGCACCGTGTTGACGCCCAGCGCGTGCATCTGCGCAAAGTCGGCTTCAATCGCTTCGGGATCCCACTGGTACGGCCACTCCATTGCAGCCTTGGCCGGAACCCAGTTCACTCCCACGGGCAGGAATCGCTTTCCGCCCTTGGCAAAGTAAGTACCGTCGAGCTTGACTTCTGGAAGGGGTGCTGAATCCTGGACAGCTGGGGCCTGCATTGATGCATCCGGCTTCGCCTTTTGCTGAGCCGAGCCGGCGAGCGGGGCAAAGTTACACATGTAACACACCCCGCAGATCAGGCTGAACTTGCAAATAGTTTTCCACTTCATGGGTCTGTATCCTCTCGTGCCGCTCGCGTCCGGCAAGCTGCTTCGGCTTAGGTCTACCGCACGTCGGCTCTTTCTTTTCGGCATCCGCAGCGAAGGGACTTCGCTGCGGAGTAGAAGGTCAAAACAACGGTCACAGTAGACCTGCTCTAGAAAATCAACTTGAGCGCTAACTGAAGCTGGCGCGGCGCGTGCGATGTCGACGTAATCGTTCCTGCCTGCGAGGTATCCACATAACCGCTCGGCAGCGAGAATTCAGGCGTATTCATCAGGTTGAAGGCCTCCGCGCGAAATTGCAGCTTGACCGCGTCGGTAAAGCTGAAGTTCTTGAACAGCGAAAAGTCGAGGTTGTGGGTGGCGGGACCGCGCAGTGTGCCTCGACTGGCATTGCCAAAATCATGAGCAAATGTCTGCCCTGGAGCCAGCGCTGGAATTGCGTACGCGGCCGTGTTGTACCAGAGATTTATATTTTGGTGAGTCCCATTTGGAAAACTGTGTGGGTTGCCGATCAGGTCCGGTCTCGGCATTACGGAACCCGTGTTAGTTGGATCGTATGAGAGACGAGGGGTGAAAGCCTGGCCCGAAAAGAACGTTAGAATCCCCTGGGTCTGCCACCCTCCTGCCAACCAATCTAGCGGCCCCGACCGATCCAGAAAATGCTGGCCCTTCCCAAAGGGGAGCACATACGTTGCAGCCGAGCTGAACTGGTGCCGAAAATCGGGAGCATTGTTGCCGCGCTCGGCCTTAAGGTTGTGTGTGTTTTGCGGCTCCTCGGCTTCGTCCTCGTCATTCTGGCCGATCGTATGCTGCCAGGTATAGGAATTGAGCATGCTCCAGTTCTTCGCGAAGCGCTTTTCCAGACGCACCTCAAGAGCATGGGCAATCAGGTTCTCCGTGTTGCTATCCTCACGAATCGCCGAGATGTTGGGCACCGTGGCGTAGTAAGGACGTCCATAGTTTGTTGGCAGGCCGTTGGATGCCGGAAGAAAGTTAACGTCCAATGGCTGAAACGGCTGATTCACGTTGAAGAGCGCTGCCATCTTGACTCCATGCGTGCCCACGTAAGCAACTTGGAGAAGGGCATTCTGCGGCAGAGCTTCCTCCACGTTCAGGTTCCACTCCTCAATGTAGGTCGTGCGATGGTTGAATTCAGTAGCGCTCGCACGTCCAGATGGGTTTGCCAGCGTCGGATACACCGGATCCGGAAAACCCGTGGAAAGACGCATGGAAGGAGTGGTCGCGGGATTCGCGACGGTTTGGCTCAAGAAGTATCCGGTCGGGTTATAGGCCAGCTCCGCGTCGCTCTGGTTCGCTTGTAGATCGTAGAAGATGCCGAAGCCTCCACGCAGCACGGTCTTGCCCTGCCCAGGGGAGTAGGCGAACCCGAGCCGCGGAGCCACGTTGTTCATGTCCGTGATGACGTTCCCTGAACGGCTCACGCCCGACATTCCTGGCGCAACGAAACTGCCCGTTGCAAAGTTGAAGTTTGCCAGCCGGTTGTGGTCTTCCACTTCCGGCGTGAAAATGTCATACCGAACCCCCAGGTTGAGCGTGAGATGCTGCGTCACGCGATAATCGTCCATGCCAAATGCACTCAACTCCTTCCAGCTCATCCCATAGTTACCCTTTAGTCCGTCCCGGTTCGCGATGATCGGATAACCAAGCAAGAAACTCGCCAGCGGACTGCCTCCAGAGCCATCCACGAGATCCTCTGTGAATTGGGCGTCGAAGTTCACGTCGCCGCGGGCATTCTGCGTCTGGAACATGCCATGGGCGCGATGCCTGTAATCCACGCCAAATTTGAAGGCATGGGTGCCTCTGATGTAGGTGAAGGTATCCAGAGCCTGGTAATTGTTCTCCCTCAGCAGTTCCGGAAACCAGTCCTGATTCCCGAGGGAGCTCAATCCCGAAATTGCGATATTCGGAAAACCGCCCGTCGCCCCCAGGGGATTCTGGTTGATCCCGGGAATTCCAAGTTGGGTTGCGAGGGCTTGGTTCGAGAAGAAAGGAATCGCTTGCACAGCCCAGCGAGTATACCCGATCTTGAGTTCGTTGATCTTGTTAGCTGTAAAGGTATGAACCTCGCTCACACCGGTCGCGATCGCAAGATCTTGGATGTTTCCAGTAAAGCTTCCTCCGCCCGCGGTGCCCGGAAACGGATCCGGCTGCTTCGCATTCACCACTCCCCAATCAAACGTGGCAAACGTACTGTCCTTGTCCGTCAACTGATGATCGATACGTACGTCCGCCTGATTCTGATTGTTAATGTCGAGGGGGTTAAGTAGATATTCATTTGTAGTGCCGGGGACATTCGGATTGGGAAACAGTTTCACCACGTTCATCGACGCGGTGTCTTGCCGGCCTTTCGGGATGATGTTACCCGCAAAAGGTTGCCGCTTTTGGGTTGTCGGATCATAGGTAAAGGGATCGAATATCTGACCCGTGTCATAGCCGGTTTGGGGGTCAATCGTCCCGGTCAGCAAATCGGAGAAATCTCCATCGCGTTCCGACAATCCCGTCTGCGGATTTGCCGTCGTCGGTGGAACAAATGAAATGTCCGTCAGCGATTGCCCGATGCGCGTGCCTTGATAATCCGCAAAGAAGAAGGTCTTATTCTTTCGAATTGGACCGCCAAGAGTCGCGCCGAACTGGTTCTGCCTGAAAGGTGAAATAGGAGTCGAGGCGCTGTCAAAGAAATTCTTGGCGTCAAAAGCTGAATTGCGCACAAACTCATAGACATCGCCGTGAAACTGATTCGTTCCGGATTTCAGCGCCACGTTCACTACGGCTCCTCCCTTGCCAATGTCAGCACCGAAGCCGTTGGTTTGCATCTTGAACTCTCCAATCGCGTCGATGGGAGGCTGAATAACCTCGAATCCGATCTGCTGCTCGTTGTTATCGAATCCATCCAGCAGAAAGTTGTTGTTCGTGGCTGTCAAGCCATTTGCCTGTACCGACCCGTTCCCGCGCTCGTCCTCGGGAATATTGCCCTGCTGCACCGCCCCTACCGGGCCTTGATTCACGCCTGGAGTCAGATAGGTGAGCTGAATAAAATCACGGCCATTGAGAGGCAGGTCATTGATCGCCTTCTGCTCAACGACTGCGCCGAGTGAAGAGGTCTGCGCCTCAATCAGCGGCTCAACGCTGGCCACTTCCACCGTCTGGCTGGTAGCTCCTAACTCGAGCTTGATCTGAACCTCAATCACCTGGTTCACATCCAGAGCGAACGGCGCCTCCTTGAATCGCTTGAACCCTTCATGCTGCGCCGTCACCGTATACGTGCCCGGTTGCAGCTGGGTCACTGTGAATTGCCCATCATTGTCCGTTGCCGTACGATGCTCCACTCCGGTTCCTGTGTTCTTCACGGTGATATCCGTGCCCGGAACGACCGCGCCCGAGGTATCGAACACCGTGCCCGTAACCCGACCGGATTCGACCTGGCCCAGCAACGCCATTGGCAAAAATACTAAGAATGCGGCTATCAACGCACCAAATCTGTACGTCAGAAAGCACCTTCGCCCGACACCACTCCCCTGATGCATCAACTGCATATTAGCCTCCAGTTTGCCTAGTGAGCTCCCGCGATTGGTTCGTTCCATAGGATGTACTCTATAAATCTACGTATGTAGAAATGATGTCAAGTTCGAAATTGAGAGCCGCCCATCTCCTTGCCGTAGTGCTGCCCCCTCAAACGCTCTGGAATGATTTAATAAAATATTTATTTTAAATGATATAAAGAGATCTATCTTCGCTATTTTCAACCCCAAAACACTGCAGAAATATATCAACGAAGAGCAAACCTATAATCATGGTATACTATGTTTACCGAGAGGTTACGCGCGTGACAGACACAGATCAGGTAATTGAGATCGCCAACATCGGCCTCGCTCTCGATACCGAGAGCTACGTCCCCTACTACGAACAGATCGTCCAGCAAATCCGCTCTCTGGTCAAATCGGACAAACTCAAAGAAGGCCAGGTTTTCTATTCTGAAGGAGATGTGGCAAAGTACCTGGGCATCAGCAAGATGCCGGTGCGCCAGGCATTCCAGAAGCTGCGCTCCGAGGGCCTGCTCGTGATTGAAAAGGGCAAGCGCCCCCTCGTCAGTTCTGGACAAATGCCCTGGAATTTCCAGGAACTGCGCGGCTTCAGCGAGGAAATGCGTCGGCGTGGTCTGGTTCCTTCAGCCAGGGTACTCTCCCGCGGTAGCATCAGCGCCACCGGCGAGATCGCCAAAGCGCTGCATCTCGTTGAAGGAGAGTCGGTCTACGCCATCAAGCGCCTCCGTCTGGTCAATGGCGATGCTGTCGCGATCGTCGACAGCTATCTCCCCGAACGCCTCTTTCCCGGCATAGACAAACAGAACCTTGAAAATAATTCACTCTACTCAGTTTATGAGAATGTATACCGCCGTAGGCTCCACTGGGCCGAAGAGGTCATTGGCGCCGTTGCAGCCCGTGGGGATGAGGCAAGCATTCTCGAAACCTCTCCCGGCAGCCCACTTCTCCTCATTCGCGAAACAACCTACGACACCAGCCGTATCGCGATCGAATACAGTCGCTCACTGCTGCGCGGCGACCGCTATACCGCTTCGATGATTTCCATCCGCAAGCACGCAAACAATTATCCTATGGCAGGGCGACTTTGACGGCGAAGCAACAAGCAAACTCGAAGGTCGTTCAAATGGTCATCATTCGAGAACTGCGGATTACAACCAATCCCCCCACTCAATACAACGGAATCCCCCCGGTCGTTACAAAGTTAAGGCCCCACTGACTACAAAGGGACTTGACCACTGCAGTGATCGGATAATCGGCACCAGCATCGCCGCGCCTGGCGCGGCTGAAGTAGCCACCCCTTACGGACTGGTGACAGGCTGAAAGCAACGGAACGATAGCCACGAATTCCTCATTCAGAAGTGGGGGCATAACGTTGTAACCGATGGGGGCATTTCAGTGTAACCGGCATCGAACTGGGAGCGTTGATCAGCGTCGCATCCACGATAGTTCCCGTGCTGATGCGGATGCCCTTGCTATCCAGATAGAGATTCATCGTGTCGAGCAACTTGCCGCATAGCTCGTGCTGCTCCGGCAGATGACAGAAGCGAAGGATCGTGGTCTCATCGGGGGCCGCAGCCACGCCCAGATCGACTCCGGCGAAGCGGCGAAGGGCCGACGAGTCGTAGAATGCCTCTTCCATCCCAGGGTCTGAAAGATTGAACCACTGCTGCAAGAAGTAAGTCCGCAGCATGATCGCCAGGCCCACCGGCTGCCGTCCGTTGCCCGCCTTGGGGTAATGAGGCTCCACCAGCGCCAACAACTCCGACCACGGCACCACCTGCTCCATCTGGTCCAGAAAAGCTCTCGCTTGCCCTTACGGCCAAACTTCTCGAAACTCGCCTGGGACGCCGGTGTTTGTTGCCGCATCGCGCGCACCCGCTACTTATCATGTTATCCAAGCAGAGCGCGGCGTTGGGACTTGTGCAGAGTCTCCCTAAGGGCAAAAACACACTTGGCTCATCAAAACAGGCGCGGTATGTGAAAGGCGAACTAAAGCTTCAG
>VFSW01013700.1_pt1 | contig 11257 bp, 3 predicted proteins | sample 5358111 | NCBI WGS metagenome assembly VFSW01 (sample SAMN11554181, study PRJNA540505) | mine drainage metagenome | isolation source: sediment from site ElyBrook_90M | place: USA: Ely Copper Mine, Vershire, VT | collected 2017 | reverse complement strand
GAGACTACCGTGGAATCAATTCCTTCATTGTTGTCCCTCATGACGTGATCCCCAACGTAAGGTATGAGATAGAGAAAGCAGCCAAATTCAGAGTCTATGCGGACATGGACTGTACCAACGCCTTCCATCAAATTCCTTTGGCCCCTTTTACTAGACAGAGGTTAGCTATTGCTACGCCTATGGGACTGTTCCAGCCGAGATTTCTTCCGGAAGGTACAGGTCCAGCTTCTGGTGTCTTGCAGAAAACTATTTCTTCTGTCTTTGCTGATTTCTCTGAGTGGATGATTGTCATTTTCGATAACCTCTTGGTGCTTGCGCATGACTATACGGACTGCTACCAGAAGGTCAAGATAGTTATACAGAGATGCTTAGAGAGGAACGTGAAGCTCAAGATGGCGAAGAGTTTCATTGGCGTTACCAAAGCACTCTTCTTTGGCTATGAGGTTTCTGGAGGTACAACAAGGCTCAGTGATGAGAGGAGAGCGAGTGTAGAAGCTATTCCAATGCCTAAAGACTTGAAGCAGATGCAGAGGTTCCTGGGTATGGCTTTGTATTTCAAGAATCACTGTCCGAACTATAGTGATTTGACGGCAGGCTTGACGGAGATGACCCATAAGAGCTTCAACTGGGATCGACGCACTTGGACGAAAGACTATGAAGCTGAGTTGCGAAAGGTAAAGGACGCTATCGTTGGGTCCCAAACGCTGCACTTTCCTGATTACGAGCTTGATTGGGTGCTACGGACGGATGCTTCGGAGGTAGCTGTAGGTGGTACTCTTCTTCAAGTTCGAGTTGTGGAGCAGCCTGAGTCGAAGTCATTTGAGGTTATTGCGTTTGTCTCGACCAAGTTTTCGGGTGCTGCTAAGAATTGGGATATCCCTAAGAAGGAGGCTTTTGCAATCTTTTTCTCCGTGAAGCAGTTGTCCTACTACTTGCAAGGGAAGCCGTTCGTGATAGAAACTGACCATGCAAATCTTGTTTGGATGGAGAAGTCCCTGGTACCAATCATCATTCGTTGGCGTATGTACTTGCAGAGTTTCGATTTCAAGATTCGTCATATTCCTGGTAAAGCGAATGTCTTTGCGGATGGTCTCTCGAGAATGTACCGAATGGCGTCGGAGCAAAACGAGGGTGATCGTCTGGATTCTTCTTCCCTTGTGTTTTCCCTTCCGTCTTCTGTTTCGGTAATGCCTCTCGAGTGGAATACTCTTCTTCTGGGTGCTACAGAATATTCTCTGGTGATGCCTCCGGCGGATGAGTGCCTGCAGGCTGCTCATGTGTACAACAGGAAGCACTGTGACGTAAGGACTACTCGTCACAATCTCAACAAGCTTTTCCCGGGACACAGGATCCACTACCAGTTGGTTCGTAACTTCTGTACGGAGTGTGCTATCTGCCAGAAGAATCACAGGGGTATGCGTGAGATGGATACTGTGGAGCCTATTGTACTCAATCTGAAGCCTGCTCATCAGCGTTCTGCGTGTGGAGTTGATACTTTCATGTGTAGTCCTCCTGATAAAGCTGGTCATGTATGTGTTCACGTAATTGTAAATCATTTTACCAACTTTGTTTTCCTTTACCCGGCTAAAAACAATTCGGCGAAAACGATGGCCTCAGCATTGTTCAAGTATTTCATTACCTACGGTTGTGTTGAGGAGATTGTTTCCGATCCTGGTTCCAACCTTACTGCTGGACTTACAGAGGAGCTGATACAGCTTTTTGGTACCAACCATCGTTTCGGCATGGTAGGTGTTCACACCTCGTCAGGAGTGGAAGGTACTAATGCTCTTGTTCTTCGTTACCTTCGTGCTATCTGTGCAGACAAAGATTTTCGTGATCGTTGGGGAGAAGATCATGTGATTGGGTTAGTACAGTTTATCATCAACGACGGTGTCTGCTCGGAGACTGGTGTGCGTCGTTTTGACAACATGTTTGGCTCTGAGGATGGCACATACCTGCGGTTGCCGGAAACACTTGCTAGCTCGAAGTCTGATGTCTTTCTTTCTCTTCTCAATGAAGACCTTCAGCGTATTCGAGCTATCACGCGGGAGACTCATCGTAAGGTGATTGCTGCGCGGTCTACTGAAGTGACTCTGGAAACGCAGAACGTGTATTTGCCTGGCGAGTTTGTGTTGCATCAGCGGGACCCACACAACTTTCTTCCTACTAAGTTGTCTTTGCCTTTCCAAGGTCCGTATGAGGTCTTATCTCAAGAGCGCAATCGTGTTACATGTCGTCATTTGGCTACGCATGTGATCAAGGATTTTCCGGTGTCTAGCCTCAAGATCTTTCATGGTAGTAAGGAGGCTGCAGTTGCTAGTGCATATCAAGATGAAGATCAAGTTACTGTGGTTGCTATTACTGGTTGGCAAGGAGATCCTCTACTGCGGTCTACTCTGCAGTTTCGTGTCCTTTTTGCTGATGGTGATGTAAGATGGCTTCCTCTTTCTAAGGATCTGGATGGCACTATGGCAATTGGTTCTTATTTCTCTTCTATTCCTTGCTTGGTACATCTAGGGATGGTCCCTTCTTCTGCTGGTTTGGCATGGATCAAGGCCTACCGAAAGAAGCCTCTTCTTGGTATATCTGTTGGAGATATCATCTATGTTGATCTCCGGTCTTATGGTCACCGTTGGTACGATGAAGACTTGGAGGAGCTTCCTGAACGTTTCGACAAGACGTACGTCTTGGAGTACAAAGTAACGGAGCTATTTCCTTGTCGTATTTCAGCTTACTGCCCGGTTCTCAACGAGACTTGGAATGCTCGGAGAGGTGCTGCAGTTCTTGATACATACTGGTGTTACGCATGGACTCATCGTGTCCTTACGGATGCGATGGTTCTAATTACTCCAGAGCTTCTTCTGCAATTCCCTCTGGTCATTTCCCCTGATGTCAGCGTCCAGCGGCGTGTGCTTCTTCATCATTTTCCTTCTGTCAATGTCGAAGACTTGCTGAAGGATATTTCTCCTTCAACCGCCTAGGGACAACATTCAGTTGTTCTTAGTTTCTTGTTCGCTACCCTCCATCGTTGTCTACGTTTTCTCCCTTGCTACTGTTGACCTTCTCACTCTGTTGGCATCTTGGTTTTACCTTGATCGTCTCAAGTGGTGAAGTATCAGTAGTAAGCCCAGAAAATTCCTTTTTCATTTATTTTGCTTCGTGTCTCATTTCTTTTGATGCTACGGCCTCGGTTCCTTACGTGAAGTCCTCTTCTGCTGCAACAGCTGAGTTCGTCTGTTAGTTACTGTGTCCGTCTGCAACTCCTATTGCTGTCAAGACCAAGCTTGTTTAAGATCTGTTCCTCGTAGATGCGCGAGCGTACGGATCTTCTTCTGTTAAATCTGATTGTCATGTCTTTTCTTTCTCTATGTCAGATCTGTTTTACTCTATTTCTTTGCATCCGAATCCTTTAAATTTGAATATTCAACAACGATTCCTATTCTTCTAAGCGTCGAAAACAACTTCTATTACCTCTGACTATACTGGCGGGGGAGGAAGAAGAAGACCCGAGGCGATATCTGCGTCTGGGTAGCTTGCGGTAGCTCACCTGCACTTCAAACTTGATCTCTGGATTAAATATTCTGGGAGCATTTCCTGAGTGTTTCCGTCTTTTGACTGTGTTCCTCTGATCGCACTGAACACTTTATGTCCCAGAAGTGTCTTCTGAATCGTCGTAGTTCTCGAGATATGCCCCGGCGGAGTTTGAGTGTGTGTGCTGCGCTGCGGTGCGTCGCGACGCCCAAAAATCAACTTTTGCCTAGTGGATCTCTGGAGCGTTCTGATGCTCTTTGGAGATGACCTATGGGTAGGGCTTTCTATTGCTGCATGCGGTGCAGTGTTTGGATCGTGGGTTCTGGAGTACTGCATACTTGAAAGTTGGTTGCATCGCTGCGCGACGGAAGTTGTGTCACGTCTAATAACTTTCGTTTCCACTCTTTGTTCTTGAAACCGAGGCTTGTAGGATCTGTCCATGACCTGTGCAGATCTATCGGTGAGCTTGGATTCAGGTTTGGAGCTGTGGTTGTGGAGTAGTGCCTTGCTGAAGTTGGCTCACGGAGTGCACGGTGCGCTGGTGCGGGGATGGCTATAGCTGCGGTTCCTGGTGTCTGTTGGTGGATATCGACTTCCGGATTGTTGGCGAGACTAGTGCGAATTTTTCTATGCCTTTGGTTCTTGATTTGGAGCTAAGGAGCGGGAGTTATGGTGTTTGCCGTTTTCCTGCAGAAAAGAAAAAAGGACTTTCCTTCCCAGTTTTTCGGGATTGAACCGTTTTCTGTTTTCACCCGTAAAGCCTCCTCCGCGTCTCCCCTGGTCGCTACGAAGCCGCTAGAGGGGTTAAAGTAGTAATCCGTTGTCCGTTTAGTGGTAAGTTGTCGACGTAGCGAGTTGTTTGTTGTTTTTCTTTCACTCTTGTTACTGGATTTGATTAATCTTTGTCTTTCGTATTCTATCTTTACCAATCGCCTCCCTGATACTAGACTTTGCATTCTGATATATTATTTGCGTTATAGTCGCTACACGTACAACCTGGCTTGAGAAAACGTGCGGATATTGAGCACACGTGACAAATCGAATCTTCATTTTCCTTTGCAACGAGTAAGGTTAGTTCACTTCACGAACTCAGCACGTGATAAGTTTCGCTGTATTAAGTCTTATCTCATCTTATTCTACAGCGAGTGATTGGCGTCTGTAGTCTTATTTCTTCTATCCCTCTCTATATCTATTGTAGAGTTATAAGTACTATTCTCTAAGACATTCTGTTCTGTTTGTCTTTCTTGTTGTCTTTCTGCTTCGGGTGCTTGTACTCCCCGTCGAGAAGCATTATATCGATATAGCTGTAGTTAGATCAACAATCTTTCTATTGTGTGATATTTGTTTTAGTAGATAGCTTTCTCTCTTTCTCTACTCTTCTTTCTCTATTCTTCTTTCTTTCAACAACTGTTAAAGCCAATCTAATTTATCTTATCTCTAGATAAATGGACGAACGGAACAGTGATTCTAAGAAGAAGAAGAAGAAAGCAAATAAAGAAAGCAAAGAAGGTATACAACCTTCAATCCCCTCTGAAGATTTCATCATCTCATCTTCAGTTGTAGCTCAATCCCCTCCTGCTTTGGCGGGAGCTACATCTTCTTCTATACAAGAGGAAAATAAGGAAGTGGAAAATTTATCTGTAGTGGACAGAGCAATCACTTCTCTAACAATCTCTTCTCCTCCTCCTCCTCCGATGAAAACTCGTCCAGATTCCTCTTCTATTTCTTCGTCTAAAAACTCTAAGAATGATATGTCCAAGGCAGGTTTACCATCCTTCAAGTTATCTTCATCTGAGCATTCTCCAGAGGATGTGGTCGTTGCAGCGACTACGTCTAAAGGAGAAAATGTGTCAAGGGCAAGGTCAAACAGGTCTGTTACTAGATCTGTGAGAAGTGGCGCACCTACCTCTGCTCTGGTTGAGGGCACGGTGATTACTGCGGTGAAGGCGGATGACGTGTCGGACATGACGGATGCACTTAAGAGCAGGAGAACCTCTGCTTCCAAGATGACTATCTCTTCTGCACAGTTTCGAGAGCTGCAAGATCAGTTCAAAGTGCTTTCAGACTACGTGATGAGTAGTCGTATTCCTGTACCTCCCGTGTTGTCGGCGGCAGGAGAGGATGCTGCTGTGGTCTCATCTAGTTCTGTGGAGGTTCCTCCGGAACGGCTGGAGCGTTCACGTGAACGAGAGAGAGATGGCTACCCTGATCCTGATGGCGGAGACGATTCATCGTCTTCCTCTGAAGGTGACAGGTCTCACGATTCTTTTCTTCCACTGCAGAAACCACAGAAGCGCAAGAAGAAGTTAAGGAAGCCCAAGCAGCTGTCGGACACACGTGAGTCTATGTTTGGAGATTACATCTCTGCTGGTATGGTGTCAAAGCCAGTGGGTCCTTCAGATGGAACAGATGAGGATATTATCACCGCTGGCGGAGTGGAGTCCATGTGGGCCAAAGAAGGTGGTTTCCTTAGACCTAAGGGATCCATATCTACGGTACCGCATCCACCTCCAACAGGGCGATTCCTTCTTCAAATGTATCGGACATCTGGTGAAAATGCTGTTCTGACATATGCACATATCCTGGACTGGGTAAAGGCGCACCAGGGAATGTTAATGCAGGTGTACTATCCGCTCATCAATTACCTGGATCCGGCGCTGAGGTCACACGTCGATGTGGCAGTGAGTGCTTGCACTGTGAGAGAGTTCTTAATGGCGGTAGAAGGCAAGAAGAATGTGATGGAGTTGGAGAATTACCAATTGGTTCTAGCGATTCAGCTTTTGGTCCGTCCAAGGGACAATAGAGATTTCATCTGGAAGATGCAGCAGTGTGCGCTTCCTGCTCCTAAAGGCATCTCTACAAGTTTCTTTGAACAGAAGGCTCTTTTTGATCACAACCTAGCTGTCCTAACCAGATTCAGAGAGCAATATGCATTTGCTTGCCTTAACGGTGGGTACGTGCATGCTCCAAAGGAAATGGACTGGAGAGAAGATCGTTATCGAGAGGGACCTGATGGTAAAAAGGAAATTATTGGAGGAGCTCTGCTGGTTACTAGTCTTCTTCATGGCGGCATGGGAAATGTCGTGCGGTCGCACTTTCTTCCTTACTCTGGAGAGCGAGTGATACACATAGAGAGACCCATGTTTGTTGGAGAGTCGAGGCCAAGGACAATGGATGAATTCCTTACGTCGGCGAAGCAATCCCTCTATTTCTACTACATTGTGTGTGAGGTGTTGAAAACCTTACGAGTCGATTACGAGGGTAGTTACCTTCCTATTCCCAAGTCACTTCTAGAGACGGAGGAATATTCCAGGGTGAAGAACTTTGTAAGAAACTCAAAAGGTACTGGAGCGGAGAAAGTTTTGCGGCTAATGAACCCTGTGGCAGTCTCTCGGATGGATTCTATGGTGGAAGCCTTTATGGAAGACATCATGCCAGTTCTACATCTTGATCCTGAAGATCCAGAGTTCGACACCAAGACGGATCAGCTTTTCAACATAGCGCATGAGAGGCAAGTTAGAAGAGTGCGCTTTGGAGCCTCTGATCGCCAGGCGAGAGCTGATGCAGTCATGGATCCAAATGCTCCCTGCTACTCTGCTATCAATGCTGTTGATGGTCTGTGCAAGAAAGAAGGGTGTCACTTCAAACATGACCCTGACTCTCTGCGTAGAGGAGGCGTTTCTATGGTGGAGCGTTTTCTACAGTCGAAGGTTATGCAGTCGTTAATTAATGACGGCATGATCGAAATGAAGATTACAGACAAGTGGAAGAACTCTCAGATACCTGCAGGTGCTCGGGCGGTAACTTCTTCTCTGCCTCCACAGAGGATACTTCCAAAGAGTGATGTCAAGTTCCCTGGAAACAGGAACCTGCATTACATGGGAGTAGAAACAGAGGAGAATGAGAAGGAGAAAGCATACTCTGATGATGATTCTGTTGTCAAGGAGGAGCTTAACTACCAAGTGAAAACCTTGCTCGCGAATCTTCAGGAGTCAGCTGATGGAGAGAGTGTATTGTCTGTTGATTCGGATGGTGTTGGTGTAGAAACGGTCACGGTCACGCATGATCGTATCTTGCAGCTAACAGTTGGACCTATCTTTGTGGCGAAGTTGTACTCATTTGATGATGTGCAGTTTGAGACAGCGTTGGGTACGGCTGAGGCGTTGATTGACACAGGAGCTACAAGCAATTTCATCTCACGTGCTTGTGTGAAGAAGTTCTCGAACAGCTTGCCTCCTGGTTCTTTTGTCAAGTCGGCTAGTAAGACGCGGTTTGCAGATGGTGAAACGCAGATTTCCACAGAGAAAGTGAAGCTCAAAATGGAGGCAGTGGCGGATGGCAGGTCAGTCTTTCAAGATATGTACTTCATTGTTCTGGACACGGAGCAGTTTGAGGTTATTGTCGGGTGGAAGGACCTAACGGAACACCGCAGTCTCAAGGAGCTGCTTGGATACATCATGGACTCGTCCTTTGTGGGAACAGAAGAGCTTGAAGAGGTGAACAACTTCATGGTTCGTGTACGCTCTACAGATGCCGGTGCTTCAGATGAAGATACGGAGAATGTGGACAGTGCAGGAGCTAAGAGGCAGCGGCAGTCTCAATATTTCTTTGAGGTTGCTGGCGCTTTTGAGATTCCAGATAGAGGAGACTCAGCCGAGTATCTTCAAAGGAGTTTTGAAGCGTTCTGTGACTGGCTTCATTTGGCGAAAGATAATGTGGATCACATCAATCTGTTCATAGACCTGTATGCGTCTTTCCTGGAGACTCGTCCTTGCAATGCAGAGGATGGACGTCCGGCTGGATGTTGGGGTCAAATGGAATGGTATGACGATGGTGTGCGTTTTAGTGCATGGAGGATTCCAGCAATAACTCCTTTTGGGCAACAGGGACACACACTGGTGGAGCACTGGTGGGAAGTCATGTATCTTCAAATGCCTGTTTCCTATGCAGAGGTCTTTTCTCACTACAATGATGTTGTGGAGTCAATCAATCCTTCGAGGAGTGCTCTTGGATCAGTACATTTGCCTCTTTTTGAGGTGCCTGTACCGGTAGCTATGCATGCTGCACCCGTTCTTCCCACGCAGTACTCGAATGTTTCAGTGGCACAGAGTCCGGTAATAATGTCTCGCTTTCGTTCTGGTCCTACTCAACGTACACACCGTGCCTCTGTGGGTACAGTGCAGCCACAGTCCTCTGCGTTTCAAGCTACGTCTTCAGTTTCTTCTTCTACATCCTCTAACGTTCCGACGGTTAATGTGTCATCGGTGTCAAGTTCACGACAGGCGCCAGGCTCGGTAGACAGAGCTGTACAGGCAACGGCGACGTTGGCATCGAGCGATAAAGCTGTGCAAGCAGCCCCCACTACTTCGAAGGGCGCAGTTGTAGCCTCAGCTACAGCCGCTGTGGGTGGTTCAAGTGCAGTGACGTCCTCATTTGCTGATCCGCCAGCTCGTGCAACTCGGTCCGCTACGCCTGTACCTACTCCTGTTCCTCTCGTGGCAGCACCGGTTCCAGCAGTGAAGAGAATTCCTGTTGCAAAGCGTCGGCTTAAGAAAGCTGAGAATGTACCGTCGTCAGAGTCTTCTGAAGACTCTGTAGGCAGTTTTCAGTGGCCTAAAGCAGATCGCATTCCGGCGGTGCTTGGTAGACAAGTGCAGGAACGTATGGCGCGTGCTACACCTGAGCAGCGTGAGTCACGATTTCGTATGACTATGCTCGTCAGAGACCGTGTACGTAGAAGAGAATTACTTAGGAGTATTGGTGAGTATGTTGCTCGCGGAGGTATTCTTACAGACGAGATGCGTTTGATTGGTTCTTTTGTACATGTGCTGCATGAGAAAGAACCTCCTTATGTTGCAGATTTAGACAGTCTTTTGATGGAGCATCCTAGTGCTTTAGACCAAGGTTTTGTGCATGAATGGTATCGTATCCTTAGTTCCTCTGAGGAGTTCGAGGGAGAGTCCGTACCTACTGCTCCTTCCTTTCAAAGGCGCGCGACAAGGTCTGGAGAGGGCTCATCTTCTGCATCGTCTTCGTCTTCTTCATCTTCCTCATCGTCATCTTCTATGGCAGTTTCATCTTCTACCTCAATTGGTGCTGCTCCAATTGTTTCATCTTCCTCTACTCAACCTTCATTCCGGACTTCAGTTTCTTCGGCAATGGTGGCAACACCTCAGTCCTCTCGTTTTCACACTGCAACAATTCTACCGAATGCAGGGATACAACATTTGGAGTTCCGTGTTCCACCGGAGTTCCAGCCCCATTTTCCTGTGGCTAGACCTTCTAATCCTTCTCCAACTGGGATAAATGTCAGGCTACATTCATACTTCAGAGGAGTGTCTTATCAATCGCTCACTGCTCGTCAGCGGGAGGTGACTCTTTCAACATCTAACAGGTCGGTGCTTTTTGCTCCGTACCTGCATGACTGCCTACACGGAGGAGATCTCAGTTTTCTTGGTGCACTACCGTTGTTTTCTCTCACGTTTCCAATGCGAACTGTGCCTGAGTATGTTACGTCCGCGTTAGCAACGGAGCTTCGTGCAGATTCAAGCTTGACTACCTCTCCGCTGTTCGTTTTTATCCTCTACGTCCTCAATGTTCCTCTTTCTACTTTCAGCCCTCGTCAGTACAAGGATGTTGTAGAGCCGGTGGATGGACCTCGTGTTCGTCTTCAGCGTCAGCCTCTGAATACTGGAGAGGAGGGAGGAAAAAAGAGACCCCAGTCCCGTCCTGTTGTGGAAGACTCACGACGTTCTCTGGAGCAAATGTTGGTAACAATGTTTGGTCCTAGTGATGGTCATGAGGAGGAGGATTCAACGCCACCTCTTTCACCTGTCGGCAGTGACCCTGGAGCTGATGCCAGAGTTGAACCTGAGGTTGCAGATGAAGCGTTGGAAGGGTTGTCTGGAGATAGTGATGGTGCAGAAGGTGCAACTGGTGATGTTCAGGAAGAAGCAGGAGATGGAGATACCTTGTGTGACTCTCAGATTTCTTCTTCGCGGAGATCTTCTTCTCTAAGTTTGGTGCTATATGTTCCTCCTTCTTCTTCTTCTGTTACTCCTCGTGTGGTGGATGCATCAGTGCAGGATACTCCAGCACAGGTGCAGAATGTTGTTCCTACGCAACAAGAGACTCCAGAGGAACAAGACGATGAGACGGTGGTTAGAACGCTCTTCATGTTGCAGGAGGTACAAGCAGAGTTGCAAGATCCTTGGAGTGCTTCTCCTATCCCGATTCCACAGGAAGAGGAGGACACGCCTGAGGCAGGGAGTTTCATATCTCTTGACGACTTGGCTTGTGACGAGGAAGAGGCCAAATCCAAGATTGAGGAGCATCTAGCTTTGGTGGAGAAGAACGTGTCGAAGGAGTTGTCTAAAGCTCATCCTGAAATTGTGGATTTCTTGTGCTCTGCAGATGCGCTGAAGGTTTTTGTTCCTACCTTGCATGGATGGACGGGGATAAATGGCATTGGTGAGCTGGAGCTGATGTTTCTTCCGGAGATGCCCTTGCAAATGAAAGCGAAGGTGAGGCCCATTAATCCCAAGTTCCTTACGAGTGCCAAGAAGGAGTTGGAGCGACTGCTGGGATACTTCTTGGAGCCCTCTGTCTCTCAATGCTCTTCTCCTATGGTATGTGCGCCGAAGGCTACTTCACCTTTCGTTCGGATCTGCGGAGACTACCGTGGAATCAATTCCTTCATTGTTGTCCCTCATGACGTGATCCCCAA
>VFSW01013699.1_pt1 | contig 11258 bp, 10 predicted proteins | sample 5358111 | NCBI WGS metagenome assembly VFSW01 (sample SAMN11554181, study PRJNA540505) | mine drainage metagenome | isolation source: sediment from site ElyBrook_90M | place: USA: Ely Copper Mine, Vershire, VT | collected 2017 | reverse complement strand
GAGTCATCGAATCCAAGTTGTGGCGGATCCCGAACGCGGTCGCCTCGAGCACTGCCCGGTACATGTCGCCACGGCTGTGAGACAGACTCAGGCCGCTCAGGACGCCGCGTGCCAGCGGATCGTTGAACGGGCTGCGCTCTCCGCTGAAGTACGGCAGCAGTAGCAAGCCTCTCGCGCCTGGCGGCGACTGCTCCGCCTCGCGTGACAGCTGGGCATGCGCGTTGCCGGCATCCGCGAATGTCGTCTGCGGGAGCTCGCGCGCGAACTGCTCTCGAAACCACGTCGTTATCGAGCCGCTCGTCGCGAGCGCGGTGGTCAGCAGGAATTGGCCGGGGCCATCGCCGCGCGTCATCCACAAGCCGGGCACAGGCCGGTAGTGGTCGGCCACCAATACGAGTGCCGACGTGCTTCCGTATGTCAGCATCAAGTCGCCCGGTTCCACGACGCCGGCGCCGACGGCCTCCGCTGCACCGTCGGTGGTGCCGCCGATGACCGGAGTGCCGGCCGGGATCCCTGTGGCCTCAGCCGCCTCGCGCGTGACGTGGACCACGACATCGCAGGTCCAGCGAAGGTCAGGCAGTGTCTCCCTGGGGATCCTTCCTGCAGCGAAACGCAGGTCCCAGCGTGCCCGCCGGATGTCGAAGAACGGGGCGAAGTAGGACGCATTGTGCTGGTCCATCGTGTACTCGCCGGTGAGGCGGAAGACGAGGTAACCGGCAGCCGACAGGAAGTGGGCGGTGCGGTCGAAGACCTCCGGCTCGTTCTCAGCCAGCCAGAGGATCTTCGGGCCGGCCGCTTGGCTCGTCAGCTTCGCCCCGGAAAGGCGACGGATGCCTGCGGCGTAGTCGTTCTCGAGGCGGGCCGCCTGTTCGGAGGCCCGCACGTCGACCCCGTACAGGATGGCGGGTCGCAGCGGAGCGCCTCGCTGATCGACCGGAAGCAGGCAGGGTCCGATGGCGCTGACGCCCAGGGCGGCGATTCGGGTGCCTGCCGGCGCCGCGGCCGTGAGCCTCTGGCTGATCCGCGCGACGTCCCTCCACCACACCTTGTCGGCGTCGTGCTCCATTTGCCCGGCCCGAGGGATCGAGACGCCGTGCTCCTCCACCGCCTCAGCGAGGACTGAGCCGTCGCGGCTGCAGAGGACGCCCTTCGAGCTACGAGTCCCGACATCGATTCCGATGACGGCGTCCCGGCCTGACACGGTGAGGAGGACCCCCTTCTATTCAGGATGCGAGCGTGCGTTGGGCGGCTGCGGCGATGTCGTGCTCGCTGGGAAGGTATTCGTCGACGAGGACCTGGCCGAATGGAACTGGTGACCAAGCGCCGCCGAGGCGTTCGATCGGGGCCTCAAGGTAGCCAAACGCCCGCGTGCCGACCGCGGCGGCAATCTCGGCGCCGAATCCCCCGAACACTGGCGCCTCGTGAACGACGACAAGGCGACCTGTACGCGTCACCGACTCAACGATCGTCTCCACATCGAGCGGGATCACACTCCGGACGTCGATGACCTCCGCCTCGGTGCCGTTTGATGCGAGCTTCGCCGCTGCCGCCAGGGCCCTGTCCACCATGGCACCGGTCGCGGCGATGGTGAGGTCGGTGCCCTTGCGCCGGACGGCAGCCTTGCCGATCGGCACGAGGAACTCCTCGTCCGGCACATCCTCCTTGTGGCCATACAGGTTCTTGTGCTCGAGGACGATGACGGGATCGGGTGATCGGATGGCGGACTTGAGCAGTCCAAGCAGGTCGTGCGGCGTCGATGGCTGCACGATCGTCAGCCCCGGCACGTTCATGAGCCAGGCCTCGACGGACTGCGTGTGCTGCGCGCCCCACCGCGGTCCCGCTCCGTACGACATGCGGATGACCATCGGGGCTGAGTACTCGCCTGCGGACAGGAAGCGGACCTTGGCCGCGGAGTTGACGATCCCGTCCATCGCGATCGTCGTGAAGTCGGCGAACATGATCTCCAGCACGGGCCGCATGCCCATCATCGCGGCGCCAACGGCGACACCGGCCAATGCCGACTCGCTGATCGGGGTGTCGAATACGCGCCGTGGCCCGAATTCCTCGACCCGGCCCTGCGTGGCCTTGAAGACGCCGCCGGGCTCGGCCACGTCCTCGCCGAACAGGAAGACTCTGGGATCGCGGCGCATCTCCTCGCGCAGGGCGCGCTGGACGGCCTCGCGGTACGCGATCGTGGTCATCGGAGGCCCTCGCTCGGGTCCAGGGACTCTGCGTAGACGTCGCGATACAACTCTGTGGGATCGGGATATGGGCTGTCGATCGCGGCCTGGACGGCCGCATCGATCTCGGCGGCAACAAACCTTCGGAGATCGTCAAGGACGCCCGTGCCGAGGAGGCCGCGGCGCTCGAGTTCGGCCTCGAACCGGGTGATGGGGTCGCGCGCGAGCCAGGCCTCGACCTCCGCCGCGTCCCGGCCCTCCGTCGGCGGATGACTCGATGAGTGACCTCGCTGCCGATAGGTCATGCACTCGATGAGCGTGGGCCCGCCTCCCGCGCGCGCTTTCGCGGCCGCCTCGGACGTCACGTCGTAGACCGCGAGGATGTCGTTGCCATCAACCGTGACGCCCCCGAAGCCGTACCCTTCGGCACGCGCTGCAAGGCTCGCGCCGGCGAAGTGCTTGGAGATCGGGGTGAACTCGGCGTACAGGTTGTTCTCGATGATGTAGAGCACGGGCAGCCGCATGACGCCGGCGAAGTTGAGGGCTTCGTGAAAGTCGCCACGTTGTGCTGTCCCGTCACCGAAGAAGCACGCCGCAACCCGATCCTCGTCCCGCATCTGAAACGCGAGGGCCGCGCCCGTCGCGACGGGAATAGAGCCGCCAAGGATGGCGCTGCCGAGCAGGATGCCGGCGCGCACGCTCCCCATGTGGTGTGCCGTCGCCTTGCCGTTGGCGGCACCGGTTGCCTTCCCAAGCATCCCGGACAAGAACTGGTGGACCGAGACCCCTCGAACCAGGAATGCCGCCCGCGTGCGCAGCGATGGTGCGATGACGTCATCGGGTCGGAGAGCGAAGCAGGCGCCGACGCCGACGGCTTCCTGGCCCTGGCTCCCGTGGAGAGACTCGACGACCAGTCCCTGGCTCCAGAGCTCCTCGGCCCTGTCTTCATACGCCCGCGTCAGGATCATCCATCGGTACATCTCAAGAAGTTGGGCCTCGGAGAGCCCGTCCGACGGCCGCACTGTTGCCCCGGCGCTCGCGGTTTCGGCATTCATTGGGCCGCCTCTGACTCAACGTCCTCGAGTCGCCGCTTGACTGCGGCTAGGAATCGGACAGCGTCGGCGCCGTCGACGCCGCGGTGGTCGTACGAGAGGCACAGGTAGGCGACCTTGCCGGGCACGACCTGCCCCTGCCGCACCACGGCGGCGTCGGCGACACGGCCGACGCCAAGGATTGCCACCTCAGGGATATTGATGATCGGCGTGAACAGCAAGGAACCGAACACGCCGCTGTTCGTGATCGTGAACGATCGGCCCGTCAGGTCCCCGGGGGGGATTCGGCCCTGCTTGGCGAGGCTCGCCAGGCGTCCGACTTCATCCTCGATCGCCTTCGGCGTGAGCCGTTCGGCTGCGCGAACCACGGGAACGACGAGGCCCGCATCGACCGCCACGGCAACCCCGAGGTTGACGGTGCGGTGACGCCGGATGGTGTTCTCCACGAACGTGGCGTTGAGATCGGGGTACTCGGGGAGCGTGCGGGCGACCGCCCAAGCGACGTACGTCGTGTAGGAGAGGCCGGAGCCCGCCCGTAGTCGTGCCACGGCATCCATCGAGACGTCGATGACGGTGGTGACGTCGGCTGCCGTCCTCCGGCTGAGCGCCATCTGATCCGCGATCCTGCTGCGCATACCGGTGAGGGGCACCGCATCCCAAGCGCCGGCCTCGGCCTCGTCCCCCGCACCCTCGACGACCCGCTCGGCGAAGGCTCGCACGTCCGCCTCGCTCACGAGTCCCGCCGGCCCGGTGCCGACGACGCTGGCGAGATCGACGCCCAGCTCGGCGGCGACTCGCCGTGCCGCGGGGGATGCAGGCTGCCGGGTGCGTCGTGCCTCTACGTCGCCTCCCACCGGTCGGCCATCCTTGGCCGGCTCCGCCAGTGACTCGCGCGCTACGTCAGCCACCTCCAGCCCTTCGCCTTCGGCCGCCGGGAACGCGGGCTCCAATTCGCCCGCCTCCCCGATGAGCCCGAGCAGGGCACCGATCGGTTGGTCGGTCCCCTCCTGGGCGACGATCCGGAGCAGGACGCCACTCTCAGGGGCCTCGACATCGACGTTGGCCTTGTCCGTCTCGACAACGACGATTGCGTCGCCGCGCGGAACGCTGTCGCCCTCATGCTTGAGCCACTCGACGAGGGTGCCGGTTTCCATGTCCTGCGAGAGCCGTGGCATCGTGAGCTGGCTGGCCAAGGCGCCTCTCCCGTGTAACCATTCGCGAAACGTTTCACGCAGTATAGTGCCAATCGTCAATCGCGGCGCCTCCGGCCGGCGGCCGTGGGAGGAATCGTGGAGGTGCCGGGCGCTTCGGAGCTACTCGCGCCGATCTTCGGGTCGCGCCTGAAAGCTGCCGCTCATTGCCCATGGTCGCGGCTGAGGAACCACCCAGCGGCCCGAGACCGCGAGACGAGTGAAGCGCCACTCGCCCTTCCGTTGCGCCACGGTTGCCCTGTACCAGCCCGCGAGGACGCAGCCCTCGAGCCCCTCCGAGGTCTTCCGGTTGAAGAGGTCCCACAAGGTGGCATCTGCAATCGCGAGACCTTCTCCGACGCTGTGGTCCAGCCGGGTGAGTTCGACCACGACGTTGATGGGGTAGTGAAGCATTTCGGGATGGCTGAGGCGATCCTTGCGGAAGTAGTCCTCGATCGACGCGGTCCCCTCCCAGGATTGGTCCTGAAACTGGAACGCGCCGTCCGGCCAGAAGCACGCGGCTATCCCGGCAAAGTCGGCGTGGTCGAGCGCCCAGGTGTAGCGAGCCATCAGCCGGCGAACGTCCTCGATCGCCTCGAGCCGCGTGACCCTCTCTTCAATGGTCAAGTCATCGTTTCCTTCCGATCGCCCGCCCAGCCCGGCGAGACAGCGGCCATCGTCGTGATCGCGATGGGACTAATCGCTTGTCCTGAGAACGAGCTCGGTGCCAAAGAACGAGCTCGGTGCCGAGTAGCCAGTCTCTGTTGCCGCTGCCGCTGCACGGCCGCCGCGGCCGCTACGAGGCCACGGGTTCTCGACACCCGCGAAGGCCGAGACGGCCGAGTGGCAATCGCAACCCTGGCTGCAGTTGTACCATGTGTAACAATTCGCGAATCGATTCCAGTATAGGGAGACGGTCAATCGGGCCGACGTTGAGAGAGACAGCGAGCCCACGGGCGATGCTCGTCGCCATTTCGAGGCCCGACTCCGCTGGGACCGCGATCGATATCGTTCCGGCATGGATCCATGAGCCGGTGGGAGCAGCAGTGTGAGCGTTACGGTTGGCAGGGGCCGTCCGACCAAAATCCGGACGATGGGCGAGGCTGCATCGCTCGTGCCGAACGGAGCGCGCATCGCGTTCGGCGGTCAATCCGTGTATCAGCGCCCAATGGCGTTCGTGCGAGAGCTGATTCGACAGGGTCGCCGAGACCTGACCGTGGTCGGCGTCCTGAGCGGCCCGGAGCTGGACATGGCCGCTGCCGCAGGCTGCGTTCGGAAGGTCGAGACCTCGTACGTGGGTCTGGAGCAGTTCGGCCTCGCCCGGAACTTCCGGAGGCTTGCCGAGAGCGGCGGCATCGAGATCGAGGACTACTCGGAGATCTCCGCATTCGACCGGTTCAGGGCGAGCGAGGCGGGGCTGACATTCCTTGCCAGCCCGCACCTCGGCGGCAGCGATGTCGTGGAGCGGAATCCCCGCGCCGTCATGTTCAACTGCCCGATCACAGGGCGTCCGCTGGTCGCCCTCCCCCCCGCGGACCCAGACGTCGTGGTCATCCACGCCGCCGCCTCGGACCAGTTCGGCAACGTGCTAGCGCCGCCCGGCAAGCTGCTACCCCAAGACTTCGACGAGATCGTCGCCCGAAGCGCCGACCTGGTGATCGTCACCGTCGAGAAGCTCGTGGACAACGCCTTCGTCAGGGCGCACGCGGACCGAACATTCATCCCAGGCTTTCGTGTCGCGGCGGTCGTGGAGGCCCCCTGGGGCGCCCACCCATGTCACATGCTCGGCTTCTACGAGCTCGACAGAACTCACTTTCACGAGTACGTCGCCGCATCCGCCGACGATGCCTCATTCCGCGACTACCTGGACAGATACGTGTACGCCCCTTCGGACCTCGCCGCATACCGGGAGACGATCGGGGTCGAGCGGCTCACTTCCCTCTCGACGGTGACGGGAGTCGGCGCATGAAGGCATCGATCGCCGAGCTCCTTGCGATCACCATCGCTCGCACCCTTCGCGACGACGACGTCGGGTTCACCGGCTTGGCCACAGGTCCTCGGGCTGCGCTCTATGCGACGCTCATACCACTGGCCGCGATGCAGTTCGCCCAGGCAACACACGCGCCGAGCGTGACATGCCTTCTGGCCGGCTGGTGCCACAACCCGCCGCCCGGAGGGATCCGAGAGCTGCCGGACGCCGAGTTCGACCCGAAGTTGCTCCAACTGCCGTGCGACGCCAAGGACCTAGGTTATCCCGCTCAGTACGTGATCAAGCGCGGCGACGTCACGGTGGGCTTCTGCTCGGGCGCCCAAGTCGACCGTGAGGGCAACGTCAACACCGTCGCGATCGGCGACCCCGACCACCCGTCCGTGCGTCTCGTCGGCCCGATCCTCATCCCGGAGCACCTCGCCCTGTTCGGGCGCGAGATCGTGATGATGCCGCGGCACGAGCGTCGGATCTTCCCGGAGCGCGTCGACCACCGGACCGGGGTCGGCTACCCAGGCGGCCGCCAGGGCCGGGCGCAGTTCGGCCTGCCGGGCAGCGGCCCGGAGATGATCGTCACGCCCAAGTGCATCTTCGCCTTCGACGCTGAGGGGGCCATCTACGTGCGGTCGATCCACCCGGGCGTCTCGCGCGACGACATCCGTGAGAGCACGGGGTTCGCGCTGCCCAACCTCGATGCGGCACCGGTCACCGAGGAGCCGAGCCACGACGAGCTGGCTCTCCTCCGCGAGAGCATCGACCCTCATGGCCTGCTCCGCGCGGATGCCGCCTGAGCCAGCTTCGTGGCCACCCCGGTGCCATGACGACCTAGATCGCGCCAGTGCTGGCGAGCTCCTGCAGTTCCTGTTCAGAGAGTCCCAGCAAGTCGCAGTACACGTCGCGGTTGTGTTCCCCGGCGAGCGCTGGTGGCATCGTGATCGCGCCGCGCGTGCGGCTCAACTTGACGGTGACGCCGGGTTGCACGGTGCGACCCACCGCCGGGTGTTGCATCTCCACCAGCATCTCACGGGCGAGCAGTTGCGGGTTCTGGACCGCGGTCGGGATGTCGGCCACGATCCCGCACGGGATTCCCGCCTCGGTCAGGAGATCGAAGGCAGCTTGAGCGTCCCGGGCACCCACCCAGTCAGCCACCATCCCCTCCAACTCGACTCGGTTCGCGACGCGCGCGTCCACCGAGTTGAACCTCGGGTCGTTGGCCATCGCAGGGTCGCCAAGCAGACCCGCCATACGCGGGAAGAGCGCGTCGGTACCGGCGGCAACCAGAACCGCCTGCCCGTCTCGGGCGACGAACACCTTCGCCGGGGCCGCCCATGGATCGCGGTTTGCGAACCGCTCGGGACGCAGGCCTGCCATCAGGTAGGCAGGCACCACCGTTCCCATGCACGAGAAGATCGAGTCGAGCAGTGCGACGTCCACGACCTGGCCGCGGCCCGACCGCTGCTTCTCGAACAGCGCAACCATCGTGCCGAACGCCGCATAGATCGCCGTCACGCAGTCCGAGATGAACACACCGGTCAGCACGGGCGGATCCTCTCGGACCCGTTGAGCGACATCAGCCCTGACATCGCCTGGGACAGGAAGTCGAAGAGGGGCCGTTCGCTGTGTGGCCCGGTCTGGCCGAAACCGGAGATCGAGGTCAGGATGATCCCGGGCTTGAGCGCCTCGAGCTGGTCATACCCGAATCCCATCTGCTCCATGGTCCCGGGCCGGTAGTTCTCGATGACGACATCGGCCCAGACGACAAGCCGGCGCAGCAGGTCGCGCCCGGCGGGCGCCCGCGTACTGAGCGTCACCGACCGCTTGTTGCGGTTGTAGTTCATCGTGTAGAGGCTCATGCCGTTGACCGACGGACCGAGTGTTCGGGAGTCCTCGCCGCCCGGTCGCTCGACCTTGATGACCTCCGCGCCCATCTCGGCCAGCATGCTGCCCGCCATCGGACCGGAGATGAAGCGAGACAGGTCGAGAACCTTGATCCCCGCAAGAGGGCGGACCGCGCCGGGAGCCTTGTTGTCAATCGGACCCACGTATGCCTCTTTCGCCGTGTGAAGGGAAGGTCTATCCGAGGGCCGCCTGCGTCAGCGGCCGCGAGTCTCGTGCCCGACGAGGGGTAGCCCCGGGACGGGCCACTCGAACGCCTCTAGGCGGCCATGGCTTGCCTCTGTCACGAACAGCGTGCGATTGTCCGGCCCGCCGAAACAGACGTTGGTCGGGGCGGGGTCCGGGAGCTCGAGAACCTGCTCGATTCGCCCGCCGCCGGCGGCGATGACGAAGAGGCGGCCGCCGGTGCTTGCGGTGACGATCAGCCGGCCCTCCGAGTCGAAGCACATCCCGTCGAGGCTCATCCCGCTGCCGCAGTCGGCGTAGACGTCGACCTGAGCGAGGTCGCCGTCGGGCCTGATGGCGAAACGGTGAACAAGGCCCGTGTCCGTCTCGTCGACCAGGAGGTACCGGCCGTCGGGAGTGACGCATAGGCCGTTCGGGAAGCGGATCCCGCTGTGGACGCGCCGGGCGGTGCCGTCCGTCGCAGCGTGGCAGACCTCGCCGATTCGCATTCCGGCATCGTCGGCGTCCCAGCGCGGATCTGTGAAGTAGAAGGTGTCGGGAGATGCGAAGCAGATGTCATTCGGGGCGTTGAGGGGTCGGCCGTCGATCTGGTCGACGAGGACCGTCACCCCTCCATCCGGGGTGATGACCGAGATCTGACACGGGGCGTCAGCGGGACCCGCAAGGCCACCCGTCGACGGGGCAGGCGGCCATCGGCCGCCGCTGTCACAGACATACAGGTTCCCGTCGGCGCCGAACGCAGCGCCGTTGGGCGATCCAGCCGTCACCACCCAGACCTGTCGCTCGCCGTCCACGACCTTCGATACGCACCGATTCGCCATCTCGACGAGGTACAGTTGGCCCGTCGCGTCGACGCACGGCCCCTCCGGAAATGCGAACCCTGTCGCCACGATCGTGCTTTCCATGTGGCCCTCCGAGAGACCTGCTTTCGTCGCCCCTGCCCAGGGGTCCCGCGTTCCTATCTCGCGCCGATCGTGCCGTCCTTGAAGGACCGGAGCGCACTGAGAAGGCGCCCGTCGCCGCGCACCTCGCTCTCGAGGTAGTCGAGCCACCGATAGACCATGATTCCGTCCGCGGGCGACTCGAGCACAGCCTTGAGGCACGCCTCGTGGTCCTCAGCCGTCAGCGTGGTCCGGCGCCTCCCCGATGCGTACATCGGGTCGAGGTAGTCAGCCTTCGTCTGCAGGCTCGCGAGGACGGTCATGCTGGTTCGAGCCCGTGCTGCGCGAGTGGACTCGGCGACCCATTGCGGTCCCTCCCGACGGGAGATCTGGTCGTACAGCATCAGCTCGAGGTGTTCCGCAACCGCGGAGAGGGCCTCGACATCCTGGCCCAGGACCTCCGCCACGGCGTTGTCGTAGTCATTCCGGCTGAACCCCAGGCCGTTGATCAGCACGTCTGCGTCCGGCACAGCGCGCCGCATCGCACCCTTGAGGGTGGCGATGACGCCGGCGATGACCCCGCACTTCCATCGGGTCCACTCGTCCCGCAGCTCGTGCTGCAGTATCGCCGAGCGCATCTTCGTCGGCCCATCCGGGAGCGAATGACCCGTCTCCTGCTGGAACCGAGCAAGGCACCGCTCGCAGAAGCAGTACTCGAGGATGCTGGATCGCGGAGTGTCGGGCATCCACATCTCCCAGAACCCTGGGAAACGGATGAACGAGAGGAACAGCCCATCCGACTGCAGTTCGCCCGCTACCTCCTCGATGAGGGCCGCGCGCTCTGCCAAGTACGCCGGACTGCTCGGGCACAGGCCGACGTACCAGCCGTACTGCTCCATCACGAAACCATTCGCGTCAACAGGCCGCAGATCTGGCCGTGACGCATACACACTCGGCTGGAAGAAGACGGACGTTGCCTCGAACGTGCGTAGGCCCCGCGCGCGCATCTCGTCCCGGAGACGTCGGTCGCTGTAGCCCTGCCCGGGCGGCCGCTGCGCGACAGCCGACGTGGGGATTGGGTCGAGCTGGTTCTGGACCACGACCCAGTCGAGGCCGTGGCGAACAATGGCAGTGGCGGCGCTGGCTTCGTTCAGTCCGTAGTCCGTGTACCAGTCGAATCCGTAGTTCTTGACCCCAACGATCCGGTTCATGGCTGCACGTAGGTGCGATCAGGCCGGCGCGCCCTGCTCACGCCCCTCCCACTGGCCCTGTGCTTGTTCAAGCCGCAGCACCCGGCTGGGCAGCCGTGATCGCCTCGAGGAGCTGGTGGCGGCTGAACGAGCCTGCCTCTTCGAGTCGAGTCACTCGGCCTTTCTGCATGACCACGATCCGATCCGATAGGAGCAGCAGTTCGTCAAGGTCGTCGGAGACAATTACGATCGCGTTGCCCGCCTGGCCCATCTTCCTGATCTGCTCGTAGATCTCAGCCTTCGCGCCCACGTCCACGCCGGCCGTCGGCTGGTCAAGTAGCACGACTGCGGCGTCCGCGGCACAGGCGCGTGCAAGGAGCGTCTTCTGCTGATTGCCACCGCTTAGCGGCTTCACGAGCCGACGCGGGTTGCCCGGAGCGATCTGGAATCGGTCAATGAGCGAGCGGGCGGCCTCGTCGCACGCGCGGCTCCGCACAACACCAAGCCGAGACATTCGGCGGCCGAGTGCTGACAGGACGAGGTTCTCGCCGATGTCGAGCGTGAGGACGAGACCCTCCGCCTTGCGGTCCTCTGGGAGGTAGAGAACGCCGGCGCTGACGGCTTCCTGGGGCGTCCTGAACCGGCGCTCAGCACCAAGGACCCGGACGGTGCCGGTGGAGCGATGCGCGCCCACGC
>VFSW01013698.1_pt1 | contig 11259 bp, 10 predicted proteins | sample 5358111 | NCBI WGS metagenome assembly VFSW01 (sample SAMN11554181, study PRJNA540505) | mine drainage metagenome | isolation source: sediment from site ElyBrook_90M | place: USA: Ely Copper Mine, Vershire, VT | collected 2017 | reverse complement strand
GCTGAACCTGTGCTACGCCGGCATCACCAAGTATTGCACGCTGGTGTCGCGTTATGGCGCTGGCAGTGCTGCACCGGGTGAGATCGCGCAGATCATCGAGCCGACCGGCAACCTTGGTCGTACCGATGTCAATGGTGTTGACCTGTCGCTGCGCTACAAGCTGCCGCAGTTCTCCTTCGGCAACTTCCTGCTCGGCGTCGACGGCACCTACCTGGGACGCTACGACCAGCAGACTGCGCCGGGCCTGGTGGGCAACACGATCTACACGGATGCAGGTCACTTCGCTCCGTTCGGTTCACCGCAGGCGGCAGCTTGCCCGAGCGGCGGCGGCGTCTGCCTGTTCCCGCGCTGGCGTGCGCAGGGCTTCCTGAACTGGAACATGGGTGACTGGTACGCCTCCTGGCGCATGCGTTACATCGGCCGCTTCCAGAATGGCTCGTTGAACGCGATACAGGACACGCATCCGGCCGGTTCCGGGCTGAATGGGGTCGTCTTCAAGTATGGCTCGACGATGTACAGCGACGTGTCGATCGGCTACAACATCGAGCCGCTCAACACCCGTGTGGACTTCGGTGTGAACAACTTGTTCAACAAGCAACCGCCGTTTCTGTACGCCAACAATACGCTCAACGCGAACACCGATCCGAGCGACTTCGATCTGCAGGGCCGCTATTTCTGGGGCCGTGTGACGGTGAAGTTCTGATTATCCAAGCCAGGCTGACTGGTTAGTTGCTGATGAGCCGCGCGGAGTATCCCGCGCGGCTCTTTTTTTGATCATGACGACAACAACTCACACCCAGAAAATTCTTGCTGCGTTGCAGATGGACCGGCCGCACGATGCCGAACGGCTCTGTCATGCCGCGCTGAAGCTGTTTCCGCACGATGCGGACGTACTTTTTCTTCTCGCACTCAGCCTTCAGCAGCAGCAGAGGTCAGGCGAGGCGCTCGATATTCATGCCAGGTTGGTCGAACTGTGCCCTGACAGCGGTCTGCACTGGGGCAACTACGCCACGGCCCTGCGCGACGCCGGTCGTCTGGAAGAAGCGCAGCAGGCCTACGTGACCTCGCTGCGGCTGGAGCCGGACAATGTTGACCAATGGATCAATTTCGGGCTGCTGCAGCTGCATCAGTTGAACTATATGGAGGCACGGGACACCCTGCTGAAGGCTTGCGGACTCGATCCGCAATCAGCCGCTGCACACATCTCCGCGGCCCGCGCGTGCTCGGTCTGCCGCGACTACCGCGCGGACGGGCTGATCCGCCCCTGGCGCGACTGGTTGCCGCTCGATGATGCGCTGCAGTTCGAACTGGCCGACCTGCATCTGGTGCTGGGCGATGCGAAAACCGCGCAGTTCCTGTTGGGCGATCTGCTCGCGCGGACGCCAACGCATCTCTCCGCCAAGCTTCTGCTGGCGGCGGTATGCGAAAGGGTGAGCCGTCTCGATGAGGCCGGCGCATTATTGAGTGAGATCGCAGCGTCGCAGACCGAACCGGATGCGACGACCCGCCTGGAAATGGCGCATCAGCACGCCATGCTGGCCTTGCGCACGGGCAAGCTGGAGCTTGCGCGGGAGATGCTGGAGCAGTCGGGGCCGCGCAATGCGACCGACTACGCGCACTTCTTCGTGCTTGCCGAGGTCTGCGACAAACTCGGTACATTGGATTCGGCAATGCAGGCATTGGAGATCGCGCATGCACGGCAGATCGAGGAACTGAAGATCGCGGTGCCGTATCGCTTCGAGCCGGATGCGCCGATCCTGCCCGCCGCGGTAGGGCAGGTGACCACGCAGGATTACCGCAGCTGGCCGCGGCTGCGTGCACCCGACAGCACCGGTTCGCCCATCTTCATTGTGGGATTCCCACGTTCCGGCACCACGCTGCTGGAGCAGATGCTGGACGCGCATCCTCGCCTGCAGTCCATGGACGAGCGCCCCTTCTTCAACATTCTGGCTGACCAGCTGGCGGATCATGGTGTGCATGTCCCAGGCGATCTGGCCAAGCTGAGTCAACGCGATTGCGACGAGTTACGCAAGGGTTACCTCAACTTGGTCTGCTCGAAAATTCCGCGTCGTTGGGATGCCCGGCTGGTAGACAAGAATCCACTGAACATGTTGTGGCTGCCGATGATCCATCGGCTGTTCCCGCAGGCAAAGTTTATTCTCTAGATGAGTCATAACTGCGACGTGATTCTTAGCAACTACATGCAGAACTTTCGATCCAGCGTGCTCGCGGTGGCATGCTCGTCGTTGGAGCGGCTGGCCGTGGCCTACGTGACGGCGATGGAATGCTGGCTGCAGCACGTAGAGGTCTTCCAGCCCGACCTGTTCGTGTCCCGCTATGAGGATTTGGTGGCGGATACCGAGGGACAGACGCGGCGAATTGCCGAATTCATCGGCGTCGACGACGCAGCTGCTCTGCTTCACTTCGATCGGCACGCGCGTGACAAGGGTTATATCGGCACGCCCAGCTACACCCAGGTGATCCAGCCGGTGAACCGCAAGGGCCTGAACCGTTGGCTTCGCTATCGTGACGCGCTGGCGCCGGCGCTGCCGATACTCCAACCGATGCTCGACCACTGGGGGTATTCCACTGACAGTCTGTCCCCGTAAGGCTTGCCGTGATCGCTGGTTGCAACCAGGCCTAATCGTCGGGAATGTGGAGAAGCTCGGGGATGTGAGTGGCGTAGTGTCGCCAGCGCTGCACTGAGCGGGCATGAATGGGCTGGCGCGCCTGCCACATGCTGGCCGTGCTGATGGATGCGGTCGTGCTGCGGCTGCCGAGCAGGTCGTGCGGGGGCAGTCCCAGCCACGCCGACAGCTCGCCGAGACAGGTCGCGGGATCCGTGGTCACTGATTCGTAAGCCAGCGTACGGATCGAGGCGGAGTAGCGCTTCAGCCAATGTGTCATGAGACGACGCGAGCCATGGATGGCCGCGCCGATATCCGCAAAATCGTAGGCGTACTCTTGCGTGCCGGGCTGGAACGACTGCATCCACAACGACAGCGCATTGTCACGTGCATTGCGCAGGCAGTGAATGATCCGTGCGTTCGGGAATAGCGCGAGGATGAGATCGACATGCAGGAAGTTGAGCGGCTGCTTGTCGATGTACCAGTGTGCGTCGGAGTCGTCCTGCCGCAAGTGGGCGGCATATGTCGTGGCGGCGTTTTCAAGGCGCTCGCGATAGTCGCTGTTGCCGGCAGTCAGCTGTTCGGCCAGCGTCGGCAGCCACGTCAGCTCACCGCGATGGCAGACTTGCGGATGGCGCGCCAGCAGTTCCGCCAGCAGGGTGGTGCCGGAGCGCGGCATGCCAACGATGAAGCTCGGCGTCCAGTCGGTCGGTGCGGCAACGGATGCTGAAGGTAACTGGCGACCGATGCGTGCCTCGATGCTGCGCCGCCACTGCTTGCGCGACCAGCGGATGGTGGAGTGCACGCTGGCGTTCGCCTCGCGCAAGTAGTGTGCTGCCTGGGCATAATCAGCAATGTCATCGTGCGCCTTGCCCAAGGCGAACAACAGCGATACGCGCGCCCGATCACTCAGCCCGGGTTGCTGCAGACAGGCGTGGAATACTTTGAAGTCGGGATGATCCTGGTTTGTATATCGCTGCAGGTCACTCAGCCCGAGCGGCACGTGCCAATTTAGCGCCTGCGACGTTTTTGCGAGAGCGAATTCATGCCGGGCGCGAGCCTGTTCAAACTGGCCAAGCTGGGATAGCAGCATGCCAGCGTAAGCATGCAGGCGTGGGTCACATGACCCTGCGGTGATTTCACGCTCACAGATGTCGGCGGCATCCTGCTGACGGTTGCCGTCATCGAGTAATTCGATGGCGCGGATCACCAGTTCCTGATCATGGCGGTCGTGCCGAAACAGCGCCTGCAGCACCATCGCCATGGCGCGCATGCGACCCTGCTCTTTCAACATGCGGGCCAGCAGACACCCTGCAGCGGCGTGATCGGGATTGTTGGAGAGCACGTCGCGCAGCAGCGACTCCGCAGCGCCTGGGTCTTGGTTCTGCAGCAGCGCCCCAGCCATTGCCACACGTACGTCTGGTGATTCCGGATGTTCGCGCAAAGCCGCCTCGAGCACGGCGAGTGTCGCCCGGGAATCCTGCCGCAGGACGAGTGTCTGTGTGCATTCCAGCCAGTCCGTGATGGAAGCACCGGCCAGATCCTCAACGAGAACTTGACACGCCGCATCGTCATGCGTTCGCTGTCGGTCGTAGGCGGCCAGCGCATGAGCACACCGATCGGCAGCCAAGGGGACGTCGGCTGCTGACATCACGCAAGCACGTCAGGACGCAGGTTGACAGTCAACGTCTCACTGCCACAGCCCATCCGCGGCGATGCGGAATCGCGCGCGTGCACTAGCCTTGCCATGGCGCCATGCCGAGCGCGGATCGCAGCGGGTCAAGCAAGGGGCCGTAGGCCGGCGCGCGTGCGGTATCCGCACGGAGGGGCTGACGCACCTGCATGGCGCTGGGCGAACGGACCTCGCGTTCGTTTTCATGAAAGCGCAGGCAGGCGTCCTCGAACGGCAGCCCGCAGAAGTCCAGCAGTTGACGGATGCGCCCCGGCGGATCGGCCACCAGCGCCTCGTAGCCGTGTTCGAACACACGCTCCGGGTACCGGGCACCCCAGTGCATGAGGCTGCGATCGTAGTCGCGCCAGAAGCTGGCAAGATCGTGGAAGTCGCGCGTGTATTCGTTGTTGTCCAGCCGTTGTCGATAGCAGGAAAAACAGGTTTCCAAGGGATCGCGTCGGCAGCCGATGATGCGGGCTCCGGGCAGCATGGCCCGGATTGCGCCCAGGTACATCCAGTTGCTTGGCAGCTTGTCGGTGAATACCGCGCGTTTGCGTCGCCAATGCGCGGTGCGTTCGAGGTAGCGCCGCCCCAGTCGCTCCCAGTCCGCTGGCTGCATGGCACCCGACCATCGCGGGAACGGCTGGTTTCTGCGGCGTGATTCCTCGCCCAGCACCAGGGGCAGGTCCGGCAGCTCCCCTGCGCCTTCGACCGAGGAATGCGATGCCAGGATCTGTTCGACCAGGGTCGAACCGGAACGGGGCAGGCCCACGATGAAAATCACTTCGTCGCCCAACGTCGGCGGTGCCGCGGCCGGGTTCGGGTCGAACGCGGCATTGACGGCCGAAATACCCGCAGAAAAACCGTGGCGATCCCAGTGCTGGCGACGGCGGGCGATCGCGTTGGCTTGCGCCAGTGCGGTAAGCGCATCGGCGGGACGATTGTTGTCATCGTATGCCTTGGCCAGCGCAAAACCGACTGCAATCAGGTCGTCGTCGCCAGCAGCAGGATGCTGTAATGCCGCCTGCATGCGCGCGATATCGTCCTCGCTGAAACGCGCGATCTTGATGTCGGCCAATCCCCACCAGGCCATGCCTGCCCACGGTTGCTCGATGAGCACGCGGCGGTACTCCACGGCAGCTTCGCCCACGCGTCCGCGCATGCGCAGCATGTCGGCCAGCAGGGCGCGTGCAGACATGTGATCGGGTGCCAATGCCACGGTTCGCTGCAGTGCGCTGACGGCCTCCTCGTTGCGTACACAGCGGGTCAGCATCACGCCGAGGTTGTACCAGGCAATCGCCATCTCTGGCTGCAGCTCACACGTGCGATGCAGGGATTCGATGGCGGCATCGTATTCCCCGGCCTGTCCCAACAGGGTGCCAAGTGTATTGTGATACACCGCATCGCCAGGACGCTGCCCAAGCGCGCGGCGCATGCAGGCAACGGCATCCTGATGCTGTCCACGCATGCTCATGATGCCGGCCAGCATGCGCAGTACCTCGGGATGTTCGGGATGCGTCGCCGACACGCCAGCCAGCTGACGGCTGGCTTCGTCTACGCGCCCGGCATCCAGCGCCTGGGCGGCGGCCATCACGCCTTGCAAGGCGGTGGGAGTCAATCCTTCCAGACGCGGGGTCATCCAGCCTCCAAGGGTTCAGCCAGCCCGGTGGATCCGGCTGACCGTGATCCGGCGGATTCCTGACCATGAGCCGCGCAGGCAGCGGCCGGGCCAGAGCTTGCCGTGAGCGCGTATTATGCCCGCTCGACCATTCCCGGTGCGCAGCGTGGCGCCAGCCCGCGGTGACCCGGCATCAGGATGCACGCATTGCGATGAACAAGCCTTTCGAGAACAACCCCGTCGCCTGTCGCGCACTGGCACATGAGCATCTGAGCCGGCGCCAGCCGATTCTGGCAGAGCCGTTTTTTGCGCGCCTGCTCGGCATGCAGCCCGACGATCTGGAGTCGCTGCAGTTTCTCGCCGATTGCCACTTTTCGCGGGGCGAGCATGAGCGTGCGGTCGAACTGCTGCAGCGGGCCGTGCGGATCAGGCCGAACGATCCAGGCATCCATCGCCAGCTGGGTTCCGTTCAGCTGGCGATGGGGGATTTCAGCGGCGCGGCGGCCAGTCTGCGTGACTGTCTGCGGCGTGCGCCGGAGCTGTTTGTGGCACGCCTCAAGCTGGGCATTGCGCTGGAGCAGCTCGGACATACACATGACGCCTTGGTGGCGTATTTCATGGCCATACGCACCGCCCAGATGCGCGGTCGCTGGCTGAACGATGCCAATACCGCACCCGACCTGCGTGACCTGGTGAAGTACGCGATGGGTTACGTGAATCGCGAACGCCACCAGCTGTTCAGTGGCCTGCTTGAACCCCTGCGCCAGCGCTATGGCAGTTCGGAACTGGCGCGTGTGGAACGCAGTCTGGCGATCTACTTCGGGGACCAGCCGGCGAATATCCCGGACTCCCGCCAGCAGCCGAAGTTTCTCTATTTTGCGGACGTGCCCAGTCAGCCTTACTACCCGCGCGAACGGTTTCCGTGGCTGGATGCGCTGGAGGATGCCACGGCGACAGTGCGTGCCGAACTCGATGCGGTGCTGTGCCGCCAGCAGGAGCTCGAGGCGTTTCTGGGGCCGCAGTCGCCGCAGGATGCGCAAGAAATGCTGCGATCCTTCGGCAGCCAGCAGGCGGCGTGGGATGCCTATTTCTTCTATCGCCACGGCACGCGCTACGACGCGCACTGTGCAAGCTGTCCAGCGACCGCCGCGCTGCTGGATGCGTTGCCGCTGGTTCGCATCCGCGATCACGCGCCCGAGACGCTTTTTTCGGTGCTGCGCCCCGGCACGCACATCCTTCCGCACCGCGGGGTCACCAACACGCGGCTGGTTACGCATTTGCCGCTGATCGTGCCGGCGGACTGCGCCCTGCGCGTGGGCGGCGAGATCCACGAGTGGCAGACGGGACGCTGCGTGACGTTCGACGATACGTTCGAACACGAGGCGTGGAACCGCAGCGACGAGACCCGCGTGGTGCTGATTTTCGACAGCTGGAATCCGGATCTCACCGAGGCGGAACGTGCGGCGGTGACCGACCTGGTCGAAGCGATAGGCGACTTCAACCAGGCCTGTGAGTTGCCCGCTGCCGAGGCATGAAAGTATGCATGCGGTGATCGTGATGGCGCTGCCGTCGGTCGATCTCCACGCGGGCAGTGCGGCAGGCGCTCAATACCGAGGCACGCCTGTATCCACCTCGCGCGCCCACGCCTCCATGCCACCTTCCACATTGTGCAGATTGCTGAAGCCGTGTGCGGCGAAACGCTCGGCCATGGCGCGGCTGGAGACGCCGTGGTGGCAGATGAAGGCCAGCGCGGTGTCTTTCGGCAGCGCGGCGAGGCTTTCGTAGCCCTCGTCCTCGAGCACGCGCGCCTGCGCCAGCGGCGCCGCCTGGGCGCGGCCCTGGGCCGGGCGCACGTCGATCAGGGTGATGCTGCCGGCGGCCAGACGGGCCTGCAGTTCCTGCACGGTGATGGAGTGGATCTCCGGCGCGCCGGGGAACTTCAGGCTGAGGCCTTCGCCCTGCACGGTGGAAACCCAGTCGATCACGATGCCCTTGGCGCGCTGGGCGCTGGCCGGATCGAAGTGCACTTCCAGCCCGTTCGCGATGGCCACGATATCGTGCTCGCCGGCCGGCGCCAGCTGGAAGCCGGCGCTGTGATCCGGACCGATCTCCAGATGCAGCGCCACGCCCTGCGCATTGTCGGTGCCCTGGCGGATCGCCTCGGCGGCGGCGTCGGTGATGGTGATCTGCGGCGGCGTGCGATCCGGCAGCGCCGCACCGAACAGTGCGTGCAGTTCGCCGCTGGTATACATCTGGCGGATGATGTCCGAACCGCCCACCAGCTCGCCTTCGACGTACAGCTGCGGGATCGTCGGCCACTCGCCGTAGGCCTTGATGCCTTCGCGAATCTCCGGGTCTTCCAGCACATTGACCGTGTGGTAATCGGGCAGCAGCTCATTCAGCGTGTTGGTGGCCGCGGCGGAGAAACCGCACATCGGCTGCCGGCGGTTGCCCTTCATGAACAGCACCACGCGGTGCTCGGCGAGCAGCGTCTCGATGCGTTCGCGGGTGGCAGGGTCGAGGGACATGGTGATTCCGGATGGTGGGCAAGGGATGCGCCATGATACCGCGCGGGCCGGCAGGGTCGGGATGATGTCGATCATGCGCAGCCTTCCTGCTTGTGAAATGACTTTGGGTCAGTTATAAATGACCCATGGTCATTAAAAAGCTACCCGCAGCTGCGCCGCGCCGTCGCGCCGTGAATGCCGTGCTCAAGGACCGCCGTCGCCAGGAGATCCTCGCGGCGGCGCTGCACCTGCTCGAACGGCAGCCGTACGAGACGATCACCATGAGCGGCGTGGCCAGCGCTGCGGGCGTGGCCAAGGGCACTACCTATCTCTACTTCGCCACCCGCGAGGCGCTGTTCCTGAGCCTGCTCGGCCAGCACTACGCCGAATGGTTCGATGCGCTGGATGCGCGGCTCGACAGCCCGGTGAAGGACGCGGAAACCTGGGCCGACTGGGTGGCGCGCGAGCTGGCGGCGCGGCCGCTGTTCCTGCGCCTGGTGGCGGTGCTGCACACGGTGCTGGAACAGAACGTGCCGCTGCCGGAAGTGCTTGCCTTCAAGCGTCAGCTGGCGCAGCGGGTGCTGCGCAGCGGCGTCGCGCTGGAGCGCGCGCTGGGCTTGCCCGAGGGGGCTGGCAACCGGCTGCTGCTGTGGCTGCAGGCGATCGTGCCGGGGCTGGCGCAGATGGCCGCGCCGCCGCCGCCGGTGCGCGCAGCGGTCGCCGCCGATGCCGAGCTGGCCGGTTTCCTGATCGATTTCGCCACCGAGCTGCGCGCCCTGCTGGCGGCGGTGGTGCATGGCCTGCAGGGCAGCATGGAGACACGTACATGAAAACTTCCCTCAGCGGCCGCACCGCCCTGGTCACCGGTGCATCCAGCGGCCTGGGCGTTGCCTTTGCGCGCGAGCTGGCCGGACGCGGCTGCGCGCTGGTGCTGGTGGCGCGCAGCGATGCTCCGATGCAGCAGCTGGCGACCGAGCTGCGTGCTGCCGGCGTCGGCGTGCATGTACGTCCGGCCGATCTGGCGGACGCGCACGCGCGCGAGGCACTGGCGCAGGGCCTCGCAGCCGACGGCATCGCGATCGACGTGCTGATCAACAACGCCGGCTTCGGCGTGTTCGGCGCGTTTGCCGACACCGAGTGGTCGCGGCTGGACGGCATGCTGGCGGTGGACGTGGTGGCGCTGACCCACCTGACCCGGCTGTTCCTGCCGGGGATGCGCGAGCGTGGCTTCGGTCGCGTGCTGCAGGTGGCCTCCACCGGCGCCTTCCAGCCCACGCCGAGCTACGCGGCCTATGCGGCGGCAAAGTCCTATGTGCTCGAATTCTCCTACGCGCTTGACAGCGAACTGCGCGGCAGCGGCGTGCGTTGCACGGTGGTTTCGCCCGGGGTGACCGCGACCCAATTCCTTGCGGTCTCCGGCCAGCGCGCCACCTGGTATCAGCGTGTGACACGCATGGATGCGCCGGCCGTGGCGCGCATCGGCGTGAACGCGATGCTGGCCGGGCGCACTGGCGTCGTCACCGGCGTGGTCAATGCGCTGATGGCGCACGCCACCCGGCTGATGCCGCGGCGCGTGTCCGCGTATGTCGCCGGCCTGCTTATGCGCAACTGAGCGTCATGCCGCCGCGCGGCGACTGCCCCTCAGTGCGCCGATCGCAGCGCCGCCTGCATCACCGGCTCGATCGCCGCCAGCCACAGCGCGTAGTGCGCGGCGGAAGGGTGCAGACCATCGTCGACGACCTGTTGCGGCTGCTGGCGCGAGATGGCGGTGATGTCGACGAAGCGGGTGCCGGCGCGGGCGGCCTCGTCGCGCGCGATCGCGTTGAACACGTCCAGCTCGTGGGCGATCCGCACGGCGTCGCGCGCCTGCTCGCGGGCGAAGCGGGTCACGCCCCAGTCGGGAATCGACAGCACCACCACACGGCCCGCGCGTACGCCGGCCAGCCCGATCGCGCGCGCCAGCAGGGCGGCGATCTGGCTGCGGTATTCGCCCGGCGGGCGGCCGCGGTACTGGTTGTTGGCGCCGATCTGCAGGCTGACCAGATCGTAGGGCGGCGTCAGCACGGCGGCGTCGATGCCGGCCGCGAGTTCATCGGTACTCCAGCCGGTGACCGCGACGATGCGCGGATCGTCGATCACCACGCCGCCGCGGCGCAGGCGATGCACCAGCGTGGCCGGCCAGCTGTCCCCGGCCGCCACGCCTTCGCCCACGGTGTAGGAGTCGCCCAGGGCGAGATAGCGAATGGACAAGGGATTCAGCCGGCCATCGCGACGGCGCGCTGTGGCTGCTCCTGCTCGAGCGCCATCGCGGCCAGCACCCGCTCGATGCGCACGAACACCTCGCGCAGCTGGGTCGGTGGCGGCAGCAGGGTCAGCCGGAAATGCCGGCTGCGCGGCACGTTGAAGCTGCTGCCGGGCACCACCAGCACCGACTCCTGCTCCAGCAGGCGCAGCGCGAATGCCTCATCGTCGAACGTGGCAACGCGGTCGGCGCGCACCTGCGGGAACGCGTACAGCGCGCCGGCGGGAGTCACCAGATCCAGGTAGTCGCTGGCGGCGACCGCCTGCAGCACGCTGCGACGGGCTTCGTGCAGGCGCCCGCCGGGCGCGGTCAGCGTGCCGATGGTCGGCGCGTCGTGCAGCGCCGGCAGCACCGCCCATTGCGCAGTCACGTTGGCGCACAGCCGCAGCGCGGCCAGCAGCTGCAGCGCGTCGCGATAGTCCGTCGTGCGCGCCGTATCCCCGGACAAACTCATCCAGCCGACCCGGTAGCCGCACGCCCGATGCACCTTGCTGAGGCCGCCGAAGCTGATGCACGGCACCTCGCCGGCCACC
>VFSW01013697.1_pt1 | contig 11259 bp, 9 predicted proteins | sample 5358111 | NCBI WGS metagenome assembly VFSW01 (sample SAMN11554181, study PRJNA540505) | mine drainage metagenome | isolation source: sediment from site ElyBrook_90M | place: USA: Ely Copper Mine, Vershire, VT | collected 2017 | reverse complement strand
GGGCCTCGCCGCTCGGCGCCCTCGGGGGCCTCGGCATGATGGGAGGCTTCGGCATGTCGGTCCCTCGACAGGACATCGGCACCAAGGTGAAGATCGTCCCGCACTTGAACGACTCCGACGAAGTCCGGCTCGAGGTGACGGAGGAGATCAGCGACGTCAACGGCCAGGCGCCGATTGGCTCGCTCGGCGTCGTCCCGTTCTCGAAGCGCACCGCCCAGACCCAGCTCGTCGTGAAAGACCAACAAACGGTCGTCATCGGCGGCCTCGTGAGGAACAAGGTCTCCCGCACCGACACCAAGATCCCGCTCTTTGGCGACATCCCGGTCCTCGGAGCCTTGTTCCGATCTACGAGCTCCTCGCTCGAGAAAACCAACCTCCTCCTCGTGCTCACGCCCTACATCATCCGCGAGCAGTCGGACTTGCGAACGGTGTTCGAGCGCAAGATGCAGGAGCGGCAGGAGTTTCTCGACCACTACTTCGTCTTCAGCGACCAGACGGAGTACGAGCCCCCGAAGGACTATTCGCGGACGACCGGCCTCCTCGAGGACATTCGCAAGTCGTACGAGGATCTCGAGGAGCAGCGGCGCCTCGAGGAGCTCCAGCGCCCGCGCGAGATTCAGACCCACGAGCCGGGGCTCCCCATCGAGCTTCCGAGCCCCGCCGGCACGCCCGCCGGCGACACGGCGGGGGCGCCGGCCCCCCCGCCCGCGCGCGATCCCCCCCCCCGCGCGGGGCCCCCCCACCGCGCTCCCCCCCCCCGCCGGCCCCCCCCCCGGCCACACGACGGTGGAGCCGGCCCCCGCGCCGCAGCAAGGGCCGCAGCAGGGGCCGCAGCACGTCCCGCCTCCGCCCTCGATCCACGTGAACGCGCCTCCGCGCACGATCGAGAGGATGGAGAAGTAGGGCGCATGGCCACCGAGCAACGCTTCCTCGGCGAGCTCCTGGTGCGGCGCGGCGTGGTCCCGGCCGAGAAGATCGAGCAGCTCTTTGCCATGCAGCGCGAGCGCGGGAGCGATCTCGTCGACCTCATCGTCGGCACGAGCGTCGGCGACGAGCTGGCCATCGCGCGCGTCCTCGCCGAGGAGGCGCAGCTTCCGCTGATGTCGCGCATCGACCCCGCGTCGATCGACACCGCCGTCGCGGTGCGTGTCCCGATTGCGTTCGCGAAGGCGCACCGCATTCTGGTCGTCCGCGAGGACGAGGTCTCCGTTCACGTCGTGTGTGGCGACCCGTTCGACACCCAGGCGCTCGACGACCTGCGGGTCATCTTCGGAAAGCCCGTGGAGGCGAGCGTCGGAGGGCGGGACAGCATCGAGGACGCGATCAACCGCGTCTACGAGAAGCAGGCGGGCGCGGAGCAGCTCGAGAGCGACGACGCGGGCGGCGAGGACGAGGGTGCGAGCGACATCCTCGACTCCGACGAGGAGGCGCCGGTCATCCGATGGGTGAACTCGCTCTTTCTCCAGGCGATGAAGGAGCGCGCGAGCGACATCCACATCGAGCCGGAGGAGCGCGAGGTCATCGTGCGCTATCGCATCGACGGCGAGCTCTATATCGCGCGTCGCGCCGCGCGGGCCTTCATGAACAGCATCGTCAGCCGCATCAAGATCGAGAGCGCGCTCAACATCGCCGAGAAGCGCCTCCCGCAGGACGGCCGCATCACGAAGAAGATCGCCGGCAAGGGCTTCGACATCCGCGTCAGCACGATCCCGACGAGCCGCGGCTACGAGCGCATCGTCATGAGGCTCCTGAACAAGTCGAGCGTTCTCCTCGACCTGCCCGACCTCGGCTTCAGCCCACGCGAGTACGCTCTCATGGACGGCCTCATTCGCCGCCCCGACGGGATCATCCTGGTCACCGGGCCGACCGGCAGCGGCAAGACCACGACGCTCTACGCGTGCATCAACCGCATCAACCAGCCCAACCTCAACATCCTGACCGCGGAAGACCCGGTCGAGTACGAGATCCAGGGCATCCACCAGGTCCACGTCCAGCCGAAGATCGGCCTCACCTTCGCGAGCGCCCTCCGCGCCTTCCTCCGGCAGGACCCGGACATCGTCATGGTCGGCGAGATCCGCGATCACGACACCCTCGAGATCGCGATCAACGCCTCGCTCACCGGGCACCTCGTTCTCTCGACCATCCACACGAACGACGCCGCGGGCGCCATCACGCGCACGATCGACATGGGCGCCGAGCCGTTCCTCCTCCGATCGAGCGTCATCGGGATCCTCGCGCAGAGGCTCGTGCGCGTGCTCTGCCCGAATTGCAAGTACCCGTGCCCGGCCGAGGACTTCGAGCTCGAGGAGCTCGGGCTGACGGCCGAGCGCATGCGGCAGCGCGCTGCTCGAAAGCAAAACCCCACTTCGAAGTACTTCCCGAGGAACGTCGGCGAGGGGGATCTGCTCGAGAGCTTCGACCTCACCCGGCGCCCCACCTTCTATCGCGCCAAAGGCTGCGCTCAGTGCACCAACACCGGCTTCTCGGGCCGGCGGGGCATCTACGAGCTCCTCCTCATCGACGATGCCGTCGGCCCTCTCGTCCTGCGAAAGGCCGACTCGCAGGCCATCAAGCGGCTCGCCTGGGAGCAGGGCATGGACACGCTGCGCGACGACGGCGCGCGCAAGGTCCTGGCCGGGATGACCACCGTCGAAGAGGTGTTGGCAGCGACGCAGGAGGACGCCGAAGCCGAGTCGGCGCTTCCCGCGGCCCCCCGTGTGCCGGCGCTCGGCGCCGGGGCTGCGTGAGCCATGGCGGTCTTCGAGTACCGCGGCATCCTGGCGACGAGCGGCAAGCAGGTCCACGGGGTCCGCGACGCCGACAACGCCAAGGTGCTGCGCGCCCTCCTCAAGCGCGAGGGGGTCCTCCTCACGAGCGCGAAGGAGGAGGAGAAGGCCCGAGTCGGGCGCAAGACCCAGGAGGGCGGGTCGCTCTTTCGCCGGGTCGCGCTCGCCGACGTCGCGATGGCGACCCGGCAGCTCGCAACGCTCGTCGCCGCCGGCATTCCCCTCGTCGAGGCGGTGGGGGCGCTCATCGAGCAGACGGAGAAGCTGGAGCTGAAGAGGGTCCTCACCCAGGTGGTCGGCCGCCTGAACGAGGGCAGCTCGCTCGCCAAATCGCTCGAGGCGCACTCTCACGTCTTTTCCAACCTCTACGTCAGCATGGTCGCCGCCGGAGAAGCGTCGGGCACTCTGGAAGGCGTGCTCGAGCGCCTGGCCGACTTCATGGAGTCCCAGTCAAAGCTCCGGGGCAAGGTCGGTGCGGCGCTCGCCTATCCGGCGCTGATGATGGTCATCGGGTCGGCCCTCATCACGGTCATGATGGTCGTCGTCGTCCCGAAGGTGACGGCCATCTTCGAGAGCTTCGACCGTGCCCTGCCCTGGTACACGGAGCTCCTCATCGGCGTCTCGCACCTCATCGCCTCGAACCAGATGCTCGGGTTCGTCGTCTCGATGTTCACCTTCACGTTCACGCGGTCGGCCCTGAGGGACTACAAGGAGAACGAGCGCAACAAGCAGCTGCTCTTCCTCTCTCTCGCCGTGATCACGGGCACCCTGCTCGTTCTCTGCGCCCTTCTCGTCGATTCGGTGGGCGCTTACGCCGTCGGCGCTGCGGTCGGCGTGGTGGTCGGGCTCTTCCTCGCATGGCTCATCGCCTGGGTTGCCACGCCGGAGGGGCGCGTCGCCAAAGACGGCTTCCTCCTCCGCCTCCCGATCGTCGGCACCCTCGTGCGCATGCTCGCCGTCTCCCGCTTCGCGCGTACGCTGGCGACGCTCTTGAGGAGCGGCGTCCCGCTGCTCAAGGCGATGGAGATCGTGAAGAACGTCCTCGACAACGCGAAGCTGGAGAAGGTCATCGAGACGGCCGCGGGCAGCATCCGCGAGGGAGAGTCGATCGCCGGTCCCCTGAAGCGAAGCGGGGACTTCCCGCCCATCGTGACCCACATGATCGCCGTGGGAGAGCGCAGCGGGCAGCTCGAGCAGATGCTCGAGAACGTCGCGCGCGCCTACGACGCGCAAGTGGAGACGCGCGTGCAGGCACTCACGAGCTTGCTCGAGCCGCTGATGATCGTCTTCATGGGGGGCGGCGTCGGGTTCATCGCCTTCGCTATCCTCATGCCTCTCATCCAGATGAACGAGTTCGTGCAATGAGACGGCGAGACGAGCCGAAGGTCTTCTTCCCCTGGGAGCGGCGCCGCGGTCTGCGGCCTCTCCTGGGGAGGGCGCGCGCTCGGCAGGTCATCCTGGCGGTCGCGTGCTTGTCGGCCCTCTATCTATTGGGCAGGCGGGAACGTCGTGCGAGCGCGATCCGGTCGACGCGCGCGGAGATTACCGTCGCCACCAACGCGGTCGCCGCATGGCGGGCCGACCACGAAGGGGCCTGCCCGACGACGCTGGCGCAGCTGGTCGTCGGCGGCTACCTGCACGGCATCCCTCGGGACGCCTGGGGCCACGCGCTCCGGGTGACGTGTCCGGGCCGCCGCGACCCGAAGGGGTTCGACGTCGCCAGCGACGGCCCTGACGGCGAGATGGGCGGCATGGACGAAGTGCAATGACCGTTGAAGGAGTAGATCGATGAAATCGACAGGGAAATGGCAGGGGCGTCGGCTGCGGGCGGGGTCGAGAGGCCTGACGCTCGTCGAGCTGGTCATCGTCATCACGATCTTGGGCGTCCTGACGGCGGCCATCTCGGTGGGCCTCATGGCGGCGAAGAAAACCGCCGACATCGGGACCGCCAAGACGGCCTGCAACACGATCCGGAGCGCCACGACGATCTGGAAGCAGGCGCACCCCGACCAGGATTGCCCGACGCTCGATCAGCTCAAGCTGGAAAAGAACCTCGACCGAGGCTTCGTGGCGAAGGACGCTTGGGGCAACACCTTCAAGCTCACCTGCGACACCGACGACATCATCTGCACGAGCGCCGGGCCCGATCGAAAGGAAGGCACCGAGGACGACATCGTGGTCCCTCCCCCCGACACGGCGAGCCACTGAGGGTCCGAGCGTGTTTCGAGGCCGTCCCTCCGCGCGTGGGCTCACGCTCATCGAGATCATGGTGGTCCTCGCGCTCATGGCGCTCGTCGTCGGGGTCGTCGTCGCCGGGTCGGCACAGTCCGCGGAGAGCCGTCTCCACCGGTCGACGACGATGATTGCCAGCGCCATCAAGGTCGCCTACACGCGCGCGACCGCGACCTCGCACGATCTGCGCCTCGTCCTGGATCTCGACCAGCAGAAGATATGGCTCGAGGAGAGCGACGTCCCGATGCTCGTCCAGTCGAAGGACAAGGCGGCGACCGGCGGCGCCGACCCGGTGACCCAGGCCGAGAAAGCCGCGCTCGAGGAGGGAGAGAAGATCATCAAGGGGCCGCCGATCCCCAAGCCTCGCTTCCACTCGATCGCGGCGCTCGGCTTCGCTGACGACGAGGCGGGCAAGGGCGGCAAGCCGCTTCCTCGCGGGATCACGTTTCGCTCCGTGCAGACGACGCATGACGATTTGGCCCGAACGGCGGGCCGCGCGTATGTCTACTTCTGGCCCGGCGGGCGGACCGAGCGCGCTTGCATCCAGGTGCGGATCGGCAAATCGGACAGCGTCGATCAGGCGATGACGGTGCTCGTTTCGCCGCTGACGGGGCGCGTGGCGATCAAGGGCGGCGCGGAGGAGCTCGTGGTGCCGACCGACGACGCGCAGTCGGAGCGCGAGGACACGGGGTTCTGAATGGCGCACCCCCGCCGCAGGAGACGTGGCTTCTCGCTGCTCGAGGTGATGGTGGCCGTTGCCCTCTTGGGCGCCGTCGTCACCGTGATCGTGTCGGCGCAAGCAGGGCTCGTCGCGAGCAACCAGGCGGCGGCCAACATGAGCCAAGCCCTCGAGGTCGGCCGCTGCCGGATGAGCGAGCTCGAAGAGAAGGAGCTCAAGCTCGGCTTCCCCGAGATCGAGGAGAAGGACACGAGCACGATCTGCTGCGACGACAAGGAGGTCCCGGGGTTCTCGTGCGACTGGCAGATCGAGCGCGTGACGCTCCCGCAGATGACGAGCCTCGGCGGCGAGGGCGGCCTCAGTTCGCTGCTCGGCGGCGGCCTCGGGCTCGACGCGGGTCTCGCGATGCTGGGGGCGGGGGCTTCCTCCGCTCTCGCCACCCCCATGGGGACCGTGCTCTCCAACCCCCTAGGCGGCGCCCAGCTCGACTTCGACGGGGGGCTTCAGAACATGGGCCAGTCTCTCACGCAGTCGTTCGGGCAGTCGCTCGGAGGCGGGGCGGGCATGAGCGGCCTCTTGTCGCTCGTCTTCTCGCTCGTGTATCCGTCGCTGAAGCCGCTGCTCGAGTCGGCGATCCGCCGCGTCACCGTCGTCATCAAGTGGAACGAGGGCCACACGGCGCGCGACTTCACGCTCGTACAGTACGTGACGAACCCCTCCAGCGCGGGCCTCCTCGCGTCCATGGCCGATGCGGGAGCGTTCGGCGACGGGGGCTCGACGGGTCTCCCGCTCCCGATCCCGGGGCTGGGGCGATGAGCGCGCGTCGGCGGCGGCCGAATGCTCGCGGCATGACCCTCCTCGAGATCATGGTCGCCCTCGTCATCCTTTCGCTCGTCGCGGTCCTCATCCACGGAGTCATCGATTCGCTCTCGCGCGGCCGGAAGGCCGAAGGGCTCCGCGCCGATCGTGCCCACGAAGGTCGCGAGGCCATGGCGCGCATCCTTCGGGACCTCTCCGCGGCATATCTTTCGCTGCACCTGCCGGTCCTCCCCGCGCTCATGACGAACCGGACCGCCTTCGTCGGGCAAAGCTCGCCCGTCTTCGACCGCATCGACTTCACCGCCTTCGCCCACTTCCGCACCGAGCGCGACGCCCACGAATCCGATCAGGCGGAGGTCGGCTATTTTGCCGCCCGGGACCCGGGGGTACAGGACAAGTGGGACCTCGTTCGCCGCGAGCAAACGCCGATCGATCTCGAGCCGCTCAAGGGAGGCGTCATCAACGTCGTCGCCGAGGACATCGAATCGTTCGACTTGCGCTACCTCGACCCGCTGACCGGCCAATGGTTGGAGACGTGGGACTCGACGCAGCTCTCCGGGCAGCCCAACCGGCTGCCGCTCGAGGTCAAGATCACGCTCGTCCTCAAGGGCGTCGGCGACGGGCCGAACTACAGCTACACGACGAAGATCTTCCTCCCCCTCCAACAACCACTCTCCTTCGGAATCCCGAGCCAATGAGCGCGCTCGGCGACCGTGGGGATTCCGGCGGGAAGGCTCGGGCGGTCGCCCGGATGCGCCGGCGAGCCCGCGAGCGGGGCGTCGCCCTCGTGATGGTCCTCGGCGCGATCGCCATCATGGTCGTCATGCTGGCCGAGCTCCAGGACGACACGGGGGCCGAGGTGGCTGCGGCGACGGCCGCGCGCGACAGCGTGCAGGCGGAGTACTCCGCCCGCAGCGCCATCAACCTTTCGCGCCTGCTCATCGCCGCCGAACCGACGATGCGTGCGGGGGTCGCGCCGCTCTTCATGCTGATGCAGCAGACGCCCCCGCAGCTCCCCGTCTGGGAGTACTCCGACCGCATCCTCGGCGCGTTCAACGACCACGAGGGTTCGCAGGACTTCACGGCCCTCTCGGGCCTCGACCTCTCCCTCGGCAAGAACCTCGGCCTCAAGGGGGGGCACTTCGAGGTCAAGATCGTCGACGAGGACGCCAAGATCAACGTCAACATGGGCGCCTCCAACGAGATCGCCCATATCCGGCTGGCGAAGGAGCTCATGAGCCTCATGGGCCCCCTCCAGTACGAATCTCTCTTCTCCCAGCGGGACTCGACGGGCAACACCAACGACCGCCTCTCCATCTGCTCGGCTCTCATCGACTGGGCCGACCCCGACGAGCAGCTCTACTCGTGCGACCTCACGAATGCGCCGTCCACCAACGCCGTCGAGGACTCGTATTACCAGCTGCTCCCCAAGCCGTACCGCCGCAAGAACGCACCGTACGACTCGCTCGAGGAGCTGCACATGGTGCGCGGCATCACCGACGACTTCTGGAGCACGTTCGTCGACCCGGATCCGACGAACCCGAAGAAGCGCCTGGTCACCGTCTGGGGCCAAGGCGCGATCAACGTCAACTCGGCGTCGCCGCTCACGCTCTACGCGGTCGTCTGTTCGGGCGCCCCCATGTCGGACCTGTGCCTCGACCCGACGCAGATGCCCCTCTTCGTCATGGGCGTGACCATGGCTCAAGGGATCACGATGGGGGCGCCGCTCTTCGGCTCCCCCAATGACTTCATCCAGACGATGGAGGGAAAAGGGATGCTGGGCCCCCTCCTCACGGTCATGGGAGTGAAGCCCGTGAAGTTTCAGTCCGAGAGCGACTTCGGCAATAGCATCTCGACCGAGAGCAAGGTGTTTTCGGTTTATGCCGTCGGCGTCGTCAAGGGCTACAAGCGTCAGGTGCGCGTGAAGATCCACACCGTCGTCGACTTCCGGACCGCGCCGTCGCTCACGGGGGGCCCCGGACCGAGTACGACCCCCACGACGACTTCGCAGGCGACCGGCCTGCCGGCGAGCCAGACCGGCGGCGTCGCCCCCAACGCCCTCGCCGCGCTCGCGCAGGCCGGGATCGGCGGACAGGTCCTTTACTTCGACATCGAGTAGGGAAAGAAAGAACATCGCGAAATGCCGACCTGGCTGGGCATCGACATCGGGAGCACGAGCATCAAAGTCGCCGTCGTCCGCGCGACGTACCGCAAAGTGGCCCTCGTCCGCGTCGCGTCGGCCGAGGTGGCCGTTGCGAGCGGCGGCGACGCGGTCGTCCCGGCGGTGCGAGCGGCCGTGGATCTCGCGCTCGAGGGCGAGAAGCAGGGGCCGGACGCGGTGGCGGTCGCCATCGAGGGGTCGCGAGCGGCGATCCACCGCATCGCGATTCCCGCCACTGCGCAGAAGCAGCTCGCGGACGTCCTCGCCTACGAGCTCGAGGCGCAGATCCCGTTCGACATCGCGAGCGCCGTCTTCGACTGGAAGCTCCTCGAGCGGCCGCTCGACAGCTCGTCCGCGGCGTGGCCGGCGCGGGGGCCGGCCGCCGGGCCGCTCTCGGGCGTGGGGGGGGGGGGGGGCGTCGGGGACGTGAAGGCGAGGGTCGACCTGGTGCGCCAAGCCATCGTCCTGGAGCCGGAGCGCGTCGGGGTAGGGGCGTTCGTGCTCGGGGCGCTGGCTCCCTACGTGGCGGACATGAGCGAGACCGAGTCGATCGCCGTGGTCGATCTCGGCGCGAGGGCGAGCGAGATCCTCGTCCTCGAGCGAGGCGAGCCGGTCTTCGCGCGGACGCTCTCGATCGGCACCGACGGCCTCCCCGCGACGGCCGATCGTCTCGCGCGCGAGCTCCGCGTGAGCTTCGTCGCCCACCGCGCCCAGGGCGGGACGGCGCCCTCGCGGGTCATCCTCTGCGGCGGCGGCGCCTTCGCGTCGGGAGCCGAGGGCTTCCTGTCCACCGCGCTCGAGATGCCCGTGAAGGTCCTCCCCGAGCCTGCGATCGACCTCACCGCGATCGGCCCCGACGTCGCCCGCGAGCTCCCGCGCTACGCGAAAGCCCTCTCGCTCGCCCTTTCCCTCTCCGGGCGCGGCGCCGGAATGAACCTCCGCCGCGGCCCCCTCGCCTTCGAGCGCGGGTTCGCCTGGGTCCGCGAGCGGGTCCCCGTCCTCGTGGGGCTCGCCTCGGTCATCCTCGTCAGCTTCGTCTTCAGCGCCTGGTCGCGCCTTTACGCGGCGAACATCGAGCACGACGCCCTCACGGCGGCCCTCGGCACCGTCACGAAGGAGGTCCTCGGCACCGAGGCCAGGACGGCCGACGACGCCGAGGACCTCCTCTCGAAAGCGACCGCGCTGAACGACGAGGACCCGATGCCCCACGCCGATGCTTTCGACGTCATGGTGGGCATCTCGCAAGCCATCCCGACGACGATGACCCACGACATCGACGAGCTCGACGTTCAGAACGGGCACGTCACGCTCCACGGCATCGTCGGATCGGTCGCCGATGCGCAGTCGATCGCGACCGCGCTCGGGGAGAACAAGTGCTACCGCGACGCGAAGATCAAGAGTACGACGCAGGCGATCGCGAGCGAGCGGCAGAAGTACGTGCTCGAGTTCGAGATCAAGTGCCCCGAGGACCAGAAGCCGGCCTCCAAAAAGAAGGGCGAGTCCGGGGCGAGCGCCGCGGGCAGAAGCTCGGGAGAGAGGTGAACGATGGCGGGTCCCGTCCTCCGTATGAACGCGCGCGAGAGGCGCCTCCTCGCCACGCTCGGCTTCGTGGGCGCGCTCCTCGTCGTCCTCGCGTTGCCGTTCGGCCTCGAGGCGATCGTCCACTCCCGCCTCTCGGCCAACGACGACATTCGGCAGGCGCTCGGCGACGTGCAGGATGCGCGCGGGAAGGTCCGCCAGCGGCAGGCGCGCAAGGACGCCATCGTGCAGCGTTACGCAAAGAAGGCTCCGCCGCTCGGGGGCTTCCTCGAGCAGACCGCCCGCGAGCAGAAGCTCGAGGTGACCGACTCGACGCCCCTCCCCGACATCCCGCACGGCAAGCGGTACGAGGAGCACGGAACGAACGTCCGACTGAAGAAGACGGGCATGCTCGCTCTCGCGCGCTTCCTCGAGTCCCTCGAGAGGAGCGGATACCCTCTGGCGGTGACGCGCCTCAACATCCGCAAGCGCAGCGCCGAGCCGGACGCCTACGACGTCGAGCTCGGCGTCGCATCCTACGATCGCACGGAGGTCGCGACGCCCGACCTGCCCCCCAACGGCTCCAAAGCAGGCGCCAAGCCGTGAAGGAGCGCCTCCTCAAATACGGCGTCTACGTCGGGTACCCCGCTTTCTACGTCGTGTGCCTGGTAGTCTTCGCGGTCCTCCAGTTCCCGTACGACAAGCTCAAAGAACGCCTCGTCGCGGCTTACAACGGGCCGCAGCGGGGCCCGGGGGCGCAGGAGCTCCACGTCGACGAGCTCCGCGGGTACTGGCTGACGGGCGTCCGAGCGACCGGCGTACGCCTCGTGATGCCGTCTCTGGAGCCCGACAAGCCGCCGTCCAAGATCGAGATCGACGAGGCGACCGTGCGCTACTCGGTCCTGGCGGCCCTCGTCGGAGCGACGTCGGTGAGCTTCGACGTCTACGGGATGGGGGGAGAGATCACGGGGTCCCTGACGACGGGCGCGGAAGGCGCGCACCGAGACGCGCCCCAAGACCGGGGTGGGCGCGGGGGGGGAGGACCCCCCGGGGACGGCGACGCG
>VFSW01013696.1_pt1 | contig 11259 bp, 12 predicted proteins | sample 5358111 | NCBI WGS metagenome assembly VFSW01 (sample SAMN11554181, study PRJNA540505) | mine drainage metagenome | isolation source: sediment from site ElyBrook_90M | place: USA: Ely Copper Mine, Vershire, VT | collected 2017 | reverse complement strand
AATTTAAGCCATATCATTCATGGGTTTTTTCTGTGATGATTCCTTTGTTTCTTAAAATAAGGACTAGACGTGCTCATATGATAAAAAGAAATCAACTGTATTCCATTTTGCTATTCCTTGTATCGTTCAGTTATTTGTATTTGGTTAGCATACATCATGCCTACGCCTGTGCTTGTGGATGTGGGATGTTCGATCAAGGTTTACCCAGTGGCCTTGGGCTGCCATCGGGGGGGAGTAAGGGAGTATTTAATTTACAAGAAACTTTTTTAGATCAGAATAAGCCCATGTCAGGAACCAGTTCTCTTCCTATTTCTCAAAGCCAAGATAAAGAGATCAAGACACAATTCACTAACATGAATGTTCAATATAATTTTAATCATGAATGGGGCATGATGGCGATGATTCCTTACTGGCATCGGACGTTCTCAAGTGATACTAACTTTGGACTAGGGTCCCCTGTGATCCAAAATTCACAGACCAGAGGTCTTGGTGATATAAGAGTAATGGGTATGTATACCGGTTTTTCAGATGATCTGTCGAGTGGTTTACTAGTAGGTTTAAAACTGCCAACGGGAAACTTTAATGCGGTGGGTTTTGACCGAGACACTCAGATTGGCTCAGGGACAACCGATGCCCTGTTAGGTGGGTATAAGGTGGGCCAGCTTAAATACTGGGGTTGGTACACCCAAGGAATCTATAGGCGCGCACTCGATGTCAGAAATGGATATCGGCCAGGAGACAGTCTACAGCTTCTCACGGGAGTCCATTACGATAACTTGAGAGCCATTCCAGGACTCATCCCCTTCATACAACTCAATGGCACTATTCGTTACGCAGATTCGGGGATCAACAGTAATCCCTATTACACGGGATTAAGAACCCTATATTTAGCGCCTGGGGTGATGTACAACCTGAACCGTCATTGGCAACTGAATACTTTATTCTATATCCCGGTGTATCAGGAGGTCTCTGGCATACAGTTGGTCCCCCAACAAATCCTTAGTATGGGTGTTAGCTACAACTTTAATTGAGGTCTCGTCATTGAAACAATTGCTATGAATAAACTATTTAGAGTACTCATTTTCATTTATGTGGTTTTGTTAAACATGAATGATTGTTTGGCTGTTGAGGTGGGAGAGATGGCCCCTTCATTTAGTGCCCAGTTGTTTTCTGATAAAACAGTAACTAACAGCACCTATGCCAAACAAGTGGTATTAATCAATTTTTGGGCATCATGGTGTGATCCTTGCCGTCATGAATTACCTATTTTAAGGGCATTTGAACGCAAACATTTTCAGGATGGATTTAGGGTCTTATTGGTCAGTATGGATGATGAATCTGACTTAAAGACAGCCAAGGAGATCATAAAAAACGATGATTTTGATTCAACTTGGATCCAGCAAGCGGACTTTACGCATTTTGACAGAATATGGCGTATTCCTTTAAGTTACTTGATTGACGGGAATGGTAAGATTGTTAAAGCTGAGTGGTATGAAGACAACGATGGTTTTACCGAGCAAACCCTTGAGACAGTAATAACCCCTTTACTCAATCATTAAAACGGAGAAGTCAATGAAAAAAGTCATCATAGGTTTATTCTTGTTCATGAGTGCTTTCAGCCTCTGGGCTAACCCCTTGACAGGAGATATTGATATTATTAAAGCCTATGCCAGAGAGACCGTAACAGGGCAAGAGGTTGGAGCCATTTACCTGGTATTGAAAAACAACAGTAGTAAAGAGATTAAATTCACCGGGCTCAGCACTCCTGCAGCAAGTCAAGCTGAAATACATGTGATGATGATGAACAATAATGTGTCTTCCATGAAGCACCAAGCTTTCATGATAATTTCACCCAACAAAGAATTACAAATGTTACCCGGAAAAAGTCATATTATGTTGCTAGGCTTGAAACAACCTTTAGTGAAAGGACATACCCTTCCAGTGACCTTACATTTCGCTAGTCACCATGATATTAAGCTAAATATTCCAGTTTTATCCATTGGCGAGGGGATGGAAAATATGAAAGACATGAAAGACATGAAAGATATGAACATGTAACGTTGCCAATTATTGATCCACATTATGGAAAGTAATTAAGCGCATTACTTTCCGTTCTTTTTCCCCATCAAAACCACACTCCACGGATCTATTTGAATTCTCATAAGTACCAAAGAGAATATCCCAGATAGGAATACTGTAATTATTATTATGTTTGTATTGTTCATGGTGGATCCGGTGCATCTCGGGTCGCACCAGAAAATACCCTAACCATTTAGGCGTTTTGATATTGGTATGTTCCCAAAAGTCAAAAAAAGAAGTGATGATCGATGTGAGCACAGCTGCCTCTGTATCAAGCCCAAGCACAAGATAGGAGACCGTATTAATAATCAGAGCAGTTGACATAAAGTCTAAGGGATGAGCATACACAGCGGTTAATGATTGGATTCGATAGGTACTGTGATGAACCTGATGGAAAGTTTTCCACAATAAATCGGAGTGATGGCGGAGTCGATGCCACCAATAGACGACAAAGGTAATCATAAAGTAGCCAACAGCGCCTTGAATGAACAGGGGCTGTTGGGTTAAAAAGGTAATCTGTAACAGATGAAATAATGAAAGATTATGATGGATAAAAACATGATTACCTATCAATAATGTCAAAAAAATCCCCAAGCCAGAGAAAACACCTAGCCGGAATAACCATGCCACATCCAGTTTGTAATGGTGTAAGGGATAAAGTCGCTCAACAATAATCAGTGGCAGGACACTAAGAATAACGATAAAAAAAGGAAACTGAAGAATTTGTCTCATAGAAGATATTGATCAATTTTTTTTACAATTATAACAAGGAATGAGAGTCTTCAATTTTGATTTAATTTGGATTGGTTTTGTCCTAAACTGTTAGGTCACAAGTGTTTAAATGATCAATGATATGATGGATTCGTGATAATCAAGGATGGGACCGTGCTGAAAAAGTCATCGGGTATTTTATTAGCTGCACAGCCATGATAAACATTTAGAGGTGTTTGGGACCATGACATTAAATAATGAATTACTGGAAAATGTCCCGTTTGATGAAATTAACATCGGACAATCCACGAAGTTAACGCGCACCTTTACCGACCAAGATAGTCAAGAGTTTGCCGGCATATCACAGGATCTTGGGCAGAATCGAGCGGATAGTAATGAGTTAGATTTGTCGGGTAATCTGCAATTAATGGCCTATGGCTCATGGATCAGCTCTCTTGTGTCTAGACTGGTTGCAACCCATCTGCCCGGGTCAGGATCCCAATACCATGCTCAGAGTTTCCGCTTTATTAAGCCCATTCAATTGGGTGATACAGTCAGTGTCAAGGTAACAGTAAAAGAAAAAGATTCGTTGACTAAATTAGTCACTCTACACTGTCTTGTTGACAATCAACATGGTGAAACGCTAGTCACCGGAGAAGTCACTGTGAGGGCTCCATTGATTAAAATCACACCGCGAAAAATTATTGTCTCCTCACAAAAAGACTTTGATCCCTTAAATAAAATCAGAGAATTTTTAAGACTAACGGACAATTTAGCACCCATTGTATGTGGCGTTGTTCATCCCTGTGATCAGGAGTCCTTAGCCGGGGTGATTGAAGCCGCTCAACACAATTTAATTATCCCAATATTGATTGGTTCCAGTTATAAAATAAATCAAGTGGCAGAAGCGTCGCAACTGGATATTAAAGCATTTACCATTATTGATACCCCCCATAGTCATGCCTCCGCGGAAGTCGGCGCCTCCATGGCGGAAACGGGTCAAGTAGAGGCCTTAATGAAAGGCAGTCTGCATACCGATGAGTTAATGCATGCTGTTCTAGAGAATAAACACTTACGAACCAAAAGACGTGTGTCCCATATCTTTCGCTTTGAGGTGCCCTTATATAGCAAACCTATTTTAATTTCAGACGCAGCGCTTAATATCAAGCCCAATCTATTAGAAAAAAAAGATATTGTACAAAACGCCATTGATCTCTCTTATATGCTGCAACAGGAACATCCTTATGTGGCTATTCTCTCGGCCATCGAAACAATTAACCCTGATATTCCATCGACCATGGATGCGGCTGCGTTGTGTAAGATGGCTGATAGAGGGCAGATCACCGGGGGAGTATTAGACGGCCCCTTGGCCTTTGATAATGCCATTTCCTTTGAAGCGAAGCGAATCAAGCATCTGGTGTCATCGGTAGCAGGACAAGCGGATATTTTAATTGTTCCTGATTTAGAGTCAGGCAACATGTTGAGTAAACAATTGGAATACTTATCCGGGGCAGTGGTGTCTGGGGTTGTGTTAGGGTGTAAGGTGCCCATTGCCTTAACCAGTCGAGCGGATGGCCCTGCAACCAGAACAGTGTCGGCTGCCCTAGCAAAACTTGTTGCACACCACTACCGTAAGACTAAGCCCTAATCATGAAGACCTTAGGGCATGCAATACTGGCTGTCAACGTGGGATCCTCCTCCATCAAGTTTGCCTTGTATTTAATAGTCAATCGCGCCATAGATCAGCCTGTAATTAAAGGTCAATTTGATCATTTAATGCATGCTATGAATGCAAGAATTCAGTTCAGTCATGGGGGGCAGAGTGATAGTGAAGAGTTTTATATTGCCGAACACTCGGATAAATTTGATGTGGCACTTGAACAACTCACTCATCTATTAGAGAAATTATTCCCCGCAATCCAAGTGGTGATTGTGGGCCACAGAGTGGTGCAGGGTGGGGACAAGTATTTCCGTCCTGTCGTTGTTAATGATGAAGTATTAGAGGATTTGACTCACTATATTCCGTTAGCGCCGTTACATCAACCACATAATATTGATGGCATTAAAATATTCTCGCGGTTTTTTTCGCAAGCCAAGCAAGTGGCACTCTTTGATACAGCCTTTCATCAACACTTACCTGACGTAGAAAAAACATTCGCTATTCCATTAGCCTTAACACAACAGGGAATCAGACGTTACGGGTTTCATGGACTGTCCTATCAGTACCTCTGCCAAGCCCTAACTCAATTAACGCCGGCCATCACTAAAAAAAGTATTTTGATTCACTTGGGTAATGGCGCGAGTATGTGCGCTTGTGTGGACCGACAGAGTGTTGCGACCTCTATGGGATTTAGTACCTTAGATGGATTAATGATGGGTACTCGCAGCGGCGCGATAGATCCTGGCGTTCTGCTTTATTTGTTAAAAAAACAGTGGTCCTTAGAGCAGTTGGAAGCGCTGTTATATCAAGATAGTGGACTCAAAGGCGTATCGGGTATTTCGTCAGATATGCAAATGTTACGCAATAGTGATGCCGCGGAGGCCTCATTTGCTATCACCTTGTTTACTTACCAGATTGTTAAATATATCGGTATGTTAGCGGCCGTACTCAATGGAGTAGATATGGTGGTGTTTACAGGAGGGATAGGAGAGCATGATGCTCAATTAAGGTTGGCAGTGACTGAACAACTCACTTATTTAGGCTTGAGGATTGATCAAGACAAAAACTCCCATGCCAATGGTCTCTATCCTGAAAAAATAAGCACCCATGACAGTCCCATAGAAATATGGGTAATTGCCACGGATGAGGAATTTATTGTGGCACAGGAGTCCTTGAATCTCTATGTCTGACACAATGAGATACTTTGATTTACTTTTCTTTTTGATTTAGGTTATATTGATTTCTTTTAAACGATTTTCATTATTATGAATAAATTACTTGTTAAATTAAGTCACCTGATCATCCTCTCTACGCTGTTGGCCTCTTGTTCCAACAGTTTTATTGCGGAAAAAACCGGTGCCGATGAAGTTCGTATGCTCTATCCCAATCAAGTCAGTAGTTGTGATTTCAAGGGTAAAACTCGCGTCAGCGTGATTGACAAGATTGGGTTTATCGATCGTGATCCAACCGCTGTGGAACAAAATCTCATTAAGCTTGCCCGCAATAACGCCATAGAGATGCATGGCAATGTGATTACCACCACTGAAGTGCCGGTGGAGGGTCAGCAATCCTTTAATGTTTATTATTGTAAAGACCAATAATCGTTTTACCCTTGCTCTGTAGAGTGATGATGAATAAGATACTGAGGATGAGCGCGCTGGAGAGTTGAATTCTATCTAGCGCAAGACCGCCGTTGCTTAAGGGTTTATCTAAATAGTCACCTACCACTGCACCAAAGGGACGTGTTAGGACAAATGCAGACCAAAACAAGAAGACACGTGATAACTGAGTCAATTGATATAACAGCCCTAAGGCCAGAATGATGAGGCCAAAGAGTAAGGAGCCCTTAGAGAATCCTAATCCAATCGTATCGGCAGTCCAGTCCCCCAAAGCGGTTCCTAGGGTTTGCGAGAATATAATGGTAATCCAGTAACACCCTTCACTTCTTTTGCCCTGAATCTGTGCCACAGACAAGCTTTTATCGAAGTAAAACCATACCACTAAACTCGTCAATAAACAGACAAGCAGTATGCTCGATCCTCCCAGATAGCCAATACCCAAGCTGCGGTCAACAAAATCAGCAAGGGTGGTACCCAGTGTTGTGGTGGAAATAATCACGGCCCAATATAAATAGGGATTAAACCGTTGATGATGTATTTGTAGGAGTACTAATACAACAACTAGACAGATGAAAATAACTGTACTAGTGAGATAACCAAGGCCCAGAGACATGGAGACGGCATCCCCTCCTGTTTCACCTAAAGTGGTAGCTAAAATTTTAATGAGCCAAAACAATAGGGTCACTGATGGGACTTTTGAAAGCGTAGAGTGTGATGTCATGGGTCAATATAATTTAAAGTCAAATTCAACAAATAACTCAGTATAATGAAAAACCATGATGATTAAAATATTGCCTCTTTTCATTTAAGCCATGTTAAACAATAAGCAAAACTTATATGCATTATCTTTAGGCGCTTTAGGTGTGGTCTATGGAGACATTGGCACAAGTCCATTGTATACATTAAATACTATTTTTACCGCAGGCAAACATCCCGTCACTTTAAACGCTGACAACATTCTTGGCATTCTATCGCTCATTTTCTGGTCCTTAATGATTGTTGTGTCCTTTAAATATGTAGCTTTTATTATGAGAGCCGATAACCGCGGCGAGGGCGGGATTATGGCGCTCCTCGCTTTGGTTCTGGGTAAGCTCTCTGAGACGGGAAACGCCAGAAAAACTATTTTAATTTTAGGGCTGTGTGGCGCGTCATTGTTTTATGGTGATGGGGTCATTACTCCAGCCATCTCAGTACTCTCTGCCGTTGAGGGATTGCAAGTGGCGAGTCCGTCCTTTAAAGACTATATCGTGCCCATTACCTTGGTCATTTTAGTGGCTTTGTTTTTTATTCAAAGAAAGGGTACGGCAAAAGTGGGGGCGTTATTTGGGCCCATTATGGTCGCGTGGTTTTTTCTCTTGGCGTTACTGGGACTCTTGAGTATTCTGGAGCATCCTGGTGTACTGCATGCGCTTAATCCACTCTATGCTGTTAATTTTCTCAGACAGGACTTACTAATCGGGTTTTTATCCTTGGGCGGCGTCGTGCTCGCCTTAACAGGAGCTGAGGCGCTGTATGCTGACATGGGCCATTTTGGTAAAAAACCTATTCAATTAGCTTGGTTTTATCTGGTATTGCCTGCCTTAGTATTAAATTATTTTGGGCAGGGAGCGTTATTAATCGCTAACCCCAAAGCCATTGAAAATCCTTTTTTCTTATTAGCCCCTCACTGGGCGCTGTATCCGATGGTGGTGATTTCAACGATTGCCACCATTATAGCGTCTCAAGCGGTGATCTCCGGGGCCTTTTCCATGACCGATCAGGCCATTAAGTTGGGTTACGCGCCTCGCATGGAAACGCAGCATACCTCCGAGGATGAAATTGGTCAAATTTATGTGCCTGGCATTAACTGGTCTTTGATGGTGGCAGTCTTATCCTTAGTCTTGGTGTTTAAGTCCTCCGCAGCCCTGGCGGCGGCTTATGGAATTGCCGTGACTGGAACCATGTTTATTACTTCAATTTTGGCCTTTATTGTTGTCCATAAATTATGGGGGTGGAGCATCATAAAAGGAGCTCTGTTAATTTCACTGCTGTTATGTATTGATGGGGTTTTCTTTAGTGCAAACTTAGTTAAAGTGGAAGAGGGAGGGTGGTTACCGTTGTCCTTTGGCTTACTGATTTTTACGTTAATGACCACCTGGAAGAAAGGTCGAGTGATTTTAGCTCAGCGTTTAAAACGTGAAGCCATTGACCTGATACCCTTTGTCAACAGTGTATCGGGAGACTCCATTACCCATGTCCCCGGTTCGGCAGTGTTTCTTACCAGTAACCCAGACGGTGTCCCCAGTGCCTTGATGCACAACATGAAGCATAACAAGGTCATTCATGAAAAAGTGGTTGTTCTCGCAGTCAGAGTTCTGGATATTCCCCATGTCCCTGTGGAGGAACGCATTCTTTACAATAAAATAGATGACGTGTTTCATCAAATGACCTTGAGGTTTGGCTTTATGGACGAGCCCAATGTGCCCTTGGCTTTGTTTTCTCAACGCCATGTTATGTTGGAGTCCTTTGAAACGTCGTTCTTTTTATCCCGTGAAACCTTAATTCCCAAGACGGGTTCTGACATGTCCTTTTGGCGAGAGAAGTTATTCATTGCGATGTTTAGGAATGCAGGAAGTGCTATTCCTTTTTTTAAAATCCCACCAAATCGTGTGGTTGAAATTGGCGCCCAAGTCGTGTTGTAATATGCCCAATCATATTGATCTCGTCGGATATATCGCCGCTTTTTTCACCACTGTGTCGTTTTTACCGCAATGTATTAAAACTCTACGCACCAAAGAGGTCTCTGGTATTTCCATCTATATGTATGGGATGTTTGTGTTAGGGGTACTGTTGTGGTTGTGGTATGGCCTGGAGACAGAGAGCTGGCCTATCACCATAGCTAATGCCATCACAGCTGCCTTAGCCATAGTGATTTTATGGTTAAAAATCAAATACACTTATTTTTGATGAATGTCGGGCAGGCGAGGCAGTGGCGTCCCATTCTTGGGTAAAGGGTATTGAGCCATATTCATTTCTAAGGCTAACAAGCTGTAATAACCAATAATTCCAGTAAGATCTACGGCTCCTTGTTGACCAAAGCGTTTTTCAACCAGATCATAAGTGTCATCAGATACTTGTTTGTTATTCAGTAGTTCTGTAGAAAAGTTATAGATAATTTGTTGGTCGGCACTGAGGTGTGAGGGAATTCTTCCCAGTCGAATAGCCGCAATCACTTCCTCTGGGATACCTTTTTTTTGGGCAATGGGTGAGTGAACGTACCATTCATAATCCTGTGTCCAGAAGCGTGCTGTGATGAGAATCACCAACTCGCTGAGGGAATGACCAATGGCAGAATGGTAACGCAGATATTCTCCCATTGAACTCGCTTCATTCATCAGTTTAGGGCTGTATAAAAGTGGTTCAAAGGGACCAAATATGGGTGTTTTTCGCGTATGTTCAAAAATCTTTTTGGCCTCCTGCTCTTCAAGAGAGTAATGATTGGGGTCAATGGTAGGTAAACGCTCCGCTGCCTGTGAGAGGGGTAGGGCGAAGAGGCAGAGAACAGTACATAGGTTGCGATATGTGTTACACATGGCGGTCTTTCCTATACGCGTGATTTATGATGAAAAAGAATATACATGACACAGAGCACGATCGCTAAGAACGGAATAAAACTATATAGGGCAATATTGAGCTCAATGAGCAGTCCCGTCACAAGTGCACTGACAGCGTAAACGGCAAAAGTGATGACTTGTCTTTTAGCGGAAAACAAAGATTCCTGTCGGTGTACGCGATGCCGACTTTGCATCAATGCCACCACTATACTGGTTAATGTGCTGGTAAAGACCACCGTTGAAATGCCTTCAATACTGACTTTTCTTGCGGAAATGCTCTGAATACCCATGGCCATGGCTGAGAAGGCAATCATGAGATGGAGTGTGATGCCCGTGCTGGGTTTATGGAATAAGACAACCATAACGAGATTAATCAGAAGAAACATTGCCTCCAGAACAAGAGTCAAGATGAGTTCATGGGTTTTCTGATTGAGTTTAATGAGCGCAGCCAAGGCCACTCCCGTTAAATATCCAATCAGGGCAATGAAAGAATTAACAGCAGCCACAAAGTCCCCAGAGCCCAGCGCAATGCCCAGTAAAGCGGTGTTACCGGTCATGGCGGAAGTAAATACTTTTTGTAATGTTAGGAAAGCAATCACATCCGTTGCGCTGGATGCCGTGGCCATGAGGGATAACAAAATATCTCTTTTATCCAGAGAACTGGTATTGATTGCTGTGGATTTTGTGAACATAGAAGTATATTGTATTACTTTTTTACAAATAAATGATCGGGATAGAACCTTAACTTGTTAAAAAAGGAGATGAGTTGGGTTTGTAAACAATGAAGAACTTTATTTTTATGATTTAAGTAAGTGTTGGTTATTGGACAGTATTCGAATACCTTCAACCACTTCTTGGCGCTGTTTAACATCAATGGTACTCATTAAACTTTTTACCCTGGTATAGAAAATAGGCATCACTTGTTTAACTTTGTTGGCACCAGCTTGCGTTAACTGAATACAATACTTTCGTCTATCCATGGGATCAATGATTCTCGTGATATAACCATCTCTCTCCAAGCCACTGATGAACCCTGTCATGGTCGCTTTTGTGACGCCGGCGTCCTCAGCAAGGCTACTGGGGCATGAGGTGAGATCATCTTGCCGAGTTAACAGTACTAATACCCACCACCTTCCCTGCAGCAGGGCATGTTCGTCAAGTAATTTGTTGAGAGATTCCGATAAATCAGAGGCAGATCTCATGATCTGCATAAAGTCAGAGAGAGAAGCAATATCTGCATCAGGATAACTTTCTTGAAATTTATTAACGGTTTCTGAGTTGGCGAGTTTTTTTAGTAAGAGCATTTTTTTCCTGGCATTTTATTTTTTATGAAACGTATATCCCTTTGCAGTCATACATGCTTGATACAATTCATCATTGGTTTCTGTAGTTATAACACTATTTCCCACGCTTGAGTAACCATAAGCGTAGGGAGCATAAAAACCCGGGTTTGACCAACCTTGCACCTGTTGGCTTTCTTTTAAACACTGATAGTGATCGATTTCTGATTGTTTGGGAACAGCGTCCTTCACCCAAACCCCTTGCTGGGCACAGCCTGCCATCATTAAGGTGCTCAAAGATATCATTAATATATAAG
>VFSW01013695.1_pt1 | contig 11259 bp, 7 predicted proteins | sample 5358111 | NCBI WGS metagenome assembly VFSW01 (sample SAMN11554181, study PRJNA540505) | mine drainage metagenome | isolation source: sediment from site ElyBrook_90M | place: USA: Ely Copper Mine, Vershire, VT | collected 2017 | reverse complement strand
CCCCCCCCCCCCCGCGCGCTTTTTTTTTATCATACTGCGTCGACGGTGTTCTACTCCTACGCCTTCTGCGGCAGGGTGTTATGTGTATTATAGAGAGGTACTGCGGCGGCGGGGGCTACGACCTCTGCGGCGGCAACAACGGTCTGCAGCCCGACGGCGGCGTCGCCTGCACGCCCAAGACCTGCGCGCAGCTGGGCTACAACTGCGGCGACACCGACGACGGGTGCGGCAACGTCATCAACTGCGGCTCGTGCACGTTGCCGCAGTACTGCGGTGGCGGCGGCTTCGACGTGTGCGGGCCCGCCTCCATCGCGAGCTGCACCAGCGGCACGACGACGCTCACCGGCTACGTCTTCGACCCCGGCGACAACCTGCCCGTCTACAACGCCCTCGTCTACGTGCCGGTCGGCTCCGTCTCGACGCCGCAGACCGGCGTGGTCCCGACGCAGTGCGGGTGCACCGCTCCGCCCGCCTACGCGTCGGCCTATACGGGGATCGACGGCAAGTTCACGCTCACCAACCCGCCGAGCGGGGGCAGCGTGACGGTCGTCGTGCAGCTCGGCAAGTGGCAGCGCGTGTTCACCGAATCGATCACCGCGTGCGTCACGAACGACCTGGGGGGTGGGACGGCGGGCGCGGCAGGCAACCTCACGCTGCCCAGCACGCACCTGCAGGGCAACATCCCGCTCTTCGCGGTCGACACCGGGGACGTCGACACGATGGAGTGCGTGCTGCTCAAGATGGGCATCGCCCGGACCGAGTTCGCCAACCCGGCGATCGTGGCCGGCCACCCCACGGCGGCGCAGCGCATCCACCTGTACAAGGGCACGATCCAGAACGGCGGCGCCATCATCGACGCGAGCACGCCGACCGAGTCGGCGCTCACCGAGTCGTCGTCCGTGATGGAGTCGTACGACGTCGTCCTCTTCCCGTGCCAGGGCTCACCGGGCACCTACGACGCGGCTAACGGCTTCCCCAACACCCGGGGCAACCTGATCAACTACACGGCGGTGGGCGGGCGCGCCTTCACGACGCACTACCACTACGATCTGCTCGAGGGGAACGGCAGCTTCAACGGCGTCGCCAACTGGGTGAGCGACCGCAACGACTCCAACGGCCCCGACACGGGCTACATCGACACCAGCTTCGCGCGCGGGCTGACGCTCGCGCAGTGGCTCAACCAGCCCATCGTGTACGGCGGCACGTACGACCAGATCCCGGTCAACGTGGTGCGCGAGGACTTCTCGTCGGTCAACGCGCCGGCGCAGCGGTGGATGTACCTGCTGGCGCCCGACCCGGCGAGTTACCCCGTGCACTTCACCTTCGACACGCCGTTCGGCTCGTCGTCGACGTGCGGCCGCGTGGTCTACAGCGACTTCCACGTGGAGAACTCGGGCGGCTCGAACGGACAGACCTTCCCCAACGAGTGCGCGGGCGGCGGGCTGACGGCGCAGGAGAAGCTGCTCGAGTTCATGCTGTTCGACCTCACGTCGTGCGTCAGCCCCCCATCGTGCACGCCCAAGACGTGCGCCGACTTCCCTGCGGGGACGTGCGGCGTGCAGGGCGACGGATGCGGCGGCGTCACCGCCGACTGCGGGTCGTGCACGCCTCCGCAGACGTGCGGCGGTGGGGGCACGCCCAACCAGTGCGGCTATCCCGACTCCGGCTCCTGCGTGCCGGTGACGTGCGCACAGCAGAACATCACCTGCGGTCCGGCCGGCGACGGTTGCGGGCACATCCTGCAGTGCGGGACGTGCGCCTCTCCGCAGACCTGCGGCGGAGGCGGTACCCCGGGGCAGTGTGGGTATCCCGACGGCGGAAGCTGCGTTCCCAGGACGTGCCAGCAGCAGGGCATCACCTGCGGCGCCGCGGGCGACGGCTGCGGCAACGCGCTGCAGTGCGGGACCTGCGGCTCTCCGCAGACCTGCGGCGGAGGCGGCGTCCCCGGACAGTGCGGTTACCCCGACGCCGGAGCCTGCACTCCCACGACCTGTCAGGCGCAGAGCATCAGCTGCGGCCCCGCCGGGGACGGCTGCGGCGGAGAGCTCATGTGCGGCATGTGCGTCTCGCCGCAGACCTGCGGCGGAGGCGGGACGCCCGGGCAGTGCGGCGGCTCCGACGGCGGCGGCTGCGCGCCGGAGACGTGCGCGCAACAGAACATCGCCTGCGGCCCGGCCGGCGACGGCTGCGGCGGCGAGCTGATGTGCGGCACGTGCACCCTGCCCCAGACCTGCGGCGGAGGGGGCGTGCCGGGACACTGCGGCGCGCCGGACGCCGGGACCTGCATGCCCGAGACGTGCGCGCAGCAGCACATCGGCTGCGGCCCGGCCGGCGACGGGTGCGGCAACGAGCTGATGTGCGGCGACTGCACGGCGCCGCAGACCTGCGGCGGCGGCGGCGTCCCCGGCCAGTGCGGGGCCATCGACGGCGGCACATGCGTGGCGCAGACGTGCGCTTCGCAGCACATCTCGTGCGGACCCGCCGGCGACGGCTGCGGCAACCTGCTGATGTGCGGAAGCTGCAGCGGTACGCAGACGTGCGGCGGAGGCGGAACCCCCGGCCAGTGCGGCGGCGGTTCTCAGTGAGCCCTAGCTCATCAATCGAGGCTGTTTGACGGGCCAGCTGCAACCGGGATAGCAGTGGTTCTCGTCCATTGCGCCGCGGGATCAGTCTCCGCATAGCCAGGCGCAGGAGGGGTATCGCATGATGATCAAGAACGGCCTGATGTTCGTCGGAGCGCTGAGCATCCTCTGTCTGGTGGCGTGCGGCAGCAACCCGCCGCCAGCTCCCGCCGCACCCGACACGGCGTCCGCAGCCGGCGCTGCCGGAGCGGGCGACACCGACGGTGACGGGGTCCCGGACGGGGCCGACAAGTGCCCCGACAAGAAGGAAGACGGACAGGCTCCCGATCCCAAGGACGGCTGCCCCAAGGCCTGAGTCGGGACGCACGAACGCGGTGGTGGCCGGTGCTCCTTCGCGGGGCACCGGCCGCTGTCGTTTTGTGGGGAGCGGGTGTGGACGGCCACGGTCCACGTGCGACACCATCTCGCGATGCCCGGGGATCTCTATCACGGCGACAACCTGGAGGTGATGCGCCGGCACGTCGCGACCGGGTCGGTGGACCTGGTGTACCTCGACCCGCCGTTCAACTCCGACCGCACCTACGATCTGATCGGCAAGGGTTCGCGCGCGCGGGAGACCGCCTTCGTGGATACGTGGACGTGGGATGACGACGCGGAGCGAGCTTTTCGCGAGCTGACCGACCGAATCCCTCGAGGCGTCCAGGTTCCGCCGCCTCTGACGGGGATGATGCTCGCCCTGACGACGTGCCTCGGCGAGCGCCGCGACATGCTGGCCTACCTCTCGATGATGACGATCCGCCTCGTCGAGGCGCGGCGCGTGCTCCGCAGGACGGGCTCGATCTACGTGCACTGCGATCCGAGCGCCAGCCACTACCTGAAGCTGGTGCTCGACACCCTCTTCGGTCCGGAGAACTTCCGGCGCGAGATCATCTGGCGCAGCGGATGGGTGTCAGGCTTCAAGACGAAGACGGCCAACTGGATCCGCAACCACGACACGCTGCTGTACTACCTGCGAGACCGGCGCGAAGGCTTCACGTTCAACAAGGAGCTCGCGTACAAACCGCATGCGGACGGCTACAGACGGCGCGGCGGAGGCGGAAATCCCAGGGGCATCGCGATCGACGACGTGTGGGACGAGGTGGCGCTCTACTCGCCCTGGATCAAGAGCTTCTCGACCGAGAAGCTCGGCTACATGACGCAGAAGCCGCTCGCTCTTCTCGAGCGCATCGTCTCCGTGTCGTCGAACGAGGGCGACCTCGTGCTGGACCCGTTCTGCGGCTGCGGCACCACGGTCGTGGCCGCAGAGATGCTCGGGCGCAGATGGGTCGGCGTCGACGTGGCGGGCCGCGCCATCGAGATCATCAAGGACCGGCTCGACAGGAGGTTCGCGCCGCGCGTGTGGACGGAGCGAGGCGCGACCGGGGACCGTGGGCGGAAGCCTAGCGGCCGATGTACGAACCCAGCTCGCGCTGCTCGGAGACGGCGCGCAGCTTCTTGAGGGCCGCCGCCTCGATCTGCCGCACGCGCTCGCGCGACAGGTTGAACGACTTGCCGACCTCTTCGAGCGTCTGCCCGGGGCCGCCGTCCATGCCGAACCGCAGCTTGAGCAGCTGCTGCTCGCGGGGCGACAGCAGCTCGAGCAGCGAGCGGGTCTGCGCCTGCATGTGCTCGGTGGCGATCTCCTCGTCGGGCGGCATCGCGCGGGGATCGGCGACCAGGTCGCCCAGCTGACCACCGTCGCCGTCGTCGCCGAGCGGCGCCTCGAGCCGGAGCGGCTCGCGCACGAGGCCACCGATGGCCTTCACCTTGTCGATGGGCAGACCGCTCTCCCGCGCGAGTTGCTCGTCGCTGGGATCGTGGATGCCCTGCTGCGTGAGCGCGCGCTTCACCCGCTCGAGCTTGTGACGGCTCTCGAGCAGGTGCACCGGGACGCGGATGGTCTTGCTCTGATCGGCGATCGCGCGCGCCATGGCCTGGCGCACCCACCACGCCGCGTACGTGGAGAAGCGGTGGCCGCGGCGCCAGTCGAACTTCTCGACGGCGCGGATGAGACCGAGCTGGCCCTCCTGCACGAGATCGTGCATGTCCAGGCCCTGGCCGATGAAGCGGCGGGCGTACGTCACCACGAGGCCGAAGTTGGCTCCGACGAACTCGTGCTGCGCGCGCGAGGAGGCGTTCATGCCGCGGACGAAGCCGCGGCGCGAGCGCTCGTCGCCACCGCGATTGCGGGTCTCGCGGGCGAGGCGAGAGAGCACGCCACGCTCGAAGCGGGCGTCGGCCAGCTCCGTCGCGACGCGCAGGCGGCGGCGACGGCGACGCTCGCGCGTGGTCTCGTCGCGTGCGGGCTTCGCCAGGATGGCGGCCGCGCTGGCGGCGCGCTCGAGCAGCTTCACGAAGCGGTCGGCGCTCATCTCGCCGTCGGACTGCTCGTCGGCGTTGCGCAGCAGCTCGGACGGCACGGCGCGCCCCGCCTTCACGTCTTCCGCGAGCGCCCTGAACGGTCCGGCTGCGGCCGCCGTTCCGAGCAGCGAATGCAGCGCCTCGCGCTCGCCGGTTTCGATGCGGCGAGAAAGTTCTACTTCCTCTTCATGAGTCAGCACCCGCCGTCGAGGCGGCCTGACCGCGACCGTGCTGGACGGTCCGGCGCCAACGCCCACGCCCAGCTGGCGCGGGCTCCGGTCGTTTGCCGCAGAAACGGTGGGGGGCAGAGTTTCGAGCGCCAGCCTGTCCTGGTCGCGATCCTCTCGCAGTCGGGCGAGGGCGGTGGTGTGTGCGTTCACTGTCGTCTCTGGGGGGGCTCAGAGAAAGGGGGGCGAAGCTGGCGAACCTGGGAATCAGATGCTGACCGCTTGGTTAGGGTCGCGCGGCGTGAGCGGCAACGTGCCGCCTGGGCCCGCCCTTCCCGGGGCGTGTACGTTAAGCACGCGAAGGCGTTTCGCCATGCCCAAGATTCGTTGATTTTCCAGCAAGGGCGTTCGCCTGTACCCACGAGAATGCGGGCACACGTCCCCTCATACCGGCCGTCCGGCCCAAGCAGGCGCGACCGCACGGCACGGACGCTCAGCGGGGTGGGCGGTGGGTAATGATGAGGTGGGCGTGCCCGTGCTTGTCGGGGTAGCCGTAGCGGAACGGAAGGTCGCGGCTGGGCTGGGAGGCGAAGAGCTTCTTGACGTCCTCGGCGTCATTGCCGTCGGGGTCGCCAAAGGGGGATGGGCCGTCGAAAGTGCCGTACGTATCCTGAACGTAACCAGCCGGGCCCGCGATGCGAGGGGGTAGCCCCGTGGAGTCCGACGCCATCCAGTCGGTGTGGTCGACCAGCCAGCCGCGGATGAGCGAGAAATGGTCGTTCCAGAGCAGGTGGGTCGCGGCCTTCGTCATCGCCGCCACCTTCCCCTTCGCGCTCAGGTGTGCGAGCAGCCCGGGGGCCGCCTTGAGGTGATCGTCGTCGAGGTTGGTGCTGACGTGCCGGACCGTGCGCACGGGCGCGTCCGGCGAGCCCGCACGACGGAAGCGCAGCTCGGCATTCGCGAAGAGCGCGCGCCTGTCGCCCGGCTTCTTCGCCGCATCGATGTCGGCCTGGGTGAGCCAGCTCAGCGCGCCGTCCGGGCGGACGTGGAAGTAGCGCAGGCTCACGGGCTCGTCGCCGTGGACGACGAGCGCAGCGAGCGCGAAGAGGATCTCGCCGGGCAGCTCGGTCTTCGACTCCTTCTCGAGGTTGTCGGTCCGCGAGTGCGCCTTCTCGAAGAGCCGCTCGAGGTGGGAGCGGTGTACGGCGAGCTCGTGGGCGAGGAAGTCGGGCGCGAGGCGATCGATCGGGCGGATGTCGCCGGCGGGCTCGAGGGAAACGGTGGTGATCTCCGTGGCGTCGGGGAAGGTGGCGATGGCGCTCACGAGGTCGCCGCCGCCGAACGGGTACACCACGGTCGCTGGCAGGTCCTTCGGGCGGAGCGCGGCGAGGAACGGCTCGGCCACGTCCACCCAGCTCTTGCGGTAGTCGGCGTAGGCCTTGGAGAGCTCGTCGCAGTGCTTCGCGACGATGGTGGCGTCGAAGCGCGCGGGGATGTCGCCGCCGGTGCCACAGGCGGCGACGCGGAAGACGACGCGCGCCTGGTCGATGAAGTTCAGCCCTTCCAGGGGCGCCTCGGGCGGCGACGAGGCGTCGGGAACGTCTGCGCTGGCGGAGGCGACGTGTGCAGGCGCCGAAGCGGATGGCGCCGGCGGCTCGACCGTGGTGACCGCGCTCGCCGAGACGACGGGCGGTCCGGCGCTCGCGGCGCCTTCGGGCGCCGGGGCCCTCGCGCACGCCGCCGTCAGAATGAGGCCCGCAATCATCGCTCGCTTCATCGCGCCGTCTCCTGCTGCCGCCGTCCCATGTAGCGGAACGCGGCGTACGCGGGAATGCCCGTCGCGACAATCACGAATCCCATGAGGGCCTCGATGGCCACGTCGCTGAAGGTCAGCACACTCCAGAACATCCACAGGCTGACCGCCACGAAGACTCCGGGCATCAGGGGATACCCTGGGACGCGGAACGGCCGCGGCGCGTCGGGACGCCGCACGCGAAGCACGAAGACCGCCGCCACGGCGAGGGTGGAGAAGGCGATGATCGCGAACATCGTGAAGCGCACCAGCTGGTCGAAGCGCCCGGTGAACAGCTCGACCAGTGCGATGAAGCCCTGCAGGACCAGGGCGACGACGGGAGCCCCGGTCCTGTCGCTCGTGTTCGCGACGGGCGCCGGGAACAGGCCGTCCTTCGCCATCGCCTGGTAGATGCGCGGGCCGACGAGGACCGACGCCTGCATCGAGCTGAGCACGCACACCGCGATGAGCGGCGACAGCACCGAGCCGGCCGGCAGGCCCCCGAGCGCGAGCGCCGCGGCCCTTGCAGGCTCCATGGCGTGGGCGAGATCGGTGATCGGCATCGCTCGCAGGTACACGGCGTTGACGGCGAGGTAGAGCACCACGCACAGGCCCGTCCCCAGCGCGAGCGCGCGCCCCAGCCCGCGCGCGGGATCGCGCATCTCCCCGGAGACGTACGTCGCGGCGTTCCAGCCGCTGTAAGCGAAGAGCACGGGAATGAGGGCCGTCGCCATGCCGGCGGGACGGTCACCCGCCACGAAGAACGGCGTCAGGCCGCTCCCCGGGTGGGCGACGAACGCCCCGAGGGCGAGAAGCCCCGCGAACACCGCGAGCTTGGTCCCCGACAGCGCGTTCTGCGTCCACTTTCCCGGCCGGAGCCCGAACGAGTTGAGCGCCGTGAGCGCCACGATGGCCGCCCCACCGATCGTGCGCTGCGCTCCGAGCCCGGACAGACCCAGCATCGGTGCCAGCGTCGCCCCCAGCCCGGCGGCAAGCGAGGCAATGGACCCCGGGAACATGATCCAGAAGCTCGTCCATCCGCTGAGGAACCCGAGCGACGGCCCGTATGCCTCGCGCAGGTACACGTACTCGCCGCCAGAGCGCGGAAAGAGCCCCCCGAGTTCCCCGTTGCTGAGCGCCCCGGACAGCGCCACGACGCCCCCGAGCAACCAGACCGACAGGAACGCTGCGGGCGAGCGCACCATCGCCGCGACGTCGGCGCTGACCAGGAAGATGCCGGCGCCCACGATGCTGCCGACGACGATGAGCGAGGCGTCGGCGACGCCGAGGCTGCGTCGGGGGTCGGTGGGCATCGGAGCCACGCTCTTACCAAGCGCGGCGGATCCGGGCGAGATCTCCATACGCGCAGGTCAGGGTCCCGCGTCGGGCCCGAGTGGCGTCGGATCGCAAGCGTCCCCCGTGCCGTCGCCGTCGAGATCGGACTGCACGTCGTCGTCCATCGAGCGCGGCGGGTTGAAGATCGTCGGGCAGTCGTCCATCGTGTCGACGACGCCGTCGCCGTCGCGATCGGTCGCCGAGGTGCCGTTCGGGTAGCTGTCGCGATACGGGATGCAGGTGGGCTCGTCCATCGGCGTCTGCCCGCGGCAGAAGAAGAGCGGGTAGCTCGCCTTCGCGGCGGACTGGATGCTGGCGAGCGTCACGCCCTTCACGTCGAGGCAGACCGACTTGCTCGTCCCGCACACGTCCAGCGCCTCGCAGCCTGCAGCGCCCGTGCCCTTCACCAGGGTCGCGTCACCGTAGAGCACCTTGCCGCCGCGCATCACGAGCTCGACGTCCTCCGCCGAGGCCTCGATGGGCGTGCGCCAGCCCTTGTCGCTGCCCGCCGCGAAGACGACCAGGTCGGCCTGCATGCCGGTGGTGATGGCGCCTATCTGCGTTCCGTAGCCCATGGCGGTCGCGCCGTTGCTCGTCGCCATCTGCACCAGCTGCTCGTCCGAGAACGCGCCGGCGAAGTACTTGGAGTTGAGCGAGTCGGCACACGCCAGCTCGCGCAGCATGTTCATCGAGCCGGTGGGAAGCCAGTCGGTGCCCAGCGCGATGGTCACGCCGGCCGTCTTCATCTCGGTGACGGGCATCGTGTTGCCGTAGAGCACGATGTTCGAGCGCGGCGCCCAGACGACCTTCGCCCCGGCGGTCTGGATGTTCGCGACGTCCCTCGCGTTGGTCCCGACGGCGTGGAGTACGGCCGTCTCCGACGTGACGAGGCCCAGGGTGGCGGACGCGGCGCACGTGATCTCGTTCTCGGCGCCGGGGTCGATGCCCTCGGCGAAGTGCGGGGCGAAGACGCCGCCGCCCGCGAAGGCCGTCACCGGCTTCGCGATGGATGGGTAGGCGCAGCCGCTGGTGATGATGATGCCGCCGCTGTCACCGAGCGGGAAGACGTCGAAGTCGACGGGCGTGCCCGTGAGCCCCTCGACGGACGCGCTGGTGTAGCTGCTCACCGCCAGGTTTCGAGCCAGACCACCCACACCGCCCGTGCCGACGATCGACGTGGCGCCCCCCATCACGAAGCGCAGTTCTGCCGCCGCGTTGGTGCTCGGATCGTCCGAGTAGCTCTGGTACTTGATGGGGGTGGCGCCGTCGGCGCCCGTGCGCCACTCGTTGCGGTGCTGGTAGCGGGTGGTGCCGGTCACCGCGGGCGGCTGGTGATCGAAGTCGGTGTGATCGTGCGCGTTGACGAAGCCGGGCGACACGACGGCGTGGGTGCAGGCGATGTGCGTGGCGCTGGAGTAGCCGGCCGAGGACGAGCAGCTCGCGGAGACGCACGCGATCTCGCCCGCGGCGTCGACGAAGACCTCGCCATCCATGGGTCCGCCGGGCACGAGCAGGGTTGCCTTCAGCGCGATGCCTGACGTGCCCGTCGCGGTGACGGTGCAGCCGGGGTCCGGGTTGCTGGCGGCTCCGTCGGAGGTGCCGTCGGTCGCGCCCGCATCGGTGGGCGTGCCCCCACCCGGCGACGCGCCGGTGGACGAGCTACCGCAGGCCGCGACGAGCGCGAGCATTCCGAGTCCTGGTCCCGTGAAGACGCGAATCATGGCGGGCGAGGTGTACTTCGCTTCCGCGGCGAACGCGCGGCCTGCGAGGAAACGTCACGGCGAGGCTGGAAGGGTACGGTGGGACTCGAACCAGGCGCGCTTGCCGGGTATCGTATCGGCATGGTGTCCGACGCGGCCGACCCGCCCGACGAGGGCCTGGAAGGCCTCCCCCGCCCCGGCGACGTGATCGGCGGGAAGTTCGTCGTCGAGCAGGTCCTGGGCGTCGGCGGCATGGGCGTCGTCGTGTCGGCGCGTCACTCGCAGCTCGGGCAGAAGGTCGCCATCAAGTTCCTGCGCAAGGACGCCGCCAAGTCACCCGAGGCCGCCAACCGCTTCCTGCGCGAGGCGCGCGCCGTGGTGGCGCTGCAGAGCGCGCACGTGGTCCGCGTGATGGACGTCGGGGTGCTCGACGACGGCATGCCGTACATGGTGATGGAGCACCTGGTCGGCACCGACCTGCACCGGTTGCTCGAAGAGCGCAAGACGCTTCCCGTGGGCGACGCGGTGGACTTCCTGCTGCAGGGCATGGAGGCCATCGCCGAGGCGCACGTCGCGGGGATCGTCCACCGCGACCTCAAGCCCGCGAACCTCTTCCTCGCGCGCCATCCCGATGGCTCGCCTTTCGTGAAGGTGCTCGACTTCGGCATCTCCAAGTCGAGCGGCTCGGTCTCCAAGGAGCAGAACCTCACCGCGACCAGCACCATCATGGGCTCGCCGCTGTACATGTCGCCCGAGCAGCTCCGGAGCTCGAAGAACGTCGACGCGCGTACGGACGTCTGGGCCCTCGGCGTGATCCTCTACGAGCTGCTCGTGGGCAGGCTGCCGTTCGAGGCCGAGACCGTGACGGGGCTCTGCGCCAAGATCGCCGCGGACCCCCCGGCGCCGCTGCGCGAGCTCGACCCGTCGCTCCCCGCGGAGCTCGAGGCCGTGGTGATGCGGTGCCTCGAGAAGAATGTCGACCGCCGGCTGTCCTCCGTGACCGAGCTGGCCACGGCCCTGCGGCCGTTCGCGTCGGCCGAGGGCAAGACGGCGATCGAGCGCATCGCCCGCATCGGAGGCGTCTCCAGCGGCACGCTGGCCAAGCCGATCGTCGTGGCGCCGTCGTCGGGAGCCATCGCCTCCACCGGAGGGCAGACGGACACGGCGTGGCAGACCGCGAGCAAGCCCGCGCGCAGCAAGATGGTGTACGTCGTGGCGGGCGGGGGCGCGCTGATCGCCGTTGCGCTGGGAATCGGGGCGGCGGAAGCGCTCTGCGCGGGGGC
>VFSW01013694.1_pt1 | contig 11260 bp, 8 predicted proteins | sample 5358111 | NCBI WGS metagenome assembly VFSW01 (sample SAMN11554181, study PRJNA540505) | mine drainage metagenome | isolation source: sediment from site ElyBrook_90M | place: USA: Ely Copper Mine, Vershire, VT | collected 2017 | reverse complement strand
TCGGCCAGCTCATTAGGGACCCCCAGATCCTGGAGACCCATGTGCGCGCCACTGCCGGAGTCAATTCACTTGAGGGCATCGGGATGGTGGAAGCCCCACGGGGCGTGCTGATTCACCACTATAAGGTGACCGAGGATGGAGCCATGAAGTGGGCCAACCTCATCGTCGCCACCGGACACAACAATCTTGCAATCGGCAGGAGTATCCAGCAGGTCAGCGAGCATTTCGTCGAGGGGACGAAGCTGCAGGAAGGCATGCTTAACCGCGTTTCCGCCGTGGTGCGCGCTTACGATCCTTGCTTCAGTTGCTCGACCCATGCCTCGGGGCAGATCGCCATGAAGATACAGCTTTGGGGCCCGGAAGGGAATCTGCTCGACGAGATTTGCAGCCGTTAACTATTCAAAAAAGTGACGCGTAAGCGAGGCTAAGAATACTGCACAACCTTATGGGTCACGGCAACCGCAACAAATCAGTTCCTCCTCTACCATCTGCCAATTATTGTCCTGCCGTAGACAATACCATGACGTCATTTCCTCAGCGTACGCACTCTTCTGAGGTGCGTTGTTTGTGGTTTTTGGGCGGCTTGGCGTTAGTGATCCATGTACCAGTTCGCATGACCTGTAGACCATCTACTCTCCTGATCCGATGAACATATTATTGGGAGAAAGGATTGACAGCAGAATCTTGCGTAGTAGTATTCGTTCAACGGGCGGTAGCCCTGAGGGATTGGATCGAATCCCGTGGGGTTGAGGGGAGCGGTTTTCCGCGACATCAGTTGTGATCGAGAGAGGCGTTGTGGGGACGCCGGGATAAGAGGAAGCAATGACCGAAATTCTGTTATTCATTCCCCGGTTGAGGGGAGCGTCGCTTTGTATTTCTGGAGCGCGGCTGGCTTCTGATCAGGCGGCGCGGCCGGCGGTGGAAGCGGAAGCGGCGGGAGGCACACGGTAATGTTTATCAAAGGTTTTGAAGAGTTGCGTAAGGAAATGTTTAAGGATTGCGGGGGCAAGGCGGCGCACCTTGGCGAACTTACGAGTCTCAAGCTGAATGTTCCTCCGGGATTCAGCGTGCTGGGCAATGCGTATTACCACCACCTGGAAGTGAACAATCTGCAGGAGCGTGTTGATGCGATGGCCGGCCAGCTCGACTTTGATGACTTTCAGGGACTGGAAGCCAGATGCAATGAAATTCGGGATCTGATTATTGCCGCTCCGGTGCCGGCTGCCATCAGCGAAGAGATTGTCGAGTACTACGGACGGCTGCGGCCCGGTGCGATGCAGCCGGCGGCCACTGCGGAGGCGAATGAACCGTTTGTTGCGGTGCGCTCGTCGGTGGCGATGAAGGACTCTGCGGTCTCCTCGTTTACGGGGATGATGGACACCTTCCACTATGTACGGGGAGCGGGGAGCGTGGTGGAGAAGGTCAGGGAGTGCTGGGCGTCGGTGTGGTCGGGACGGGCGGCCTTTGCCCGCCATCAGAAGGGGCTGGATTACAACAAAGCGGTGATTGCTCCCACCATTCAGCTGATGGTGAATGCGGAAATTGCGGGTGTGCTGTTCACGGTGAATCCGATCAGCGGTTCGAAGGACGAGATTGTGGTTGAGTCCAACTGGGGTCTTGGCGAGACCGTGGTCTGCGGCAAATATCACAGCGACCTGTATGTGCTGACCAAGAGCCCGTGCTTTTCTCATCCCACCGCGGCTTGCTTTTCTGCCGCCGGCAAGGATGGCACGTACACCTACCGGGACGGTGGTACTCCGAATGTATGTGTGACCATCGCCCAGAAGAAGATCGCGCATAAGCGAGAGACGTATGTCCAGGCCGCGGGCGGCGGAGCCGAAACCGTGGAGGTTGCGCCGGAGAAGGTCAGCCAGGCGACCCTGACCGACAGGAACGTGCAGGAGTTATGCCGCACCGTATGCCTGATCGAGAAGCACTATGGGTGTCATCAGGACATTGAGTTTGCGTTTGAAAAAGACATCCTCTACATCTTGCAGGCCCGGACGGCGAAGACCGGCGCCAGTTAAGTAATCCGGAGGGTCACCCTCCGGGAACACAAATCGACAGCAGCCATCGAGCTCATCAGACTCTAAAGGAGAACTATATCTATGTCACAGCGCACGGTCGACGTACATTGCCACTGGTATCCCAAGGACTACCTGGACTACCTGGTTTCGCGGGGCACCTCCAATCCTCTCCACTGCGTTCATGATGGAGGAACGCACTATCGACTGTGGAACAATGGCGTCTGTGTTGCGCACATCGACCGGGCCGGTCACTACGATCTGGAAGCGCGCGTCAGGGACCTGGATGCGGCAGGGCTTGATACCCAGCTTCTGAGCGTCACCATTCCGGGGCCGGAGAGCCTGGAAAGAGACAAAGGCATTTACTGGGCGCAAAGGTTGAATGATGAGCTTGCCGAGGCTGCCAGCAAGTATCCTGGCCGCTTCTATCAGATGGCCTCTCTGCCTTACCAGGATCCCGACGCGGCGTGCAAGGAACTGGAGCGCTGCCAGAAGATGGGAGCCGTTGGCGTCCAGCTGTTTTCCAACTTCAACGGCGAGCCGGTCTATCTGGAAAAGTTTCACGGCATCTACGAGATCGCCAACAAGTACGAACTGCCGTTCCTCGTCCATCCTGCCGTGCCGCTCACCGCTTCGGTGATGGATAAAATGCGTCTGCCCTATCAGCTCTGGGGCTACACGCTGGACACCAGCATGGCGGTGCTGAGCCTCATCTTCCAGGGTGTTCTGGCCAAGTTCCCCAAGATGACCCTGGTCCACGGACATCTCGGGGGCATGGTTCCGTACTTCGTTCGCCGGCTGCAGGATTCCTATAAAGGTTATGCCAAGGAGTGGGGCGTCGAGCTCACGGAATCGCCTGACATTACTTACAAGACCCGGGTCTTCCCGGATACAACGTCGTTCTACCTGCCGGCGATGAAGTGTTGTCTGGAGTGGGTCGGACCGGGGCAGATGATGATTGGAACCGACTACGCCCATCGTGTCGGCGACCCGGAGGGCGCCATCAAGGCGGTCAAGGAATTATCGCAGCAGTTTGGCTTGAAAGAGGGAGAGGTTGACCTCATCCTCGGCCAGAACGCCGAGCGGGCGTTCAAGCTGCCGGCCAAGAAGGGTGCTGCGGCGACCCGGAGCTAACTTGCAAGGGGGAGGAGCAACCGTCTCCTCCCCCCGGTTTTCTTTGCTCACAGGTTAGCGCTGCGCCGGAAGTAGCCAACGGTTGTCTTTTCGGATTGGGCAAGGATAAGTATGGAACTGAAATGGGTAGGTTTTGATTTCGGCCAATGCATGATGGATCCCACGGGGCTGCGTAATTACCTCGTGGTGGGCGATGTATCGAAAGCACTCGGCGAGCCTGAGCTGGTGCAGGAGCGGATCCACAGGTATCGGATCCTCAAGGAGAAGTATGGCTCCTACAGCGCGGTGAAGGAGGGTCACCGTGACGAAATCATGAGCTATGTCTTTGACGGCCGGCAGCACGCCCCGGAGATGTTTTCCGCCAAGGAGCAGGAACACCTTCTCGCCGGCCAAGGCCTGGAAGAGGTGCTCGGGTATCTCAAGGAGCAGGGGATTCGCCTGTCGGTGGTTGCCGAGTTGAAAAAAACGCTGGGTGCGATGGGAAGCGACATTGTGACCCGCTTTTTAGAAAGCAAAAAGCTGACCCATTACTTCGATGACGTAGTTACCCCTCAAGGGAAGATCGATCTTAAGGATGGTTCGATTAACCAGGCCTATAAGGGAAAAACCAAGGAATCGGGCACTCTCTACGACGAGCTGATCCGGGATCTTGCCCGACGGGGCATCCGTCCTTCCGAAGGCGCCATGGTAGGCGACAAAGTCTCCACCGACATTGTTCCGGCCAAGAAGCGCGGCTTCCACACCATCCAGTACACCGGCTACATCGACATGCCCTCCGGCGAGGCGGAGTACAAGATTGATCACTTTCTCAAGTTGAAAGAAATCATCAGGAAAAAGGTGCCGGCATGAACGGGCCCAAAAATGTTGTGGTCGAGTATGAGGATTCGACGCGCCGCGAGATTATGTTCAGCAAGCTGGGGCGGCAGGCACAGCTGGAGCTTGCCTCCCTGGGGCTCTGCGAGGCCCCCGGTGCGGAAAAGCCCAAAGCCTATCTTCTGCTGCAGTGGAAGGATGGATGGAAAGAGGTTGTCGCCGTGGATGAGCGTGCCACCGAGCTGCTGCGCTACTACACGATCGAGCGTGTGGAAGAGATCGGCAGGGTATCGCTCGAGCGAGCCAGCTCCGCTCCGGAGCTGCTGCTGATCAAGCGGTTGCCCGGCAACATTGAGAGCATTCTCCTGGTCGGCAGCGAGGAGCTGAAAGCCTACGGCCTCCAGGAAAAGGTTACGGTGAAGGAAGGCGGCAAGGTCGAGCACGTTTTTTATGACAAGAAGCGGCCTGATTTTTGCCAGCGCAGCGCCGACACCGCCTCCGCCTGGTATGCGGGGATTCTTGACTCGATCGAAAAAGAGCTGCAGCGGAAAGGTTTAACTGCCACATCCGTCCTGGTCAAGGGCGAAGATGAACGGCATGCCTTTTACCGGGAGCTCGCCGACCTTCTGGGACTGAAGGGAACCGAGCGGCAGCAGGATGTGCATGGTTTTCTTCAGGGCGCGCTGCAGAAGCTCGGCCGATGGAAACAACGACGCAAAGGGTCACTAACTCGATAAGTAAAACGTGGAGTGATAAATGTCCGACAAAGCAAACCTTGATACACACGACCGAAGCATTTCCAGTTTACGGACCCTTAGGATGCCAGAAGATAACGACATCTTTTGGTTCCGCGACGATCTGCACCAGCCCTATCCCATATCGCCTCTCGGCATGACCACCGTGCAGAAGCACCACGCCTGGGGATACCACGTAGGAGCTGACGCGGTGCAACTGCCGCCTTCCAAGGGCGGTCACGTAAAGATACACAAAGGCCGGGTGATGCTGGGCTTTGAAGCCATCGCTGATCCCGAAGAGGTTCGCAAGCGGGCGGTCGAGTTCGACCGGGTGCTGGAGTACGTCCGCGAAAACTGGGACGAGTGGTACGACGGCCATATCGACGAAGTCAAGCAAGGCTTGACGTTAATGGGGTCGGTCAACGACGCCATGTCGGATACCGATCTTCATCGTACGCTGGTCCGAAGCGAGGCGCTGAACAAGCGGGCCTGGGAGATTCACTTCATATGCATGTACGTCACCGACGTGCTCTACTTCGGCTTCGAAGCCTTCTGCAAGCAGCATGGTCTTGAAGAGAAGGACTTCACCGGCATGCTGAAGGGCCATGACACCATGGCCACCAGAACCGATAAGGCGATGTGGAACCTGGCCAGACTGGCCATTGAACTTGGCCTGGCCGACAAGATGTTATCGGTCGATGCCAAGCTGGTACTGCTCGATCTGAAAAAGGATGCACAGGCCGCTCCCTGGCTGGCCGCACTCGATGCCTTTCTCAGCGTCTACGGTCACCGCATCACGGCAGCTCACCTGGATGTTCTGTTTGCCACCTGGATCGAGGACCCCTCGCCGGTGATCGAGACTTTGAAGACCTATATTCCCAAGGTGCGGCAGGGCTGGGACATCGGCACCGAGCGGGCGGAGATGCTCAAGGAAGGCGAGGACGCGGCCAAGGCCTTCATCTCCAAGCTAGGTAAAACGGAAGCTGCCGAGTTCAAAAAGCAGCTTGCCATCGCCAGGAAGGTATATCAGTTCCAGGAAGATCACGGCTTCTACATCGACGGCGCTTCAACCGCCGGTCTTCGCGATGTTGCCATGGCCTGCGGCCGCAGGCTCGTCCGATATGGTCTGCTCGAACAAGCCGATGATGTCTGTTTCCTCAACTACAACGACCTGGCGGAGATCATGGAAGGGCTGTCGCAGCACAAGGATCCGGCTATCTACCATTACCGTCGCCTCACCCTTCCCCTGGTTAAGGAGAGAAAGGAAGGTTGGGAGCAATCGGTGGCGGACCAGGAAGCTCCACTGACCATGGGCACGATTCCTCAAAAGCTGGAAGACCCCATCTTGATCAAGGTCTTCGGCATGGTTGACGAACTGCTGAAGGTCGGCAAAGTGGAAGAGCTCAAGATGATGGACATCTTCGAAGGCTACCCTGGCGCTCCCGGCGTTGCCGAAGGAGTTGCGCGCGTGGTGAAGAGCTTCGAGGGTTTCGCCGGCCTGGAAACCGGAGAGATACTGGTGTGCCCGTACACCGCAACGGCATGGACTCCGCTGTTTCCGAAGATCAAGGCGATTGTCACCGACACCGGCGGAATGCTTACCCACGCGGCCATCGCCGCCCGCGAATACAGGATCCCGGCGGTAGTAGGAACCTGGCGGGCGACCCGTGCCATCAACGACGGCGACTACATCAGGGTGAACGGCGACACGGGAGTGGTCGAGATACTCAAGAAGGCAGTCGTCCCTCTCTCCGTCGCTCAAGCACAGTGATAAAACAACAAGCACTTCCAACCGTCACAGAACAAGTAAGAGCGCATCTTCCGGCCGGGTCTTGGGAGAGATGTAAAAGCGGTTTAAGTGCAGGGAAGACAGAGCTGAATGAAGTACGCGAGATGTTTTGCTCCATCACGGTACGCGGTGTTAATTTTCCGAAGCTCCCACACGGCTAATCGCCGCTCGGGCTCAACTGAACGTTGTTCGTCAGGCCTATACACATGAGTGAAAAAGCTCATGAGGCTGAGAGAGGAAACTTATGAATCCAGAAAACGATTCACCGAACAAAGAAGCTGCGGTGGAGCAAAAATCATTACCGACGCGCCGCGATTTTGTGAAAACAGCGGCTGTGGCTGCCGCCTCGCTAGCGGCCGGCAGCCTGATCTCGTGCCGTTCCACATCCGGCACAGCCCGCACCGTCAAGATTGGTTTCGTAAGCCCGAAGACGGGCCAGCTTTCAGCCTTTGCAGAGGCCGATGAGTTCGTGCTGAGTCAAATGCGCAAGTTGCTTGCCAACGGACTTACGATCAACGACAAAAAACATCCTGTCGACATCGTGGAAAAGGACAGCCAGTCAGATCCCAATCGTGCCGGGGAAGTGGCGAGCGATCTAATCAAATCCGACAAGGTGGACATTTTAATCGCCAGCGATACCCCGGAAAACACCAACCCCGTAGCCGACCAGGCGGAGTTGAATGGAGTTCCTTGCATCACGAACGTTGCGCCGTGGCAGGCGTACTTTTTCGGGCGCCGTGGCAAGCCCGACAAGGGATTCGAATGGACCTATCACTTCTTCTGGGGCGCCGAGGATATTATCGCGGTTTACACCAACCTCTGGAAGAGCCTTCCCACCAACAAGGTCGTCGGTGCGCTCTGGGGAAATGACGCCGATGGCAATGCCTTCGGCGACGCCGCCCATGGCTTCCCTCCGGTTTTGAAACAACTCGGATTCAAACTTGTCGATACCGGACGTTTCCCACCCTCCACCAACGACTTCTCGGCACAGATCAGCGAATTCAAAAAGGCAAAGGTCGAGATTCTTACCGGAGTGCTTCCGCCACCCGCCTTTGCGACCTTCTGGAGCCAGGCGGCACAGCAGGGCTTCACTCCCAAGATCGCCACCGTCGCCAAAGCTCTGCTGTTCCCCTCGGCGGTGGAGAACCTCGGCCAACGCGGGCTGAACCTGTCGACGGAAGAGTGGTGGTCGCCCTTCCATCCCTTCAAATCCGGACTGACCGGACAGACTGCCGCCGAGCTCTGCGCCGAATTCGAGAGCAAGACCGGCAAGGAGTGGACGCAGCCGATGGGCTTCAAGCACGCACTCTTCGAAGTCGCGCTGGATGTGATGAAGCGAACCAAGGACGTCGACTCGAGAGCCTCCGTCCTGGAAGCTCTACGCGGCACCGACTATCACTCGATCGTCGGTCCGATCAACTGGAATAAGAGCCCCTACGGCAACCCGGTGAAGAACGTTTGCAAGACGCCGCTGGTAGGCGGGCAGTGGGTGAAGGGCAGCAAGTATATGTACGATGTGGTGGTTGTAAACGATGAAACGGCATCGGAGATTCCTACCCAGGCTCGCTTACAACCACTAACCTAGACGGAAGCCGAAACGGGCGAGTGCAAATGGAACTGTTGAAGTTAGAGAACTGGGTAAAAGCTTCGGCGCCATTAAAGTGGCCGATGATGTCTAAAAAACTGGCTTGGGCCCACATTCGACTGCTTTTGGCGAATGTGGGTCGCGGGTCTGGTGATCCTCGGGCGAGCAGGGAAGATAAGCGAGCTCCTAAACAGAATGGATCAGGTGTCGTACCATCCAAAGCAAACGAGAGCAAGGTCGTCGAGAGTGAGGGGAACTAATTGCTGCCACCAGCCTGTTATTGGATCCTTGCCGTAGGTGAAAGAATTCGGGAGCGCCGGGCTCCAACTCGGCTATTCGTCAGTTTTCTTGCGACGAGTTTTTGGAAGTGGTTCGCGCTTGGCGGCAAGCTCCTTGAAAGTATCCCAGAATATGCGCACCGGATGAGTGGGCTCATATAACTCGTCGGTTCCAGCTCTGCGAAACAATCCCCTCTCGTGAAAAACGTTGCAACCTTCGAAGTGGTACATATGGAGAACGCCCTCTGAGTCGATATGCTTTGCAGCTTCCGTGGCGATGAATTCCGAGCAAATCATGCACCCTTCGCGTAGTCTCAAGCGCAATAAATCAAGGCCAAACTGAAGGTCGTTGCACCACTCCACGACATTCAACCCTTCTGTGCCGCCCAGAGTCCTGGTAATGAACTCCTTCATGACTCCGTCAGTTCGAAGAATCAGCGGCAAGCTTGATGACCGGAGTTGCTTGACATCGATCCTGGTACCACCTAATGAAACATTGGATATCAATACGAATCTCTCTGTATTCCATCGGATAAATTCAATGCTGCGTTTGATCGGATGGCCGGTGATGATGCCGCCGAGGGCGAAATCCATCGTCGGATCCTCCAGACATGTTTGTATCTGATCTGAGCCAATGTGGATGAGTTCTTGCTCTGGCTGTCTCCCAAGCTGTTTCAACCGCTTCCAAATTGGATCATCTATCTCCGCCAATAACGGGATCGTATACTTGGTAATCGCAATGCGAAGCCGATAGATCTTTTCCATTTGGGTACGCGTGCTCCTGAACGCTTCCAGAATTCGCTGAGCAAGTTCGTACACTCTTTCGCCGCCCCGTGTAAACCGCAGTTCCGCACCTCGGGCTGACGGTTTAATGATCAGCCGCTCCTTATTAAAATTCCAAAAATGCTCTTCCAGCGTTTTTAGCTGCTTCTCCACGCTGGATTGATCGCGCTTAAGAATGCGAAGTGCTGCGGCGCGCGTAGACCCCGTTTCATAAACTGCCACGAACGTACGCAATTGGTCGACGGTTACTGACACAAACGGTGCGAGCTCATCAGCCCATTCGCCGAGCTTTCGTTGCTCTTCATCAGGCATGCTTTTAGTGTTTGTCACCGTTTTCTATTCACCTGTTAGTGATCTATATACCAGTAGCAGCGGTTATCGTACCATCGTCCGTGCTGATCCGATAAACATATTGTCCCTGGAATTCTTTGACAACGGACATTCGCGTGCTAATCTGCTGCACATCGGACCTTTCGTTATCGGTCTACCCATTCTTTCATGCTCGTACAATACCGCATGCCACACATGCGCGATTCGAAATCGAGGCAGTTGTCAATGGCAGAGAAGAAAGGCTGCATCGCCCTGATTGGCGATGTTCACGGCAAAGTTGACGAGTACCTCTCCATTATCAAAAGCCTGACGGTGCCGTCGCTGCAGGTTGGTGACATGGGCCTCGGAGATGCTTTTTTTGCCCCGCCCGCGGGTGTGAATCTTCCGCCGCTTAATGGACACAGGTTTCTACGCGGCAACCACGACTCTCCTGAGCTGTGCCGCGCACATCCGAACTACATCGGAGAGTTCGGAACAGACGACAATACTGGGATCTTCTGGGTGAGTGGGGCTTTTTCCGTCGATCGGCAACGCCGCCTCGCCAGCGGGGCGTGGTGGCCTGACGAGGAACTTAATCACCAGCAGTGGATGCGCCTTCTTGCAGACTACGAACGACTAAAACCAGAATTCGTGGTTTCACACGAATGCCCAGCGTCGGTCAATCAGCAAATGTTAAGCAGTATCGTATCTCAGCGCCTCACCTGTCGCTCTGAAGATTCTGACAAATACATTGCGGCTTTCGTCGGGGATAAGCGCAAGTGTTCGCAGAGTCTTACTTGTACAAAAATGGACTCCATGTTGCGGATTCACCGTCCACGGCGTTGGGTATTCGGGCACTATCACAACAGTTGGGAGTGCACTGTCGGGGGTACCCGGTTCTTCTGCCTGGCCGAACTGGAAGTGCGCCAGTTTGAACTGTAACAAGTGGCGCGCCTGGTTGTGCCGACCTTAATGACAATCGGTTCTCCCTATTCGGCCGCCTTTAATGCCAGGGTTAGACCGCGGTATGAATTGCTCGTGCCTGTTGATTTGCTGCCGGGATTGATACGTGCGAGAGTTAGTCCGCACCACTTATCGGCAATACTAAGCATCCATAAAGGTGTGTGTTCACGTTTCTGGCTGTTATGGCGCAGATGGTGTCCCTGAGGAACAGGAACATCCTGGGAACCGAAGGACTTGAGAAGATATATGAAAGCGCAAATCAAGCTGGGCACGGTGTTCGGCATCGAATTGGGACTCCACTATAGCTGGTTTTTCATCGCGTTGCTGATTATGTTCTCGCTGGTGGCACAGTTTCATGCGTTGAATAGCGATTGGTCGGAAGCTGTGGTCTGGAGTGCCGCCATCCTGACCGCCATTCTTTTTTTTGCCAGCCTGTTTGCGCACGAGTTGTCTCATGCTCTGGTCGCCAGAGCCAGAGGGTTGCCGATCCATAAAATCACGCTGTTTCTTTTGGGCGGCATGGCTCAGATGGAAGCGGAACCGAGCGACCCCAGCACCGAGTTCTGGATGGCCATTGCGGGGCCAATCGCCAGCGGTGCAATCGGACTCATTCTACTTGCTTTCGCCCGGGCTCTGGGTTGGATTCCCTGGACGACCGCTGCCCAAACGCCAGCGGTCGCCATACGGGTCTGGCTGGGGTATATCAATCTGGTGCTGGCGGCATTCAACATGATTCCTGGCTTCCCGCTGGACGGCGGACGCGTCCTGCGCGCTATCATCTGGAGGATAACAAGCGACGCAGACCGTTCAACGAAGATCGCGGCGCAGATCGGCCAGTTGATTGGTAC
>VFSW01013693.1_pt1 | contig 11260 bp, 14 predicted proteins | sample 5358111 | NCBI WGS metagenome assembly VFSW01 (sample SAMN11554181, study PRJNA540505) | mine drainage metagenome | isolation source: sediment from site ElyBrook_90M | place: USA: Ely Copper Mine, Vershire, VT | collected 2017 | reverse complement strand
GCGATGGGCATACCGCAATTCATGCCGAGCAGCTACAGAAAATATGCAGTCGATTTCAACGGCAACGGCAGGAAGGATCTGACAGGAGAGCCCGCAGATGCGATAGGCAGCGTGGGAAACTATCTGAAAAATTACGGCTGGATCAGGGGCGGGCCGGTTACAGTGCGCGCCCATGTCGGCGAGGGAAACAGTCCGGACGAGATCAAGACGCCGCGCAGCCTGATTGAATGGGAGGCGGTGGGCGTGACCGCTGCGGCCGCAATGAAAGCCGATGAGCCGGCAAGGCTGCTGGACTACACGGTCAAGGAGGGCAAGGAGTTCTGGTTCGGTTTCAACAACTTCGACGTGATCACGCGCTACAACAACAGCGATTTTTATGCGATGTCGGTGTTTCAGTTGGCAGAAGCATTAAAGGCTCGGCATCAGCGCTGATTGTTGGTGAGCCGTTCCAGATCGATGCGCCTCGCGCCTTCATAGCGGGATTGCCAGTATCTCTCGTGCAGATTGCTCAGCATGATCGCGCGGCCAGAGCTTGGCGCATGCAAAAAGCGCTGCTCGCCGACATAGATGCCCACATGGGAATAGGGACTGTGCAGCGTGTTGAAGAAAACCAGATCGCCCGGTTTCAAGCGATCCGATTCGACCGCGGTGCCAACCCGGCTCATCTCGGCGCTGGTGCGCGGGAGACTCAGGCCCGTCGAGTTCTTGAACACATATTGCACGAATCCGCTGCAATCAAAGCCGCTGGCACGAGAAGTCCCGCCTGAACGATAGGGCGTGTCGTAGAGGCTCATCGCGTAGATCGCCAGGTTGCTCATCTGTTCGTCGCTGTGGGATGCGACCGGTGTATCGTGCGGTACGCTGGTGCAGGCGCTAAGCAACAGGGCGATGGCGAGGTATTTCTTCACGATGGACGGACTCTAGGTTGATTCACCGAGAGTAAGATTCCGCTTGTAATGGCAGGTATAGCCGCCTGGATGCTTCACCAGATATTTTTGATGATATTCCTCTGCGCAAAAAAATGCCTTGAACGGCGAGACTTCGGTTACGACTTTCGCCTGCCATTCGCCCGAGTCCTCGACGGTCCGGATCACCTGCAAGGCGGTATCTTGCTGCTGCTTGTCGAGATAGAAGATCGCAGAGCGGTAGGGTGTGCCGATGTCGTTGCCCTGGCGGTTTATCGTGGTGGGATTGTGAATGCGGAAGAATTCGAACAGCAGGTGCCGGTAGCTCAGCTTGTCTGGATCGAACACGATCTTGAGCGACTCGGCGTGTCCGGTTCTCCCGGTCTTGACGGTCTCGTAGGTTGCATCGATCGCATCGCCGCCGCAGTAGCCCACTTCGGTTGCAAGCACGCCCGGCATCATGCGCACCAGTTCCTCCATGCCCCAGAAGCATCCTCCTGCAAGATAGGCTGTGGTCTGATCGTTCGTCATGGTTTAGCGCCTTTCCTTTTTTACCGCCTGGGCGGCTTCGCGTTTGGCATCCTTTTCCTTTTCGGTGGCTCTCTTGTCATGCAGCTTCTTGCCCTTGGCCAGGCCAATCGTAAGCTTGATTTTGCCTGCCTTGTAGTGCATGTCCAGCGGCATCACGGTATAGCCCGAACGCTGTACCTTGAGGATGATTTTTTCGATCTCTTCCTTGTGCAGCAACAGCTTGCGCGTGCGCACCGGATCCGGATGGATGTGTGTGGAGGCTGAGATCAGCGGGCTGATGTGGGAGCCGAACAGAAACAGTGCGCCGTCTTTCGATGTGACATAGGCTTCCTTGAGTTGCGCGCGTCCCGCCCTGATGGCCTTGACTTCCCAGCCTTCCAGCATCAGGCCTGCCTCATATTTGTCCTCGATGAAGTATTCGTGAAAGGCCTTTTTGTTCTGGATAATGCTCATGAGAGATGAATTTTGCTGTGTGTTCGGCTATTCTACCAGCCTTTGGGATGGCGGATGGCGAATGGCGATAGTTGAAAAATCCGTGCTGGTTGAACACAGCGCGGCACAGATGTTCGATTTGGTGGACCGTGTGCAGGATTATCCGGCATTCCTGCCGTGGTGCGGCGGTGCGAGCGTGTCGGATCAGCACGAGAATTCGATGAATGCGACGGTTCATATCAATTATCATCACATCAGGCAGAGTTTCACGACCCGAAACACGCGCATGCCGTTTTCCCGGATCGACATGAGCCTGAAGGACGGGCCGTTTCGCCATCTGAATGGAAGCTGGCGCTTCATCCCGCTTGGCGAGTCGGCTTGTAAGATAGAATTCCGCCTGCACTACGAATTTTCCAGCAAGCTTCTGGAAAAACTGGTGGGCCCGGTGTTTCACATGATCGCCAACAGTTTCGTGGATGCATTCATACAACGCGCTGAGAAGGTTTACCCGAACACATGACCGAAAAAATCAACATAGAGGTGGTCTATGCGTTGCCCAACGAGCAGACGCTCTTGAAAAAATCGCTGCCTGAAGGCGCCACGCTGATGGAAGGCATCCTGGCCAGCGGCTTGCTCGAGAAGTTTCCCGATCTCGATCTTTCCGCCCACAAGCTTGGGATCTTCGGCAAGCTCGCCAAGCCCGATACCGTCCTGCGCGACAGGGATCGCGTCGAGATCTACCGGCCCTTGATCGCAGATCCCAAGGAAGTGCGGCGCAGGCGCGCCGAAGAGGGCAAGGTGATGAAGAAGGGCGGAGGGGAGGCCTGATGTGTTTTTTTATCGCGCTGACGCGGATTTGTAACAGTATCTGGCGAGACTGGCATGCTTGATTACGACTTGCACTGCCATTCCAACATCTCGGACGGCACCCTGACGCCTGCCGAAGTGGTCGATCGCGCGCATACGCGCGGCGTGAAAGTGCTGGCCCTGACCGATCACGACGACACGGATGGCCTTGACGAGGCGAGGAGCCGAGCATCGCAGCATGACATGAAATTCATCAACGGTGTCGAGGTCTCGGTAACCTGGCGCAAACACACGCTGCACATCGTAGGGCTGAACATCGATCCCGACTATGTTCCGCTGCAGCAAGGGCTGCTTTTTGTCCGCAGCGGCCGGACCGAGCGCGCGATGAGGATGTCGGACGATCTGGCGCGCGCGGGCATAGGCGGCGTCTATCAGGGTGCGGTCAAGTATGCGCACAATCCCAACATGATAGGGCGCACGCACTTTGCGCGCTATCTCGTCGAGTCCGGCCACTGCAAGGATGTGAAGAGCGTATTCAACCGCTATCTCGTGAACGGCAAGCCGGGTTATGTGCCGCACCAGTGGGCCACGCTCGAGGAAGCGATCAGATGGATCACGGGCAGCGGAGGCATCGCGGTGCTTGCCCATCCAGGCCGGTACATGGTCGGCAAGCAGAGCATGGGCAAGCAGACCATGCGTGAGCTGCTTGCCGAATTTGCAGCGCTGGGAGGGCGCGCGCTCGAGGTGGTGACGGGCAGCCATACCCCGGAACAGTATGCCGAATTCGCGCGCTATGCAGATGAGTTCAACCTGCTTTCGTCCTGCGGTTCGGATTTTCACGGGCCCGGCGAGAGCCACCGGGACATGGGGCGATTGCCCGATCTGCCGCTGATCTGCCGCCCAATCCTTGAGGTATTGCAGTAATGTCGCAGTTTTTCACCATCTATCCCAAAAACATCAACATGCGCCTGATCCATCAGGCGGTGGCCATCATCAAGAACGGCGGCATCGTGGTGTATCCGACCGATTCCTGTTACGCTCTGGGCTGCCATCTAGACGACAAGCTTGCATTGAGCCGAATTCGCCAGATACGCGGCTTGGACGAGCAGCACCAGATGACGCTGATGTGCCGCGACCTTTCGGAGATTGCAAGCTATGCAAGGGTGGATAACGCGCAGTTCAGGCTTTTGAAGGCGAATACGCCCGGCAGTTACACCTTCATACTGGAGGCGACCAGGGAGGTGCCTAGGCGTTTGCAGCATCCCAAGCGCAGCACGATAGGCATACGCGTGCCGGATCATCCTGTGGCGCTGGCATTGCTTGAAGAGCTGGGTGAGCCGATGTGCAGTTCCACGCTGATCCTGAAAGATCAGCCCTTTGCACTTAACGATGCGGAGCAGATACGCGAGCTTCTGGAGAAGAAGGTCGATGCGGTGATCGACGGGGGAGGCGCTGGGGAGGACTTCACCACGGTGATCGATTTGACAGGGGAGGTTCCGGTGCTGTTGCGGCAGGGCAAGGGCGATGTCGCACCCTTCGGTATCGAGGCGGCTTGAGTTTAGGGATTAAATTTTTGACCAACGGTTCATAATGCAAATAGATCAATTGATACAAACCATCAGCATCGCCGCGATACCGATACTGTTCGCCATCACTTTGCACGAGGCTGCTCACGGTTATGTGGCCAAGCATTTTGGCGACATGACCGCCTACCAGATGGGGCGCATCAGCCTGAATCCGATCCGCCACATCGATCCCGTAGGCACCGTGCTGTTGCCGCTGCTCACGCTGACTCTGGGTGGCGTGTTGTTCGGCTGGGCGAAGCCCGTGCCGGTCAATTTCAACGCGCTGCGCAACCCGAAAAAAGACATGCTGTGGGTCGCACTTGCAGGACCTGCATCGAATTTTCTGATGGCTTTTTTCTGGGCGCTGCTTTTCAAGGTAGCTTATGCCTATCCCGAGAATTATTTCGCGGTGCCGCTGATGGATATGGGAAGAGTCGGAATACAGATCAATACGGTGCTGATGGCGCTGAACCTGATCCCGCTGCCGCCACTGGATGGCGGAAGGATTGCAGTCAGCATGCTGCCGAACCGTCAGGCCTATCAGTTGAGCCGCATCGAGCCCTATGGCATGTTCATCCTGATGGCGCTGGCGATCACGCCGGTGCTTGGCTGGATACTCTATCCGATGGTCAAACTGTTGCAGCAAATCCTTTTCGTGATGGTTGGAATATAAACATGTTTGCAGATCGCATTTTGTCGGGGATGCGCCCGACCGGAAGTTTGCACCTGGGGCATTACCACGGCGTATTGAAAAACTGGATCAGGATGCAGCACGAATACGAGTGCCTGTTTTTCGTCGCGGACTGGCATGCGCTGACCACGCACTACGATGCGCCCGGGATCATCGAGCAAAGCGTCTGGGACATGGTGATAGACTGGCTGGCCTCGGGGGTGGATCCCGCGCGCGCAACACTTTTCATCCAGTCCAAGGTGCCCGAGCATGCCGAACTGCATCTTCTGCTTTCGATGATCACGCCGCTGGGCTGGCTGGAGCGCATGCCGACCTACAAGGATCAGCAGGCAAGGTTATCCGAGAAGGACTTATCCACCTACGGATTTTTGGGGTACCCGCTGCTGCAAAGCGCGGACATCCTGATCTATCGCGCAACCCAGGTTCCGGTCGGCGAGGACCAGGTGCCTCATATCGAATTCACCCGCGAGATTGCGCGCCGCTTCAACCATCTTTACGGACGCGATCCGGGTTTTGCGGAGAAGGCGGAGCTTGCGATCAAGAAGCTCGGCAGCAAGAAGGCCAGACTCTATCAGGAGCTGCGCAACCGTTTTCAGGAACAGGGCGACGGCGAAGCGCTGGAATCGGCCAAGGCGCTGCTCGACGAGCAGCAGAGCCTGAGCCTGGGCGACCGTGAGCGCCTGTTCGGTTATCTGGAAGGCGGCGGCAAGATGATCCTGTCCGAGCCGCAGGCGATGCTGACCGCCGCATCGAAGATGCCGGGTCTTGACGGGCAGAAGATGTCGAAGTCCTATCACAACACGATTGCGCTGCGCGAAGACGAGGCCAGCGTCGCGAAGAAAATACGCACCATGCCGACCGATCCTGCGCGCATACGCAGAACCGATCCCGGCGATCCGGCAAAGTGTCCGGTGTGGGCGCTGCACCAGGTGTATTCGAGTGAGCAGACAAAACAGAACGTGGTGCAGGGCTGCACGAGTGCCGGCATAGGCTGCATCGAATGCAAGCAGCCGGTGATCGATGCATTGCTTGCCGAGCAGAGGCCGATGCGCGAGCGCGCGCAGATGTATCTGGACGATCCCTCGCTTGTGCGCAACATCATCGCGGATGGCAACGAGAAGGCCCGCAAGCTTGCTGCAGAGACCATGCGGGATGTGCGCGAGGCGATGGGCTTGAGTTACGCCTGATCCATGACCGAAAATCCAGTCATTGCAAGCATACACGGTGAGCCTCTGAAGAGTCTGCCCCAGGATCTTTATATTCCGCCCGATGCGCTGGAGCTGGTGCTGGACACCTTTCAGGGGCCGCTGGACCTGCTGCTTTATCTGATCCGCAAGCATAATCTCGATGTGCTCGACATCCCGATGGCGGAGCTCACCCGGCAGTATCTCGACTACATCGCGCTTTTGCAGCAGCATAGGCTGGAGCTCGCGGCGGAATATCTGTTGATGGCCGCGGTGTTGATCGAAATCAAGTCGCGCCTGCTGCTGCCCAGGCTTGCCAAGACTTCAGACGAGGAGGTTGAGGATCCGCGCGCAGAACTGATGCGCAGATTGCAGGAATACGAGCTGATGAAGCTTGCCGCGCAGAAGCTCGATGAGTTGCCGCAGGCGGGGCGCGACTTCGAGTTCATCCAGGTGATGCGGGCGCAGAAGGTGGAGCGGCTGCCTGAAATTACGCTGGAGGATTTGAAGCTGGCCTGGATGAATCTCTTAGAGCGCGCGAGAACCCATACCCACCACAAAGTCCGAAGGGAAGCGCTCTCGGTTCGCGAACAGATGTCGCACATCCTGCGTTGTCTGCGCGAAGGCGAGTATGTTCCCTTCGAGGCGCTGTTCGAGCCGGAAAGCGGCGTGCACAAACTCATCGTGACCTTCGTCGCGATGCTCGAGCTGGCCAAGGAATACCTGCTGGAAATCCAGCAAAGCGAAACATTCGGGAGCATCTATGTCAGACTCAGCCGAACTGTCCTGTGAATTGCAGAACAGGCTCAAGATTATCCTGGAGACTGCGCTTCTGACGAGTCCGGAAGCGCTGCCCCTGAGCCAGATGAAGCTGCTTTTTGATGAGCCATTGAGCAACCGCGAACTGGAATTGCTGCTGGCGGATATCCAGCGCGACTGGCAGAATCGCGGAGTGGAGATCGTCGAAGTGGCCAGCGGCTGGCGTTTCAGGGAAAGGCCAGAGATGCAGGGCTATCTCGACAGGTTGAGTCCGCAAAAGCCGCCACGCTATTCGCGTGCGGTGCTCGAGACGCTTGCGATCATCGCCTATCATCAGCCTGTCACACGCGGCGATATCGAGGAGATACGCGGCGTGGCGGTCGCGTCACAAATTCTAAAGACGCTGGAGTCCAGGGGCTGGATAGAGGTGATCGGAACGAAGGACACCCCCGGAAGGCCCGAGCTTTTTGCAACCACGAAGCAGCTCCTGGACGACTTGAATCTGCGCACGCTCGAGGAGTTGCCTGCGCGTGGCCAACTGACGCTGGACACAGAGGTTTAAATTTGCATGCTGAACTATGAGCAAAAGATGAAGAAGAGATTTCTTGCGATGTTATGCTTTGCCTGCAAGACAGGCTATGCGGCAGAAGATGTGAACGAGTCCGACTACTACCAGGAGTTTCCGGTGGTGCTGAGCGCATCGAGGCTTTCCCAGCCCTTGTCCGATGCGCCGAATGCGATGACGGTGATCGACCGGAAGATGATTGTCGCCTCGGGTTTCAGGACGATCGCAGACCTCATGAAACTTGTGCCCGGAATGTATGTCAGCTATTACAAGGGCAGCCAGCCCATCGTCGCCTATCACGGCACGACCGATGAGTTTTCAAGGCGCATGCAGGTGTTGATCGACGGGCGCAGCGTGTACATGCCGCCGACGGGTTCGGTGAACTGGGCGGATCTGCCGATCACGGTCGACGACATCGAGCGCATCGAGGTGATACGGGGTCCTGCGGCCGCATCTTATGGTGCGAATTCGACCCAGGGAGTGATCAGCATCATCACGAGGGATGCAGGGTCTATGGATGGAAAGAGCGTGTCCTATACAAAAGGGGACAAGGGCATCAACGATGTCGAGACGCGCTTTGGCAAACGCGGCGAGACGTACGATTACCGGATGACCCTGGCCTATACCGCGGACAACGGCTACGATGGTTTGACTGTGCCGCCCAACGGCTACACGATGGCCACGTTCAAGGCGCCGGGGCTGCTCAATAACAGCAACGACAGCAATCAGGCGCGCCTGCTCAATTATCGCGGGGACTATCATCCCAACGGCATAGACCGCTACGACATCCAGCTTGGCTTCAACCACGATGTGCAGGGCGTCGGATTCAACGACAAAAATCCCGGGCCAGGCAACAGCTATCTGGGCACGAACGGGGATATGTTCCATGATTTGATCGGCAATTCGGATTATTTGCAGTTGGGATGGGTGCGCCAGCTTGAACATGGGGCCGAGCTCTCACTGCGCTATTCGCACACGAGGCAGGACCAGTACGAGGCTTTCCCGGTGTACCTGACAGGCATGTACTTCCCGGGACCCGTCGTCCAGTCTTTGCAGAGCAGCCGAGACGAGATCGAGTTGCAGCACACGCTGCCGCTTACCGACACCAATCGCCTGGTATACGGGGCGGGTTATCAGGTGGACAGAACGGGCGGTCAGAGCGCGATGCCGCCGATCTCGCAGTATTATTCTTCGTCCTATGTCTACAACGAGTACAGGCTGTTCGCGCACGACGAGTGGCGCATCTCGCCCAAGTGGGTGCTCAATTTGGGCAACATGTTCGAGAAGAACGATCTGGGGCAGTTCAACGCTTCCCCGCGCGTGGCGTTGAATTACCATGTCACGCCGAAACAGACGCTGCGCGCGGGCGTGTCGGTCGCCTACCGCACACCGGCCACGGCCGAGACAAGCTTCCCGCTGCTTCAGCCGGGCGCGCTGATCATTCCAGTCCAGACGGTGAATTCCCAAGGCTTGCTGCCGGAAAAACTGGTCTCCCATGAAATCGGTTATCTGGGCGAATTTCCGGACTGGGCGACTTCTGTCGATCTAAGACTCTACAGCGACCAGTTGAGCAACGGCATCTATCTCTCCTCCACGGCGAAGAGTTTCGTGAACGGGATGAGCGGCGAATACCACGGATTCGAGGCGACGGTGAAACATGAGTTCGATCCTGACAACAGCCTGATCGTGAATTTTGCGCACGCGTGGGCCGCAAGCAACGGCGTGCTTCTGGCGGCTTCCGGGCAGAAAGTCATGGTCTCTTCGGACCCCTCGAACAGCGACATCCTGGGTGCGAGCATCCCGCAAAACAGCGCCAGTGCGCTTTACATGCTGCGTCTGCCGCATGACTATTCGTTCAGCGCGTCCGCGTATTATCAGAGCGCGATGCAACCCTTCGATCGTGGTGTTATCGATTATCAGCCGATACAGCGCCGCGTGGACGTGAGGATTGCCAAGGCACTCAACCTGACGAACTCGGTCAAAGGGGAGGCGGCGCTGGTGCTGCAGAATCTTTTCAATCAGGCGTACACCGAATACCTTGCCAGCAATCTCTTCAACCGGCGCGGCTATGTCACGCTTACGCTGAACTGGTGACATGGCCGCATTCGATAAGGTCAAGGCTTTTATTAATCAAACCCTGCTCTGGGTGTTTCTGTGCGGGTACGCGCAGATGGCTTGCGCCGACGATCTGCGCGTGCTGATGGTGTTGAGCGACAGCACCCCGCTCTATCTCGATTTTGCAACAACCTTCAGACAGAATTTGACATCTGACCTGCGCGTCGATCTCATCCAGCATGCCGAAGATTTCGATGTGCAAAAATCAGACCTGATCGTGAGCGTCGGCGTGAGGGCAGCATACCGGGTGGCCGAAAAAGCCTCGCAGCCCCTGCTCGCTGCGATGATACCGAGCAGGGTATATGCGGATCTGCGCGAGATAAAACAGGGAGCGAGCTCCGCGATCTATCTCGATCAGCCCTGGCAAAGGCAGGTCGCGTTGCTGGGAGCGGTCATTCCGGAGCGCACAAGAATAGGGGTGCTGTATTCGGCAAGCCTGAATATTGCCGGGCTGAAGAGCGAGCTGGTGCGTCGCCATGACACCCTGGTCGCAAGGCATTTGGGCGGCAGGGATACGCTGTCAACCGATCTGGATGATGTGCTTTCTGACAGCGATGTGCTGCTCGCGGTGCCCGACAGCGAAATCTACAATGCCAACAGCATACGCAACATCTTGCTGACCAGCTACCGGCGAGGCATTCCACTGGTCGGCTTTTCTGAGGCCTATGTCAGGGCGGGCGCGTTGTGCGCGATCTTTTCAACGCCCGAACAACTGGCTGCACAGACGGCCTTGGCAACCGCTGCCTATGCCAGAACGGGGAAGCTGTCCGAGGCGCAGTATCCGCAGCAATACCGCATCGCCGTCAACCGCGAGGTAGCCAGAACTTTCGGGCTGGCTTTGGAGCCGGACGATGCACTCCTTCTTCAGATCAAGAAATCATCGGAGGATAAGCGATGATGAGAAAAAAATTCAGCATACGCACGCATGTCATCTGGTTCACGCTGCTGCCCTTGATGGTCATGGTGATCCTGTTGGAAGCCTTTGTGCTTCACGACCGGTATGCAGACCTGGATCGCAATCTGCTCAATCGCGGAGAGCAGCTTGCCCGACAACTGGCTGTCAGCAGCGAATACGGCGTGTTCTCCGGGAACAGGATGTTTTTAGACGGGATTGCCCAGAGTGCGCTGCAGGAGCCGGATGTCAGGGGAATCGCGCTATTCAATGCGAATCAGCAGGCGATCGTGAAAGCAGGCCAAATGTCGCATGCCGGCAAGCAAGACGAACCGGGTCTGGTGAGCCTCAAGACGCCGGTATACGACAATGGAGAAATGCTCTTGCTGTATCGCCCGATTTACTCGACCCGGATCGATTTGAACGATCCGGATGCCAAGCCCGCTGCCGAACAGGCGGGGGCCGTGGTGCTCGAATTGAGCCGGGATGGGACACACAGGCAGAAATTGCAACTCTTGCAATTTGCGATGCTGATGACGGTCTTCTTTCTGCTGTTGACGCTTTATCTGGTGCAGATTGCGACCCGAAGGATCATCTTGCCGATCACGAGGTTGAGCCAGGCGATCCATGCGATAGGTGAAGGGCATCTCGACACGCGCGTGGTCGAGGAGAGCAACATTCGCGAGTTTGCCATCCTGTCTTCCGGCATCAATCGGATGACGGCCGATTTGCAGCATGAGAGATCGATTTTGCAGCATCGCATCGACGAGGCGACCAAGCAACTGCACGAGCTGGCTTTTACGACACGTTGACG
>VFSW01013692.1_pt1 | contig 11260 bp, 9 predicted proteins | sample 5358111 | NCBI WGS metagenome assembly VFSW01 (sample SAMN11554181, study PRJNA540505) | mine drainage metagenome | isolation source: sediment from site ElyBrook_90M | place: USA: Ely Copper Mine, Vershire, VT | collected 2017 | reverse complement strand
AAAACACGTGAACTTTGTTTCAGCTTCATCCCGACTTAATCAGAATTTCCTTAAGCAAAACGGAAAGGAACATTCCCGCTATGATAAGAATAGAATCGAGTGTCATCCTTTCGGAATTATATGCGTCCTGAAGGCCAGTATGGTGTGTAGGGTGAATGCGAGAAGCCGTTTAGGGAGCATGATGTTTACGCCTTAGGGCCGGTTCATATTTCGCAATTGTTCGGAAATCTCCGCGAATAATTCATTCTGGCGAGCTTCGATGCGTTCTGACCGATCGAGCCGATCACCTTCAATCACAAGTAGTCGCTCGGTGTTTTCGAGCGCGCGTTCCACAACCGCCATGCGTTGATCGTGCTGGTTGATCAAGTCGTGAAGAGCATTCATTCGCTCGTCGTGCTTGATGAGCAACTCTTCGATTTTACTAAGACGTCCATTTTGGTTTGCTTCCATAGAAAAATAACCTCGAATATCGATACAATGGTTCAAAAACCCGCGAGCGCGGCGAAGAGGGTGAGTGCGAGAAGACGTTTTGCAAGCATAATTCTGTGCTCTTTCAAAGCCGCGAGGGGTGGCAATAGTGCCCGTGCGGGGAGTCGCCAGGAAGGAATGTTTTTAATATGAGTTTCCTTTCTCCGCCATGAAAATATTTCTTCCTATCTTCCTAATCGTTTTCGCTCTCAGCGCGAACGCAAGCGCCCACGTTGCAACCGATACCCTTCGTGGCCGTCTTATCAAGACGATCACTACGCGCGGCCAATTCGTCAGCTTCGACAAAAATCACGCGGACCGGTTCTTCTTCCGCGATGCCTCGGACGAGATGGTGATGAACGCGGTGATGACCGAGCCGGAGACCGATCTCTTTCTTGCTAATCATGCGAAAGACGATCTTACGATGACCTATCAAGTCCGCGATCTAACCATTCCGGGCGGCAAAACGGAATGGCTAAACTATGCAATGAGCATCCGTTCGCTCAAAACCGGCGATGACGCGAAGAGCTGGCCAGGAAAAATGGCGAACGATTCATCGCTTCTGCAAAGCTGCCAGAAGCAGCTACGCGAATTGCGTGAGGAATGAGTTCTTTCACCGCCGGTATTGCAGCCCAAGTCGTATCCCGAACGTGGTGAGATGCCAATCCAAATCGGTCACGGCATTGAAAAAGGGAAGGTTCATATACGCGCCGGCTAAGAGCGCGATTTGTTGGCTGAGTTTGAATTCGAAACCGGGCGAAAGTTCCAGAGCGATATGGAACGTGGTCGGAGAGGGGAACGAGCCGGTTGCAACCGTCAGGGATCGTGCGCCAGTCGAGCGGCCCGTCGAATCGGTGAGCGTCGTGGGGAAAATAATATCGCGCGTTTCGATGTAGCTGTTTTGAATCAAAAATCCGGCGGCGAGGCCGGCATAAATATAGAACTCATCGGGCACCATATAATAATAGACGCCGCCGTTAATGGTAAGGTAGCTGAGCGAGGCCTCGGTGGTGTAATTCTCTATGAGCTTCGAAAGCCGCGAGCCGGCAGTGTCACCATACTGAATCGAATCGGGAACGAAGGTGGAATAAGTATTCACCGCCGCGCCGGTAAAGTTCGAAAAGCCAATGCCGCCCGCAAGTTCGAGGCCTTTATTGATCGGATAAATATAGAGTCCTTGAAATCCACCGCTTAGCCGCGTGGAAAAATGGTCGAACGGCCCCGGCCCGGTGAGATATTTCGGCGTGTTGAACGTGACGTCCGAAACCGTGAGCGATGGCGTCGTGATAAACTGCGCGGTCCATTGCCGGCAGCTTGGGCAAATATTATAGCGGCCTTCGGTGATGGTATAGTTCCAAATTGCGCCGATCTGTGTTCGGCAGATAACCCAATAGGAAATATTGCCGGCGGCATCGGCAAGCTGGATACTCATAAATCCGCACGAACTGGTATCGAGAACATGAAAGAGCAGCGGAACTTCCGGCGTGCCAATATCGAAGTTTGGTATTTCGAGCGGCGAAGCAAAATTATCGCTGTCGATGACGACGATAGAAGCCAGCCCGGCATCGAAGAGCCGGTCATCGCGCGCGATCAGGCCGAGTGAGCGGGAGGCATCGCTCGAAATGAGTTGAAGGTCTGGAGGAGTCGTATCTTTTACCAATGGAACCGTCTTGACTAACTGGCCGCCATCGTTCCCGTAGGCGTCATAGTTATTCCCGCTAAAGCCGAAGCCATAGGAATAGAGTCCGAACGGCTGATCGCACGACACCGCGTGTGCGCCATAGCCGATCTCGTATTGCGCAATGCCATAACGAGAAATTCCAATAGTGTGAAAGTACCGGACGGGAACGGAGCGGCCATCGACGCGCAGCGATCCTTCCGCGTCGAGCGGCACCACGAGATTGATATAATGGTACCAATCCCCCGTGATCGGAGTGGCAAAGCGATAGTAATTCACGAACTGCTCGGTCGGCGTGATGAGCAAGAGGAACGGGTCTCCAATTTTAATGGAATCCGCGTTCGAGCCTTGCGAGTATTCCGCGACGAGCACGGGGGCCGAGGCCGTCACGAAGGAGTTATCGACCATGTGATTGTTCTCGTAAAACTGACCCGCCGAAAGTTTTGCGACTAACTGATTATCCATGAACACATCGGTCTTGTCTTCGCTGGCGATGACGCGGATGACATATTGTGTCTTGCCCTCGAAGCGTCCGACATAAAACTGCCGGCCCCAACTCGGGATCGGCGGTTCCATTTCGAGGAGTTGATTGCAGAACGAGACGTCCGGCGGCACTTGCGCACAGGTGTGGCCGATAAAAAAGCTGATGGGAGCCGTCGCGGTTACGAGCGTGCCAGTCAGGTCACTCGGACGCCCCTGGACGGCGGAACCCTGCACCAAGTAGGTATCGCCTTTATTCAGCGAGACGGAGAATGTTTCGCCCGCTTTGCGGCCGCCTCGCGTATCCGCCTTAAGCGAAATCGTCACAATGGTGTGGTCCTGCGTTCCGACAATCGCAAATTCCGAGGTAAACGCATCCGGACCATTGAGTAGCCGATGATACCCGACCGCGCGATAGGTCGTACCCAACACCTTCACCGGAAACGCCAAATACGAATCGGTGCTCGCGGGGCGATGGGAAAGCCCGAAGACGGCGCAATCGTGATCCGCAACAACGTGGACGCCAAGTTGTTGGACAAGTTCGCTGGTGCGCAATTCCACAACGGTATCGATGTCGATCGTATCGATGTCCGAGGCGCGGAAGGAGAACGGTATTTGCTCGGCAAGTCCCGGAATGCTGACCGTCCCGTGGGTATCGTGATCGCTGGTAATAAAAAGCTTGAGGCTCAGCGTTTTATCTCCTTCGATGATCGCATTTTGCGGAAACGCCAGCCAGAATTCCTTCCCGCGCGAATCTTCATAGGAGGGAGGCGTATCCATTTTTGCACTGCTCTTCTGCTGCGCCTGAGCGGCGCCTCCTGCAAGGAGCAATGCGCCCTGAAGTGCGAAAAAAATGAGAATCGGGCGGTGCATCAATGGACGATCAGAAAGTGGGCTTCATCGACAACATCCGGTACCGACGGAGAGGCCCAGGTGACAAGCTTTACTACATAGGCTCCCGAGGGGAGTTGATACGGCGAAATTTGGAGCGTCTGCAAGCCCGCCGGCATCATTTGTTCCGGAAGGAGATCGAGAACTTCGCGTCCGGCCATGTCATAAATTTTAATGGAAAGTTCCAGCGGAGTATGGTTGTAGGTCTGGACCGTAATCGGTTGGCCGGCATGAGCCGGCGACGGAAACACGCCGACGATGTACGATCACCACCGCGGCCGCAAACTATCGGCCAAAGAATCCTGCGACCCCGCGCCCGATTGCGCGAACGCGGACGAGGCGACCAGTAAGAATGTTATGACGAAAAGTGACCGCACGCGAGGAGATAACAACGGAGATAGATTCTAAAGTCCACGATTTCGTTAAGTACTCTCCGAATACGCAGCTGCTGCCTTTGCAAGGAAGGCGAATCGACCGAAGGGAGATTCGCGCGACGAAGCAATTCCTTGCTCTTCTGACGGAGATTGCCGCGTCGCACGTGAGTCCCTCCGGTCGTCAAACGCTGCTCGCAATGACCTAAGGCCAACGCGATCAGAGTTCCCGGAATTATTTGTGAATTGCAAGATGCAGTTCCTTTAATTGCCGCTCCTCGATCACGGAGGGCGACCCGTCCATCAAATTCTGCATACTCGTTGTCTTCGGAAAGGCGATAACGTCGCGGATGTTGTCCGTGCCGGTGCAGAGCATGACAATACGGTCGATGCCGAGTGCCATGCCGCCGTGCGGCGGTGCGCCGTACTGAAACGCTTCGAGGATGAAGCCGAATTTTTCGATTTGCTGCGCTTTCGTATGGCCCAGCAAATCGAATACTTCCTCCTGCATCGTCCGGTCGTGAATACGGATGGAGCCGGAGCCAAGCTCATAGCCATTGATGACGATGTCATACGCCCGGGCGCGAACGTGTTCCAACCCTTCCGAGCGCCGCGCCCAGTCCCGCGGATCGGGCGAGGTGAACGGATGATGTTTGAAGGTGAAGGAGGATGAGCCATCATCCCGCGTACCCTCGTCCTCTTCAAACATCGGGAAATTCGTGATCCATGCCGGTGCAAAGGTGTGCTCTTTGCCTTTCAGGAGTTCCAGCCGCTTCGCCAATTCGATGCGTAACGCCCCTAAGATCGTATAAGCCCGCTCCCATTTCGGATGCGAAATAATGAGAATAAGATCGCCCACCTGCGCGCCGCAGACCGAGCAAATGTCCTTTAAAACATCTTCCGGCAAAAACTTTTTCGCGCTCGAATCGCATCCTTCCGCCGTGAGTTTGACCCACACGAGTCCGCCCGCGCCATAAACTTTCGCAAGATCGGTCAGCGTATCTAATTGCTTGCGCGACCATGCCGCCGGCGCACCATTGCTGGTTGCCGGCGCACCACTGCTGGTGGCTGGCGCACCATTGCTGGTCGCTGGCGCGACGACCGCGCCGATCACACCCAGCCGCTTTTCAAGCACATCGTTAAATACTTTGAATTCCGTTTTTCCACGAAGGATCTCCGTCAGCGTTTGGATTTCGAGTCCATACCGCAGATCCGGTTTATCCGTCCCAAAGCGGCTCATCGCTTCGTGATAACTAAGCTGAACGAACGGGGAGGGGAGCGTCAGCCCAACATCCGACCAGACGCGGGCGAGGCAATTTTCCATCACGTCATAGACAATGTCCTCGTTTGGAAAGCTCATCTCGACATCGAGTTGGGTAAACTCCGGCTGCCGGTCGGCGCGCAAATCTTCATCTCGAAAGCAACGGGCGATCTGGAAATAGCGGTCGAAGCCCGCGATCATGAGCACCTGCTTGTAAAGCTGCGGCGATTGCGGCAGCGCATAAAACGAGCCGGGGTGCAACCTAGATGGCACGAGAAAATCGCGTGCGCCTTCGGGCGTCGCCTTCATCATGATCGGCGTTTCGATCTCATAAAATCCACGCTCGTCGAAATAATCGCGGATTGACTTTACGATCTTGTGCCGCATCGCAAGGTTCGCCTGCAAGCTCGGCCGGCGAAGATCGAGATAGCGGTATTTAAGACGGAGGTCTTCGTTCGCGTTGGTGTCTTCTTTCACTTCGAACGGTGGGACTTCCGAGGGGTTGAGAATTTCAAGATCCGAAATTTCAATCTCTATTTCACCGGTCGGTATTTTCGGGTTCGAGTTTTCCCGGCGCTGCACGATGCCTGCCACTGCAACTACAAATTCGCTTCGAAGCTTTCGCGCGGTCTCATAGAGCGTTCTGGAATCCGTGGACGCAGTGGACTGTACGGGCCTAATCACGCATTGCGCCTTCCCAGACCGGTCGCGCACGTCGAAAAAGAGGACGCCGCCCATGTCCCGAACGCCATCGACCCAGCCATTCAGCACCACGCGCTGCCCGATGTGCTCCGCCCGAAGCTCGCCCGCCATGATCGTTCTTCGCTGAAAAGACATTCCTGTTTTTCCCAAAAAATTATTTCGAATCTAGAATAATATGCTGAATGGAATCGCGAGATCGGTGAATCGGCGAGTTCGTGGGCCCTGCAGGACTTGAACCTGCGACCAATCGATTATGAGTCGACTGCTCTAACCAACTGAGCTAAGGGCCCTTTTCAATTACGAATTATGAATGGAAAGGCGGGGTGACAACTGTTCGGAGCGTGTTCAAATTCCATCCCCATGGCACAAAATGCAGATAGAGGGCGTTCGGGGAGCGATATGCCGTCAATTGCCGCCGAAGTCTGCCCTGAGCTTCTCGAAGGGTCGCGAATCTCAGTTCATACGCTGGGATGCAAGCTGAATTACGCGGAGACTTCCACGGTCGCCCGGTCGTTCGTCGAGCGGGGCTTGACGCTCGTTCCATTCGACCGCGAAACCGACGTATTCGTACTCAATACCTGCTCGGTCACGGAAAATGCGGAGAAGGAATGCCGGCAAATCGTTCGGCGCGTGCTTCGGCAATCGCCGAACGCCTTTGTAATTGCGACCGGCTGCTATGCCCAGCTTCGTCCCGAGGAATTGGCAAGCATCGAGGGCGTGGACCTCGTGCTCGGTTCCAAAGAAAAGCAAGACGCGATAAAATATGCAAGCGGGTTCGAGAAATCGAAGGGACCGCGAATATTCGTCTCGGAAATTAGCGTTCCAAAGGAATTTCATTTTGCGGAAACCGGGGAAGGGCATGGCCACACCCGTGCTTTTTTGAAGGTGCAGGACGGCTGCGATTATTCCTGTTCCTTCTGCACGATCCCAATGGCGCGCGGCGAATCGCGCTCGGCAAAGATCGAGGATATAACGAAGCGGGCGCGCGCGCTCTGCGCGGAAGGTTTCCGCGAGATCGTCCTTTCCGGCGTAAACGCCGGTGATTTTGGCCGCAAAAATGGCACCAGTTTTTTTGAACTTTTGCTTGCGATGGAGCGGGACCCGAAAATCACTTCGCGGATTCGTATCAGCTCGATCGAGCCTAATTTGCTGACGGATGAGATCGTCGATCTTGTGGCCGCTTCGAAAAAGTTTTGTCCTCATTTCCATGTTCCATTACAATCTGGCTCCGATAAGATTCTTCGCGCGATGCAGCGCCGGTATCAATCGGAGGCTTATCGGACAAGAATTGAACGAACAAAGGCTTTCATGCCGGATGCGTGCGTCGGCGCGGATGTCATAGCCGGTTTCCCTGGCGAGACGGACGAGGACTTCCGCGAAACCTGCGATTTTATTCGTTCGCTTGATCTTTCGTACCTTCATGTTTTTACGTTTAGCGAGCGGCCGGGCACAAAGGCCTCGATGATGCCGGGCGCGGTTCCGATCCATATTCGCCGAGACCGCACGCGGCTGCTTCGCGTGATCTCCGAAAAAAAGCGCCGAGCTTTCCATGCCGCCCAAAGTGGCCGCGAGGCCGAGATTCTTGTGGAGCAAGGAATGCAGGGATATACCCGGAATTATGTTCGCGCGCGGCTTACAAGCAATGTGCCGAGGGGAGCGATTATTCGAGCGAGGCTGACTCAGGTTGAAGGCGATTCCATCCTGGCCGAGTCGCTCGAAATTCTCGCCGCGCCAAGAGAGGAAGGTCTGCTGCCAATCCTGTGAGCAAACGGCTAAACTCCCTCATCACCAGAATTGGAGAGCGGCGAATCGTGCTGGCGATTGCCGCAGTTTCGCTCCTGTTCGAGCTTCTTAACCTTCGCGCGCCCAACATTTACGGCGAGCCGTATCTTGTTGCAAAGAATATAGTTGCGGGCGCGGGCTACGTCTTTGCATACCCCATAACGACCGCCGTTGGGCCGACCTGCTACGTTACCCCGCTCTATACCTATTTGCAAGTCCCATTCCTTTATTCCGGTCTGGGCGAGCGCGGGATTCAGGTGATGAATCTGCTGTTTTTGCAGATAGGATGCTTTGTTCTCTACCGCTTTTTTCGGAGGTTCACAACGCCCGGCATCGCGCTGCTTGCTTTCGCGGCCCTCAGTTTTTATATTCCGTTTTGGATTCTTTCTTACACGCTGGAGCCCAACTCACTGAACCTGCTTTTACTTGCGCTGACCGTGGAATGCACGTATCTTCTTTCGAAGGATCCCTCGCGGCGCCGGTGGATTGTTTTCGGCGTTCTCGTTGGAGTTCAACTGCTCGTGCGGCCCGATATTATGCTGGGCGCGGCACTTTTTGGCGCGTGGCTTCTCGCATGGAATTGGTCGAAAGAGACGTGGAAGGGGATTGCCATTGCCGCGCTGGTTTCGCTCGCGATTGTTTCGCCATGGACGCTTCGGAATTATTTGGCGTTTCATAAGTTCGTGCTTGTGAGCGCAAACGCTGGAATGAATCTCTATGAGGGCAACAATCCAGTCGCGACCGGCGAATTCAGCGCTCTTCCTGCGACCCCCGAAAGCCAAAAGGATTTTCAGGAGATTCAGGACTATTCGAAAACGCACGATCAAATCGAGGTCGATAACTACCGCTTAAAGCTCTCGGAAAAATGGATAATGTCGCACCCGTGGCAGGTGCTGAAGCTCGATGCTAAAAAGATTTGGTATCATTGGTTTGGCCGCCCAATTATGGGAGAGCAATACCATTATAAGTTTCAGCGAATGGAATTGCCCTACAAAAATTTTGGCATGGTGATGCTTGCCTTCGGGTTTTATGGCCTCTTCACGACGCGCAATAAAAAATTACAATCGCTGATTCTCATCGTTTGCGTCTATTCCACCTTGGTCGCGGCAATCTTTTTCGTGCAAAGCCGGTATCGAATACTGAAGGTAGATCCATTTTTGCTGCCACTTGCAGTAATAGGAATAGCGCAAGTTTGGCTAGCCTTTCGGAATCGGGTTCAACCAAAGTACGTCATTCTGAGCGGAGCAGAACGGAGCGAAGCGGAGTTCTGCGAAGCGAAGAATCGCGTGTAGAAAATAACCAAATGAGTGCTTACATCTATATTCTTGGCAATCGAAATCGCGTGCTCTACACCGGTGTGACTAACGACCTCGGAAGAAGAGTGGCCGAGCATAAGAGTCACCTTATCCCGGGCTTTACAAAAAAATATAACATCGATCGGCTCCTCTTTTATGAGGAGTTGCCCGACATTAAGCAAGCAATAGCACGCGAAAAGCAGATCAAAGGGTGGCTTCGATCCAAAAAACTCGCTCTCATTGCCACGCTAAATCCCGATTTTAAAGACGTCGCCTCGCCGGAAAGCGATTCTTCGCTTCGTAATTCTCCGCTTCGCTCCGAATTACTCCGCTCAGAAATAAACATCCTATACTTCCCATGAGTATCCACGTCACAAAGATCGATCCCGGTTCGATTGCCGAGGAACTTGGCATCCAGCCCGGCGATGAATTACTCTGCATCAACGGCGAGCCGATTCACGACGAACTGGATGTGAAATTCCATATCCCCGGCGAGATGGTAGAACTCGAACTGTATCTCAGCGGCGAGCATACCATCCTCGAAATTGAAAAGGAATACGACGACGAGCTCGGCTTCGCCGTGGAGCCAATGAAGATGACGGCCTGTGGCAACGATTGTGTGTTTTGCTTCGTCGATCAAAATCCCGAAGGACTTCGCAAGGCGCTTTATTTTCGCGATGGCGATTACCGTTTTAGCCATCTTTATGGCAATTTCAATACGATGACGAACGTCGGGCCGAAATCGCTCGAACGTATTGTGCGGCAGCGGCTAATGCCGCAATACGTCAGTGTGCATTCGACCGATCTTGAAGTCCGCAAACGTCTCATGCGGCTTCGCAAGGACGATCACATTTTGGATAAGCTCCGCTATCTCGCCGAGAATGACATTTGGATGCACACGCAGATTGTGCTCTGCCCCGGCATCAACGATGGCGATAGCCTGACAAAAACGATCGAAGACATTTACAGGCTCGGCCCCGCCGTACAAACCATGGCGATCGTGCCTGTGGGCCTCACGAGCCACCGAGGGGGATTAACAGAACTCCGGCAAATAGATCAAGCCTATGCGTCCGACATGGTTCACTTCGTCCTCGATTTGCAGAAGAAGTTCAGAAAAGAGCGTGGGGTGAATTGGCTCTATCTTTCCGACGAATGGTTCCTTGTCGCGGAGCAGGACGTACCGGATGAAGAATCCTACGATGGCTACCCACAGCTCGAAAACGGCATAGGAATGGTGCGTGATTTTATCGAAGAGACGAAGCGGGAAGTAGCTGCGATAAAAAAGAATACACCGCTCGCCGCGCCGCGCAGGCTCTCACTCTCGACGGCCACGCTCGCGAGCGGCTTCATGCGCGCGGAAATCGTCCCGCTGCTCGAAACAATTCCGAATCTTGAAGTTGATTTGGAAGTCGTCGTCAATCGGTTATACGGTCCGGATGTGACGGTCACCGGGTTGCTTTCGGGCGGATGTTTCGAGCATCATTTCGCAAATCGGGCCGCGACCGATCTTTTGCTCTTACCTCCAAATGTGCTCAATGAAGATGATGTGTTTTTGGACGATGAAACGCCGCTTGGGCTCAAGCACAAATTGAACGATCGCCCAATGGCGATTTTTCACGGCTCCTGGGAAGAGGTGCTTCACTATTTGGAACACCCGGATGCCGAAGCCTTCGATTCAAAGAAAATGAAGCTTCCGATTTTATAGGCTCGCGACGACCTCTTGCCGTGACCTTCAGGACAGGCTCTGAAAATCACGGCTACATACATTTAACGTTTTGCTGGCCCGTATTTCAGGACTGTAAACGTTCCAGGCAGAATAGATGGCCACGGGTGCGGGTGATCGGACGTAGCAGCCGGCGCCGGGCCGAACTTCGCGGTGACGAGATAAATATCGTGCGTGTGAGTATCAAGATCGATTGTGCGCGCACCGCGCGCCGTCCTAAGAACTTGCGCCACCGCAAAGCTATCCGATGGAGTTTCGTAAATGATCGTCGTGGTCCCATCCCCGCATGACCCGAAGGCAAGATTCGTGAAGGGATCGAATACCGCCGCGTCGATGCCTTTCCCAATGGGAAGTGATGTAATGACATGCCCGTCCCGGGAGTCCATGATAACCATACGTTCGTTGGCACAACCGATGAAGAGGCGATCCCGGCCGCGATCCATGGCAAGTGCCGATGGTGCTTCGCCCGGAGCGATGGGCCAGACTTTTTCCACGGTGTTGTTGCCCACCGCGATCTTCACGATTTCCGATTTGTCTTCGAGATTGACATATGCATGCCCGTGATCGTCGGACGCGGCAAATTCCGGCCTCCCAGGCAGCGGGATTGTG
>VFSW01013691.1_pt1 | contig 11260 bp, 9 predicted proteins | sample 5358111 | NCBI WGS metagenome assembly VFSW01 (sample SAMN11554181, study PRJNA540505) | mine drainage metagenome | isolation source: sediment from site ElyBrook_90M | place: USA: Ely Copper Mine, Vershire, VT | collected 2017 | reverse complement strand
CAAGCCCGGCGACCCATCGTCGCTGTTGGACCGTTCCTCGCTGTTCCGCGATCGCGGGGTTTCGCTCGACACCGGCATCATCCCCGATTTTTCCATTGAACAGACCCTGCGCGATCTCAAGCAACGCGGCGTGCTGCGCGAAGGCCAGGTGGCCCGCGTTGCCGTGATTGGCCCGGGCCTCGATTTTATCGACAAAAACGAAGGGTCCGCCTACGACTATTATCCCCAGCAGACTTTGCAGCCGTTTGCCTTGTACGATTCGCTGCTGCGGCTTCAACTGGCGAAAACCAACGCTCTGTCCATGTCGATCTTCGACATCAGCGCCCCAGTGATCCAGCATATCCAGCGCGCCCGCGAACGCGCCGGGAAGGGCATTGGCTATGTCATCCAGTTGCCGCGCGACGTTGCGCGTCCGTGGCCGCCGCAGCTCATCGGTTACTGGAACACGCTGGGAGATCGCGTGGGAACCTCGGTAGCGCCCATCGCTCCGCCGCGGATTTTCCAAGGGCTGGAGACGCGAGCGGTGCTCATCCGTCCGGACGTGGTCCTCGCTTGTGAGCCGATCGATCTGAATATCGTTCTCGAACGCCTCAATCTGGCTGCGGCGGACCGCTTCGATCTCATCGTGGCTACCAACATTTTTGTCTACTACGATGCTTTCGAACAGACTCTGGCCCTGGAGAACGCAGGCGCCATGCTGAAGCCCGGTGGTCTCCTGCTCACCAATGACCGCCTGCCCACGGTTTCCAGCGGTTCCATGCGGCTGGCCGGCGTTACCGTCGTGCCATTCGACTCTGCGGGGGTGAGTGAGCGCCATGCCGTGGGCTGGTATCGCAAACAATAGCTGCAAGAGCGCAGAAACCGGCGGCATTGGGTATGATAAAAAATATGAATCGTGCGGCACTTCCGATACTTTTTCTCGCAATGTCTCTAGCTGTTGCGCAAGCGCAAGACCTTCCGGCCGGCAAAGGAAAGGACCTGGTGGAGAACACCTGTGGAAGCTGCCACGGCCTGGACGTGATCGTTGCCCAGCACGCTACGAAAGACGGCGGGGCTTCGATCGTCGACTACATGGTTTCGCGCGGCGCCACGGGAACACCGGAAGAGATCGCCACCATCGTCGATTACCTGGCGAAGAATTTTCCAGCGGCCGCCGCCAAGACCAACGTGAATAAGGCGACGTCCATGGATCTGCAAACCCAACTCGAGCTAAGCGCCATGGATGCCGACGCAATCGTTAAGTACCGAACCGACCATGGCGACTTCAAGGACTGGGATGGCCTTGCCAAAGTCCCCGGCGTCGACACGGCTAAGCTGACGGCGAAGAAAGACAGCATCGTGTTTACCGACGCGCCGTAGAGTCGTCAATATGACCAGGCGAGACGCCCTCAAAGCGAGCGCAGCGGCAGCCCTTGTTCCGGTGACGGCACACGCGGCGCCAGCCTCCGCCGGCCGATTGAAGCAATCCCTCGCGCGCTGGTGCTACGCAAAAATCCCGATTGACGACCTTTGCCGCACAGCCGCCGGCCTCGGGATCACCGGCATGGATCTGGTGGCGCCCGACGATTGGCCGGTGCTGCGGAAATACGGCATCACGCCCTGCATGGTGCAAGGCGCCGGCACCTTCAACGACGGCTGGAACAACAAAGCGAATCACGACAAGCTGGAAGAACAGGCGCGCACCAGCATCGTCCGGGCCGCCGACGCCAAGGTTCCCAATGTCATCACGCTATTCGGAGCGCGGCGAGGGATGAGCGACCAGGAAGGCATCGACAATTGCATCACGGGCCTGAATCGCGTCAAGAAATTCGCCGAGGATCATGGCGTCACGCTGTGCATCGAACTGCTCAACAGCAAAGTGGATCACAAGGACTATCAAGGCGATCACACCAGTTTCGGCGTCGCCGTCGTTAAGGCCGTGGATTCACCGCGCGTGAAGCTGCTCTACGACGCCTACCACATGCAGATCATGGAAGGCGACTTGATCCGCACCATTCGCGACAACATTCAGTACATCGCGCACTTCCATTGCGCCGGCGTTCCCGGGCGCCACGAGATCGACGACACCCAGGAAGTGCAGTGGCGCACGGTGGCCAAGGCCATCGCCGATCTGAACTTTCCCGGCTACATCGCGCAGGAGTTTGTCCCCACGCGCGATCCGCTGACGTCGCTCAAACAAGCCGTAGATCTGCTCTCGGTCTAACGACCCGCAACTCTTACTGAGCCGCGACCAGAGGGAGCCGGTTCCCCGGTTTTACTTAACCGCCGCTGTACGCCAGCCGGCAGCGTACGCTTCACGTGCGGTCTTAGCATACGGAACGGGGCTGACCACGGCGCGGATTTCCGTCTGCTTGTGGCGCTCGACAGTGGCTTTCTTGGTCCCACCACCTTCTTCGCCCCAAACCAGCGTGACCTCCGTGCCGATCTGGACATCGTGCTCGACAATCCCCAGCGAAAGCATCGAGCCCTCGTTGTAGCTGTAGCCGCTGAACATCGAAAGGCCGGCCAGGTTTCCGCCGATCATCACCTTGTCGTAGGAAGCGGAGGCATAGTTCGACAACGGGAGATCGATGTATTTATTGCGATCTTCAATGGGCCCGAACATCGACCGTTGCACCCTTGCGACATCCTCGGCGTTCCACGCGAAAGTCACTTTCTTGCGCTGCGGCTCTTTCGAAATTTTCTCCAGCGCTTCGCGTCCGATGAAATCGTGATCGAACTTCACGAAGGGTCCATAGCCCATCTCGTAAGGCGTCACGTAGTAATCTTCGATGTTTTTGGAAACGAAACTGCCGCCCAGAGAGCCGGTGCCCTCGTAGCTGGCCGCCGGCAGCCACTGCCGGTAGGCTTTCATCTTGTCGCCTGTATAGACGGCGGGGAGCGGCGAAGGAATCCAACCCGATTCCAGCGTGTTGGTTGCGTAAGCGCGCGCGCCAACTTGCGTCAGGCCAAATTCCTTGCCCGCTTCCACAATCGTCGTGCGGATTTCCTCGCGCTCCTCGTACGGACCCCATATTTCCAGCCCCGGAGCGCCGGCCATGCCATGCCGCAGCGCGCGAACTTTTCGTCCGCCGATATTGATATAGCCCATATCAAAGAATTTGATTTCCGCCGGCGGGCCACCGTTCAGCTTTTCAATGACCTTCCAGGCGTTCGGTCCTTGAATCTGGTAGCGGTAACAGGTGCGCGTCACAGCTTTTCCGCCCGGATTGGAAGGCGACCGGTCGTCTTTCTGCGTGGTCACGTTAAAGCCGCCGGTTTCGGCCTGGAATTGGATCCAACTGGCAGCCGGCGCGCGTCCCACAAACACCAGCTTGTTAGGCTCCAGGTGAAACAGGATTCCGTCGCCAATCACATGGCCGTCGTAGCTGCAGGGAGCCAGCTGCTTGGCTCTGTCGACAGGGAACTTGGCGAAACTGTTAAACCCGAGATAGGAAGCCAGCTTGACCGCATCGGGCCCTTCCATGTACACATTGGCCATGTGATGCGACTGGTCGAATAGAACGCAGCTATCGCGCCAGGCACGCTGTTCATCCCGCCAGTTCGAGTATTCGGAGGGAACCACGGGATAGACATAGGCGCCTATCTGCGAATTACGCAACAGGTCAACGGGATTCTTCGTCTTTAAAAGGTCTTCTAAACTTTGACTCATAAATTTTGGTTATCCGTTTCTGCGGACACGCCTTTGGCAGGTCGAACGCAAACGCACAGTTTATCATACGGCGCTCACCCGCTTCGGCAGGAATCTGCGCACGCCGAAATCGTAGGCCGCACCGCCGATCAACCCGCCCATCAGCGGCCCCACGATCGGGACCCAGAATACGTATCCGCCGTCGCTCAGCCCGTTGTTCCGGAATCCTGCGACAACGGTGAACAGACGCGGTCCGAAGTCGCGCGCGGGATTGATGGCATAGCCGTGCATGCCTCCGAACGACATCCCGATTCCAACTACGATGGCCCCGATCAGGATCGGAGTCAAGTTGGCTTGGGGAGGCTGATTGCGATCGTCGATGATAGCGAAAATCAGGAACAGGAGTATGGCCGTGCCGATGGTCTGGTCGAGCAGCCCGGCCGAAGGTAGTTGCGGAAACGCAGGGAAGGTCGTAAACACTCCCGCCGTGTGATCCAGATGGGGATCCACGAGGAGAAATTGCGGGCGGTAATTCCAATACACCAATGCCGCCGCGCAGAAGGCTCCCGCAATCTGCGCGAACGAATAAGGACTCACCTTTCGCCACGGGAAGCCGCGAAACGCTGCAACCGCGAGGGTGACTGCGGGGTTCAGATGGGCGCCGGATATTCTGCCCGCCGCATAGCAACCCATGGTGACGCCTATGCCAAAAGCAAAATTGATATTGGTGAAACCGCCATTCACCACTTCGCCGGGAATGCCATGGCCGAAAAGCACGACCATGGCCACCACGCCGTTACCAAAGAGAATCAGGATCAGGGTTCCAAAAAACTCAGCCGCAAGCTCTCCAAGCATGCCGGGTCAGGCAACCTTCCGCAGCTTCGTGACACGGCCGATTTCCACCCATTCCACGACGAAGATATTGCCGTGATGATCGAAACTCGCTCCGTGCGGAGCCACAAACTGCCCCGGGATGAACTTAGACCGGTCGTCGGTGGTGCGCGGCGGGTTGCCTGGACCTTGGCCCATGCTGACGATGATCTTGTTCTCCTTGTCCAGAATATGCACGGGACCCGACAGATCGGGCACCACGACCAACTCTTTGCGCTCATGGAAATAGCAGGGCAGACGCGTGCCTTCGACGATGTCGATGGGCTTGTCGTCCAGCGTGTAACGCACGATCCGTCCATGGCCGCGGTCGGCCACCAGCAGGATCGGATTGGCGGGATCTCGCAAGTCCACCATGTTTCCGTGGGGATTGTTCATCTGGTCGATCGGCGCCGGAGGTCTGGGGGCTCGCGCCGCACCCGGTCCTCCGCCTGGGCCGCCTGGGCCAGGACCGCCAGGACCGCCAACCGGTGGCCCACCTGGCGCACCTGCTCCGGGAGCGCCGGCGCTGCGGGGCATCGGAGCCGGACCGCCGAACACGTTCACCAGCTTTGGATACGCGGTCGGGCTCGCCACCGAATAGTGGAACATGTAGTACGAACCGTAGCCGTCGCCGACCCAGAAATCGCCGTTCGGGGCGACCGCGATATTGGTCGGCCGATAATTCAAGCCCGCCGCGCCGCCCGGACCGGTGGAACCAGGTCCCTTCTGGTAAATCGGCGAATCCTGCGGGTAGCCCATCGTCCAGACCTCTTCGCCTTTCAGCGTGCGCTTGGTGATGATGCCGTGCTTTTCGTCGCAGAAATACAGATATTCGGTGTTGCCCTCCTTGCGGAGGTACATGCCGTGCGCTCCGCCCCGGAACATGGCGCCCCAAGACCGGACGAACTTGCCCTTTTCGTCGAAGACCACGACGCTGTCCGGGCTCGGGCTATCTTTGTACACCGTGTGATGGATGTAAATGTGACCCTGCGCATCCTCGCACACGCTGTGGGTGTTGCCGTACTTGATGTTGGCCGGCAGCTCACCCCAATCGTGGATGCACTCGTACTGCTGATCGTCCTTTCCCAGGATTGGGTACTTTGAGCCGGACTTGTTGTCAGCTCTTATGAAAGGGGCCAATGCGCCGGCGGCTGCACTCGCAGCCAGAAAACTGCGTCGAGTTGTTGTCATACCGGGTACTCCTTCTTCAGTTACAAAATTCTTCAGTTACAAAATTGCGTTCCCCCCGGGCGAACTGCATCCCCGGGCATTCCGAACTAAGCCGTGCTCGTCCCTAAAGATTGTATCTTGTATGGGCGTAATGAGCACGGAGCGCGTTACTGCCCTCTCGTCTTCGTGGCGCACGCCCTCCGCGGGCCGCGTCGACAATCTTGTCGATGCCCGCCGAGCGGGCTGTGGGAATGCGGACGCGGCAAACACCAGCCTCTTGCTGCCAGCCACGCCGCTCTTCATATAAGCTAGTGTGGTGTCCCGGCACAGGACTGAAAGCCGCTCCTTTACGGTAACGGTTCTGAACCGCGCGCGTGAGCGAGCGGTCTACGGGACAAGGAGGCACATCGTGAAGACAGCAGCGTTGCGGACTTTCGCGATCGGTCTGGGAGTGGTGCTACTCACCTCCGCCTATACTCGCACCCATTCTGCGTCCGTAATGACGGACGCCGCCAAAGCATTCCTCGCCTCGCTCACGCCCCAACAGCGCGCGCAGGCCACCTTTCAGTTTCAAGACGACGAACGCTTCGACTGGCACTACATCCCGAAGCCACGCAAAGGGCTCGCGCTACGCGACATGACGGCGGAGCAGAAGCAACTCGCGCATGCCCTCCTCGCCGCGGGCCTAAGCCAGCAAGGCTACATCAAAGCCGTCAGCATCATGAGCCTGGAGGAAGTGCTGAAGATGCTGGAAGGGGGCAAAGGTCCGCAGCGCGATCCGGAAGGCTATTTCTTCACTGTCTTTGGCGAGCCTTCGGCGACGGGCACTTGGGGCTATCGCGTCGAAGGGCACCACGTCAGTCAGAACTTCACCATCGTCAACGGCAAGCTGCAGGGCGCGCCCAGCTTCTTTGGGACCAACCCGGCCGAGATCCGCGAAGGTCCCCGCAAGGGGCTCCGCGTTCTGGCGCGTGAAGAGGACCTCGGACGCCAGCTCGTGAAGTCGCTCACCGCCGATCAAACGAAAATCGCCATCGTCAGTAAGGATGCACCCAAAGAGATCCTCACCGAAGCGTCGCGCAAAGCCGCGCTGAACGGCCAGCCCAGCGGCTTGATGGCCTCCCAGATGACCGAATCGCAGCGCGCGATTTTTCAAAACCTGCTCGACGAATATTGTCAGAACATGACCGGCGAGATCGATCAGAAGCGCGAAGATCAGATCAAGAAGGCCGGCGGCAATATCTACTTTGCGTGGGCCGGTGGCGAGGAGCCCGGACAAGGCCACTACTATCGCATCCAGTCGCCCAGTTTCCTGGTGGAATTCGACGACACGCAAGATCATGCCAATCATATTCACTCCGTTTGGCGCGACTTCGACGGCGACTTCGGTCTGGACCTTCTGAAGGAACACTATCAGAGCAGTCATCGGTAGCTTTACTTTTTGTTGGTCAGTTTGACTCTTACGCGCCGCCTTTTCGTTGCCTCTCTCGCCGGCGCAGGTGCTTGCCTGGCGGCCGATGAACGGCAAGCCTATCCGTCGGAGGCCAAGCGCTACGCCGACGAAGCCACCGAGAACACCGTCGTCAGGCTGACCGACCCCAGCCACCAGAGCTGGTTGCCCGCCTGCTACTGCCGGCCCATTTCCCGTAAGAGCGATTTCCTGATTTACTCGAGCGACCGGTCGGGCGCCATGCAGGCGTATCGTATGGATCTGAAAAATGGGCAGTCGCGGGCGATCGCGGAAGCGCCCGAATTGGTCACCGGTTCATTGACGCTCGCCTCGGATGACCACGAGTTCGCTTACCTGGCCGGGCGATCGTTATATATGGCCCGCTCCAACGGCGGCCACACGCGCGAAGTTTACCGCTTGGAAGAAGGGTTCAAGTTCGGAACGGGATTCAGCCTGTCTGACGATGGCCTGGTTTCCGCTGTTGTGGAAGAGAAGCCTGGGATGAGCCGGCTGCGCTTGATCACGATGCGTACCGGCGCGGCGGCGACGCTAGTGGAATCGGCCGATCCTATTTCCGATCCCCAGCCGCGTCCGAAGCGCGCCGCATTGCTGTACCGCAGGAACGATTCCTTGTGGGTGGTCAACTACGACGCGGCGCAGAATCGCAAACTGCAAATCGCTCCGGGCGGCCTGGGGACGGCTTTGTGGTCCGCCGATGGACGAACCGTCGACTATCTGAATATCCCCGCCGATCGGAAGCAATTGAACAACATCCGAGAGTTCACCCCCGATACAAACGAGGACCAATTTGTTTCGGCCACCAGTCAATTCGCCGTCTTCAACCGCAACAGCGACACCAGCGTCTTCGTGGGCGCGAGCGGCAGCAAGGCGTCTCCATACCTGCTGCTGCTGGTTCGATCGGTGAAACGGGAACTGCCTTTGTGCGGGCATCGCGCCAGCGATCCGCGGCAGGTCACTTCATTCTTCTCTCCCAACAGCCAGCGCGTCGTTTTTCAGAGCGATCGCGACGGCAAGATGGCGCTCTATTCCATCGCGGTGGATCGGCTGGTGGAAGCGACCGAGACCGAGGAGCCATGATCGAAGATCGCCGCGAAAGTCTCGCGGGTTTTTCGGATGTCATGGCTCGCCTCCATCTTCCGCCGGCCGGCCACGCCCATTTTCGCGCGAAGCTCAGGCTGATCGAGCAGCGAGTTGACCGCCCGTGCGAATTCTACAGCCGTCGGTTTTTCAATCAGGATTCCGCAACTGGAGTCCAGTACTTCTGGAATGGAGCCGACCTTGGAAGCCACCACAGGACGGGCGCTGGCCAGGGCTTCGAGCACAACCAGCGGCACGCCCTCGCTGCGCGACGGCAGAATCAACATATCAGACGCGGCCAGAAGCGGCGCAAGATCGTCCACTTGTCCCCGCAAATCGAACCTGGCGTCGAGTCCCAGTTTATCGACGCGGCGCCTGAAGCGGCCCTCCTCTGGGCCATCGCCGGCGATCACGAATCGAAAGTCGCCCTGCGGCCGGAGCGCCGACAGCGCCTTCGCAATATCGGCCACCAGCAGCGGCCGCTTTACCGCATCCAGCCGCGCCGCAAACAAAATGGTCTTCACGGAATCGCCCGGGCGCACGGGCGCCGGCAGGAATCGTTCCAAATCCACGCCGTTCCGCACCAGCAGAATCTTCGATTCGGGCGTACCCATCGCCAGCAGCCGATCGCGAACCGATTGCGACATGGCAACGCGCAGGTCGATGTGCGGCGCCACTGCGGCGGTTGCCGCCATCTGATCCCAGGCTTCGTCCACCGAGTGGATCACGTCGATGATCTTGATGCCCGGGCATATCTTCCGGATATGCGGGATGGCCGCGTATCCGTAAAGACTGTTCTGGACCAGCAGATAATCGCACCGCCAGTTAGAAATTATCGAGTAGAGCGCCGCCACCATTCGATTGGGCGCCACCACTTGCGCCAGGTCGTAGACATGCTCCACGCGTTCGCGCCACCTGGTGAGCCAGCGATCGTCGCGCGATTGCGTGGCCAGCAGCAAAGTTTCGAATCCGCCGGAACATAACGTGGTAGCAATGTCGTACAGCACCGCCTCGGCGCCGCCCGGTCCTAATTGCGTAGTCACTAGCGCGATGCGTTTCCGGCCCTGCGCGGGCTTGGGATAGTAAACCAAGGGTTCGACGACGGCGTAGCCCATCAGCACCGAGTTGGGTTGAAATTGCAGGTAGAAGGAGAGATCGAACCACGGGCGTCCGGCGAATTTGTTGACGCCTTCTTTCACGCGCAGCGGGATCAATCGAGCCAGGGAGCGCGCCGGGTGATGCGTCCAGGATCGTAGCGATAGCAGCTCGGCATTTAGCAAATGCCGGTGCAAGTTGCTGCCCACCGGGGCGGAAGATGCGCCTGCCGCCTGCTTCCCACCTCCGCTCCAGGTTGCGAGCGCGGCCAATTCGGCAGCCTCGGGTTCCAGCGGGCCATCCAGCGCGTTGAGAACCGTTGGCGATGCAGCCAGTTCACCCGGCGTGATCGTCTGAATGTCTTCGATGGTCTGATTCCGTGGTGGCTCGCGGGCAATGATCGAAACTGCGGGAGACCATCGGGCTTTGATACGCGCGCGGTTTTCGTATTCGTATAGTTCAGGATGCCGTGCCTGAATATAATCGACCAGTTCTTGATGGTGTGCCAGCGCGGTATCGGATCGCGTGATTCCTTGCCGCCGGTATCGGAACAACGATTGCGGAACGTGCCGGCCGAAGTTGCCATGTGATCCCAATCGAAGCCAGAATTCCCAGTCTTCATACCCCAGCCGCATCGCTTCGTCGTAGCCTCCCACCCGTTCCCAATCCTGCTTTCGCAGAAGCGCTGCATAGGACAGATAGTTGCGGCCGAGCAAGGTATAGAGGTTGTAGCCGCCCAGGTGTTCCTCATAGTTTTGCGTCCCAAAAACTCGATAATCGGTGTAGACGAAGGCGTGGCCGGCGTCGAGCGCCGAGAGACACGTCGCGATGTAAGTTGGGCTAAGCGAGTCGTCGGCGTCCAGGGGCACGACGTAGTTCCCCTGCGCTATTCGAAACGCCGCGTTGCGGGCCGCGCTCGGCCCTTGATTGGATTGTTCCAGGTAAGTGCCGACGCTGCGGGCTGCCTGCTCCAGGACGGCCAGGCTCTCGGGTTTGTCGGACCCGTCGTTCACCAGTATGATTTCCGTGCGCGGGTGGGTCTGCGCCGCTGCCGACGCGATGGCCTCCAGCAGGAACGCGGTGGGATTATAGGCGGGGATGACGATGGAGACCAAAGGGTCCGGCATGGAGCAAGTCTGATGTTATCCAAGTCTGATGCTATCCATGTCTGATGCTATCCATGGCGCGCCCTTTAATTTTTAGCGAGAATAGACGATGAATACCAGGAGGATCAACGTGACCACTAGACTTTCAATCGGACTTACGATGCTGGTTTGTTCCACCGTGTGCCCGGCTGTTTGGGCCGCGAATTTTAGCCCGCTCGATGTGAAGACCGGGCAATGGGAAAGCACGGTGACGGGCCAGGCCACCGGCGTTCCGCCCATTCCCGACGAGGTGCTGAACCGGATGACGCCGGAGCAGCGCGCCAAGATTCAGGCTGCCATGCAAGCCAGAGGTTCCAAGGCCACGGTCAGTAAAAGCTGCCTGACGAAAGACAAGCTGGACAAGCCTTTTAATCTGGGGGACGAAAATACCAAGTCCTGTTCGCGCAGTCTGGTTACGTCTTCGGGGAGCAAGCAGGAGATCCGCATCGATTGCAATCGCGAAGGCATGAAGAGCACGGGAACAGTGAAGGTGGAGGCGGTGGATTCCGGAAACGTCAAAGGCTCCATGCAGATGACGGTCACCAACGGCGAGCATACGATGAATATGAACTACATGTTTACCGCGAAGTGGATCGGCCCCGTCTGCGCAGAGAAGTAATCGGCGCTAGCCGAGAGCGGCCAGATGGATTTCCAGATCGTCCGGCAGCGGCGCGGACACCGTGATTCGCTCCGCCGTTCCGGGACTGGTGAACGTGATCTGCCGGGCGTGTAGGAAATAACGTCCGAAAGCGCCGGCGGGAGCGCCGTATAACTTGTCGCCCACCACCGGATACCCAATGC